>ENA-OQJN01000122-OQJN01000122.1-human-gut-metagenome-genome-assembly--contig:-NODE-122-length-39974-cov-6.406028_pt1 | contig 39974 bp, 37 predicted proteins | sample MGYA00242610_ERZ504777 | MGnify/ENA primary metagenome ERZ504777 (study PRJEB26092, sample SAMD00036350) | human gut metagenome | host: Homo sapiens | study: EMG produced TPA metagenomics assembly of... | reverse complement strand
TCAAGTCAGCAACGGAATAACCTGTAACTTTGTCTACATATTCAATTTTCAAAGCAGCCACCGTAAGATGGCTTTGTTGTGATACGATTAAGGTAATGGATAACCTCTACTTTTCATTTTCAATCTTTGTCCTTTCCTACCATCCTTTCAGGAAAAACAGCAATGCGCCAATTCCCTTCCCGATGGCCATGCTTAAAATGATATACGGCACTCCTCGCAACAATTTAACGCGCCGGATAAAAATAGGAAAAATATTTAAAATTTCTGCCAGTGCCATGGACCAGCACCCTACAAAAATTCCTGCACAAAGTCCAACTGGACCAATCAGAAACTGTACACCCGGAATACAGATTTGGTAGACATACATAATATTCCCTAATATTCCTCCAAGCGCAATCATTTCTTCGTATAAAATAACATTTGCACCTGTGTGTGTCCTGTCTGCAAAATCAGACACCACCCCCAGACCAATGATAAACGAAAATAGTCCTCCTGCCACCGCAATTCCAGAGCTAAGTCCGATGACTGCGAGAATGACTTGTCTTGCCCACATCCATCTCCTGCTCCTTTCTGGAATAATTCTCAATCAACGTTGTCTGGATATCATTCTCGTACAATCGCATTTCCACCTCCATCGGAGTCGGATCGACCGTAAATTTCTTCCCTCCGAAATGATTGAAAAATACTAAAATTCCGACAATGAGCCCCACACAATACGTCAATTCCAATACACTGAATCCTTCTTTGGGTTTTCCCATAAAAAACTCATAAATCTGTGAAAACAGTCGTGAGACATCCACATCGTTATTAAACGCCATAATGGAGAATCCAGCGCCGATAAATGTGACCGCCACAACCCCAACAATCTTTAGGAAATGTCCAATTGGATTTGTCACCTTCTGTTCCTCGTATGTGATGATAATATCCGGCACTCCCAAATTTTGAATATCCAGATTTGGATATTCTCTGTGAATACACTCGATAATCTTCAGTATTGATACCACATATCGGTGCTTTCCGGTATCTGGAATTTTTAACAGTAGAATCGTTTTAATTCTAGCAGCAATCTTTTCATTGGCACATTCCAAGGATAAAATATCCCCAAGTCTCACTTCTCTTTTTTTACTTCTACATTCTGTTCACTCTTGATATAAACGGTATCCTTTGTCACTGCCATAATTTTTTATCCCCATCTCAACATTTGAAATCAAAGTCCCTGTATTTGCCGTTCCATTTCCTTTTATTTCATAATAATAATAGAACAGTCCGATTCCAATCGCTGCAAGAACAATGCATGTCAAACAGATGCGAATTCTCCTTCTTGCCTTTTCCATTATTTTCACCTTCCCTTCATATGCACTTTATTATGTCATTTTTTCTCAAAACTATGCAAAAAACCGAGTTCGTACTTTTTCTATTACGAACTCGGTCAATTTAAACCTTCTGCCTCAAATTTTTCAAAATCTTTTTTTCCAATCTCGACACCTGAACCTGAGAAATTCCAAGTGTCTTTCCAACTTGCGACTGTGTCTGATTTGCAAAATAGCGCAAATAGATCAACTGGCGCTCTTCTTTTTCAAGCCCCTCCAAAAGTTGCATAAGTAACATCTGATTGAGCACCTTTTCTTCCTGTTCCCCGGTCTCCTCCAATTTATCCATCAGCTGAATTTCATTTCCATCTTTCTGGTAAATTGGTTTATGAAGTGATTCCACTTCACCGCTCGACTCCATCGCCATGACAAGCTCTTCTTTTTCTACTTCCATAGCTTCTGCTAATTCTTCCAAAGTTGGATCTCTTCCAAGCTTTTCCTGCAGCTTTTCTTTTGCAAAATATGCTTTATATGAAAGTTCTTTCAGCGTTCTGCTCACCTTGATCATTCCGTCATCCCGCAAAAAGCGCTTAATCTCCCCAGATATCATTGGCACCGCATAAGTTGAAAATTTGACATCATACGTCATATCAAATTTATCAATTGCTTTCAAAAGACCAATACTTCCAATTTGGAACAAGTCCTCCGGTTCTGCACCTCTTCCGTAAAATCGTTTTACAATACACCAGATCAGACCGATATTTTCCTCCACTAATTGTTCTCTCGCTTTTTCATCCCCATCGTGTGATTGTCTGATCAAAGCGATTGTGTGGTCCATAATTTCCTTCCTTTTCCGATTGTTTTTTGCATTCTTACCGTCGTTCCTTCTCCTTCTACTGATTCCACACAAATATGATCCATAAAAGCTTCCATAAACGAAAATCCCATCCCCGACCGATCCATTTCAGGCTTTGTTGTAAATAACGGCTCCATCGCTTTTTGTACATCCGCAATTCCTCTTCCACGGTCCTCCACTTCTATATAAAGCGTTTGCTCTTTGATATTGCATCGTATGAAAATTTTATGTACTTCATTTTCATATCCATGAATCACCGCATTTGTTACCGCTTCAGAGATTGCTGTCTTCACATCTGCGACTTCTTCTACCGTCGGATTTAACTGTGTCATAAATGCTGCCACTGCAACTCTTGCAAATCCCTCATTTGCAGACAGACTGTCAAAAATCAACTCCATTTCATTTGTATTTTTCATATCGTCTCCTCCTCATACATCTGAATTATTTTTGTCACACCGGACATAGTTAAAATCTTTTTCATTCTTTCATTTGCATGGACTGCCCATACTTCTCCTCCTAGCAGATATACCATCTTGTATCTTCCCATAATCACTCCGATTCCCGAGCTGTCCATAAAATTTGTCTCCTGAAAATCAAAAATTACACACTTAATATGATTTTCTTCAATCAGTTTATCCGCCCCCTTCCGAATCTCTTCTGCATTGTGGTGATCCAACTCGCCTGGCAGAAAGATTGTGAGACAATTTTCCTCTACCTGATACTTCATACTTCTTTCCCTCCTGTTAAAAAATCACGTCTGTTTTTTATGCACAAAAAGGATATGTAACCCAACTCGTTACATATCCTTTCTCTTTCGTACCTCTTATTATTGGCTATTGCTTTGACCTTCTTCATTCGTTCCATTCAGTGCATCTGTTGCTTTTTGTGCAACATCACTATTTGGAAACAATTCAATCACACGATTATATTTCTCTGTTGCTTTTTCCGTATCACCATTTCCCGCATAGGAATCTGCAAGCAGCAAGAGTGCCTTTCCATCCTCATAGGATTCATTCATCTTCATGACCTTTTCTAAGGATTCAATCGCTGTTCCATAATTTGCAACCCGATAACTTTGTCTTGCTGAACGATATAACTTGTCACATTGTTTCGGGAATATATCTCCTGTCATTTCATCATACTGTGCTTTTCCGACTTCTCCTAATGAATCCGTAGAAAGTGCAAGCAATTCATCAATTAAGTTCGTCGTATTATAATTCTTCTGATTGTAATGAGAAATCACATTGATCAATGCCTCATAACTGCTCTGTGTGTTGGCTGCTTTCTGTTTTTCGGCTTCCAATTCCTTTTCTTTCGCCTGATAGCCTTCCACCTGCTTTTGCAGTGCACTAATTTCACTTTCTTTGGCAGCAATCTGGTCGCTGTATGCAACCACATCTTTATTCGTCTTTGTCGATTTATTATGGTTAATTGCTGGAACAATCAGAAACCATACAATTGCCGCCCCTATCAGTATTCCGACTACAATATTCAAAATCGTAATTGTTGTGGCATTGTCTTTTAAAGATGATGACACTGGCTGAATAATTGTTTCATTTCCAAGGTTATATGTAACAGTCTGATCCTTTTCTTCGTCAGATTTCGAGGCTTTTTTATTATGCAATTTTGTAAGTTCATGCATATATCGAATGGTAATCTCATTAGTTGCATCTAGCTTATGCGCTTTTCTTAAAACTTGTCTCGCCTTTGCATATTGTTCTGTCTTTAGATACAACAGAGCAAGTAGTTGATATGCTTTCAAAAATGTCGGATGCGATGTAACCACTTTTTTCAGCTGAATCACAGCCAAATCTTCCCCATCCTGTTGGCAATATGTAAGACACTGATTGTATTTCTTAATCGCCTGATTCATCGTCTCCAGTTCACTCGGTGTCTCCTGCACTTTTTTGATATAATAATCTGCAATGTTCTCATGAGATTTAATATTTTTACTAATAATCCATTCTACAAGCGCTTCCCCGACTTCTCCCTGTCCAAAATACATAAGTCCTAACAGATTTCTAGCCGCAATATTATCTCTGTTAAATTGAAGACTTTTCTTCAAGGAAATAATCGCTCCGGACAAATCTCGTATATTTGCCCTACGAAGACCATCATTATACCATTGATTCGATTGATATAGAAACTTTTTTGTATACTCCACTGAAATTCACCCTTATCCTCTACTTATTCTGTTTCATCATTTCACGTAAAATGTCTGTCATATCTGTCATATCTTCCTGATAGACAGCCTCTTCGATATCTTCCACTTCCAAACTTGGTTTAAATTTTTTCAATTCTTCTTCAAAATTAAGCATGCTTTTTTCCTCCTGCTATCAATTCTTTGAGCATCCCGATCAGATACAATGAACCAAGGCAATACACCCTGCCATGCTCCCCTTTTTCTTCCAATGCCATGTAAAACGCTTTCTCGAGATTTTCCTCTTCTATAATCTTTTTATCTGTGTATTTTTGAAAAACATCGGCGAGCTCCTTTGTGCTCACCCCGCGTTCATTCTGAATCTGAGTTAATATATACTGCTTAGCATCTACTGATTCACAAAGCATGTGTATCATCGTTTCATATTCTTTTTCTTTTACCGCTGAGAACAAAATAATTTTTTCAAAGTTATTTCCACGTTGTGTGTTCACACTCTCTGCAAACGCTTCGATTGCCCCCGGATTATGAGCACCATCTAAGATAACCCCCGGCAAAATCTCCTCCATCCTGCCTTCCCAGTGAGTCTTATAAAAAGCATCTGTCCATCGATTCAAATGTTTTTCTTCTTTTATAAGATACTGCATTGCTTCCAATGCGAGCATTGCATTTTCCACCTGATAAAGTGCTTTTGTATCAAGTTTCCAAATACTATTCTCATAATACGCATTTGTAATTGAAAATGCAATATCTTTACTCGTGATTTCCAGAATTTCGTACGCATTTTTCGAGATTTCTCTACAAGGCGCTCCGACCTTTTCTGCACACTCTCGAATTACTTTTGCACTCTTTTCTTCTTTTCCTATATAAATCACTGGCACATCCTGTTTTATGATTCCTGCTTTCTCTGCCGCAATCTGTTCGATTGTCTCACCCAATATCTCTGCATGATCCAAACTGATCGATGTAATGATTGTCAAAAACGGCTTATCAATTGCATTCGTCGCATCCAATCTTCCGCCGATTCCTGTCTCTAATATAATGTACTCCACCCCACTGTCTGCAAATGCGGTCATCGCCATTGCGAATAAAAACTCGAAAAAAGTCGGATGTGGCTTTCCCTCTGATTTCATTCTCTGCACAGCTGCAAACACTGTATTAAATATACTTAAAAACATCTCATCACTGATTTCTTCTCCATTGATACGAATCCGCTCATTCATCTTCACAAGATGCGGAGATGTGAAAAATCCGACAGTCTTTTTTTCAGCAAAAAGAAGCGACTGCATATATGCACATACCGATCCTTTTCCATTTGTCCCAGCAACATGAATGATCTTTTCCCTTTCTCCGGGTTCCCAAGAATCCTCAAAAAATCTCTTGTGTGTTCCAAACTGTTTTTCTTTGTAAATTTCGGTATCTCTAAAATATACGCAATCGCTTCTCTATAATCCACTTATCTCACCATCATTTTCTTGTGTATTTTCTATCTATTGTTCTGTATTCTCTGTTGTTGTACCCTCCGTCTGATCAACGGCCGTATCCGGTGCTTCCACCAGTTTTCCACCTTGATAAATATACTGTTTCGATGTTCTGAAAATTCGATTGCTTGAACCGACCTGACTGACTTCAATCGTATCGCCCTCTTTTATCTCAGTATCCAAAATATCGATTCTTGTATTATTTAAAAATGTCGTCTTTTGTTTTTCACCATTGACATAAACCTTACTTGACTTTGTAAAGTTCTCTCCATACAAGCTGTAACTTCCATCCATCTGCGCAATTAACTCGCTCAATGACACATCAAGCACACCCATCTGCATATGCCCTTCTTCTACCGGATTATTTTCTTTTCCGCCGTAGACATACTGCTCTCCATATAAAATATCATACTGTAACAACTCCAGATCTGACAAATAATGCTTTGTCTGACGCCTTGTCTGATGATAATTAAAGATTGTTCCGGAATGAATATCCAATCTGTCAAATACATCTGCCATAATCTGATATGACGGAATATTACGGTCTTCTTTTTGCAGTCCGATATTGTCCCAGATCACATAATTAGTATTGTACAGATAACGGTTCTTCAGATCTTTTGCTTCCAATCCCATCGTAGGAAGGTGATCTCCGTACAGTACGAGCACTGTCGGCTCTCCTCTTTCTTTTAATTTCTGTAAAAGTTCTCCAACAAACTGATCTGTCTCGTACAACTGATTCACATAATACTCCCACGCATTTGTACGACCTTCATCCTCAATTCCATTTACCTTGATTCTTGGATTCTCCAACACTTTTTCTTCCGGATAATCTCCATGTCCCTGCACTGTAATGCCAAATACAAAGTCTTGCTGTTCTGTGGAATCCATCGCATTTAAAATATGCTGTGTTAGAATATCATCTTTTGCCCATCCATTTTCTGTCACCTGCAAAATATTCATAAACTCTTTACTTGTATAAGTGTCAAATCCAATATTGTTAAACACATCTGCACGGCTATAGAAGTTTCCCCCATTGTTGTGCAGTGCGTGTGCACCGTAGCCAAATCTTGTAAGTGCGGTTGCCGCACTCTCTGCTGTCTGATATTTCAAGACTGTTTTATATGGATATTCCCCAGGTCCGAAATACCGAAGATTCATTCCTGTCAGCACTTCAAACTCTGTATTGGCAGTTCCCGCACCGACAGAAGGTACTTTGAAATACCCTGTAGAATAATTTTCCATCAATTTTCTAAAATTCGGAATGGGATCTTCTGATGTCGTGAAAAATTCTACTTCACTTGGGTCAAAGAACGATTCCAACTGAATAAAAATAATATTCGGCATCTCTTTTCTGCCTGTAGTCGCCTCTGTAATCTTCCCGTTATTACTGATCCGATCAATCGTCTCCTTACTGTAATCATTCGGCTGAGATATCCCTGTATTAAACACACTTGCACTAAAGCAGTATGGAAATCCATAATCCTGATACGCAAATGCGATATTTCCAAAATAATTTGAAACTACACGCTTATTGATTGCCAGATTTGTGATCAATCCGGTAATTCCAAAGCAGAACACAATCCCGATCAGAGCAATAATACGATGCATCTTTCCCTGGTATTGTCCGCCCCTTCTCCACATAGATATGAGCCACACAACCACTGCAATGATTCCTACAGCTAGCATCATACCCTCAAATCCGGAAAAATATTTATCAAACAATGTCACCGCATCGCCCGCAACCTTTAAATCCTGTGCATTGAACGGCGTTACCCTCACCATCAGCATATAGCCATTTGTGATACCAAGTATCATCCAGAAAGCAGTAATCAATATACGCACAAAAACACGTCTTCTCACCAAGTATACGAGTAAAAATGTGATAAATATCAAGTACGTATTGAACAAAAATGTCCAAGGCGAACCGACCATATAGTCCCATGCTGCAAAAAACGAGTGTCTTGAAATTGATTCAATCACAAGATTGATCAGGCATGCGTACAACACATGCAGCAAAAGCGAAAATCGGTTCATCACTTTATAGACCGGCTGCATTTTTTTGCAAAAGCACTGTTCCTTCTCTTTTCCAAAATTGCTTCTCTTCGAAGCTTCTTTTTATGCCAATATTCTTTGATATCTTCCTTTTTAAATGCCTTAGTTTTTGAAATTTCCCCTTTATATCTGGTTTCCTGATGTGGATTCGTTTCATACTCTAACCTCACCTATATTTCCTGACTTTCGCAGGACTTATTTTTGAAGTCCTGCAAGTCTTTCTTTTACCTGTTCCATCATTTGTGTATATTTTTCTAATTTTGCCTTTTCTTCATTAATCTTAGCTTCCGGCGCTTTGCTGATGAATTTTTCATTGCCAAGCATTCCGTTTACACGAGCAAGTTCTTTCTCTAATTTTGCTTCTTCCTTTTTCAGACGTTCAATTTCCTGTTCAAAATCTACCAGTTCTGCCAACGGAAGATATACAACTGCATCTGTCACAACAACGGAAACTGCATCTTCAGCAATACCTTCCTTGTCTGACTGAATCACAATCTCGCTTGCATTCATTAAAGGAGCAGAAGAGATTCTGATTTCTTCCAAACCATCTCTCAATGTCTCATTCTCGCATACAATAAATGCTTTTGCTTTACGGCTAGGTGCAACATTCATCTCTGCGCGCACGTTACGCACACCACGAATTACTTCTTTCATGTGTTCTACCACATTCTCTTCTGCCGCAAAATTCCACTCTTCTTTATATTGTGGCCATGTTGACATCATCAAAGACTCTTCTTCCGGCACTAATGCACTGTAGATTTCCTCAGACACAAACGGCATAAACGGATGTAACAATTTCAAGCCGTTTGCCAATACTGTTTTCAAGGTCCATAATGTCGCATTTGCAGCTTTTGCATCTTCATCTACATGATACATACGATATTTTGCAAGCTCAATATACCAGTCACAGAACTCATCCCAGATAAAGTCATATACTTTCTGAAGTGCGATTCCAAGCTCAAACTTATCCATATTCTCTGTCACGTCTTTTGCAAGTGTATTCACTTTTGAAAGAATCCACTTGTCTGTCGGTGTCAGTTCACCCAGATCCGGTGTTGTAATTGTCTTATCTTCCATGTTCATCAAGATAAAACGAGATGCATTCCATACTTTGTTTGCAAAGTTTCTGTTTGCCTCAACTCGCTCATCATAGAAACGCATATCATTTCCCGGCGCATTTCCTGTCACAAGCGTCATACGAAGCGCATCTGCACCGTATTGTTCGATCACTTCCAACGGATCAATTCCGTTTCCAAGTGATTTACTCATCTTACGTCCCTGTGAATCACGCACAAGTCCGTGAATGAATACTGTGTGGAACGGTGATTTTCCTGTGTGTGCAAACGCTGAGAATACCATACGGATTACCCAGAAGAAAATGATATCATATCCTGTCACAAGCACATCTGTCGGATAGAAGTAATCCAATTCCTCTGTGCTGTCCGGCCAGCCAAGTGTTGAGAACGGCCAGAGCGCTGAACTGAACCATGTATCAAGTGTATCTTCATCCTGTGTAAAATGTGTACATCCACAGTGCGGACATACTTCCGGCATCTCTCTTGCCACTACAAATTCCCCGCACTCGTCACAATAGTAAGCAGGAATTCTGTGTCCCCACCAAATCTGTCTTGAAATACACCAGTCACGGATATTTTCCAGCCAGTGCAGATAAATCTTGTCAAAACGTTCAGGAACAAATTTTAATTCTCCAGTCTTTAACGCATTGATCGCCGGTTTTGCAAGTTCTTCCATCTTCACAAACCATTGTTGTTTAATCAACGGTTCCACTGTTGTGTGACATCTGTCATGTGTTCCTACATTGTGTGTGTGGTCTTCGATTTTCACAAGGTATCCCTGCTCTTCCAAATCTGCCACGATCGCTTTTCTTGCCTCATAGCGATCCATACCTGCATATTTTCCACCATGTTCATTGATTGTCGCATCATCGTTCATGATATTGATCTCCGGCAAGTTGTGACGTTTTCCAACTTCAAAGTCATTCGGGTCATGCGCTGGTGTAATCTTCACCGCACCTGTTCCAAATTCTTTGTCTACATAGTAGTCTGCCACAATCGGAATCTCTTTATTTACCAATGGAAGTAATACGTTCTTTCCAACAATATCTTTATATCTGTCATCATCCGGGTGAACTGCGATTGCAGTATCTCCAAGCATTGTCTCCGGACGTGTTGTCGCAATCTCAAGGAAACGGTCTGTTCCTACGATTGGGTATTTGATATGCCAGAAATGTCCTGCCTGTTCCTCATGCTCTACTTCCGCATCAGAAAGGGAAGTTTTACATACCGGACACCAGTTGATAATTCTGGAACCTTTGTAAATATATCCTTCTTCATACAACTTGATGAACACTTCTTCTACTGCTTTGGAGCATCCCTCATCCATTGTGAAACGCTCTCTGTCCCAATCACAAGATGTTCCCAGTTTCTTAAGCTGCTGTGTGATTGTTCCGCCGTACTCTTCTTTCCATTCCCAGGTTCTCTTTAAAAATCCTTCACGTCCCAGCTCTTTTTTGTCAATTCCTTCTTCTTTTAACTGGTTTGTAACCTTTACTTCTGTTGAGATTGCCGCATGGTCTGTTCCCGGAATCCAAAGTGCATTGTACCCCTGCATTCTCTTATAACGAATTAAAATATCCTGTAATGTATTGTCAAGTGCGTGTCCCATATGCAGCTTACCCGTAATATTCGGTGGCGGCATAACAATTGTAAATGGTTTCTTGCTTCTATCTACTTCTGCGTGAAAATATTTATTCTCACACCATCTTTCATAAAGTTTCGTCTCAATCTCCTTTGGATTATATGTTTTCTCTAAATTTTTACTCATTACTTCCTCCTTGTAAATCCCTCTCATGATTCGTATTATTCGTAATAAAAAGCCCTTTACATCATGAAAATGTAAAGGGCGAATAATCGCGGTACCACCTTTGTTATATACGAAATCTTTCATATATATCTCGTCGGTTCTTTAACGTGAACCACCCCGTGACTTCCTACTTTGACCTTATTATATAATTATACACAGTTCAGAAATCCGGTTCGAAAGCTACCTTCTACATTTCTATCTTGAAACCACCTTTCAGCCTAAGAGCGGTTCTCTCTTTCAAGCGACTTATGTGTACTCCTCTTTCTCATTACCTTTTGCTTTAGAAACTACTGAATATATTATCCTCGAAACAACCATTTGTCAAGCTGTTCCAAAATTCTTCATACATTTTTAAGATTACAGTTCTTCCCTCAACTCACTCACCGTCTCCACAATGCAATCTGCACCATACCGTTCAAATTCTTCTCTGCTTCCATATCCGTAAAGTACACCGATGCAGGAAAGTCCATGCTCTTTCGCTCCGATAATATCATGCTCCCGATCTCCGATCATGACAGCCTGTGAATATTCTTTTATATTCATCTTCTCTAATGCATATGCGATCACATCGCCTTTTTTCACTCTTCGTCCATCCAGCTCACTTCCTGCCACATAAGAAAAGTAAGAATCCAAATGAAAATGCTCCAATATTTTCTGTGCATAGACTCCCGGCTTTGAGGTCGCAAGAACAATCTCTTTTCCACTTGTTTTCAGTTCCTTTAACAGATTTTCCACCCCGTCATACACTTTGTTTTGAAACATTCCACACGGTTCAAAATATTCCCTGTATTTTTCCACCGCAAGGTGTGCATCATCCTCACTCAGTCCATAATATTGCATAAAAGAATCCTTGAGCGGTGGTCCAATGAACTTGCATAATGTGTCCAAATCTTCCACATCGATCCCAAAATGTTTCAATGCATATGCAACCGACTTCGTGATTCCTTCTTTCGGGTCTGTTAATGTTCCGTCCAAATCAAACAAAATATATTTGTAATCTCTCATCTTGTCCTCCTGTTACGCTAAATGCCCCGCATCTTCTGTTTCACATTCCACTGTCCAATCACTTCATTTACTGTTGAGACAGTGACAAATGCATTCTCATCAACCGAATGTAGATAATTCAATACTTCCGCATATTCATTTCTTGTAAGAATCGTCACCAATTCTATCTTTTCTTCATTATTATATCCACCAATTGCCGGATACAATGTCACACCACGGTGTAATTCGTGGACAATAAAATTTTGTAATTCTTTATACTGTTCTGTAAGAATACAGATTCGTTTTCTTCTGTTAAATCCATCAATAAAATGGTCCAGAACAATTCCATTTGCATAAGTTCCCAAAATACTCAGCACCAATGTCTTCGTATCATACACGAAAATAGAACTGATCGCCGTACACATTCCCGCAAGCGTCATCGCTTTTCCAATCTCAATATGCAGATATTTGTTCAAAAGTTTCGCCACGATGTCCAATCCTCCGGAAGATGCATTCGCATTGAACAAAAGAGCAAGTCCAACGCTCACGACAAGAATATAACAGATCGTGTCAAGCACCACATCATTTGTCAGCGACTTGTTGTTCGGAAAAATCAACTCAAACACATACAAAAATATCGGCATTAAAAGCGATGTGTATACGGTCTTTGCTCCGAATTCCTTTCCGATAAACAGAAAGCCTACTACAAGAAGAACCGCATTTAAAATAAATGTCATAACCGAAATTTTAAGTGGTATAAACGTCGCCAGTACCATCACAAGTCCCGACAAGCTTCCCACAACTACATTACTTGGCAGCAGGAAAAAATAAACTGCCATCGAGACAATCAATGTTCCCAACGTAATAATTACATATTCCTTTATCTTCTTTGTCCGTTCCATAAATTTTTCGAATCCCCTCTATTTTTTTGTAAAAAGAATGTCATGGTTCACCATCGTATAAAATCTGTTCTTAAACTCTTTATACTTCATCTTCGGAAGCCCCATCAGCCACATCAATTTAGTAATCGTCGCCTCCAAAGTCATATCATATGCTTCAAGCAAATTAAAGTCCTGTTTTACTTTTTTCCCAACTTCGTAGACTGTCATATTACTTCCCTCATTTGCCACCTGTGTTGTCATAACCACGATCTTCCCTCGTTCAATCCAACTGCTCATCTCTTTGTAGAACGTCTCCACAATTGTCTCAGGAAGACCTCCTACGCCAAAGCTCTCAATTACAATCGCATCATAATTTTCAAAAATGTACGTCAAAATATCTGCTTTCATTCCCGGAATCAATTTCAATACATAAATGCTTTCCTTCATATCATAATAAAACATTACGTCTTTCTCATGCGGAATAGAAGGAATATAGCGGATCACGCGCTGATCCTGAATCACAGCAGGATACGGAAAATTAATGCTTGAAAACGCATTGTAACTTTTCGCCCGCTCCTTTTTTGCTCTTGTTCCCACAATTACTTTTCCGTCAAATACAATTGTCACATCCTGTGAATCTTCATCTGCCGCATAAATAAAACTGTCAAGCAGATTCGTCTTTGCATCTGTCACATCCATATTAATCGGCTTTTGCGCCCCGGTAATGACAATCGGTTTTGAAGAATTTTGAATCATATAGGATAATGCCGCCGCTGTATATGCCAGTGTGTCTGTTCCATGGCAAATAACAAATCCGTCATACTGCGCATAATTCTTTTCGATCGTCTCTGCAAGAAGTCTCCAATGCATTGGAGTAACATTTGTACTGTCAATATTACACACCTGCAATGTATCCACATCACAGACACTTTCAACCTGCGGAATATAGGATAAAATATCCTCCGACGACAGTCCCGGTGCAAGCCCGTGTTCCGTTTGTTTTGAAGCGATTGTTCCACCTGTACCAACCATAAGAATCTTTTTTTCATTTCACATCAACCTCACTGTCTCATTTTAACATGTCTTTCCACGGAATACAACCACAGGATTTTCTTTCTTTAAAATTAAATCTTCTGCTCTTCATGTCTCTGTGTTGTGTACATATGACTTTTTATAATGGCACGGATGCTGGCATTTAGATATGGTTTCAACTCTTCATAACTGACTGGATCGCTATCTAGTATCGTGCTGTACGAGGCAGAACTTGCCAACTCTATAATGAGAAACAGCATCGTATCTGGTGCTTCAATCTGTACGCCCGGACATTCTGCCAACAACTCATCGAACAGATGCTTTACCCCTGTTGCCTCTTCTTTTTGCTCAATGGCTGCCCTGAAAATTCCCCAACTCAAATTTTTTGAGACAAACCGGAGAACTGCCTTATTCTTTTTCATCTGCTCTAACACATAGTCCACAATAAAAATAATTTTATCTTCAAATTTCGGAACATGCACTTTTTTCAGTTCTGTATTTGCCGCCTTAAAAAGTTTCTCTGCAGTCCTTGCAATCAGCCTGTCTCGAATTTCAAACTTGTCCTTAAAATAAAGATAAAACGTACCTTTGGCAACTCCTGCATCCTGAACAATATCATGTATCGACGTCTTGGAAATTCCGTTTGACATAAACAAATTATACGCGCTTCTAAAAAGCGCATCTTCTTTCTGCTGTTTGTTTTCATCTACTTTTCCCATATATTTTTCCTCGCTTTGTCCATTTTCTTTCCCTATTATAATTTCAAAATGACCAAAAGTCAACTTTTCACTTCCAAATTATTGACTTGTAGTCATTTTTAGGTTATACTCTTAGATAGTTAAAAACTGACTAATAGTCATATTTAAAAAGGAGGAATTTTTATGGTGAAAGTAGGAAAAAAGATTGCGAAGCACCGGATTGCCATTCTAATTATCGGGTTTTTGCTTTTAATCCCTTCTGCTTTCGGATACTTTAACACCAGAGTCAACTACGATATCCTGTATTATCTTCCGGATAATATTGATACCATGAAAGGTCAGGAGATTCTGATGGATGATTTTGGGAAAGGCGCCTTCGCAATGGAGGTAGTCGAAGGTATGACAACCAAAGAAGTGACCGATGTAAAAAAGAAAATTGAAGCTGTAGACGGTGTTGCCGATGTCATCTGGTACGATTCGGTCTCCGACCTGTCCGTTCCGATTGATTCTCTTCCAGACAAAATCAAAGACATTTTTCAAAAAGATGATTCCACACTGATGGCGATCTTCTTCGACGACACAACTTCTGCTGATAATACAATGGATGCCATCACAGAGATTCGAAGTATCACAAATAAGCAATGTTATCTTAGTAGTATGTCAGCAGTCGTAACGGATATCAAGGCACTCTCCGAAAAAGAGACTTCTATGTACGTGCTGATCGCCGTGGTACTTACATCCATTGTTCTTGCTCTCTGTACAAATTGCTGGATTCTTCCGGTATTCTTTATGATCAGTATCGGAATGGCGATCGTATATAATATGGGAACCAATTATTTTCTTGGAGAAATTTCCTATATTACAAAAGCGCTAAGTGCTGTCCTTCAACTCGGAGTTACAATGGACTACTCGATTTTTCTGTGGCACAGTTATCAGGAAAATCAGGAACGTTTTCCAAACGACAAAGACCGTGCGATGGCCCATGCCATCTCCAACACTTTTTCTTCCGTTTTGGGAAGCTCTGTCACTACCGTAACCGGCTTTATCGCACTTTGCTTCATGAGCTTCACACTCGGAATGGATCTTGGCATCGTCATGGCAAAAGGTGTTGTCTTCGGTGTCCTCAGCTGTGTGACTATTCTTCCTTCTTTTATTTTGGTTTTTGACAAATGGATTGAAAAAACTTCACACCGCTCCCTCATTCCTAAGATGGAAAAACTGACACACTTTGTCACGGATCATTACAAAATATTTGCCGTTGTCTTCCTGTTAGCATTAGGTCCTGCAGTCTGGGGATACACGAAAGCCGATGTGTATTATAACTTAGATGCTACCCTTCCAAAATACCTGGACAGCATAAAGGCAAACGAAAAGCTGAGCAATACCTTTGACATGAATGCAACACATATGGTTTTGGCAGACGCTGATCTGTCTTCCAAAGAGGCAAAGGAAATGCTTCAGGAGATGTCTGATGTAAAAGGTGTCAAATTTGCACTTGGACTTGATAGTCTTCTCGGTTCTTCCATCCCGCGCGATATGATTCCAGGCGAATTGACAGAGACATTAAAACAAGGAGACTGGCAATTGATTTTAGTACAGTCTGAATATAAAGCTGCAACCGACGAAGTGAACAAGCAATGTACCGAATTGAATAAAATCATCAAACGCCATGACAAATCCGCAATGTTAATCGGCGAAGCACCGTGTACGAAAGATCTGATTACAATCACCGACAAAGACTTTAAAGTAGTCAGTGCCATTTCGATCATTGCAATTTTCATTATCATTGCATTTGTATTCAAATCCGGCTCACTGCCACTGATTCTTGTATCTGTCATTGAATTTGCAATCTTTATCAACTTGGGAATTCCATACTATACTGGAGTGAAGATGCCGTTTATTGCATCTATCGTAATCGGTACGATTCAGCTCGGTGCAACTGTCGATTACGCAATCTTGATGACAACACGGTATAAAAAAGAGCGCTGCAAAGGAAAACCAAAGAAAGAGGCTGTTTATATCGCGCTTTCAACTTCCATCAGCTCCGTTATCGTATCTGCACTTGGATTTTTTGCCGCGACATTTGGAGTCGGATTATATTCTGACATTGATATGATTTCCGCTCTCTGCAGCCTGATGGCACGTGGTGCAATTATCAGTATGTTCACCGTAATCTTTATTCTTCCGTCCGCACTGATGATTTTCGATAAACCAATCTGTGCAACGACAAAAGGAATGCGTTCAATCAATCAGGAGGTAACTAATTATGAAAAACAGAGATTATAAAAAACTTGTAACAATTGCAACAGCTGTCGCTTTAATTGTTGAATCTTTGGGTGCCGTATCGTCTCCGACACTTGCAAAAGATGCCAAAACTACCGCTCAGACAACGACAGCAGAAAAGAAAACCACAAAAGAAAAAGAGGTCTCTTCTGATTCAAAACCATATAAATCTGAGACAGTATATGCAAAGACAGACGAAGACGGAAACGTCACATCTGTCATTGTGTCTGACCAGCTAAAAAATATTAACAGTACCGGAAAATTCAGTGATACCTCCACTTTAAGTGATATCGAAAATGTAAAGGGCAACGAAAAATTTTCTAAGCAAAAAAATAAGTTAATCTGGAACACAGACAAAAAAGATATCTGCTATCAGGGTACAACCACGCAATCGCTTCCTGTCGGAGTCAAAGTAACTTATACTTTGGACGGCAAAAAAATCAGCGCCAAAGATCTAAAGGAGAAAAGCGGTCATCTTGTTGCGCGCTACCAATATGAAAATACAACGATTTCCAAAGAAGATTACGTTCCGTTCTTAATGGTGACAGGACTGATTTTCGACACAGATAAGATGACAAACCTGCAAGTGACAAATGGTAAAATTTTCTCCGACGGCGACAGAGACATTATAATCGGAATGGGACTTCCTTCTTTAAAAGAAAAATTGGACGTCAAAAATCTGGCTCTGGACATTCCTGACTATTTCGAGCTGGAAGCTGATGTCACAGATTATGAACTCTCTGAAGGAATGACGATTGCCACAAACGATATTTTCAATCAATTGGATACAGAAGGATTTGACAGTTTGTCTGAACTAGAAGATTCTATGCAGACACTTCAGGATTCTTCCAACAAATTGGTAAGTGGTTCAGGAGAATTACGAAATGGACTGGACACCTTGCTGTCTTCTTCCGGTACATTGACAGACGGGATTGATCAATTGATCGCCGGCGGCAATACGCTAAAAGACGGTACTTCTTCCCTTGCATCCGGAAGTAAATCTCTGGCAGATGGAAGCGCTGCCCTCACAGATGGAACCTCACAATTAAAAGACGGCACAAACACACTCAATGCCGGTGCTTCCAAGGTAAGTCTGGGGCTTACTTCCGCCTCTAAGCAGGTTTCTGCCGTACTTCTTCCTGGCGCAGTTCAGTTAGATGAAGGCGTTGCGAAAATGCAGGAGCAGCTAGCTCCCGGAATGTCTTCGCTTGCAGGCGCTCTGCTGCAATTAGACGCCGGACTTAACAATCCGCTTACCGCAGAACAGCCTGGACTAAAAGCCAGTATTTCTGCTGTAAATGATGTGATGAATACAGGCACTTCACAGACTGGTAACCAAAGCCTGAAAGATATTGCAAAAAATACTGCCACTGCTGCACAGACACTTGCCCAGATGTTTCCACCTTCTTCAACAAGTGATGAAGCAAACAGCGCAATCGCTTCCTTATCTGCATTATTAGAGCGTGACGATCTCCCAGAAGATGTAAAAGCATCTATTCAGGAAAGCATCAATACGTTGCAAGAACAAGCCAGCACACAGGAACGTGCAAAATCAGATATTCAGGAATTGTTAAAGAACCTAGTTATTGGCACACAGACAACCAGCGCTGTTGTAGATCAAGTTGCTCAGAATACGATTGCAATCAACGCTGGAACCGATAAACTTTCCTCCGGCGTCAGTGAACTTAACAACGCCGTAACCGGTCAAAATGGTCTCATCGACCAAGTGAATGCTGGTGTCTCCACTTTAAAAAACGGAACCTCGCAACTTTGCGAAGGAATCGGCGGACAGAACGGTCTTGCCAACGGCTTGAATCAACTCGCAAGTGGCTCCTCTCAGGTAAGCAGTGGGGCTGCCACTTTGAACAAAAAAATGACTGAGGCATATAACGGTGCCAAAAGCGTTTCAGATGGTGCAGCACAATTAAACTCCGGTGCCGCACAATTGGATTCCGGTGCTGGAACACTTGTAAATGGTCTCCAGACGTTAAACAGCGGTTCCGCCGCACTGATCGAAGGCGTGAAAAAACTGGATGACGGCGCCATCGCACTGAATGATGGTATGATTCAATTCAATGAAGAGGGAATCCAAAAATTGGTCGAAGTATTTGACGGTGACATTGATGGACTGCTCAATAAAGTCAATACAATATTAGACAGCTCCAAATCTTATAAGAACTTCTCCGGTATCTCTGACGGTATGGACGGAGATGTAAAATTCATCTTTGTGACAGAATAACTCTCTGTTGAATACACTAAACAACCGTGTTATACTCAACCGCCCACAAGGGATTAACCTATAAAGAATGAACATAGAAATACCACCGCTCAACTCCAAGTGGTGGTTTTCTATGTTTTAAATCACCAGTGACAAATCAGGTAAATGATATCATTTCATTACATGTGTTACCCAAAATTCTTTTCCACCAACTCGCAATATTCCAAGTACACTGGATTTTCTTTCATCGCTTCCCGCAGTGAATCTCTGACACCTTTGTAATACCAGCCGATGATTTCCTTATCTTTCATGCGAAATCTCTGCCACAATTCTTCTCCACATTCCGGATAATCACGGTCAATGTCGCGCATATTCGACAGCTTATCTGCAAGACTGATCATCTGCACTTCCCTGCACGCTGTCTTCAAATGTTCAATCGTCGCCCCTTTGCGCTCCATCCATGTCTTAGACTTATCTTCACTTTCTTTCGCCACAAACTCTGCTACTCTTTTTGTAAACTCCCGACAGATCACTTCTTCCGTAATTTCTTCACAGTCTTCAATTGTATCATGCAAGATTGCCGCACTGATGATCTCCTCGTCCTCTGTCATAGACGCTACAATTCTGCCCACCTCTAATGGATGTACAATATACGGTCTGTCCGTACCTTTTCGAACCTGTCCCTCATGTGCCTGTGTCGCAAACATAATCGCTTTTTCTATCACTTCGATACCGTCCTTTCTACCTTTTTCTGCCATTGGAAATTGAATACTTTCTTGTCTTTACTTCAAGAATGCCTGTGTCGCAAGCTATATATAATACAAATTTTAACACTCATCTTCTAAAGCCACAACCTCTTCTGAGTGATTTATGAATTTTTGTCAAATTTATATATCGCTAAATATAGATATTTTATCATTAGCAATAGGCAGGAATATTCCTGCCTAAGAGATTTAAAGTTCACTACGGATAAATTCTGCAAGTTCTTGAATGTTTTTTTCGTTCCTCCTGTAATATGTCCATTTACCGAACCTTCTAGATTCCAAAAGCCCTGCACGTTGTAACATATCTAAATAGTGCGATATAGTTGATTGTGAGATATTTGTCTTCTCACAAATAGAACCAACACATACACTGTTTGAAAAATCATCTCCATCCGGAATATGTAGCCCTTGTGGCGGAAAATATTTTTCAGGTTCTTTCAACCATTTCAAAATGTTTAATCTCGTTTCATTGCTTAATGCTTTAAATATATCTAATTTGCTCATGTTTGCATTATATATCTATTTTTACAGATATGTCAATATTAAGCTATGTAAAAATAAAACAACTTAAAATCGAAACAGATTAAGCCCGATCTGTTCATCATAATACCTGTCTACTGCTCCATCAATGACTGTAATCACCATCTCACAAGTTGCACTTACAACAGCCTGATTCAAGTGCCCGCCAAAGACTTCGCCCTTGTCGTTACCTGCGCTCATATGCAGATGACAATAAAACTCATCATTCATTGTATTGACTGTTCCTGTCAGAGACACAATTTCAAAACTTCCGCAAAATTCATTTGCCAAATATTCTTTTTCATCTGTTTTAAACACACCGACTGTAAACTTATTCACCGCCCCCAACGCCTGTACGCTTGCCAGTTTTATCTCTTCTTTTAGGGCAATTTCTTTTACCTGTGCAAGAATCTCTTCTCCTCTGTCCAGTCGCGCAACGATGGTATCTTTAAATCTTCTATACTCCATAACAATTCCTCCAATTATAAACTTTCTCGTTCTTCCGGATAAGACAGTCCCCACGCCTTTCTGATTTCAGTCATAACGTTCATCACATCCACCGTATAATCAAAATGCATCTCATCTGCAGCACCAGACACTGCCTCTTCCATATCATTCACCTCATACCAGAGTGCATCCTTCGTACTTCCACACTCTATGACTTCCTGCGAGGCATCTTCTGTATAAGTGATCACAGCTTTTTCTGCCCGTGGATAGTAATAAATCTCAACATAGCCATTCTCAAATGCAAGCATTCCCCTCTTCGGCTGTTTTGCATGCAGAGTAAGCGCTATCGTAGCCATCTCTCTTGCCGGATTCATAAGCAGGATTCCCGCCTGCTCATCCACTCCACTAGGGGCGAATTTCACCTGTGATACAACCTGATCCGGTGTGCAGGACATAAATGACCGAATAAACGAAATGGCATATACGCCGATGTCCAGCAAGGCTCCGCCTGCTAAATTCGGATTAAAGAAACGGTTCTGCATATCGTATTCCTTATAACTTCCAAAATTCATCTGAGCCATGCAAAGTTTCCCTAACTTTCCGCTTTGAATCACTTCCTGCAATTTTTTATACAAAGGCATATGATAGATCGTCATTGCCTCCGCCAAAACGACACCATTTTCTTCTGCCAGCTGTTTTGCTTCTTCCAGTTCCTTTGCATTCAGCGTAATAGATTTTTCACAAAGCACATGTTTTCCATGCTTCAATGCCTCTCTCAAATATTGTATATGTGTATTGTGCGGTGTGGAAATATAGACAATATCCACATCATCATCCTCAAAAAGATCCTGTATATTCTCATAAACTTTTTCAACTTCATACTTTTTCGCAAACGCAACTGCATTCTCATATGTTCTATTTGCAACACCGTAGAGTGTTCGTCCGTCTTTTTGCATTGCCTGTGCCAATTCATTGGCAATCACACCACATCCTAAAGTAGCCCAACGATAAGTTTTCATTTCTCGGTCCTCCTAATCGAATCTAAGTCAAGAGCAAAACGAGTTTGAATAATATGCTCCTGCATTTTTCTATATGCCATATCCATATCCTGATTTTCAATAGCTGTTACAATCTCTCTGTGCATCTTTTGAGATTCTGCAAAATGCTGCCTGTCAACTGTATACTGTTCCGCAAAAAAATCTTTTTCAATGGTCACATGGCCTCAAAGACTTCACCCAGAAAATTTCTAAGTAAAGTCTCTCTATCTATTCTCTTTCTTTCGCAATATAATATTGCGTATCTTTCATCACATCTTCTAATGTAATTTTACCAAGCTCATTCTCCAAGGCATCTTGTATCTGTATAAGTTTTCCGTCCAAAACATTGTGAATATTTCTTCCAACCGGACACTTCTGATTCGGATTTTCATGAAAATGAAAAAGTTCTCCATGCTCTACACATTCTACCGCCTGATAGATATCAAAAAATGTAATCTCATCAAGTGGTTTTGCAATCGAAGCGCCTCCACTTCCTCTCTGCACTTTCACAAGTCCTGCTGCCTTTAATTGAGACAATATCTTTCGAATAATCACCGGATTGACGTTGATACTGGCAGCCAAAAACTCACTGGTCAGTTTAAATTCCTCTTTAAATGTATCGATACAGGCAAATATATGAACTGCAATTGTAAAACGGCTTGAAATCTGCATGGTAGTTCCTCCCTTTCGTGCTTTTCTCTACCACAGATTATAATGCCATCTCATTGTAGTGTCAACAATTACAACTTTTCTTCTTCCACTCTCTTTGCCAAGTCTAATATCTTCCCATGTATCGTCTGAATCACATCCAAAAATTCTTCATCACTCTTTCCAGTGGGGTCTTGAATTCCCAATCCTCTCGATGTCTGCATGGTAAATTCGGACATGTCACATTACATCCCATAGTGATGACAATGTCTACCGGTGGTATTTCAGACAACAGTTTTGAATATTGTGTTTCTTCCATATCAATCTGATACTGCTCTTTCATCAAACGGACAGCATCTTGATTGATCTGTGGTTTCGTCTCCGTACCTGCTGAATAGCTTTCAAAAATCTCAGAAACCAAGCTTTTCCCAAGCACTTCCGCAATCTGACTTCTGCAAGAATTATGGACACATACAAATGCCACTTTCTCTTTCATTTTCATCTCCTCCTGCTCATCTACATTAAAAATACATGAAATGCATTAAACACATATCCAACTATTATAATTCCGGTCGCACAAATTGTAATAAATACACCTAGCAACTTTGGTTTTACGGCCTTTTTCAACATAATCATGGACGGCAGACTCAGTGTTGTAACCGCCATCATAAAAGAAAGAATCGTTCCAAGTTGCGCCCCTTTTACAAGCAGTGCTTCCGCAATCGGAATTGTCCCGAAAATATCCGCATACATCGGAATTCCAACCAAGGTTGCAAGGACTACGCCAAACGGATTGTTGCTTCCCAAAATGGATTCAATCCACGTCTGAGGAATCCAATTGTGAATAATCGCTCCAATTCCCACACCCACTAAAATATACGGAAATACTTTACGAAATGTCCATTGCACTTGTTCTTTTGCATTCATAACCCGTTCTCGCTTTGTGATAGTCGGGGAGTCACTCTCCACATGACTGGCGTTTCTGATAAATTCTTCCACATACGTTTCCATATGCATTTTTTCTATAAGCGTACCTCCTATTACCGCAATCGCAAGTCCTAAGATAACATAGACAAATGCAATTTCCGCGCCAAAGATGCTCATCAACAATACCAAACTTCCCAAATCGACCATCGGTGAAGATATCAAAAACGAAAATGTTACTCCAAGCGGCAATCCTGCACTTGTAAATCCCATAAAAATTGGAATACTTGAACACGAGCAAAACGGAGTCACGGTTCCAAGCAACGCCGAAATTATATTTGCCCATATTCCATGAAATCTTCCTAATATCTTTTTACTTCTCTCCGGTGGAAAATAGCTTTGAATATAGGATATGATAAAAATAAGCAAGCATAATAAAATCGTAATCTTAATCACATCATATAGGAAAAACTGAATGCTTCCTCCTACTCTTCCTTGAATATCTACCCCCAACACTGACAAACCTTTTCCGATAAGTTCATTCATCCATTTCATTCCAAGTATCTGTTCCTGCAAAAATTGAAACATTAATTTTAACTTCTCCATTCAACACCTCCATATTGTTTTTTCATATCAAATATTTTTGATGTGTTAGGCTTTTATAAAAGCCATCTAATGATGACTTTTTATTTCCGATTCCTCTTCATCTGCTAGGATGTAAGTTCCGTCAATCTCTTGATTGCATATTCTCTCCCACTTTTACTGATGGTGTAGTGCGTCCATTTACCTTCCTGTCTGCTTGTTACTATTCCCGACTCACACAAAATCTTCATGTGATAAGATAACGCAGACTGAGCGATATTCAATTCTTCCATCAGGACACACGCACACTTTTCACCGCCTTTGAGCAATTCCAGTATCGAAAGTCTCTTTTCATCACAGAGTGCTTTAAATATGATCGTATCGTTTTTATACCCATTCATTCTACGGACACCTCACATCAAATATTTTTGATGTATTCATTGTAATCTAATTCATGACGAATGTCAACTAAAACCACCTTGTGATTGCCTCCCCTCCCCAATTACGCTATAATGATGTCATCAACGAAGGAAATGAGGAATTTTTATGCACAAAAAAACGGTATTAGTCACTGGTGCTTCCCGTGGGATCGGACGTGCCATTGCAATGACATTTGCACAAAATAATTACCACGTATTCTTAAATTGTCGTCACTCCATCTCAGAACTGGAATCCGTAAAATCTGCAATCGAAGCAACTCCTTACGGCTCCTGCGATATTTTTATCGGCGATGTAGGAAATCCACATTCTGTCAAAGAGCTGTACGAGATGATTTACACAAAATACGACTGTCTGGATGTACTTGTCAACAATGCGGGAATTGCTCACATTGGTCTGCTAAGCGATATGAGCGATGAAGAATGGTGCAATCTTCTGGACACGAATCTTTCCTCTGTATTTTACTGCTCCCGTGAAGCAATTCCAAAAATGGTGTCAAAAAAATCCGGTAAGATTATCAACATATCCTCGATGTGGGGAACAGTCGGCGCCTCCTGCGAAGCTGCCTATTCCGCAACAAAATCCGGTATCCACGGGCTTACGCGGGCGCTTGCCAAAGAGCTTGCTCCAAGTAATATTCAGGTAAATGCTATCGCATGTGGGGCGATTGAGACGAGCATGAATGCCCAACTGAGCGCAGAAGAAAAATCTGCCTTTGAAGAAGAAATTCCTGCGGGGCGTTTCGGCACACCGCAGGAAGTCGCTGATTTGGTATGGAATCTTGTCAACAGTCCTTCCTATCTGACCGGTCAAATCATCGGTCTGGATGGCGGTTATATTTAAAACCGCCATCTAAAGCACTATTTCTGATTCTTTTCATATATGAGTTTTAGACCTTTCAACAATAAATTTTCATCTAAAAACATATTCCGACCGCAATGGGGAACGATATACTTCGCAGCCTCCCCGGTCGCAACAATAGCTGCCGCTTTTTCTTTCAATTCTCTCTCAATGCTGGCAATGGAGCCATCTATACAGGCAGCAGTCCCATAAATGATTCCACTTTTCATACATTCCACCGTATTACTTCCAATAACCTTTTTCGGCCGTTCCAAACTGATTTTCGGAAGCTGCGCCGTTCCTTGCGTCAGAGATTCCGAAGAAATCCGGACTCCCGGAATAATCATTCCTCCGATATAATGTTTTTTTGCATCAATCACAGAAAGGGTCGTCGCTGTTCCCATGTTGACTACAATGAGCGGAAGTGGGTACTCTGCTATCCCTGCTACTGCATTTGCCACCAGGTCACTCCCCACCTGTCCCGGCTGATCCATCATAATATTCAATCCGGTCTTCACTCCCGGTCCGATAATCAACACCTCATTTTCGGAAATCCTCTTTGCCGCTTCTTTTACAACATTTGTCACCGGGGGCACCACAGATGCGATAATCGTTCCCTCTATCTGATTCATATTCAAGCCATGTAATTCAAATATATTTTTAAAACTAATTGCATACTCCAGCTCTGTTCTTGTCAGGCTCGTGGAAATGCTCTCCACAAAGACTATATTTTCACCTTCAAAACATCCGACCACGGTGTTCGTATTCTCGATATTAATTGCCAGAATCATATTTTTCCTCCTGCTATCCTGTCACGAGACGCGATTTCAACAGCGTTCTTCCGACAACTGCCACAATCACTGCCGCAACAATCGCCTCAGGTATTCCATTCATCGCAATGATGGATAAAATAAAGCCATACACCGCATTTGCCGCAACTCCATTTGCCGCTGCATAGGCATCTCTAAAAAACACAAAAATCAAATTCATTACTAACAATGTGTTGACAAAAGATCCCGCAAGCCCTGCAATTCCTAAAGCTACCAGCATGCCTGATCCTTTGGACTTCATTTCCTTATACAATACTTTAAATACAAAATACGGAATAATCCCAACTAAAATACGTGGGACAAAACAGATAATAATACTTCCGATCCCCCCCTGCATCTCACCGAGTGAATAAAACGGTGTAAACACAAACGATGTCACTGTCGGATTCATCGTATTATTAATAAAACTCGTCAGTCCAAAAATGCCTCCTAAAACAGCGCCTTTCTTTGGACCAAGTAAAATAGAACCGATAATAACCGGTACATGGATAATCGTCGCCCTTGTAAATCCAAGCGGGATATATCCTAAGAATGGGGTAAATGCCATGATAATAATCAGTGCCGCGAACAGTGCAACCTGTACCATGCCAAGTGTCTGTGACCTTCCGTCACTCTTTGCTTTGTTATTCATTTTTTCCTCCTTGTTATCATTCTCTTACGAGATACAATACATATCGCTCCAGTTCACACATACACATACGTCTGAGAACGCTCATGCTCGCATGGAAACGTCTGATGTCGTGTGTTGATGAAAGGAATTGAATTCCGTGAACTGCAACGGAGTTACTTTCTCAGTATACCATCCTCCTTCACACGAAAACAACCATGTTTTCAAAAATAAACACAAAATTTGCGTACACTTTTTCTAAATATGTGCTAGAATAATTTACAAACCATTCAGAAAGCAGAGGATTTCAAATTATGTTAAAGGGAAAAACTGTTATTTTAGGTGTTACGGGAAGTATTGCCGCCTACAAAATCGCCAATCTTGCCAGCATGCTTGTAAAGCTTCATTGTAATGTCCATGTTATCATGACAAAGAACGCAACAAATTTTATCCATCCGATTACATTCGAAACATTGACAAACAATCGTTGTCTTGTTGATACATTTGATCGAAATTTTCAATATAATGTAGAGCATGTGGCGCTCTCCAAACAGGCAGATGTCGTTTTAATCGCTCCTGCAACTGCCAATGTTATCGCCAAACTGGCAAATGGACTTGCTGATGACATGCTTACAACTACAACACTCGCATGTACCTGTAAAAAAATCATTTCGCCGGCAATGAACACACAGATGTATCAGAACCAGATTACACAGGACAATCTGCTGAAATTAAAAGATTACGGATTTGAGGTGATTGATCCGGCAACCGGAATGCTTGCCTGCCGTGACGTAGGAGAAGGAAAACTCCCTGATCCAGAGACTTTACTAGACTATATCTTAAAAGAAATCGCATATGAAAAAGATATGAAAGGATTAAATGTCCTTGTCACCGCCGGACCAACCACAGAAGCGATCGACCCTGTTCGCTATATTACCAATCATTCTACCGGAAAAATGGGGTATGCCATTGCAAACTGCGCAATGCTCCGCGGTGCCAATGTAACTTTAGTCACTGGACCTACTTCACTTCCGAAACCACCATTTGTCAATACGATTTCTATTAAAAGTGCTGAAGAAATGTTTGATGCCGTAACTTCTTGTTCCGATACTCAGGACATTATCATCAAAGCTGCCGCTGTGGCAGATTATCGTCCTGCCTCTGTCAGTGATGAAAAGATGAAAAAGTCAGACGACTCTCTCTGTATTCCATTAGAGCGCACGAAAGATATTTTGAAGCACTTAGGAGAACACAAAAAAAATCACCAATTTTTATGTGGCTTTTCTATGGAAACAGAAAATATGTTAGAGAATTCCCGTGCGAAACTGGAAAAGAAACATCTCGATATGATTATTGCAAACAATTTAAAAGTGTCCGGTGCCGGATTCGGAACCGATACGAATGTCATTACGATGATTACAAAAGAAGAAGAACTCGCATTAGACATTATGACAAAAGCCGAAGCGGCAAAACAAATTTTAGATAAGATTCTTGAAAAGCTAACATTGATATGATCCTTTTGATTTCAAAGACCTGATGGCTTTTGGAATGTTCATTTTGGCATTACTAACATTCGTTTTTACGTTTATCAGATAATGTTTTAGAGCATAGAAAACCACTCCAAAACTTTGGCGAGCGATGGAGTGGTATTTCTATAACCATATATCTACCTATTTTTCTAATTCTATACCTACATTCTGTGCATAGCTTTCGAACACAGTCTCAATCTGCGAATTGCATGCTTCCATGTTCTTTTCTTTTCCGATATAATATCTCTTTTCAGAATCTGTCGTATACGGCAATTCCACAGAAGCCGTAATCGGTGCAGCAAAACCATCTTCATCTTTTGCATCTTTATTATAAGCAAAGAAATATGGTTCCTGAATCAATGCATAGCCATCTTCTGTTGTTTTTGCTGCTGTCAGATTTGTAAGATGTCTGTCAATCAATCCTGTATACATTTTCGCAATTGGAGAGTTTTCTTCACAAATAGAAGTTGTCTGTGTGTATCCCCACTTATCAACAGTTATTCCTCCGTCAATCTGAGGATCATACATGTACACACGAACATTGTTTTTCACTGCATACTGATTGATTTGTCCAATAATGGCACGTGTTTTTTCATTTCCAGAACCACCTATGAGCACAAGCGAATTTCCCTTTTCATCAAGCAACCATTCCAGTTGACGGTATGTAATCGGGTAAATATTTATCTGCTCGTCAGAGCCAAAAACTTCTGTTCCGTAACTGTTAAATGTATCTCGAATATATGTTTCTTTTGTATACTTTGAAAATTGAATGTTATTTGTTTTAATAAATTCAAACATTTGTTTTAGACGTGCTGTATACTCATCCGTCACATACTTTCTTACCTGATTTCCTTCTTTATCAAGAACCGGATTTCCTTCGTCGTCCGTTTCCTTCACATAAAGACCTTTGGAGTCACGGTCAACCATCTCCTCAAAAGCATACATGATTGGACATTTTCCGCTTGTATTTCCTTTCCCGCTGTAGTCTGTCTGATTATCTTTGTTATAAAGAAAGATAATAGGCTGTTGCAATCTTCCGACTGTCACCTCTTTCCCTTCTGCATTGGTATAAGAAAGTGCAGTATCGTGATCTGACGGATATGCAATCCAGTCATCCAAGTTTGTAAGATATCTTGACACAAACTCTCCATACATATAATTGTATTTTGTTCCAAGAGTTGTCTTTTCGTTCGACATACGGACAAACATAGAACCGTCATCACCATTATCTACATTAAAATCATAAGAATAAATAGTATCAATTCCGTATTCCTTTGCATATGCATTTACATAAGGACTCATTGCACGGCTGTTATGACACCATGAACCGCTCAACTGAATCAGGTAATTTCCTTCCTGTCCCAAAAGCTGAATGAGCTGGTCATAGCTGATGTCCTGAAATACAATATCTTTATCCTCAAACGTATCAATTCCATCCTGTCGTTCTGCATCTGCTTTGGAGTGTGCATTAAAGTCACCGTAAGCATATTCTTTTTCAAACTCATAGTCCGGGGAAGAAAGTTGTGCATTCGAGACTTTGAGTTCTTCTTTTTCTAAAGTTTTAACATTATTTTTGATGCTGCTGTTTTTTCCTGAGCAACCCGTAATCATTCCTGCCGCCATCACTGTAACAAGAACAGCAGAGATTAGTTTTCTTTTCATGATCAATCTCCTCCTATCTTTTCCTAACACATTGGAATAGATACTTCTTCCGAAGAACCACCGGAACTTCCTGTTGAAGTATATTCAGATTCCAACTCTATCAGGTCTGCATAATTTTCGATAAGAGTATATTGATCAGCTGTCAGATAGCTGTCAATCACTTCTCTTGCTTCTGTTACATATTTTTTCACATCATCAAAGGAATAGCCTTCTACAGTCTTTCTTGCATCTGCAACACTTGCCGCTTTAATTGCCAGACGTGCATATTCTATTTTTGCCGCATTAAATACATTCATATTTTTAATCTTCTTTTTGAGATCAAAATTCGGATCTAATGCATTATAATATTTTACTGCACGATCGATTTTTGCTTTTGATTCCTCTGTATAAGTTACTTCTCCGATATTTTGAATGGCATCATTTGTTCTTACCACTGAGGCTTTTACAGAAAATACAGAAAGTCCCAGACATACAAAAGCCGCCACAATCAGTGCAATTGTTGATTTTTTCATTATGCCCGTCCTCCCTTTTTCTCTAATTTTTCATCCTCTGTCTGAAAAATTTCGTCATCCAAAAGTTCTGTTTTTCTTGCAACAACAGCAGCTGTCACATTTGCTCCTACAACATTCGTCAATGTTCGTGCCATATCTGTAATATTATTGATCGGAGTCAGAAGTACCACTGCTGCAATCGGAAGATTTACTGCACTAAACAGTGATACTGCTGTCACAACTCCGATTCCCGGCATTCCGGCGCTTCCCATCGAAAGTACAAGGCACATAAAGCACATGATGAGGTATTGACTGATATTCCAACTCTGCCCCGTTGCATTTAGATAGAACATAGCTAACAAAATCGGCCAAATACACGTACAGCCCGCCATTCCAATTGTTGTTCCAAGCGGCGCTGTAAAGTTCGCTACCTCCTCATCTACACCAACCTTATGTATCAGACGGTCAATTGTAATCGGGAGAGAGCCGACACTACTCTGTGTCGTAAATGCTGTCGCCTGTGCATCAAATGTCTTTTTAAAGAATTTGAGCGGACTTATTTTCCCTGAAAATTTCAGAATAAACGCATTTACAACATAAGCCTGTACAAAGCATACCACATAGACAACCGCAACAAGCAGAATCAATTGTACCAAAGCGTCTTTATCACTCAACAGCTGGCTTGCAGACACTGCTGTCAAACATAGCACTGCATATGGAGTCAAATCAATGACGTAGGAAAGAATTCGGAAAATAATCTTCTTCACCGCCTCAATAATACTTTTAAACGGCTTCACTTTATCTTCACCTTCGTCTGATGCTACACTTACATATGCAACCGCAATTGCAACTGCAATAATGATAATAGCTACAACATTGTCTGCTGCCAGATCCCCAAACACATTTGTCGGGAACAAGTTCAAAATAATCTTGTCAAAAGATGTCCCCATTTCCTTATATGCGTCAAGTGTTGTACTGGAGACTCCTGCAATGTCGGCAAACACCGCTTGCGCTCCCTTTCCAACCTGTGTTGCCATGCCAAAGACAATTGTAACTACAATCGCAATTGCCGATGAAACCAAAAGCCAGAATACAGATTTTGTTCCAATTCGTTTCATTTTTTCTTTATCGTTTAACTGAATCAATCCTGAAATGACAGAAACAAGAATCACCGGTGCGACAAGTGCCGTAATCAAATTCACATAAATATCGCCGATCAATGCAAGCCATGTCATATAAGAATTGTTCTCGGACGCAAATACGATTCCAAGCACCGCTCCCATTACCATACTGATCAAAATGACAAATGTCCAATTCATTTTATATGCCAGTTTGTTCAACACTTTAAATAAAAGCAAGGCAATGATAAGTACAAGCAAGGCAATCCAATTTACGCTTAAAAGTGCATCCATTTTTAAAACCTCCTCTTTCTTTTCTCAACATTCCTATTATAGTATTGTAAAAAGTCAGAAACAAATTGGTTTTTTTGATATATATATTGGATTTTTCTATAATTTTAAAAAATCCTCGCTTTATAAACCTAATGGAAGTTCTTTTGAGGTAGCAATCCCTTCTTCCGTTGTAGTAATCACATCTACAATATTATCTTCTGTATCATAAATGGTAAATTCTACGCCTGGAAGAGAGCGTTTTTCATATTCCATACGGTAAATCTCTCCAAACTCAGAGTCGTATGTACTTGTACCGGTTAGCATATCACCTACTTTTTCAACAGAAATCGTACCTGTTTTCTCATATTCATCTACCATGGTAACCTTCTGAATTTCACCAGTTTCCAGCACTTCAAAAGGTATCTCTTCTGCAATCTCATAGCCATCCGGAGCTAATGTTTCCACCAAGACATACTTTCCTGGTGGAAGTTTATCAATCCGATGTGGTGTACCATCTGTAACCCATGATGTAACTTCGTTTCCTTCGCTGTCTTTAATAGTAAGTTCTGCTCCAATAATTTCCTCGCCACCTATATCGACTTTACTGATTTCTACTTTCGTAAAATCATTTTGTAATGTTCCTTCGGCAAAAAGGGTTTCTTTATTCTGATCTGAATACTTCAAATCAAAATCAATCTTCTCTTCATTCAAAATATAACCTGGAGCAGCTTTTATTTCTTTTACATAGAAATGTGCAATTGGTAAATCTTTTTTGAAATGCACATTGCCTTTTTCATCAGAGGTTGCCTTTTCAATCAAAGTATCTGCCGGCACAAGAACTGTTTTTCCATCCGGTGCTAAAATATCTTCTGCAGTATATAGTCCAAAAAGTGCCCCTTTGACTGGTTCGTCCGAATCAGCCACAGTTTTTTTCAAGGAAATAGAGACCTTTTGGCGTTCATTTACGTATGCACTGTCATGGTACACAACTTCTACCTCATCACCTGCATATTCTAAAGAAAACTCCTGTATTTCCTTATTTAACACAAAACCATTTCCAGCTACAGTTTCGATGATTTTATATTTCCCAAGTGGTAATTGATCGACTTCTGCTATGCCCTTGGCATCCGTTTTCAGCGTGGAAACCAATTCATCTTTGGAATAAAGAAGAAGTCGATTTCCATTTTCATCTAACTGATAATCTGGAGAAAAAATGTCTTCTGCAGCCCGCACTTCAAATTCTGCTCCTTCTACATCGGCTATTGCATAAGTAAATTCATATTCTGTCTCTTTCTCCTCTAATATACGTAAAAATTCTCCAAACCTTCTTAAAAGGTTCTTTTTTACTTCCGTATAGTCCTGTAGCTTTTCTCCTGTCTTATGAATCCGAAGAGTTCCTGTCTGACGTTCATTTTTGTAATCTAATTTTATGATAATCGCACCTGTTTCCGGTTCTACTTCCTGGGCAACATCTGATCCGATTTCAAATTCAACAGGCTCTGCCTTTACATATCCTTCCGGAGCTTCCACCTCTTCTAATCGGTAATGTCCTGCCGGTAGCTTTTCCGGAGTAATCAAATACCCATCATCAGATGTCCTAAACGATGTATGCTCTACAAGTTCTGGATAATGCGTGTGCTGTGTAACATATTCTCCTTTATCCAGATCAAAAATTTTAAAAGTTGCTCCTGCGTGTAATACCGGTAATTTGCTTGTTCCATCAATTTTATATATCTTTAAAAATGCCTGAAACTTATAATCAATAAAAACTCTCCATTGTTGAGGTTCTCTGTTATCTTCATTGATTGTGACAATAAAAGGATCAATCCGATTGAAATTCTTCGGGACAGTACTTTCAATCACAACATAGGTTCCATAAGCAAGTTCTCTGCTTACCGCATATCCTTTCTTATCTGTGAAAAATTCTGGCATTGGTTTTCCATGGCTATCTTCCGAGTAATCCATGGCTGTTGTCTCTTTTGAGAAATCATAATCACGGAACTGTTCTGGACTGAATTTTCCTTGCTCATTCGGCTTTATGCTTCCATCTTTGACACCTTTTAATGACTGAATGTGATAGACTTTAAATCCAGCGCCTTCCAAAAGCTCTGCTTCCGTCTGCTCTCCGTCAGAACCGACTTTGATTAACCCAAATGCCTGTTTCTTTACTGTTTCATGAACCGTAACATCCCGATGTACAATTTTTACCTCTTGTCCTTCATAAGCAGCATCTACCGGATACTCTGTAGGATCAAGAAGATACCCTTCGCTTGCTTTTAACTCTTTCACAAAATATTTCCCAAGATAAAGATTTTGAAAATCCAGCGTGCCATCTTTTCCAATTTCTCCCCTGGCAACTAAATCCCCTTTTTTGTACACATCTTCTGACTTCCCATTCGGATGTGAAATATTCTCAGCAGCAAATAATCCATATTCAGCACCTATTAAAGTGGCATCTCCTTGTGGTAGAAACTCGTTGGTTTCTTTATCAATTTTTTCAATATGGATTTCTGCACGAACTTCTTCATTTTTAAAAATGTGACTGAATACATACTGATATGTCGTGTCATCTTTATAGACATATTCAAATTCAAATTTTTCATCTGTTTGATAATATTTATCTGGAGCGCTTGTTTCCAAAATATAATATTTATGGTTGATTGGTAAATCAACGGTAAACGCAGCGACACCGTCCTGGTTGCTCACTACAGACTCTAATAAAGTATCTTTCGCGACAATAACTTTCCCTCCTACTTTAATATCTTCTGCGGCAAACAATCCATACGTAGCACCTTTTAATGTAACATCATCATTTTTAGATTTTTTTACTGCCTTCACTTCAATTTTAGGTCTTTTATTGTTATAGGATACCTCGGCTTCCGAGTATTCTACTTCCTGTCCAGCATAGGTCAATTCTACTTCTTTTGTTGTTTCGCTTTCTTCTTTTCCAATAGTCAAATCTGTAGGTGCTTTTTTTTCGACTACTCTATATTTCCCCAAATACAATTCACTGCTAACTGCATTTCCAGATTCATCCGTTGTAAGGGTTTCAATCAATGTATCCTTTGGATAAATTACGGTTGTCTTATCCTGGCTGATAATGTCTTCTGCAGTATAGATGGAATAAGTAGCACCGGCATAGGAAGAATTATCATACAGGAAATGATATGGGTTTCCCGCCTCAGCGCCTGAAAGACGTTCCCCCGTTTTATGGATTTTGATTTTCCCTTTCTGTTCAGTATTTGTAACACTAATATCCGTATTGCCACCAGCAACTAGCTTTACGTTATACACACTTGTGTTTAAACGATAACCTTTTGGAGCTGTAATCTCCTTCAAATAAACTGTTTCCTGGGTCTTTGTAAACTCCACATAAGAACTTCCGTTCTTGTCCGTCTCCGGCATAGTGGCGATAAGACTTGTACAAGCTTCATCTTTATATACGCCAAAGACAGCACCAGCCAAATTTACATTTGTATTTGCATCTTTTTTACTTAATGCTATTCTTGCTAAATCCATCCATTTTACAGAAAAATGGACAGAATTTGCTGGCTCTTCAATAAAATCTCCATATCCAATATCCTGATTCCCATTTCCTGTGCTTAATACTAAAGTATTCCACTGTGTTCCAATGTTACCTTTTAACGCTCCAGTTTCCCACAGCCCGGTAACCGTCTTAGGTGCTGTAAAATAAAATGTTGTGCCGCCATATACTTTTACAGAGCCTCCCGTTTGATTCCCTCCTGCAACGTTATGATAGGTAACATTTGCCGGCACATTTATGGTAATGTAATTTCTATGATCACCTGTTAATTTAAAGTTTTTGGTGCGTTGTAAGTCTTTATCAAGATATGCCGTTTCATAATCGCTACTCAAACTAATTGCTGCAGTTGGTGGTGCTTCTTGAGCAAATAAGTAATCTATGTAATCCAGCACTCCACTGGCTCTTAAAGATTCTTCTGTACAACCAACAAATCCAGCATTTCCTATATAAGCATAACTTGCAGCAATATGGGTATAGATGTATCTAGTATCAACATCAAGATGCGATAAATACTCGCCTGTTAAATCTCCAGGACCACCATAACCGTAATATAAAACTTTCTGAAGTTTTGCATTTGTCTCCAAGATATTCGCTATATAGTCTGAATCCGGCGGAGAGGATTTTGGAGACTCCAAACAATATGCAATCTTTCCATTCACATAAAAATAATTTGTACTGTAATTCCCTACATTGGAAGGATACTTTAATTTTTTACCTTTCACTAAAGTGACATTCGTACCTTTTTGCTTTGCCATACTGTTTGGCACTACTGATAAAAAAACACCTTCCTCTTCGTTCTGCTCCAAAGTTTCTTCTTCAGAAGAAGAATTTACTATTTCTTGTTCCCCTTTTGCCGTACTATTTTCCTGTTCTACATTTAATTCCTGATCCGTCGTTTCGGGTTCAGGGTCTGCCTCTTCTTCCGCATCTCCATCCTTCTTTTCTTCTGATGAATTTTCAGAATGCCCCGATGTTTCTGGCTCTTTATCTGTAATTACAATAAACCGTTGGACATGATATGCAAGATTGTTATCCCGTAGTGGATAGACCTCATATACCGCCTGATACCACCCCTCTTTTTCTGTATTCATTTCCTCTAACTTCTCATTGAATGCTCCCTTATATTCAATTTTTACCTTTTCTTTGTTAAAGGTCAGATTTGTAAAATCGGAATCTCCTTTAAAATCACTTCCCTTTTTCAGTTCTAAAGTTTCCGCTAATACAATTTCATCACCATATAATTCTTCTTTTACCGTATCCATATCTGGCAGAGTGGTTAGATTACTGTTATATAATTCTGCTCCCTCTGGCTCCAAATTCTCAGTTACAGGTGATGTCTTAATTTCAGGTTTCGCAATTTCTGCAGCCCTAGCTATTTGGACAGAACTAAATATACTTGGGCAACAAATTAGAGCTGCAAGTACGCCTGATAACCATCTTTTCGTTTTTTTCATAGTATAGTTCTCCTTTTTTGATTTTAAATGACAACAGGTAGGTATTCCCTACCTGTTGTGCCACTTTTGATACAAATTTCTCTGCCTTTGTACAAAGCCTCCTTTCCAAATATTTTTTGCTGTAAACCAAAAAAGCCAAAGACAGAGTCCTCTTGACGACCTATCTCTAGGAATTCATCATAAGGTTCTGCTCTTTGGCTTACCAATAAAAAATACATTTATATTATATAGGGATAATAGAAGCTTTTCAATTTTTTACATACGACACTTTTATCCGAAATCAGACACTTTATAAAAATTATTTCGATATGAACTAGAAGAATACAAACATTCCACTTCTACTCCATTGAGCTTCCACGGTTTCTTTGATACCGTATACTTATAATCATGATTGGAGGCATTATATGAATAATAAACTGTTTATACCGTCTTGTCACAAATTTATCACAAAAAAAGACGGTACTGCAAATTTTCAGCGGATATACGGCGTTCTTAAATCTGCTTATTCCACAAAATATCCCAATGATACATTGTCTTCTGAAGAAGTATTTGATTTTCTAAAATTAAACCAAATTGTTCCGCATGATTTTCCGCATCAAGATATTGATTTTGATTATCAGGAATTATGCTTTTCGATTATTACACAATACAAATGTAATTCCATATGCCAATTATGTCCCTATTCCTCCCTATACAAAAATATCTATGAAAATGAAGAATCTATATTACTCTCTTATGCACTCAATAGTTGGGACCACCTTAATTCATTAAAAAAAGCAGGTCTGACCTGCCGCCATTTTCGTTCCATGATACCTGTTTCTGATAAGTCAAAAGTTCTAGTTGTGCCTTTAAACCGTCTTGCTTATGAATACTTAGAAACTGTCCCAAGTTCTGCAAATGACTTATTATCTATTGATCATAAAATCATGACCGCTTTAAAACAAAATAATAAGAATAAACTATCCAATGCTGATTTTGAAATCATGCATAAATATTTGACCAATCTTACCAGATTTGACTCAAAAAAATCTCAGATGAAAATGTGGCAGACATCATGAAACGATGTTTTCGATTAGAATACACAAAAAAGGTGGCAAGTAATTCTGCTACTGCCGCAAAGCCAAGTATCTCAACGGCTCCTCCAATTGAAGGCTTACTTGCTGGTAAATCGCAAGAACACATTATCAAGAAGCTTTCGAAAACACCGGAAAAAGGAAAAAGTAGCAAATACCCTGTAAAACAACCAACTTCTGCACCCAAAGAATATCCTCAAGATATAAAAGAAGTTCCGTCAAAACCCGAATTGAAAAGTGTAAGCACTCCATCCAAAAAGCAACCGAATCCTTCCCTCAAAAAAGATTCTAAAATTTTAAGCGTCTATAATTGCCAAAATACCCCAGAACTTGTACTATCCGTACCAACGCCACTCAAACGTCTTCCTAAGACATGGGCACTTTCTGCGCAAGAATTATCTGCGGCACATATTATTGATTTAGAAATAGTAGAAGCGCTACGAATAGAACTTTTTTATTTGATCTTCTTCAAACACCGATACTACCGGCTGAAATAGTAGAAATTAAAAATGAATACTGGTTTCTAATGTATGTAAAAGAACAATTTTATATCTTTCATGCTGATAATTTGGCACTATTCAAACATATTTTACCCTATATTTCACGTAGCAAAGTACGAAAAATAATTGAACCATATTTATTGTATTACTTCTTGTTCAAGCATAACTTATATTATGTTTCCATATTTAGTCTACGGCTGACGGCTGATATTTGTCTGCCAATACATAACTGGGGCATATTTATCGAATCTTTATTGAATACACTCATTCATATTCATACAAAAGGTTCAATATTGGATATTCTTCCTGCTTATTATCAAACATATCGTATATTAGATAAAAAGCTGGAAAAGATAGACACAACACAGCAAGATATGCTCTTTCATAAAATGTGTCTTGCACGTGCAATCGGAAAATTTTTTATTCCTTCAAACTATTACTTTTCTGAAAACTATGCCTTTTTAGAAGAAACTCCTGAAGATTATATATTTACATACGATGGAACCCAAAAGATGCAGGATCCCTACTATTCCATTCGCTATGTTTTTTCATGGGATGCCGAAGAACTATTTCCTGCCAAGTCCCTTGCCATATGGTTTATAAAAAACAGATTACTTGAAACACATAAAATTACGATATTAGCAGTGAAAGAAAATCAAATTACATTCGCAATCACAAACGAAGAATATAGTTTTTTATGCAGTATTGTAAACCAAGCTATTGGACAATATGTAATACTTAACGAAACTCCCTCTGTAAGTATTGACGAGATAATATTGAATGATAAAATATTGTAATGCTGATACCTTGTTTATTTGTTTCTGAAAGAAACAACATCTTCCTAAGTGTTATTTGTACTTGTCATACTATAACATTTAGGAAGAATATTTTCTCCTACCATAAATCATCCAGCAAAAATCCCGGAATTACTGATTTTCTACGAATTTCTAGATTTTCCTCTAATACCTGCTGCCTTAGCTTTTTACTTCGTACTCCCTTTTTTTCCCATAAAAAATCTTTCATTTTAAAACAAAATATTCGTCTTGGGGTTAATCCTTTTTCCCCAGCTACAACTACTACTTCTCCACCATTACAGAGCAAATAGTATAACTTACGCATGAGAAAATCCCGGTAAGGATGATAACACTGCTCATCAAATCGATTAAGCGAATATATGCCTTGGATTCCACAGTATGAACAATCTAAGAGAAAATCTACCATATACTTTTTATTTGAAATATCCTCTATTGACTCCGAAAGCTCCTTTAATACTTTTAAATGTCTTCCTGATTCACGATCTATTATCTGATTATATTGATTAATCTGCCAGACCAATTCCGTTTCAGAAATCATATGCATAACCCAAAATCCCATAATATCAGATTGCTTCCAATTCCAAATATATGGCTCAGCTGCCTTCCATAATTCAATTAAATCATAATATTCCTTCTTAGGGTTCAAAACATCCCCCTCACATTCAAAGAAAAATTGAATACACAATTCTTCTCTCGTATTTGGACGTAAAAAAGTTGAAAACTCCTTATTCACACAATTTAATGCCTGTAATACGTATTCTGCATCCTGGCAACATTGAATTGACTTTATAAAAAGAGCTGCAAGATCCATAAATCATTTCCTTTCATAAAATAGCAGGTCAAATATATCTACTGTCCACAGTATATACTCTTTACAGCAGTTATGTAAATAGCAGATATTGGTTATTATGAAAATATAATCTCTCGGAATCCTGAGTGATTATTATGGGCAACAGCCGAAATGCGTACTTTGAAAAGTAAATATGATTCGGAACAGAAAAAAGAACATGGAAAACAGACATAACTGTCGCTATGCCTGAAAA
>ENA-OQJN01000120-OQJN01000120.1-human-gut-metagenome-genome-assembly--contig:-NODE-120-length-40390-cov-4.053424_pt1 | contig 40390 bp, 39 predicted proteins | sample MGYA00242610_ERZ504777 | MGnify/ENA primary metagenome ERZ504777 (study PRJEB26092, sample SAMD00036350) | human gut metagenome | host: Homo sapiens | study: EMG produced TPA metagenomics assembly of... | reverse complement strand
ATCTGCTCTCGCATCCCTTATTCCCCCTGTGTTGGCCCTTTGGGGCTTATTCTTTTCATCGGTCTGTCTCAGCGACAAGTGGTATCTTATCACGGGAAAAGTGAATTGTCAATGTTTTTTGTGTTTTTATTTTTTTCGCACAATTCAGATAATTCACTTTTCTTTTTACTTACAGTATCATGCTGCTCATATGTTGTCCTTTATTTCGCCCAATACAAAACAGCAGCCTTCAAAAACTCTGCACATCCTGACACTTCTTCATCATAAATAACGCAGTGTACGTGTACTCACTCCTGTCATTTCTGCCACTTCCCGAATACTGTATTCCATCTTTCTACCTCCTGCCGGATTTTAGTATACAAGTTGACGCCGTGTCAAAGTCAAGACATTTTCCCGCCTATTTGAGAAAGAATTTCACCAGATTCATCTTCCCTTTTGTAAATGGAGGATAACAGACCGGAAGATTCCAGTCAGCCGGTTTATAAAATACACTTTTTTCATGAGTAAATGTATCAAAACTATACTTTCCGTGATATTGTCCCATTCCGGATGCTCCGACTCCCCCAAACGGAAGATCTGGATTGATCAGATGACTGATCGTATCATTGACACACACACCGCCCGAAGACACCCGTTCCAAAACGAACTTTTCTGCAGATCTTTTTTTCGTAAACAGATACAGCGCAAGTGGTTTTTGCTCTTTTATTCACAAAACGTACTGCATCTTCCAGCTTGTGGTATGACAGAACCGGCAATATCGGACCGAACAGTTCTTCCTGCATAGACGCCGCATTCTGATCCTTTCCGAGATCCAGAATGGCCGGCTCGATATAACGTTGCAGTGTATCTGCCCTTCCTCCGCAGAACAAATATTTCGCATCCTGCTCCAGTATTTTCTGCAGACGTTCCATATGCCGTTCATTTACAATCCTGCCGAAATCTGGATTCTTTTTTATTTCTTTTCCATATAGATGAGAAAATGCTGTTTTCATCTCTGTTAAGAACTGCTGTTTTCTGCTCTCATCCACAAGCACATAATCCGGCGCCACACAGGTCTGTCCCGCATTCATGAGTTTTCCCCACGCAATTCTTCTTGCTGCCTCTTTTATATTTGCAGTTTTTTCGATAATAACCGGACTTTTTCCACCTAATTCCAATGTCACCGGCGTCAGATTTTCTGCTGCCGCTTTCATAACGATCCTTCCGACACGTTCACTCCCTGTAAAAAAGATATAATCAAATTTCTGAGAAAGTAATTCCTGATTGACCTCCACTCCACCTTCCACACAGGCAATATATTCTTCTTTAAATGTAGAGTGTACGATCTGATACATTGCTTCTGAAACATGTGGGGTAAGTTCTGATGGTTTGAGTACTGCACAGTTTCCTGCCGCAATCGCTCCAACCAGAGGCTCTGCCAACAACTGTACCGGATAATTATATGGTCCCAGAATAAGCACACTTCCATAAGGTTCTTTTTGAATCTTACTTTTGCCCGGAAATAAATACAGCGGTGTTCTCACACGTTTTGGAGCCGACCATTTCTGAAGATTTTGAATCGTATATCGAATATCAGCAAGTACAAATCCAATCTCTGTGGCGTAAGATTCAAATGCAGATTTTCCAAGATCTTTCTTTAATGCCTCCTCCAAAACCGTTTCATTTTTTCGCATTGCATCTGCCAACAGTTGTAACTGGCAGATACGAAATGCAAGATCCCGAGTCCGTCCGGTTTCAAAAAATTGTTTTTGTGCCTCTGTTAACTTTGAAAACATTCTATTTTTCTCCATATCTTTTTACACATTAGCTCCTTTCTTCGGATGTTCATATTTCTCAATTATAACACTGCCGTATCGCCTTCTCAATTCATCTTTGATTCCTTTTCGCACGATCGGCAATTTTATTTTTGACAATTTCTTTCATTTCAGTCGGGATATGATATAATCATTTTGCGAAATGTTGTTCAAAAAAATGATACAGAAAGAAGGACCATATATTTATGAAAACAAATTCAAAGAAATGGTTGAAACGCCTGGGAATCTTCCTCGGAACTCTGATACTGATCGTAGTCGGCTATGTTGTTTATGTATTTTCCAGTTACTATCGTCTGGAAGACAAGCAAAAACTGACGATCACCGGAAAATCTACAGAAAAGGCAAAAACCAAAAAAAGTTACCGCATCACATCTGGAAATATCGGTTTCGGCGCATACAGTGACGACTATTCTTTCTTTATGGACGGTGGAAAAGAAAGCCGTGCCCGTTCCAAAGATGCCGTCATTGAAAACGTCAGCAGCTATGCAGAAGCTGTAGCTCAATTAAACCCGGATTTTATGCTGTTCCAGGAAGTGGATATTGACGGAACAAGAAGTTATCATGTGGATGAACGCAAATTATTGCTTTCACAGACACTTTCAACCGATAACACCTCACGAAACTACACATTTGCTCAGAACTATGACAGCCCTTATCTGTTCTATCCGATTCTGGAACCACACGGAAAGAACAAATCCGGTATGCTTACAGTTTCTAACATGAAGATCACGGAATCCATCAGACGCTCTTTACCGATCGAAGATGGATTTATGAAACTGCTGGATCTGGATCGCTGTTATAGCGTCAACCGGATTCCGACAGAAAACGGAAAGGAACTTGTCCTGTACAATCTGCATCTTTCCGCTTATACATCTGATCCGAGCACCGCGGACAATCAGCTGCGGATGCTGTTTGAGGATATGAAAGAAGAATATGACGCTGGAAATTATATTGTTGCGGGCGGTGATTTCAACAAAGATCTGCTTGGAAATTCTGCTGAGATTTTTGGTCACAAGGAATTAGAAGACAACTGGGCAAAGCCGATATCCGAAGAACTGATTCCTGATTTCATGCAGTTGATCGCACCGTTTGATGAGAAAAATCCGGTACCATCCTGCCGAAATGCAGATCAGCCTTACAGCGAATCTGATTTTGTTGTAACAGTAGATGGTTTTCTGGTATCTGATAATGTGACTGTAGAAGATGCACTGGTTCTGGATACCGGTTTTAAATGGAGTGATCATAATCCGGTTTATATGGATTTTATTTTAGAGTAAAAAAAGTACAGGCTGATGTTTTGCAAAGAACACCAGCCTGTATTTCTATTCATAATGTGTTTTTACATACTCATCCATCGCATCTGCGATCATTTTCGAATACTTCACCGCCTCTACCACGGTCTTTGCACCGGTCACTACATCTCCGGATGCGAAAATCCCCGGCATGGTGGTCTCTCCATTTGCATCTGTCTTGAGCAATCCCCGATCATCTACCTGCAGCTCTTTATCCCGGTTCACGATCCGATCCTGCGGTCCCTGAGAAATCGAAATAATGATACTGTCAGCCGGAACAAGCCTGGCAGTCTCTTCTTTTTCACCAGTTTTCCATCTTCGGTCCATTCCACATCACAGATAATGGCTCCTTCATCCCGGATTTCAATGGCCGTCTGCAGATATTCGAACTCTACTCCGTCCAGTTTTGCATACTCCACCTCTTTTGGGGGATGCCGCCGGAATTTCTGTGATGGAATAGACGGTTACATGCCGGGAGCCTTTACGAATTGCCGTTCTTGCCACATCCATTGCCGCATTCCCCGCACCGATGACAAGTACCCGTTCTCCCAGATCATAGACATCCGGATTGTTCAGATAATTGATTCCGTAGTGCACATTTCCAAATGTTTCTCCCGGTATATGCAGCTGATACGGTCTCCAGGTTCCTGTTCCGATAAATACGGCATGATATCCGTCTCTTAAAAGATCTTCCACACCTGTGGAACCACCCAGCGCAAAATTGGGCCTAAATAAGATACCCAGCTCTTTCATTTTTACATAATAGCGGTCTAAAATGGACTTTGGCAGACGAAATTCAGGAATTCCATAACGCATGATTCCTCCGATCTTCTCTTTTACCTCAAAAATCGTCACTTTATATCCTCTGCACGCCATCAAAATAGCGATTGTGATTCCTGCCGGACCCGCGCCGACAACTGCGATCCGTTTGCCGTTTTTCGGAAGCTGCTCCAGCTTCATCCGGTCAAAGCAGGTATCTGAAATATAATTTTCAATCGAAGAAATATGCACCGGTTCTCCTTTTATGCCTTTCACACAATGCCCTTCACACTGTTTTTCGTGGTCACAGACCAGAGAACAGATGACAGACAGCGGATTGTTGGCAAACACCATTTCTGCCGCCTCCGGCATCTCTCCTTGCAGCAGCATCTGGATCATCACAGGAATCGGGGTATGGATCGGACACCCTTCCTGACATCTCGGTTTTTTACAGTTTAAACATCTTTTTGCTTCATCAATGACATGCAGTCCCATTGTTATTACAACTCCTTATTTTACGATCTGTTATCCGGATAGATGATTTGTATTTTTATGCACAATAACAATTTATCACACAAAAAAAGAAGTCAACAATCGTTATTTTGTTGACTTTCCTGTTATTTTATTCACTTATTGAAGATCTTATAATCTGCATTTAAAATCTTCATATCCGAACGATTTCACGATCTCACATTCTCCACTTTCGCGTTCCCACACAATATCCGGAAGACGCATTCCATTGAATGTATTATTTTTTACAGTCGTATAGATCGCCATATCTCCAAATGTGAGTCTGTCTCCTACTTTCAGCGGCTGATCAAAAGAATAACTTCCGATCACATCTCCTGCCAGACAGGTCGGACCGCCAAGCAGATACGTATATTCTTTTTCCTTCGCCTCTCCAGAATCAAACAGAGGCGGGCGATACGGCATCTCGATCACATCCGGCATATGACACGCTGCAGAGACATCCAGTACCGCAATATCATTATGTACAATATCTTCCACTGTTGTGATCAAATGGCCCGCATTTAACGCCACCGCTTCTCCCGGTTCCAGATAGACCTGTACATTGTAGGTGTCCTGAATCCTGCGCACACAGGAGATCAGAAGCTCTCTGTCATAATCCGCTCTTGTAATATGATGACCGCCGCCAAAATTCACCCATTTTAACTGTTTCATCCACTTGCCGAACTTTTCTTCCACTGCTTTCAACGTGATTTCCAGAGCATCTGCATTCTGCTCACAGAGTGTGTGAAAATGCAGTCCCTCTACGTAAGATAGCAGTGTTTCCGGAAATTCGGATACCAGAATCCCAAGACGGGAGCCCGGTGCACAAGGATCATAAATCGCATGCTCTCCCTGCGTGGAACATTCCGGATTTACACGGATCCCCACACTTTTTCCGGCTTTTGCAGCACGTTCTCCGAAACACTCAAGCTGTGAAAACGAATTAAACACGAGATGTTCGCAGCTTTCCAGCACCTCTTCAAATTCATCTTCCCGATATGCCGGAGAAAAAATATGATTTTCTTTGCCCATACATTCTTTCCCGAGCTTTGCTTCATACAAGCCGCTGGCAGTCGTTCCATCCAGATACTCTCCGATGAGAGGATAACAGGAATACATAGAAAATGCTTTCTGTGCCAGCAGGATCTTACATCCGCTCTGCTGTCGGATTTCCTGTAAAATCTGCAGATTCTTTTTCATTTCTGACTCCATGATGACATAGCATGGAGTCCTTAATTCTTCTCTTTTCATTTCTGATGTCCGTTTCTTAATCTACCATCTGAGGGTTTTCTACCACTTTCCATGGAAGTCCAAACTCATTGAGGGCATCCATAAACGGATCCGGATCAAACTCTTCGATATTGTAAACACCGTCTTTGTCCCATGTCTTTGTCATGAGCATCATAGCACCGATCATTGCCGGAACGCCTGTAGTATAGGCAACGGCCTGTGATCCCACTTCTTTATAGCACTCTTCATGATCGCATACATTGTAAATATAGATCGTCTTCTCTTTTCCGTCTTTCTTTCCTGTAAAAATGCATCCAATATTTGTCTTTCCTTTTGTTCTCGGTCCAAGAGATGCCGGATCCGGAAGAACAGCTTTCAAAAACTGAAGCGGTACGATTTCTTTTCCTTCGTACATAATCGGCTCAATGGATGTCATTCCTACATTTTCCAGACATTTCAGATGTGTCAGATAGCTCTGTCCGAATGTCATAAAGAAACGGATTCTTTTGATTCCCGGAATATTCAGTGCCAGAGATTCGATTTCTTCATGGTGCAGAAGATACATATCTTTCATTCCCACTTCCGGAAAATCGTATTCTCTCTTGATCTCCATCGGCTCTGTCTCTACCCAGTGTCCGTCTTCCCAGTAAGAACCTTTTGCAGAAACCTCGCGGATGTTGATCTCCGGATTGAAGTTCGTTGCAAACGGATAGCCGTGATCTCCTCCATTGCAGTCCAGAATATCGATATAATTAATCTCGTCAAAATAATGTTTCAGCGCATATGCAGAAAATACTCCTGTTACTCCGGGATCAAATCCACTTCCCAACAACGCTGTAATTCCTGCTTTTTCAAATTTCTCACGGTATGCCCACTGCCATTTATATTCGAATTTTGCAGTATCTTCCGGCTCATAATTTGCAGTGTCTACATAATCCACTCCTGTCGCAAGGCAGGCATCCATAATTGTAAGATCCTGATATGGAAGTGCCAGATTCAGTACTACGTCCGGTTTTTCCCTTTCGATCAGTGCAATCAGTTCTTCTGGGTTATCTGCATCCACCTGTGCAGTTGTAATCGTTCCGTTGTAGGAAGCCTGCAGTTTTTCTTTCAATGCCTCACATTTTGAAACCGTACGGCTGGCAATACAGATCGCATCAAACACTTTACTGTTCTGACAACATTTGTGTACAGCTACACTTGCAACTCCGCCACATCCAACAATCAATACTTTTCCCATTTTTTTATCTCCTTCTTTCTTGTTTTTTCTTCTATTAAACTTGCAGTGCAAGTAAAAATTCTCTGATAATCTTTCCGGCTACTGCTGTGGAAACTCCACTTGGATCATAAACCGGGCTCAGTTCATTCACATCACATCCGACCACGTTGACTCCCTGTGCTGTCTGGATCACAGCATTCATCAGTTCCACAAATGTGACACCGCCCGCCTCCGGAGTTCCTGTTCCCGGAAATACAGACGGATCCAGCACATCCAGATCCAGTGTGATGTATACCGGTTTTCCCTGCAGTTTCTCAATTACTTCTGCCAGTCCGTCAAGATTGAACTTATGCATCTTCACATGCCCTTCTCTTGCCCAGCGAAACTCTTCTCTGTCACCGGATCGGATTCCAAACTGATAGATCCTGTCATCTCCCAAAAGCTCCCAACATCTTCTCAGTACACAGGCATGAGAATATTGAACGCCCAGATAATCTTCTCTTAAATCTGCATGTGCATCAAAGTGGATGATATGCAGATCCGGATATTTCTCTGCTGCTGCACGGACACTTCCCAGTGTCACCAGATGCTCTCCGCCGATCATAAACGGGATTTTCCCGCTGCTTAAAATAATCTCGGTACAATCCTGAATCTCAGCCAGCACTTTTTCCGTATCTCCGATCGGCAGCTCCAGATCTCCACTGTCAAAAATCTTATAATCTGTCAGATCTTTTCCCTGATACGGACTGTAAGTTTCCAGTCCATAAGACTCATTGCGAATTGCCTGACTTCCAAATCTTGCCCCCGGACGGTAGGAAGTCGTGGAATCAAAAGGTGCACCGAACAACACGATCTCTGATTCATTATACTCCGCATCACATCCGATGAACGTCATTACATTTTTATTCAACATCTTTTACAAGCTCCTCCACATACGCCGGTAATGCAAAGACTCCGTGGTGCACTCTCGGCAGATAATATTTTGTATGAATCCCCCGCAGATTCCAGGAAACTCCATCCAGGTCATTGAGCGGATGGTATTTCTTAGACGCAAATCCGAACAGCCAGTGCCCTGACGGATAGGACGGAATATGGGCCTGATAAATCTTACTGATCGGGAAGGATTCTATAATTCTCTTGTGCATTCTCTGACACTGAAATGCCTCTTCTGTATAAAACGGACTTTCATGCTGGTTGATCATGATCCCGTCTTCATGCAGGGCATTGTAACAATTGCCGTAAAATTCCTTTGTAAACAATCCCTCCGCAGGACCAAAACGGATTTGGAGAATCAATCAGGATCAGATCATACACATTGGATCTGGAACGCACAAACCGCAGTCCATCTTCATTATAGATTGTCACGCGATCGTCATCCAGGCTGCTTGCAATCTGCGGAAAATATTTCCGACAGACTTCAACCAGAAGAGGATCTACTTCTACGACGTCTATCTTCTGAATGGTATTATATTTTGCAAGCTCCCGCACACATCCGCCGTCACCTCCGCCGATGACCAGCACATTCTCTACCTTCGGATGTACTGCCATAGGAACATGCGCCATCATCTCATGGTAGATAAATTCATCTTTTTCTGTCAGCATCAGATCTCCGTCCGCTACGAGAATCTTACCAAATTCTTTTGATTCGAGAACATCGATTCGCTGAAACTCGCTCTGCGCACTGAACAGCTGCTTGTCCACACGGATGGACAGTTTCACATTGTCCGTGTGTTCATCTGAAAACCACATTTCCATCACTTTTATCCCCCTTATATCAGAACATTTAAATATTCGATTGCCGCATCTTCAGGTCCCGTCATGGAACACCCCTTTTCTTTGGCATAGAGAATATACTCGATTACATCTTTTGTGATCTTCTCTCCCGGTGCCAGAATCGGAATTCCAGGCGGATAACACATCACGAACTCACTGCAGATTCTGCCTTCTGACTCCCGGATCGGCACTGCCTCTTTTTCCGCATAGAAAGAATCCTGCGGACTCATGATGACCTCTGGTTCAATATATTCCTGGCTGAGCATACCCGTCTTGTCTTTCTGATATCTGCGCTTTACTTCTGCCAGTGCACTTACCAGACGCTCAATCTCCTGGATCCGGTCTCCGATAGACAGATATGCCAGAATATTCCCGATATCTCCAAATTCGATCTGAATATCATACTCATCCCGCAGAATATCATAGACCTCGATTCCCGCAAGACCAATTTCCAGCGTATGGATGGACAGCTTCGTTGTATCAAAATCATAAATACTGTCTCCATTGATCAGCTCTTTTGAAAATGCATAATATCCTCCGATCCGATTGATCTCTTCTCTTGCATAATCCGCCAGCGCCGCCACTCTTGCAAAAGATTCCTTGCCGCGCAACACCAGATTTCTTCTGGAAATATCCAGACTGGACAGTAAAAGATAGGAACCGCTGGTGGTCTGCGTCAGGTTGATGATCTGTCTCACATAACCCGCATGCATAGACGGACCTACAAGCAAAAAGGAACTCTGTGTGAGACTTCCGCCTGATTTGTGCATACTCACAGATGCCATATCTGCCCCTGCCTCCATTGCTGAAACCGGCAGATTCTCTCCAAAATAAAAATGTGTTCCATGGGCTTCATCTACCAGAACCTTCATGCCGTGAGCGTGTGCTTTTTTTACGATAGAACGTAAATCAGAACAAATTCCGTAATACGTCGGATTGTTCACAAATACAGCTACCGCATCCGGATGCTTCTGAATCGCCAGTTCTACCTGAGACACTTTCATACCAAGTGAAATTCCCAGACTGTGCTCCACATCCGGATTGACATAGATCGGAATCGCTCCGCATAACACCAATGCGTTGATCACACTGCGGTGTACATTTCTCGGTAATATGATCTTATCCCCCTTCTTACAGCAGGAAAGTACCATCGCCTGCACCGAGGATGTCGTTCCCCCTACCATCAGAAATGCATGACTTGCATGAAATGCCTCTGCTGCCAGCTGTTCTGCATTTTTGATAACAGAAACCGGATGACACAGATTGTCCAGCGGTTTCATGGAATTGACATCAATACTGACACAGCGTTCTCCCAGTAATTCCACCAGTTCTTTATTTCCTCTTCCGTGCTTATGTCCCGGAACATCAAACGGTACGATCCGCATCCGCCGGAACCGCTCTAATGCTTCATAGATCGGAGCATTCTCCTGTGATAAATTCTTCATCTTTCTTTCACCTCGCCCTTTTTTGTCAATTCCCCTTTACTTCTGAATGTTTGTGATATAAAAAAAGCGCAGAAAAACGTACGTTACATCTACATTCTTTCTTGCGCTTGCTATGCTTCTTTATATAATGCCAATCTCCTGCTTAAGTACAGGAGCTTTGTCTTTTCTTCTAAGTATAAGCACTACAGATATAAAGGTTTTCGAGTCTATATAGCAAATATTTTACTTTTAATACTCTTATTGACCGTTTCACAAGTTGATGTGCTGTTTACGCACCGGTTATAAAGTAACCAACTTATAAAATTTAAGCTTTTAACTTAATCAATAATGCAGCTTCTGCTGCGTTAAATATTTGCATGGAACTCTCAATATCCGTTCGTTCTCCATACGAATCTATTATACGTGCATAGGTTTCGAATTGCAAGAACTTTTTCCTGAGATTTCTTTCAATCAGATGAGCGCCTGTTACTGTTCACACCAATCCCCGCCTATCCATGCGCAATCGTCGTGCTTGCGCACAAACTAAATGAAGGAGATGCATTTAACATCTCCTCTTCTCTGTGATAAAACAATCTCTCTTTTATAAGTTTCCCCGCATACGATAGGTTCTTTGACTCTGTATCGTATGATGTTCTCCGCGCTTCCCGCTTCGAATCTCGTGTTTTTCATGATGCTTTCCAAGCCCATTTTGAAGCAGTGTCTTATTCTCTGACTTCAGCACTTCCTGCGGATATTCTCTTGCATCATCAACTGCAAACCAAAAGCGCATCCTCTGTGCTGCAAACCAGATCGACAACCGCGGGGTATTTAATTTTTCCTCTGCTGAATGTTCATTGTTATAAATCTGATACTCTGAACATACCCAGACAAATATCACTGTCGTAATTGCCAAAATACATGTTCCAATCAATGCTTCCGTCATAACCGTACACTCCTTCCTCTTACTTTATAGTATAATTGTAGCTCTTTTTAATTAAAATTCAATGTTTTCAGATATATTTATCTTTTAAATTTATTTTTCTCACTTTACAAACAAAATAACTAATTGTAATTATAACCATCATTACTGTTATTACAATCAAAATATCGGGACGTACCCAAAAATGTAATCTTTCCCGCAAGAAATACACTTGTCGGACCGTCCGATCCTCCTGTAATACTGACCGTCTCATTGGCGATCTCTGTATGGATTTCGGCAAATTCCGACTTTATACGATATTCCTGATACATCAGATATCCGGACAGAGTTCCCGATAAAAGGGTCAAAATAATTAAAACAGAACCTATCCAGCCAATTTTGAACTCTCTTTTAACTGCATTTTCCCGCAAAATTTCTTCTGCGATTTTTTTTGTCTCTCCCTGATGCGCAACCGCCTCTTCTTCCGAAACTCCGTTTTCGATCATATCCGAAATTATTTCTTCATAATATGCAAGATACTTCTCCCGTTCATCCTTTTTTAATTTTCTCAGACTGTATCGAAGATTCTTGATAAACTGTTCCTTCTTCATTTCTCATCCTCCTCTGCAATATAATCCAATATTTTTAACAACTGTGCTCTGTCTTTGTCAAAATTTTTCAGATACTGTCTTCCCTCTTCTGTTAGATGAAAATATTTCCGCAATCGATTATTGTACTGTGTGGTATAGGATTTTACTTTTCCACCCATCTCCAATCTTCGCAAAATAGGATACAAAGTGGATTCTGAAATTTCAATCAGATCAGAAACATCTTTTATAATCTGGTATCCGTAGGAATCTTCCTTTCTCAATACTGCTAAAACACATAATTCCAACAATCCTTTTCTTAACTGTGCATCCATAAAACACCTCCCTATACATGATACTATATATTGCATAGTACATAATGTCAATGCCCCGATTTTGATTAACCTCTACATTAACAAAGTACCTTCCTTTTTGATGCAAATCACCTTGACTTCATCGAAGCATTTGCTATAATTTGCTTATAGAATTCCTCTGCTGATGGGGGAAATAACTATGGGAAAACGAACATTATCTGTAAAGAATCTGATGAAACTTCTCTGGAAGATGGAAGATGCATTATTTATCTCAGTACCCGCGGGGAGAATGCAGAGGAAGTTCCAAAAGAACTGGTAATATTTTTGAAATTTGTAAAGGCAGACCTGAAAGAAAGTCAGGAAGATTTCCACGATATCTACGTTAAGCAGTTGCAGAATTCTATCCGACATATTAAGGAAAGCCGTGAAATGGAGGAACGTTTCATGATTTTAGAAGAGATGTTGAGAGATGAGCGTGCGGCCGGACGCAGAGAGGGTTTACAAGAAGGTGAACTTAACGGTCAAAGAGCTATGCTACGCAGTTTTTTAGAAGATCTTGGATCTATACCACCAGAACTTGAAAAGAAACTCTTTGAGGAATCAGATGCAACTGTTCTGAAAAACTGGTTAAAAATTGCAGCTACATCAAAAAGTATCGAAGAATTTATACAAAAATCCAGTAATTCTTTACTGGACTGTCAAGTTATCTTATGCTTTTGGGTATTATAGCGGGACATCCCCCATATTCAAAAGCATGTCACAACGCAATCTATGCCTGATCAGGCAGTACTTATCAAAAAAGATGCAGAGGAATTCTATTGTTTTTTAACAACAAAGTGTACAAGCACTCTTTTGGGAATGCCCGTACACTTTTCTTTTTACAATCCTTTTGTAATCTCTCTCGCTACATACACACCACTCGCCGATGCATGGGACAGAGAATGTGTCACTCCACTTCCGTCACCGATCACGTACAGACCTTTGTACATGGTCTCCAGATGTTCATCCAGTTCTACTTCCATATTATAGAACTTGACTTCCACACCGTAAAGCAAAGTATCATCATTGGCTGTACCCGGAGCGATCTTATCCAGTGCGTAGATCATCTCGATAATTCCATCCAGGATTCGTTTCGGAAGCACAAGGCTTAAGTCTCCCGGCTCTGCCGCAAGTGTCGGTCTGACAAATCCATCCTCAATTCTGTCATGGGTGCTTCGTCTTCCACGGATCAGGTCACCGAATCTCTGCACGATCACACCGCCGCCCAGCATATTGGACAGTCTGGCAATACTCTCTCCGTATCCGTTGCTGTCTTTAAACGGCTCTGAGAAATGCTTTGCCACAAGCAGTGCAAAGTTTGTATTTTCTGTCTGCTTTTCTGTATCTTCGTAGCTGTGTCCGTTTACAGTTACGATTCCGTTTGTATTTTCATTTACTACGATTCCGTATGGATTCATGCAGAATGTACGGACTTTATCCTCAAATTTTTCTGTACGGTATACAATCTTGCTTTCATACAGTTCATCTGTCAAATGGGAGAACACTGCTGCCGGCAGTTCTACGCGGACACCAAGATCTACACGGTTGGATTTTGTCGGGATCTTCATGTCGCGACAGACTTCTTCCATCCATTTACTTCCGCTTCTTCCTACTGAAACAATACACTTCTCGCATTCATCACGGTCTTCTCCATGTGTCACGATATAGCCGTTTTCTGTCTTCTCCAGCTTGTCCACATAGTAATTGAAACGGAATTCTACTTTATCTTTTAATTCTGCGTACAGATTTTCCAGGACTACATAGTTGATATCTGTTCCCAGATGACGGACAGATGCTTCCAACAACTTTAATTTATTCTGCAGACACAGCTTTTTGAACTTGCTTCCTGCAGTGGAATACATCTTGGTTCCTTTTCCACCGTATTCCACATTGATCTCATCCACATAGCGCATCAGATCAATGGCAGTGTCTTTTCCGATATACTCGTACAATGTTCCGCCAAAATCGTTTGTAATATTATATTTTCCATCCGAAAAAGCTCCGGCGCCTCCAAATCCATTCATGATGGCACAGGTCTTGCAGTTGATACAGCTTTTTACCTTCACTCCGTCAATCGGACATTTTCTTTTCTCCAGAGGATTTCCCGCTTCCAGAACCGCAATTTTCAGCTGCGGTGCATCTTTCACCAGCTCATATGCCGCAAAGATTCCTCCCGGACCTGCTCCAATAATGATCACGTCATACTGACTCATATGTTTCTCCTTTCGTTACGGTCATTTTACTCTCACTGTTTCTATTATAGCCAACCATCACGAAAAAGAAACTGTTTTCCGGATTCTTATGAAATCCTTCCGTTTTCCATCTGATATACCTTTTCCGCCACAGCCATGGTCGATTCTCTGTGGGATACTAAAATAACAGTCTTGTCTTTCCCCATTTTTTTTCAGAGATCTTAAGATAATACTTTCATTCAGAGAATCCAGATTGCTGGTCGGCTCATCCAGAAGCAAAAGCGGTGCATCGTGCAGAAATGCTCTTGCCACGCCGATCCTCTGTTTTTCTCCTCCGGAAAGGGTATCTCCCAACTCTCCGACCAGCGTATCGTATCCATTTGGAAGGCTTTCTATAAATTCATGCAGAGATGCTTTTTTGCTGCCTCTACGATTTCTTCTCTGGAAGCCCCCGGCTTTGCGATCGCAATGTTGTTGGCGATTGAATCGTGGAACAGACACGTCTCCTGTGTCACATAGCTTTCCATATCACGCAGCTCGTTTGTATTGATACCGGACAGTTTTCTGTCTCCCATTCGGATCACTCCGCTGTGTACATCATAAAAACGCATCAGCAGCTTTAACAGCGTTGATTTTCCGGAACCGCTTCTTCCATGGATTCCAATCCGGCTGCCTTTCGAAATCGAGATCGAATAGTCTTTTAAAATCTGTTCTTCTTCATAAGCAAAATCAATGTTTTCACAATTGATATCTGCAAATTCTGCGGTTGCCTGACCGGATACTTCTTCAATCTGCGGTTCTTCTTCCAAAAGGGATAACACACGCTCTCCACTTGCCAGTGTCTGCATCAGATTGTTTGACAGACTGGACAGAGCAACAACCGGTCCAAAAGAGCTCATCATCAGGATCGTACAGAGCAGTACTGCGTCAAATCCGATCTCCCCCTGCTGATGCAGCCATGTTGTAAGGAACAGCATTCCAAAAGAGAAAATCAGGATCAGGACATTTGTTCCTCCCCTTTGTGTTCCTTCCAGTTTCTTCATTTCTTTCTGTTTCGCATCCAGTTCCACACTTTTGCGTTCCATCTGCTCTTCCCGTTTTTCTCCGCATCCATACTGGATCGTCTCATCCAGACCGCGAAGACTGTTCAGAACGAAGCTGTTCAGATCCCCGAAACGGGTACGAAATTCCATTCCTTTTTCTGAACCTCGTCTGGAATTCCACATGGGCATCAGAACTCCAATTGCAAGATATCCCACAAGGGCGAACAGACCGATCAGCACATGATATCGGAGAAAGAAAATTTCCATGATCAGGGATGTCAGGAATGCGATTGCGATCGGCGAAATCGTATGCGCATAAAATACTTCCAGAAGCTCAATATCTGTTGTGATGATCGAGATCAGATTTCCTTTGTCTCTTCCGTCCAGTTTTGCAGGACAGAGCTTTCTCAAAACCGCAAATACTTTGTGACGGATCAGTGCCAGCAGCTTAAACGCAATATAATGGTTGCATGCCTGCTCTCCATAGTGCAGAATTCCGCGCAGTACCGCAATCACTGCAAGGCAGACAAACAATGTCGTCAGAGAAACTCCCTGCCATATTCCCATAATCTGCAGGATTCCAACTCCTGCCAGTACGGTGAGAAAGATCGCACAAAGATATCCTGTGACACCTAGCAGAATCGCTGCTGCCATAACGTGCATCAGGGGACGGATCAGTCCGATCAGTTTTCCCATAATCTGTATTCCACTTCTTCGCTTCATGCTCTTCCCTCCCTTACCTGACACAATTCCTGCTGTTTCTGATACATATTTGCATAGCTTCCTGCTTTTTTCATAAGTTCTCCATGTGTGCCGCTCTCTGTAATCTGACCGTTTTCCAACATATAAATCTGATCAGATGCCACCACATTTGCAAGCCGGTGAGAGATAAACAGAATCGTTTTCGTCTTTGCCAGCTCCCGGATCACTTCCATGATCTGATCCTCACTTTCCACATCAATATTGGACGCTGCCTCATCAAAAATATACATCGGCGTATCATGAAGAAGTGCTCTGGCGATGGCAAGACGCTGTCTCTGTCCTCCCGAAAAGTTACTTCCCTGCTCCTCCAGCATCGTATCCAATCCATTTTGTGCCTGCAAAAACTCATACAGATTTACCTGCCTGAGCGCTGCTTCCATCTGTTCTCTCGACACAGATGGATCCGCCATTTTCAGGTTTTCTTCTACCGTTCCCTTGAACAGATAACTGTTATGTCTCACCAAGGTGATCTTATCCATCAGACTGGACTCTTTAATCTCCTGAATCGGTACATTATTGATCTGGATCTGTCCCGAAAATGTACGATTCTTCCCTGTCAAAAGTGCCGCAATGGTACTTTTTCCACAACCGGACAGACCCACCAGAGAGACAAATTTTCCGGATGGTATGGTCAGCGAAATATCCCGTAATACCTTTCGCTCCGGCTCATAGGAAAATTCCACATGCTGCAGTGTGACGTCCATTTGTTCGCCCTCAATCTCGTGCTCTCCCCGTTTTGGCTCTTCCATATCCAGAATCTTAAAAATCTTGTCACTTGCCGACATTCCGTTCATGGCAATGTGGAAGAAAGAACCCAGCAAACGCAGTGGAATGAAAAATTCAGATGCAAGCAGAATAATCGTAAACGCCCCTGCGAGTGATACATTTCCTGCCAGATACTCTTTGACAGTCACAATCATTCCAATTGCTGCTCCGCCATATGCTACAATATCCATCACACTGACAGAATTAAGCTGCATAGTGAGCACTTTCATCGTGATCTTACGAAACCGCTCTGATTCGTCGTCCATTTCTTTGGCTTTTTGCTCATCTGCCTGATAAATCTTTAAGGTTGTGAGTCCTTGCAGGTTCTCTAAGAAACTGTCACCAAGTTCTGTATAGATTCCCCAGTATTTGCTCAGCAGTTTCTTTGCGAATTTCTGTACTGCCACGATCGACATCGGAATCAGCGGTACACATACAAGAAGCACAATACATGCCTTGATGCTGATCGGTGACAATACCGCAAACAATGTGATCGGTGCAAGCAGACTGTAGAACAGCTGCGGAAGATATCTCCCATAATAAATCTCCAGCTGCTCGACTCCTTCCGCAGACACCTGAACCACCTCGGAAGTAGATACCTTTTCTTTATAGGCCGCTCCCAAACGCAGCAGCTTCTCATAAATCTGCTTTCTTAAAACCGTCTTTACATCCGCACTTGCCCGATAAGAGGCATATGCAGCTCCTTTTTCGCACAGAAAACGCGCACAGATTGCCAGGATCACAATTCCTGCCGTTTGCAGCATCACCTGCTGATCCAATGTTTTTTCAAACAGCTGCTGGATCATATTTCCTGCCGCAAACACTGCTGCGATCTGAAACAGCAGTGCGATCCACTGCCAGAAAATATTAGCTCCGATATATTTTCCCGAGCCCTTCAACAGCTTGAGTAGTCTCGTCTTAATCATATGTTTCTTTCCTTCCCATTCTCTTTTTTTCTTTTGCAGAAGTGATCACGTGCCGGATTGCCATGATTGGATGATAAAATAACATTCTCGGTCCGGCAAACCGCATCACATTTCGAATTTCTTCTCTCATCTGCGGCTTGTAACAATGTACCCTGCAGTTACTGCAGAATGTCTTTGTCTCCATAAACGGACATTTATCCACACGCATTGCGGCATAGTCTCTGAGTTTTTCACACTCCTCGCACAGTCCATGATGTTTTTCCACAGTTTTATGTTTTTTCCGGTCAATAAAGGTGGATCATCAGATCCACGATCTGTCTTTTCTTTTTCCCGTTTTGTTCTGCACTTGCTGACTCTTTTTTATATCTTTCATTTAAGCCGCCTCAATTCTGATCGTCTTGATTTTTGTAAAGAAATATACATATTTAAAAAGGATCAGCAGAAGAATAAAAATACGCCCCGGCAGATTGCTCATCATAAAAAATGCACACATCAGCATTGCGGATGCCGGAAGCAGAATACACAGCTTTGTCTTTAATGTCATGGCACGCTCCTTTACAAAGCTGTCCAGATGATTTTTGTAAAGCTTCGTCCCCATAAACCACTTGTGAAATCTTTCCGATCCTCTTGCAAAACAAAAAGATGCCACCAGCAAGAATGGAGTTGTCGGCAAAATCGGCAGGATCACTCCCACTGCTCCGATTCCAAGACATAAAAACGCTGCTGCCAGCCATAACATTTTCAATGGGTTTTTTCTCATACGCTCTCCTTTTTTCACTTCTACCAAAAGTTTTTATCATCTATTTTTCAATAGTCTCAACTAACAAAGTGATGCTACCATAATTGATAATTATTTTCAAGTAAATTTTTACAGGAAATCAGAAGAACTTTCTGTGAATTTGCTGTTCAAAAGAAAAATCCATGATATGATAAGGAACAAATGTAGAAAATAATTTGATTTGACAAGGTGATTTTATGGATAAATTTGAAAAACGATGGATTCGACGTGAATTTAATAAAACAAACGGTATGATTTTTCTTTACAAGATCTTATTTGGCCAACTCACTTTTTTGATCATGATGGCGATGTACCGGCTGTTTCCGGTTGACGAACATTTTAATGACGGAGCTGTCTGGTATCTGATCTCCGGCTTTCTCTGTCTCGGGATCTTTGTCATATGGCGCAGACCTTCCTTTTTCCGTACGCAGATTTTTCCGGTACATTCTCATATGAGCCCGGGAAAATTTCTCAGCTTTTTCGGGATTTTTATGATCGCACAGAACGCTTCTTCCGTTCTTTATGTACTTATGGAAATGGGAGCACAGCACTTCGGTTTTACATTTGCGCGTTCTCTGGAAGCTGCTACGGGAGGCTCTGTTACGATCTCTATGCTTCTCTACTCCGGATTTGCTGCTCCGCTGATCGAGGAATTCATTTTCCGCGGTGCTGTTTTAAAGACATTGGAGCCTTTCGGCAAGTGGTTCGCACTTTTGGCCTCCTCACTTGCCTTTGCTCTCATGCACGGAAATTTTGCACAGATTCCTTTTGCAATGGCTGCCGGACTGATCCTTGGATATATCGCTATGGAATACTCGATCTGGTACAGTCTCCTTTTGCATATTTCCAACAATCTGATCCTGGGAGATGTTCTGCCCCGTATTGCAGGCATAACGCCTGGCAACAGCGGAAATATCCTGTACAATGTGATCACCAATCTGCTCGTCATCCTTGGAATTGTGCTCCTGCTTCGAAAATACCGCTCCATTCCCCGCATCTGCAGCAGCGAGTCTCACAATACGGGGAAACTGTTATTTTTATATTTTACTTCCGTTTTTGGAATTTTATTTACACTGTCCTGTATCTGGAGCGGATTTGCCGGAATCAGTCCGCTGTAGTGTTTCTTTTTAATAACTCTACCACATACTGCTGAGCTTTTTCCCCGTATAAAAAGACATCGTACAGATTTCCGTTCTGACTTTCCCTCTCTTCTGCCCGGATGCCCAGCGCTTCTCCTTTTTCTGTCAGAAAGGTTCTGCTGTATCCGTTCCAGAACTTCTGCTCCAGATACCCTTCTGCCAGAAGTTCCTCAGTAATGGATTTGATCGTCAGACGCTTCATCGTCTTTTCATCCCGCAGTGCATTGATAGATGCCACGAATTCGCTGATTGTCGTCTCCGTGACAAAAGCGATCTGCTGTTCCATTTCCTCTGTCAGATGAAATGCCTCTTTTCTTCCTTTTTTTGCCCGCTCTGTCAGCGGAATCTCTGAAGCACCATAGTTCGTTTCCTCGGCTCCGTATGCCGCCTTATCTCCATTCGTAATATCACGAATGCAGTATAAAAACGCCTCCCCATACTGTTCCAGTTTTCTGGCGCCCATCCCGTTAGCTGTCAGCATTTCTTCTTTTGTGAGAGGGATTTTCACGCACATATCATGAAGCGTCTTATCAGATGCCACCATATACGGCGGAATGGATTTTTCTTTTGCCAGTTCGCTGCGCAGCTTTCGGAGTTCTTCAAACAGATGCTGCGCTTTTTCACTCAGGTCTCCCAGTCCTTTCACACCTCGCCTTGCAGATGTTTTCTGTACTTCCGCTTTTCTGTATGCGATCACAAACGGATCCGTCCCTTGAAGCAATTCTTCTGATGTATCTGTGAGCTTCAGTAATGCGTATTTATCTTTTGTCTGGCACAGATAGCCTCGCTCCAGCATCGCCTGAATGATCTCTTTGATGCGTTCCTGTCCGATTTTGCTTTGTTTTCCATAACAAAGATTGTCGTTCATCCGGTAATTTCGGATTTTTGCAGTATTTTCGCCGAGCAGCGTGCCTGCTATCATGTTCACCCCGAATCTCTGCCCGGACTCACGGACGCATTCAATCACATCTGCTGCCGCTTCTGTTGCATCCATCTCTTCCAGTTCCTCCAGACAGTTGGAGCAGTTTCCACAGAGCTCTTTTGCCTGTTCCCCAAAATAACCGAGAATATAATTTCGCAGGCATCCCGTAGTCGTACAGTAGGTTGTCATCTTCTGAAGCCGCTCCCGATCCTGCACCTGGATATTCTGCATCTCTTCCGCTGTGTATTCTCCATAGTTTTCCTTGCTTTCCAGCAGAAACTGATTGATAACGACGTCCTGAGGCGAATAGTAAATGATGCATTCTGACGGCTCCGAATCCCGTCCGGCTCTTCCCGCTTCCTGATAATAATTTTCCAGACTTTGGGGCATATTGTAATGCAGGACATACCGGACATTGGACTTATCAATCCCCATTCCAAACGCATTGGTTGCGATCATCACCTGGATCCGATCGTAAATAAAATCCTCCTGACTGCTCTTTCTTGCCTCATTGCCCATTCCCGCGTGATATCTGCCCACTGAAAATCCCGCACTTTCCAGAAACAGGTAAAGTTCATCCACATTCTTTCTTGTGGCACAGTAAATAATTCCGCTTTCATCCGAATGTTTTTCCAGATACTCCCGGATTCTTTCTTTTTTCTCTTTTGTTCTCTGCACCTCAAAATACAGATTTTCCCGGTCAAATCCTGTCACTGCCACATAAGGATTCTGCAGCTTCAGTACTTCCCGGATGTCTGTCTGTACACGCTTTGTTGCCGTGGCAGTAAAGGCTGTCACGATCGGACGGACAGGAAGCTGGCGGATAAATGAAACAATCCGCACATAACTCGGTCTGAAATCCTGTCCCCACTGAGAAATACAGTGTGCCTCGTCAATCGTCACCATAGAGATTTCGGCATGACAGGCAAAGTCGAGAAACCTTGGAGTCTCCAGACGCTCCGGCGCCACATAGACGATTTTGTATCGTCCCGCTTTTGCAAATTCCAAAGCCTTTGCAACCTGGTTTTCTGTCAGAGAGCTGTTGATATATGCGGCATGAATCCCGGCTTCATTCAACGCCTTCACCTGATCCATCATCAAAGAGATCAAAGGGGAGATCACGATCGTAATTCCCCGCATCATCAATGCCGGAACCTGATAGCATAATGATTTTCCGGCTCCGGTAGGCATAATGGCAAGCGCATCTCTTCCCGCCAAAATCTGATCGATGATCTCCTCCTGGCCCGGACGAAATGAATCGTATCCAAAATATGTTTTTAAAATCTGTAGTTTTTCCCCTTCCACTGTCAGACCTCCTCTCTTTCTAAATTCCAAGCGTCTTTCGCACTTGTTCTCTTCTCTGATAAAACTCCTGATAAAATGACCCGTCATCCTCTGCTTCGTATGGAGTCTGATAAAACAATCGCAGAATATACGTCGTAAGGATCTGGATATTCTCTTTTTCCAGCTCTCCTATTGACTCTTCGCAAGTCAGAAGAAATTGGTGCCAGTCTGAAATGTACTGCTCATAAGCTTTCAGGTTGGTAATTCCGAGCCATTTTTTCACTTTCACCTTTCCGCGGTTCTCTTTTTTGCATTCTTTTGTCAGAAGAAAATATCGAAATCCCTCTTCTTCATACAGCCTTCCCAGCGGAAACAGTCGGCAGATTCCCGACCGAAACGCATGAATCCCACATCTTTCGTTCTCATCCAGAAACGGACAGGCATCCGTCTTAGGATCCATTTTTAAATTTGGAAGGATCATACCATCTACTACATTTAACTCGATCTCCTGATTCAGAAGCCCGGCAAAATCCTTTCCGGTTGCCTGTTTCAAATGAAACAGATCGATGGGATCCAGAATAATAGATTTCCCCATTCCGCGACAACACGCCGAACACCCCTGACACTCATAACAATCTGCCTTTACCATATCATTTGAAGTATATAATTTTCCATCTGAAATCTCATTTAAATCTACATTACGCCTCATACAAGCTCCTTTATCATCTAAAATATTTCTAACCAGTTTATTTTAACACGCTTTTTATGGACTGGACAACAGCAACTATTTCTCCGTCATTTTTGCCAATTTTATATCCATTTCTCCACTTTTTTATTGCAATATGATACAATACAAAAACAAACAACCTAACAAAGGAGGGCACACTATATGAATCACCTGAATTCTATTTATCAGCGTCTGCAGTCTAATTATAGCGATTGTGATATCACATACGCTCCCGGGCTTTTGACTGTAAAGTGCAAAAACGGTGAAATCCGGGCAGACGGTTTTCGTACCTGCTTTCTCGAAGATGGAAAGACCGTACAGGAGCTTTTGGAAAAAAACGATGACAATCTCTATGAAGAAATGGAACGATTTATCCTTTATCTGCAGGAAGGCGGAGCAGATGCCGCACAATCGGATGAATTAAAAATGCTGAAAAACCCTGCTTATCACAATGCATTTACACGTTCCGGCAAAATTGCCGGTCGTATTTTATTGATCGCAGGCGGTGCAGAACTTCTGCTTTTGGCGTTTTGTTTCCGTCAGGATCAACTGCTTTTCTTTTTACTGCCATTGCTGATCTGGCCGATTTTTTCACTGGCTCTGATTGCCTTTGTGCGCAAAAAGATCCTCGCCCGGATCTGGATCTGTCCGAATTGTGGCTCCCGGCTTCCTTTGACCTGTTCTCCTTTTTCAGTTATCATTGAATACGTAGCTTCCTGCCCTGCTTGCGGAGCAAATCTGGAGACAGAGTCACTTCCATCGGAAATTCCGGAGACAGACGATGAGGATGGAAAAATATCCGATACAGCAGATCAGTCCATGACGTTCTCCCCGAATCCAGAAGGAGTGGTCAAACCACCTCGTAAATGGCCGGCACTCCTTTCCGGTATTGTGATCATTTTGTACAGTCTCCTGGGACTGTTTATGACACTGTTTTATATGGGGGATGCCCCTTCTGTCGGGATTGCACTGGGAATTGTGATGCATGTGAGCATTCTTCTGTCCGGTATCGCCTTGCTGGTTTGTCGTGCTCCAAAGCTGCCGGAACATTCCCGTCCTGTCATTTGTATCCAGGAGCGGCTTTTCGTTTCTGTTTTAGCGTTTATTGTCTGGCCACTGGCACTTTTTCTTTTGTTGATTGCTTTCGGATACTGCGTCCAGCCTCCTCTGGATGTTCCATTTGGTCTGATTATGTTTCTGATTGGACTGGGACTTCTCATCTGCGGGATCTGGATGCTGCTGGCCGGAAAAAACCGCAGATTGTACGTTTTTGAAAACGGAAGTCTGACTTATATGACAAGCTGGGGACGCAAACGTGAACTTCTTCCCGGACAGCGATTTTCCATCCGCTTCGGAGCCAATGACTCCATTCAGTTTTTAAATGCGGACAAAAAGAAAATTTTCGCGATCGAACGTAATATGCGCGGCGTAGACAAACTGGCGGACTGGGTCGAATCCAGAGAGATTCCGCTTGAGATAACAAAGTTAAAAGAACAACAGATTCAGCAGGAAGAAGGAATCGAACCTGTCATTCAATGGCGGGAAGAATATACAACCCGACTTCACAGCCACCTAAAAGAAATCCGACTTGGGAAACGGCTGGTACTGGCACTCTTCTGGGCCGGCAGTATCATTCCGCTTTTCTTTTTCATCGCAGGAGCCTTTGAAGTTCAGCCAGACCATCTACCTGATGGCAGCTTCTCCCCTTCCATTTTATTGTATATTATCTGGCGTTTGCGCCTGTCCTGACACTAAACGGAAAGCAAAAAGGCGCCACTGCAGAATGGCAGGCTCACCATATCCGCATTTCTCTCCCTCTGGTTTTGCTTCCTGCATTGTGGCTGATGTCAGTATTTCACTACGGTCTGGAGCAAGTACTGATTATGGAAGAAAAATGGTACACACTGGCATTCTGGTTTGGACTTGGCGCAATCTTTATCATCGCCTTTGTCCTTCGCACTCCAAAACGTCTGCGTGGAGAAGGGCTTTTCATGATCAGTCTGTCACTCCTGTTGGTGGCAGAACCGATGGTGTATGTCGGTAATTTTGCCCTGTGTGGAGAGGAAACCCACTATCCGGCAAAAGTACTGGAACGAAATATAGAACAAGACGATGACGATGATTCTCTGGAATATTTTTTGACTGTGCAGTTGGATGACGGAACAGCTTTTGAATTTCCTGTTACTGAAGAGTTGTATGAAATGGAAGAGTCCGGAACAGAATTTGTTGTATGTCAGAGAGAAAATCCATTGGGTGTGCGGATGCTGGATCTGCACTTGCCGCCTGAAAAATAGTCACAGATATTTTTATAAATGAACTGAGAAATCAAAATTACAATAAGTGAGGAGAAAAAATATGTTCAATATAATAGAATTGTTATTTCCTGTGATCTTCATACTAATCTTTATAATGATTATATTCACTTTGGCAAAGGGGATTTCTACTTGGCATAAAAACAATAATTCTCCCCGTTTAACTGTATCAGCAAGAATCGTTGCAAAACGCCAGAATACCACGTATCACAATCAGCCAAACGCTGGAGATACCTCAGGAGCTCATGGATATCATACAACATCCAGTACTACTTATTATGTCACTTTTCAAGTGGAAAGCGGTGACAGAATAGAGATGTCTGTATCCGGCTCAGAGTACGGAAAGCTTACAGAGGGCGATGAAGGAAAATTGACATTTCAAGGAACAAGATATTTACAATTCAATATGGAAAATTGAACAACAAATACATCATTGAACAGAGAATATTTCAATGATACAATTCTATCCATTAGAATAAATTATTAGGAGCAATACAGAAACTTATGGAAAAAAATACATTAGGTGAAATAATCCATCATTTACGCAAAAAAGCGGGACTAACACAAGAAGCATTGGCGGATGGTATTTGCTCCCCTGTTTCTATCTCAAGGATAGAAAACGGAAAACAAATGCCATCGGGAAAAGTTTTAGAACAACTCCTTGCACGCCTTGGCACAAGCACTTATCAGCTCTGCAATATTTATTATGAAAACGAGTGTCAGTCATCCTTACGCCAAACTTTAGATGAAATCAGTGAACAAGTATCCGCAGGTGAGTTTATTCAGGCAAAAAAGACATTACAGCAGCTTTCTACTGAAAAAATGGACATCGCTAATCTCCAGTACACCAAAATGATTCATGTGGCAATTCGTATGCATGATGGTGCTGCAGACGAGCAAATGGAAGATGAATTAACAAACGCACTCCATCTGACAAAACCCGATATCGACTTCAATGATTTTCGCAGGGAGTTGTTTTCCCCTACGGAGGCTAATATTCTTGTCATGCTAACGGCAGCAAAATATATGGCGGGTAAAAATTTAGAAGCTATTCGTATTGGTGAGGAAATCCTGTTTGCCTTGGAACGCAGCCATAGTCGTCTTTCTGACTATAAGGTCCTTCAGATCAATTTAGCGCATAATCTAAGCCAAATTCTGCAAGATGAGGGACGGTATCAAGAAGCGCTTCTCTATGCAAAAAAAGCAGAGAATCTCAGCATTTGTGGAACAGAACAGTTTCTCCTTCCGGAAATTGAATTTAGTATTGCACAAATTCTTAACAATATGAAAAAAAGGCAGGAAAGTCGTATGCGTATGGAAGCGCTGATTCCCTATATGCGCCTGATTGGAAAAAAAGAAATGGCAGATTTAGTTCAAGAATATTTAGAGAAAAACTTAACAAATGATGTAAATTAAAACTATACATGGCTCGATATGGAAATGCCGCATTCTTCCCTTTACAATTTACTTGTCGAAGGGAGATATCAAGATTATGAAAAAAATAAAATGGGAACACATCCTGCTGTTTTTCTTAGAATTACTAGTAAATATGGCAACTGTAGGTGTCGCAATTCTATTAAATGCCTTAATTGATGCTGCACAAATTTCCATTACCAGCCAAGACGCTCACCATTTACAAAAAGTGTTGTTTATTAGTATTCTCTATGCTGTATGTTTAGGTGTACTGGTCTTTTTGTCAAATCGATACAAAGCCTGCTATATCAGAAAACGTTTACTTGAGATGCGTACTGTATTAGCAGATGGTACTTTGCAATCAAGTATTGCTAACTATGAAGAAACGGGTAATGCGTCATATGTTACGGCATTCAACCAAAATTTTTCTATCATTGAGGAAAAAGTGTTGCAAAACCGTATTTCCATCTTAGACTCTGTCATTTGTATCGTGTTTGCTGTTCTCGTGCTTTTATACATGAATCCACTTATTGCTGTTATCTCCATTGCAGCCATGGCAATCCCAAGCTTATTGCCAAGTCTTTTTACCAAGGTACTTGGCACAGCACAGGAAACAGTCATGAAATCAACAACATCCTACAATGAAACAGTAGCTGATCTTCTAACTGGTTATGAAGTGATAAAAACTTACCATGCAGAGGATGAGATGTTTCATAAATTTTCTAAGACAGCAAAACGATTAGATAGCAACAAAGAACATTTTTCATCCTTGATGGCAAGTGTATATGGTTTAACTACACTTTCATCTGTCGCTGTCCAATTTTTTATCATGGGTTGGCTGGATTTTTTGCAGTTAAGGGATATATCACCATTGGCAGTATTGTCGCAGTCACTCAGCTTACCGGACAAGTGATTTCTCCTGCCTTCGAGCTTTCTGCAAAGATTAGCGAACTAAAGTCTGCCAGACCTGTATTGGATACTTTGCATACTCTTTCTCATCCTGAAATCCATGAGAAAAAAACAGGACACAAACTCAAAAAACATATTTCACTACGAAATGTAAGTTTCAAGTACGATGACAGAACTATCTTAAAAAATGTATCTGCCACTTTTGAAAAAGGAAGAAATACGCGATTCTCGGAAAAAGTGGAAGTGGGAAAAGCACACTGTTAAAACTCATTGCTAGGATATTATCCAGAATTCGAAGGAAAGATTTGTACAGATGAAATCGCAGCTCTTCCAGACAGACTGGCTATGATTCATCAAAAACTTTTTTATTCAATGATTAGTGTTCGCAATAACCTTACTCTGTGGAAATCATACACAGAGCACGAAATCACAGAAGCTGTTAAGAAAGCAGGACTAAAGGTGTTTATTGAAAATTTGCCACAAGGACTCGATACAATAATCGAGGAAAACGGAAACAATTTCTCAGGAGGAGAATGTCAACGTCTTGCTATCGCCAGAGCTTTGTTAAGTGGAAAGGATATACTGCTAATGGACGAAGCAACATCGTCATTGGATGAACAAACCGCAAATGCTGTAGAAAACAGTATTTTATCATTGAAAAATATCACATGTATCAGCGTCACTCACAGACTCTCTCCGGAAACCATGCAAAAATATTCAGCAGTCCTGACAATGGACAAAGGAGAATTGCACGAATATGTTCTATGATATTATGCAAATAACTATTATTTCTATTGCTGCGCTTATTGCCATAATTTACTTAAGTATTTGCCAAAAACAACATGCGGAACTATATAATAAGGTATTTGAAGCAGGATTCACACATGACATTTCTGCAGAATCAGTAGAAAAGTATCGAAGAAATTACGTTTTAACAGAAATCATGTAAATTGTAACCTATTGCCTTACAGAATTGATGCAGATGTGCTATATTGAAGATGCAAAAAGAACAACCGCCCATAAGGGGTTGACCAATTAAAGAATGTACATAGAAAATGCCACCCAAACTCGCCAAAGTATCATATCATTCTGAGGGTGGTTTTTCTATGGCTTAAATCATCAGTGACATTAGTGCCAAATATGTATCCTGTAATGCTTTGTATTTACGAAGCAATTAGCATTCCTTATTATTTACATTGTTCTTCTAACTGTTTCTTAAGCTGCTCAAGTTCGCTTTCTTTTTGTTGCAAAAGAACTTCCTGAGATGCAAGCAACTCACTTTTTTGCTTAATAGTGTTTTGCTGTTCCTGAATAGTACTCTGTTGTTCATCGATCGTATCCTGCATTTGATCGATCATATACTGTACGGTATTCTTATCCAATATTTGTAATTCTTTTGAAAACAATCCCATAACTTTCTCCACATTCCTGCAAAGCTCATAAATCTCCCGGTACATAGGAATAAACTTCGGATATTGTTTGATTAGCTGGACGATTATTTCCGGATTATCCTCGCTGAGAAATGTGAGCCACGCATCTAAATCGTTTTTGATACCTTATCGGACAAAGTCCGCCCGCCGCAGGCATGTATTACGGGATGCCCGGATGGGTATACCTTTATTGTGACGGGTTTCCCGATAGATGTCAAGTGGGATGAAAACGAATTCCTGCAGAAGCTCCATATGAAGTCCTGTATCTGACTTTTGACAAAAATGGTGGACATAATCCTGCTTGTGCCGTTTCATCTCTCCGGAACTTTTTTCTATAAAAACAATGGTATACACGCTTTTTATATCCCGATAGCTGAATTTCTTTTTCCGTTCATTTTTGGCACGTTTGTATTGCCGTAGTAAAAGATCAGCCAAATAGCATGCGCTGCGTTGTCCGGGAAAGGAATATCCTATTTTTTGCACTTCAATGTTTGCAATGCTTCCATCTTCCAGTTGAACAACAATATCCATAATAAGCAAAGCATTTTCTTCTGCAATTCGGGAAGAATCGTTTGGAAGTACGTGTAAAATACGAATATGCCGTTGTAATATCAGTGACAGTAATTCTTCCAGACGTGAAGGTGCAGTATCCGGATTTAAAATTTCTTTGAAAAAAGAATCGTAAAGTATTTTGACACCCTGCATTCCTGTGCAAAATTGCAGAAATTCTTCTTGTTGGGATTCGTCCCACGAATCAAACAGAAATTTTAATTCAGGGGTAGTTTGAATTTTTTTACAAAGCTCCTCTCGGGTTTGAATCATTGGAAAATATTGTTTTAATCCATTGCTCATAAGCGGTTCCTCCTGATGGTTTGTGAATTAGATTGAAAATTTGATGATTTCATCTGGATTTGTTTTTTGAAAATAAAGAAGAGAACATGGAAATAAAAAGAAATATCCGTTCTCCTGAAATGTTATGAATAAAGTCTAACACGAGGAATATGAAGTGTCCAATAAAAATTTCATAAATAGAATAACACTTCCATTCCTCACTGCTATTTTGCAGATTTTTGTGCAAGATTCCCCATAAAAAATCGCCTTTTACTTTCCTCAAGCAAAAGACGATTTTTACGATTTTCTTTTATTTCACACTCTCTTTTGTAATCAGCTCCACTTCCACCGGGATGGTTTTTTCCACTGTTTCACCCTGCAAAATCTGAATCGCGGTCTCAACTGCTGTCTCTCCCATCAGATTCGGTTTCTGTGCCACAGTTGCTGCCATTTTTCCTGCTTTGACTGCTGCGACTGCATCGTCTGTCGCATCAAAACCAACCACCAGGATTTTCTTGTTTCCAACTGCTTCCACTGCTCCAAGTGCCATCTCATCGTTATGTGCAAATACACCCTGAATTGCGGAATTTGCCTGCAGCATATTTTCCATAACACTCATTCCCTCAGAACGATTGAAGTTCGCGGTCTGTTTGGAAACAACATTCAGCTTTTTATCTGCCACCAAATGGAATCCTTTTCCTCGCTCGATCGTTGCACTGGCTCCGGAAACGCCCTCCAGTTCTGCTACTTTTGCATTTTCTCCAAGAAGTGATACCATATATTCTGTTGCCATTTTCGCACCTTCCACATTGTCAGAAGCAATGGCACAGTCTACGTCTACTCCGTTTACACCGCGGTCTACTGAGATCACTTTAATTCCTCTTGAAACCGCATCCTTCACTGCCGGTGCAACTGCATCGGAATCCACCGGATTTACGATCAGGACACTGATATTTTTTGAAATCAGATCTTCGATATCGCTGGTCTGTTTTGCCGCGTCATCCCCGGCGTCTACCACGATCAGTTTTTCCCCTTCTGTTTTTGCCTTTTCTTTTGCACCTTCACTTAATGTGACAAAGAATGGGTTATTTAATGTAGAGACAGAAAATCCGATACTTCCATTTCCTGCCGCTTCTCCGGATACGTTTTCTGTTTCTCCGTCAATCGTAATCGCATTACAGCCGGTCACACCAAACACCATAACTGCCGCAGCCAGTACACTTACAAATCTCTTCATTCTCATACCGTATTCTCCTCTCTTATCGTCTTCTGTCAGACAATACCGCGATCAAAATTACAATTCCTTTTACCACATCCTGATAATAGGAAGATACACCCAGAATATTCAGTCCATTGTTCAGTACTGCAATGATCAGAACGCCGATAAACGTTCCCCAGATCTTTCCACGTCCGCCATTCATACTCGTTCCGCCAAGTGCTACGGCTGCGATCGCATCCAGCTCATAGCCCTCGCCCAGTGTCGGCTGTGCAGAACCAAGACGGGATAATAAAATCAACCCGGAAAGTGCAGCCATACATCCGGAAATCGCATAAGCTGCCAGTTTTGTGCAGTCAATATTGACTCCTGCCAGATTGGCTGCTTTTGCATTGCTTCCTGTCGCATAAATATGACGTCCGAAAGTTGTTTTCTGCAGTACGAATAAGAAGATCACAAAAATCAGTAAAAACAAGATGACCGGAATCGGAATGTGATAAAAGTTTCCTTTTCCTACCACTTTCAGTGTAAAGCTGTCTCCCAGGTTGGAGATCGGTTTTCCATCCATATAGATCATCGTCAGTCCACGGAACACGGTCATTGTAATCAACGTTGCAATAAAGGGCTGTAATCTGCCTTTTGTTACAAGAAATCCACTGATACATCCAAATCCGGTTCCGATCACCAGCGCCAGGATCATTGCCAGTCCCACCGGCATTCCGCCTGAAATAAATCCTGCACACAATGCCGTCGTCAGAGCAAGTACCGAACCTACAGACAGGTCAATCCCGCCTGTCAGAATGACACAAGTCATACCAAATGCGATGAGCCCGTTAATAGAAGACTGTCGAAGCAGTGATAAGAAGTTCCCCACTGTCCGGAATTCCGGACTGATCGCTCCGATCACAACAATTAACAATACAAGCGCGATCAGCGCTCCCAGATCTTGTATATAATTTGCCGCTTTTTTCTTATTCATTGAGATTTCCTCCTGTCGCCAGAATCATAATATTTTCCTGATTTGCCTCTTCTTTGCTTAAAAATCCTCTCACCAGACCTTCTCTTACTACCATTACCCGGTCAGACATTCCGAGCACTTCCGGCAGTTCGGAAGATACCATAATGATCGCCACTCCCTTTGCGGCAAGATCATTGATAATACTGTAGATTTCCTTTTTTGCCCCAATATCCACACCGCGGGTTGGTTCATCCAGAATCAGCACTTTCGGATTCGTGTACATCCATTTTGCAAATACAACCTTCTGCTGGTTTCCACCGCTTAAGTTATTACATTCATGCTGCGGTCCAAAACACCGGATATGTAACTCCTCGATCCCCTTTTTGACCAGCTCTTTTTCTTTCTCTCTCTGGATCACCCCGTGTCTGGAAATACGCTTCAGATTTGCGAGAGAAATATTTTTCATAATGCTCTCTTCCAGCATCAGCCCTTCTACTTTCCGGTCTTCTGTGATAAATCCGATTCCGTTTTTCATTGCCTGTTTCGGCGTTTTGTTCTCGATCTGTTTTCCATTCAGAAAAATCTCTCCCGTCACATGCGGCATATTTCCGAAGATTGCCTGCATAATCTCCGTTCTTCCGGCTCCCATCAGCCCGGATACTCCCAGCACTTCCCCTGCATGCACTTCAAAAGAAACCTTTTCAAATACGCCCGGACAGGTCAGATTTTTTACTTCCAGAACACGATTACCGATGCTTACGTTCCGCTGCGGATACCGCTCTCCAATCTCTCTTCCGATCATCATTTTGACTACATCATTCATGTCTGTCTCAGAAATCTTCTTTGTGTCGATATAAGTTCCATCCCTCAGGATCGTAATCCGGTCGCACAGTTCAAAAATCTCTTCCATCCGGTGCGAGATATACACAATGGAGACACCCCTTTCACGCAGCGCGTTTGCAGCCTCAAACAGTACTCTCGTCTCACTCTGTGTCAGTGCTGCCGTCGGCTCATCCATGATGATCACCTTTGCATTTACCATCAGCGCCTTTGCAATCTCAACCATCTGCTGCTGTCCTACGGAAAGCTCTTCCATCCGCTGTTCCGGATCGATCTCTACTCCAAGGCGTTTCAAGATTTTTTCTACTTCCCGGCGCATTACTTTTTTGTCACATACACCGCACTTCTTTTTGATTTCTTTGCCGAGAAACATATTTTCTTCTACTGTCAGATCAAATAACACGTTCAGTTCCTGATGGATAAATACAATCCCTGCTTTTTCTGCTTCTCTGGCATTTTTGTAGCAGACTTCCTGTCCGTCCACGATCACCTGCCCCACATCTTTTGTATAAACACCTGTCAAAATCTTCATCAACGTCGATTTTCCCGCACCGTTTTCTCCCATCAGTGCATGAATTTCTCCGGTACTGAGTACAAATCCGGCATTGTTCAACACGGCATTGTTCCCAAAAGACTTGTTGATCCCTCTCATTTCAATTTCCATAAGCTGTTCTCCTCTCTTAGAAAATACAACCCGACTGTAAAATAATATTTGCATAAGGCGTTGTCTCTCCGGTTCGAATAACTGCCTTGCATGTTTTTGTCATTTTTTTCAGATCGCTGTGCAAAACAAATTGTATCTCTGGTTTGAAACCCGTTTCATGCTTTGGAAAAAATTGTTCGATCTGACGGAGTATCTCCGGATTCTGAAGTTTCATCTCCTCTGCCAGTATGATCTTCTCTACTTTCATATCTGCCCCTACTTCTTCCAACACATCCATAAAAGACGGCTGTCCGAATTTTACGGCCAGATCGATCCGTTCTGTCTCATCCGGGATCGGCAGTCCACAGTCTCCGATACAGATTGTGTCCGTATGTCCCATATAAGACAACACTCTGGAAATATCACTGTTTAAAATCCCCTGTCGTTTCATGCTCTTCCTCCCAGTTTTTCCAATTCTTCTTCGACTTCCTGTGCCATCGGCATTCCGCTCTGTGCCCCGAATTTTTCTGTGGATAAGCTGGCTGCCACATTCGCATACCGAAGTGCTGTCTCCATATCCGCTCCTTTTGCTCTCTGCAGGGCAAATGCACCGTTTAACGTATCTCCTGCCCCGGTCGTATCTGCCACATTCGCTTTTCTCGCCGGTACACTCAAGATTTCTCCATTCTTCAAACAAGTAATCACACCTCTGGAGCCCTGTGTGATGATCAGTTTTTCCGGATACTCTCTTAACAAGTCCTCTGTAGAATACTCCTCTCCAAAAATCAGGACCGCTTCATGTTCATTTGGTGTTACATACGTCACTTTTTCGATCACTTCCAACGGAACGTTTGACGCCGGAGCCGGATTTAACACTACCGGAATCTGATTGTCATAACAGAAATCTACAACATAATACACCGTATCCAGCGGAATCTCCTGCTGCAGCACAACCATATCAAAAGTCTTCAGCTCCTCTTTGATCCTGTCAATATAATCTCTGTCCACTTTCCCGTTTGCTCCCGTAACCACGATGATCGTATTGTCATTTTCTCCGACTGTGATCATAGCAATCCCTGTCGGAACTCCCTCTAAAACCTTGATATGTCCCGTCTCTACACCGACTTTCTTGAAATTCTCCAATAACCGGGTACCATTTGCGTCATCTCCAACACATCCGAACATCTCCACTTTTGCTCCGAGCTTTGCCATAGCAACCGCCTGATTCGCACCTTTCCCTCCCGGAATATAATGAAGGCTGTCTCCTCGAAGTGTCTCCCCTTTTAGCGGAATCCGCTCTGCGGTCACCGTCATATCCATGTTAATGCTTCCTACTACTGCCAGTTTCATTCTGCTTCTCCTTTCTTTTTCGTCGTCTGACGCCTGATCAGCTCAACATCAAATATATTTTCTTTCTGATACGAAATCTCTTCTCCATGATGGATGATCATCTGTACTGCCAGTTTTCCCATTTCTTCAATGGGCTGGGAAATGGTCGTCAGCTCCGGTGTCATTCTCCTGCTGAACTCAATATTGTCAAATCCGACCAGCTGTACATCTTCCGGGACTCTTCGCCCGTTCTGATGAAGCACCTTATAGACTGCCATTGCCGCCATGTCATTGCTCGCCAGGATTCCATCGGTATCCGGGTATCTGCGAATCAGTTCTTCTGCTGCCGCAAGTCCGGCATCGTAATCATAATCACAGTCGATCCAGACAGCTTTTCTTCCATACTTTCTGCACACATCCTCATATCCCTGATAACGCTGCTGCCCGCTGGAAAACTTCATCGGTCCCCGCAGGCACACAATATGCTGACAGCCGCATTCAATCAGATGCTCTGCCGCAAGTTTTCCGCCTTTGTAATGATCTGATTCGATAAATGCGATTTCCCGTCCCTCAGAAAGCTTTCTGTCCATCACGACAACCGGAAGTCCGCATTCTGCAATCTTCTTTCCGGTCCGATCGCTGTTGGTCATGATCACAATTCCATCTGCCTGCATCTGTACAAGCATCTGAATGTTCATCCGTTCTTTCTTCGGATTATTTGCTGAATTGCATAACAGCATCTTATATCCGTTTTGAAAGGCTTCCTCCTCCACTGCTTTGGCGATTTCACTGAAAAATGGATTTTCAATATTCGGAACGATCATTCCAATAATCTTTGATGATTTCTTAAACAATGCCCGCGCCAGTTCATTTGGTTTGAACCCCGTTTCTTGAATAGCCTCAAGAACTCTTTGCTTCTTCTCCTCATCCACATTCGCTGTTCCATTCATCACTCTCGATACAGTAGCAGGTGAAACTCCTGCGATCTTTGCAACTTCTCTGATACTTGCCATCTTATGTCCTCTTTCTTTTGCTGCTGTGAAACTTTTTGAAACCTGTTTCATATCTTGATTTTATTATAGGCATAACTCCTGACATCTGTCAATCTCCTTTGTAGACTTTGGTGGTATTGTATAGATATCTCTCTTTTCTTTTATTCCTATCGCCCAAAAACTCTGCCTTTTTTATGCATAATCCCTATTTTATTTTTCCGCTTCCATTATACTTGACTGTTTCAGTCCAATATTGTAAGATGAGACAAAACGTCAGGGAGGTCAGATATGTTATTTACCAAAGAATGTGATTATGCAATCCGCATCATGCGTGCATTATCTTCCGGAGAGTTAATCAGTGTCTCACGGATCTGCGAGATGGAGCATCTGCCCTCTGCCATGACTTACAAGATTACCAGAAAGCTGGAAAAGTCCGGATTTTTAAAAAGCTGTCGGGGTACCAACGGGGGATATGCGCTCAACTTAAAGCTTGCAGAGATTTCTCTCTATGATCTCTGCGCTGCCATAGATCCGGATATCCTTCTTTTAGAATGTATGAAAGAGGGTTATCCTTGTTCTATGAACAGTCCGAAAAATCCATGTCTGGTACATCACGAATTCTGCCGGCTGCAGAATATGCTGGTGCAGGAAATGAAACAAAAATCTCTTGCCGAATTATTTCGGTAAGTGTTTTTTTGCCTTAATCTTTACTATTTTAGTACAGTTTTATCAAAGGAGGATTTTACAAAATGAATCAATGTTATGGATGCAATACATGCAAAAGCGCAGACAAGCCTCTAGAAGGCTTTATCCGCTCGCTTCCGATGGAAACTTCCCATCACCGCGTGGAAGGACAGAGCACAAAATGTGGATTTGGACTGCAGGGAGTCTGTTGTCGTCTCTGCTCCAACGGTCCTTGCCGCATCACTCCAAATGCGCCGAGAGGAATCTGCGGTGCCGATGCCGATACGATCGTAACCCGCAATTTCTTAAGAGCAGTGGCTTCCGGCAGCGGATGCTATATCCATATCGTTGAGAATACTGCCCTCAATCTGAAGAAAACCGCCCAGATCAAAGGAGAATTAAAGGGTCTGAAATCTCTGGAGCATCTGGCGGAGATGTTTGGAATTACAGACGAAGATGTCTATGTAAAAGCAGAAAAAGTGGCAGATGCCGTACTTGCCGATCTGTACAAACCGGAATATGTTTCTGCAGAACTGATTGAGAAAATCGCATATGCACCACGTATTAAACGCTGGAAAGAACTGGGAATCATGCCGGGCGGTGCAAAAGCAGAGGTATTCAAAGGTGTTGTAAAATGTTCCACCAATCTGAACTCCGACCCTGTGGATATGCTTACCGACTGTCTGAAGCTTGGTATTTCCACCGGAGTGTACGGGCTGACCTTAACCAATCTGCTCAACGATGTTTTGCTCGGACAGCCGGAGCTTCGCCTGGCCCCGGTAGGACTGCGTGTGATCGATCCGGATTACATCAACATTATGATTACCGGACATCAGCACACGATTTTCGTAGATCTTCAGGAACGCCTGATTTCAGAAGAAGCAAAGACAAAAGCGCAGGCTGTTGGTGCAAAGGGATTCAAACTGGTAGGATGTACCTGCGTAGGACAGGACTTACAGCTCAGAGGCGCACACTATACCGAAATATTTGACGGTCATGCAGGAAACAACTATACAAGTGAAGCAATCCTGGCAACCGGAGCGATCGATGCAGTTCTTTCAGAATTTAACTGTACTCTTCCGGGAATCGAGCCAATCTGTGAAGAATTGAAGATCCGACAGATCTGTCTGGATGATGTTGCAAAGAAAGCGAATGCGGAACTGATGCCGTTTGAATTTGAAAACCGCGAAGAACAAAGCAGCATTATTATTGATAAAATCATCGAATCCTACAAGGAACGACGGGGAAGTGTTGCGTTACACCTCATGGAAGAACATGGAAATGACCATACATTAACGGGTGTCAGTGAAGGTTCTTTAAAATCCTTCCTGGGCGGAAAGTGGACGCCGCTAATCGAACTGCTGGCATCCGGAGAGATCAAAGGTCTTGCCGGTGTGGTGGGATGCTCCAACCTGACTGCAGGCGGACATGATGTCTTGAGCGTGGAACTGACAAAAGAACTGATCTCTCGCGACATCCTCGTCCTTACTGCCGGATGTTCTTCAGGCGGAATCGAAAACTGCGGACTCATGACTCCGGAAGCTGCCAAATATGCCGGTCCAAAGCTGCGCGCTGTCTGTGAAAAACTGAACATTCCGCCGGTTTTTGAATTTTGGTCCTTGTCTTGCGATCGGCCGTCTGGAAATCGTTGCAACAGAAATCGCCGCAGAGCTTGGCGTAGATCTTCCACAGCTTCCACTGGTACTTTCTGCCGCACAGTGGCTGGAAGAGCAGGCACTGGCTGACGGATGCTTCGGACTTGCACTGGGACTTCCGCTGCACCTTGGACTTCCTCCGTTCGTAACGGGAAGCAAAACTGCAGTCAAAGTACTCACAGAAGATATGAAAGAACTGACCGGAGGACAGGTCATCATCAACGGAGATGCGAAAGAATCTGCTGATATCCTGGAGCAGATTATTCTGGAAAAACGCCAGGGCTTACATATATAGGAGGTGCCGCTATGAGACGAATTATGATCGATGCCTCAAAGTGCGATGGATGCAAAAACTGCACCATCGCCTGTATGCAGGCGCACCGGGAAACACCGGGAACTGTTTATGATCTGGATCTGACGGACATCCGCAATGAATCCAGAAACCACATCGAAAAGCTGCCGGACGGAACCTATCGCCCTATTTTTTGCAGACACTGCGATCAGCCGGAATGCGTGATGTCCTGTATGAGCGGTGCTCTGACAAAGGATCCGAAAACGGGAATCGTATCTTATGATGAAACGAAATGTGGCTCCTGTTTTATGTGCGTTATGAACTGCCCGTTCGGCGTCCTCAAAGCAGATACTGCCACCCGTACCAAAGTCGTAAAGTGCGACTTCTGCCTGCAGGACGGTGCAGAACCCAACTGCGTAAAAGCCTGTCCAAAACAGGCAATCTATGTTGAGGAGGTGTCATTATGATGCATGTTATTATCGGAGTGGGGGCTGCCGGGATCACCGCAGCAAAAACCATTCGCAGCCAGCAGCCGGATGCCTCTATTACCATGATTTCCACAGATGAGCATGTACACTCCCGCTGCATGCTTCACCGTTATTTGAGCCATGAACGTCAGGAAGATACCTTGTCCTTTGTAGAACCTGACTTTTTGAAACCAATAAAATCGAATGGATCAAGGGTGTTTCTGTAAAAACAGTGGATGTAAAAACCAGCAGGTTCTGCTTGATAATGACACATCCTGCCACTATGACAAACTCCTGATCACAACCGGTGCAAACAGCTTCATCCCGCCTGTTGGACAGTTCCGTGAGGCAAACAATGTATTCGGACTGCGGCATCTTTCGGATGCTCAGGCGATCCGCCCGCTGGCCGATCAGGCAGAACAGATTCTGATCGTTGGTTCCGGTCTGGTTGGAATGGACGCTGCCTATGCATTTCTCGAGCAGGGTAAAGAGGTTACTGTTGTGGAAATGGCAGATCGTATTCTTCCGATCCAGTTAAATGAAACTGCCGGAACTGCCTATCGGAAATTATTTGAAGAACACGGATGCCGTTTTCTTCTTGGAAAAAAGGCTTCTGAAACGCATATGAACAGCAATGGTTCAATCGACTATGTCCTTCTGGATGATGGCACCCGGGTAGACTGTGATCTGGTCATTGTTGCTGCCGGTGTTCGTCCCGCAGTTGAATGCGTACTGGATACTCCGATCGAAGTAGATCGTTTTATTAAAGTGTCTGACACCATGGAAACCAGCTTTAAAGATATTTACGCTGCCGGAGATGTAACCGGATTATCTGGAATCTGGCCAAATGCCATGAAACAGGGACAGGTCGCTGCTCTCAATATGTGCGGAATCGAAACTGTCTACGATGATCGTTATGCTATGAAAAATCGATGAATTTCTATGGTCTGGTCACACTTTCTCTCGGACGCGGTATCGAAGAAGAGGGAGATGTAGTCCTGGAACAGGAAGATTCCCACAATTATAAACGTGCAATTTTACGAGATGGAAAATTAGACAGTTATTTTATTACAGGGAAGTATTGATTATTCCGGAATTTATCAATATCTGATCAAACATAAGATCGACCTTTCCGGTATGGAAAAAGATGTTTTTCATCTGTCTTTCGCTGATTTTTACGGAGTGAAAGAAAACGGCGGATATTGTTATCAGGATCAGGCATAAAGTAAAAGCATTCCTGCATGGATCATTGCTTCTTGGCATATGATTTCCGGCAGGAATGCTTTTTATTTTATTATCTCGCAGATTCACCAACTGCAGCTGCTCCGCTCAATCCGTCTTCACTCTTTTTCTGGTCATAAACCTCTCTGTCTAAAAGCTGCTCGGATTTTGCCACAAGAACTGCTGCTGTTGCCGCACCTGTCACATTTGTTGCTGTACGCATCATATCGACAACGCTTGAGATCGGAACCAGAAGTACAATAATCTCTACCGGAAGTCCTGCTGCAGTAAACAGTGCTGTGGTTGTTACTGTGGAGGTTCCCGGAACTCCTACTGTTCCGATGGAAACGATCAGTGTCAATACGATCAGAAATACATACTGGACTGGGACGTAAATGCTTTTTTCTTCCCAGATAGGACAGCAGTACAAACAGAACTACTGTAATCGCCACTGCCGCTATCGCTAAAACATCAATATCCATTATTTTACTCCTTTAAATGCCGCATCAAGATCTGCGATCAGATCTTCTACTTTTTCAATTCCGATTGAAAGCCGGATCGTGTTTGGTTTGATTCCCTGATCTAACAATTCTTCCTCCGTACACTGGCTGTGAGTGGTGGTTGCCGGATGAATCACCAGAGATTTCACGTCTGCTACATTTGCCAGCAGGGAAAAGATAGACAGCTGATCGATAAATGCCTGGGCCGTCTGCGCATCTCCCTTAATCTCAAAAGTAAAGATAGAGCCGCCTCCGTTCGGGAGATATCTCTTATATAATT
>ENA-OQJN01000115-OQJN01000115.1-human-gut-metagenome-genome-assembly--contig:-NODE-115-length-40703-cov-3.813239_pt1 | contig 40703 bp, 48 predicted proteins | sample MGYA00242610_ERZ504777 | MGnify/ENA primary metagenome ERZ504777 (study PRJEB26092, sample SAMD00036350) | human gut metagenome | host: Homo sapiens | study: EMG produced TPA metagenomics assembly of... | reverse complement strand
CTTTAAAAATTTAGAGTTATCTAGATTAGAAGTGTATGATAATAAAAATTTAAATAAGGTCGTTTAATTGTGATGCTATTGGAACTTATTGAATAAAATCGAAGGTGATATTTTTGTATATTGATCCACCGTATAACGAAAGGCAATATGCTCCAAATTATCATTTATTAGAGACTATCGCTTTATATGATTATCCTGAAATTAAAGGCATAACTGGTATCAGACCGTATCAAAAACAAAAATCACCATTTTGTGTAAAAAAGAAAGCTGCTATAGCTCTTGATCAACTTATATCAAAAGCTAATTTTAACAATATAGTAATGAGCTATAGTACAGATGGAATTATTCCAATAGAACAGATTGAAACAATATTAAAAAGACATTGTATTAGTAATACCTTAAAACGTTATGATATTCCGTATAGGAGCTATAAAAGCAAGAAAGATAACCAACAGCATATGTTGTATGAGCATGTTTTTTTTATTAAAAAGTGTGAAGACAAGCAGTATACATATTTTAATAAAGCTATTATTTTAAACAATAAAAGCGTAAATAAGCATAAATATATTAAAAGTCCTACGAATTATATTGGGGGAAAAATATAAATTGCTAAATCAAATATTGCCTCAATTCCCTAAAAAGGTAAACACATTTGTTGATTTATTTGCTGGCGGCTGTAATGTTGGTATTAATGCTAATGCTGGTAAAGTAATATTTAATGACATAAATTCAATTATTATTGATTTGTTTAAATGTTTTCATGATACACACATTAATGAATTACTGAAACAAATTGATATGATAATTAGTGAATATTCACTATCAAAAACAAATGAAGAGGGGTATAAAAAATTAAGGCACCATTATAATCAGACGCATAATTTAATTGAATTGTATACCCTTTCTTGTTATTCATTTAACTATCAATTTAGATTTAATAATAAACATGAGTATAATAATCCCTTTGGGAAAAATAGGAGTCAATTTTCTAATAATATGCGAAATAATTTAATTAGATTTGTTGAAAAACTTCAAAATTCAAATATAGAATTTACTAGAGGCGATTTTGAAAATTTTGATATTTCTACCTTGAATTACGGGGATTTAATTTATTGTGATCCTCCATACTTGATTACAACCGGTTCCTATAACGACGGTAACCGTGGCTTTAAAAACTGGGGTGAAATGGAAGAAAAAAAATTATATAATTTTCTTGATAAAATGGATGGGGAAGGAATAAAATTTGCTCTGTCAAATGTTATAGAACATAAAGGTAAAATTAATGAAATCTTGATTGATTGGTCAAAAAAGTATCGATTGATTGAGATTCAAAGTGACTATTCAAATTCAAGTTATAACACTGTGGGTGGAACAAGTAAAGAAGTTTTAATTGTTAATTATTAAGGAGGTATTAATATGGCAAGAAGAACTTTTGGTTGGGTGCAAAATCCTGGTAAATTGTCAAACTTAAAAAAAGTAGTAAGTGTATTTAAATTAAACAGTAAATACAATATTTGGCTTAGAGAGGTGAGATTACCTTTATTAAAAAAATATAATCTTATTTGTGATGAAGATTATGAAAATTTCCAGAGAGTACTTGCAGAGAAGAATATTGTTGTTGAATACGCATCATTAAAAGGCAGGGGTGTAGGTAATAACGGTAGATCAAGTGCTATTTGTACTGGAATTATTCAAGCTGTTATTGATGGTCAAAGAGAACAAACTTATATTGCTCAAGATGGCACATCTATAAATATAAAAAAGCCATATACTGACGATTGGTCGGCTGAAGGTTTCCTGCGTTGGGCTATTTCCTGTGGATTATTAAATTATGATAGAGAAAATGATAACTGTTTCTTATCTGATATTGGCAGCCTTTTGGCGGATACACAAGATAGTAGTGTTGAGGAAAAAGATATTTTTACAAAAGCTCTTTTATCATATCCTCCTGTTTGTAGAGTTTTGAATATACTTTCTGATGGTAAAGGATATACTAAATTTGAATTAGGAAAACAGTTAGGTTTTTATGGTGAATTAGGTTTTACATCAATTCCGCAGAATATTTATATATATGACTACAATATGGCAAATATCAGTGAGCGTAATAAAATCAGAAGTAACGAGGAAGGTGATTCTGACAAATATGCTAGAGGTATTGCAAGTTGGTGTTCACAAATGGGATGGGTGACTTCAAAAAGTACAAATATAACAGAAGAGTATAAAGATGTTAATTATACTGCTAGTTATACTGCTAGACTTCAAAAATACTTCATAACTAGAGAAGGTGAAAAAGCTATAAAAAAATCTATTGGAAATTCAAGTAATGCCAAAATTCCTAAAATTGTATTATACGAAATGCTTGCATCTAATAAAGTTCCTGATGCAGACTTTTTAAGATATAAAAGAGCGAACATTATTAAGGCTATTTTAAACGCAGAGAAAACTTTACAACAGATAAAAAATGCATTAGAAGGTGTAAATATTGAAACGACAGAATCTTCTATTGTCGATGATATTATAGGGTTAAAGCGAATTGGAATTAACATTCGCGAACATGATAAAAAATATAGAATAACAGATAAAATAAAAGGTTTAAAAATTCCAACTGCGATTTCTATAAGTAAGACTGATATCACTCAACTTAAAGAAAAAATTCGAGAAAATTTGAAAACTGTGGATCATAAATATCTTGTCCTTGTGGATTTAGCTTATAGTGATGCTTCAACAAAAGGTAAGAAAAATGCTGATGCTAGAGAATTTGAAATTCAAACAGCAGAATTATTCACAAGAGAGCTTAATTTTAGTGGTATGCGATTAGGTGATGCAAATAGACCTGATGTCATAATTTCTTATGAGGACTTTGGTGCTATTATTGACAATAAGTCTTATAAAGATGGTTTTAACATTGATAGAAAATGTGCTGATGAGATGAGCAGATATATTAATGAAAATACACGAAGAGTTCCAGGAATTCCTAAAAATGAATGGTGGAAAAATTTCGATATAAAGGTCCATACGTTCTATTTCCTATTTATAACATCTTTTCTTAAAGGCAACTTTAAATCTCAGCTTGACTATATTTCAAAATCACAATCGGATATACAAGGCGGAGCAGTGTCTGTCGATAATCTTCTCTATATTGCAGAAAAACTTAAAAGTGGTGTTATAAGATATGAAGATTTCTTTAAATTATTTGTGAATGAAGATATAATTGTATAATATGGTACTACAGTTCAGTTGTTGATTGATTATTGAAACAGAGCCGAAATCATTTTTTACCGCTCCGTTCCTGACAAGCATTGTTGTTTGGTCAAAAATCAATTCATCGGCAGATGAGGGATAGGTCATTATTATTGCAAGCTCCGTGACCGTGATTCAAGCTTTGAACCACAGCCTATACCGTAGCGGCAAAAGGATGTATCCGAGATTGAAGAAAAAGGCTTTGACCTTTTACAGTCAAAGCCTCATACTGCCATGGCAATGTCTTGGGTTTATTAAGTTTTATCATACTGCCTTATAAAACCTCGGCATATTTCGTGGCAGTATTTTTGTTTAAATTTCGTTTGGATTTTTACTTTATCATTTTTAAAAATTCCTGTTTTGTCAAAAGCTTTGCAAAGCCGTAGTCACGACATATTTTTTGGCAAATTCTTTTTGTTTCATCGTCCATACCGCAGTCAAGGCAAATTACACAGTCATTTCTTCCTCTGCTTATCCATTTTACCTTTGCGGCAGCACTTCGCAAAATATATTCGGCATTTTCACATTTTCCGCTGACGGGAGCAACAAACATAACGGTATTATTTTTTCTGTTACGAAAGAGAAAAAATGTTAATTCACGGACAAATGCACAAATTCCGATTACGGCAAAAACAACAAGAAAAACAGCCGATACAACATTCATGTAATTCACCTCAATACATTTTATTGCAGATGTTTCAAAGTGTGCGGTATAAATCCGCAAAATGCAGAAACAATATAAAAAGCGGCTAATCCGCAAAAATGAATGAGGAGAATGAATACTATGGAAAACAATGCATATTGTAACCAAAGCATTATGTGCTCGGTAACAAACTGTAAGCATCACAACAGCACAAAGGACTACTGTTCGCTTGAAGCAATCAAGGTCGGAACTCACGAGGCAAATCCGACTGTTTGTCAGTGTACGGACTGCCAGAGCTTTGAAGCAAAGTGCAGCTGCAAGTAATTTGATTTGAAGCTTACACCCTCAGCCCCTCGGACTGGGGGTGTTTTGGCTTTAAAAGGGGATGAATTTGTGGAGATTTTTTCATCGGTAATTTTTCAGATTGCGGTTTTATTTTCGTTTATATTTATCGGTTTTACAATCCGACAGGGCAGATTATTGCCGGAAAATTCAGCCGAAATTTTTTCAAAGCTCGAGAACAGAATTCTTATGCCCGCCGTTGTAATTAACACATTCCGCACCAATTGTACAGTAAAAAACATAAGCGAAAAATGGGTGTTCATTGCCTACAGCACGGGGGTTCTGCTGTTTTGCATTGCAACGGGATTTGTTGCGTCAAGATTTCTTGGTAAGACGGAATATCTGAAAAAGGTGTACCGCTATTCAATTTCCGTTTCAAATTTCGGATTTGTCGGAACTGCAATGGTGTCGGGAATATACGGCGCAGAAAGCATGGAGCTTTTCGACTATCTTATGTTCACTTTACCGCTTAATTTGTTTACTTATTCAATAGGAATTGCGTGGCTTGTGCCGAACGGACACGGCAAATTTTCAATGAAAAATTTTGTTAATCCGATTTTTGTTTCAATTTTTATCGGAGCAATTCTCGGTTTATTGCCGATTCCGAAATTCAGACTTGTTACAACAATAATCAATTCAACCGCTGCCTGTATGTCTCCGATTGCAATGATTCTGACAGGCTTTGTAATAGGCGGCTACAGCTTTGCAAATCTTTTCGGCAAATGGCAGACCTATGTTGTTGCAGGAATCCGCCTTGTGTTTCTGCCAACGGTTTCGGTGCTTGTGTTAAAGCTTTTTAACGCACCTCAGGAGGCAGTTGTTGCAACACTTTGCGCAAATGCAATGCCGCTTGGACTTAATACGGTAATTATTCCGTCAGCCTACGGAAAAAGTCCCGATGACGGTGCAAGCATGGCGCTTGTGTCACAGCTTACGGCAGTTTTTACGATACCGATTTTGTTCTATATTCTGCTTTAACCCTTGATTAATTCCCACTCCATTGGTACAATATAGGTATAAAAATTTTGGAGGTTTGATTATGGAATTATCTGAGGCTTTAAATAACAGAAAAAGCACAAGACATTATATAGATAAAAAAGTTAACAAAAGCCTGCTTGATGAAATGCTGTCGGCGGCAAATCTTGCTCCTTCGTGGAAGAACTCGCAGACGCCGCGCTTTTATGTTGCAACAGGCGAAAAAAGTAAGGATGCCGTAAGAGAGGCACTCCCCGAATTTAACAGAAAAAATTCAGAAAATGCGTCTGCATATATCGTGACAACAGTTGTTCTCAACCGTTCGGGTTTTGACAAAGACGGTACTGCCGTGACTGAAATCGGCAACGGCTGGGGATATTACGATCTCGGTCTTAACAATATGGCACTTTTGCTAAAGGCAACCGAACTCGGCATTTCAACCCTTGTTATGGGTATCCGTGACGGTGAAAAGCTCAGAAAAGAATTTGACATTCCCGAAACAGAGGCTGTTGTCAGCGTTATCGCAGTTGGTTACACTGATTCCAAAATCGTAAGACCGAAGAGAAAATCTGTTGAGGATTTTGCAAAATTTTATGAGGAATGAGAGGTTTACATAATGAGTGAATTTATCGAAAAACTGAAATCAAGAAGAAGCGTTCGCAGCTTTAAGTCTGAAATGCCGCCAAAGAAAGTTATTTACGAAATTATTTCCGCAGGTTTGTATGCACCGTCGGGAATGAACAGACAGCCGGTTATTATCGTTGCCGTTACAAACAAAGAAATGCGTGACAGGCTTTCAAGAATGAATGCCGAAATTATGGGAAAAGATGTTGATCCGTTCTATAACGCTCCCGTTGTTCTGATTGTGCTTGCCGATAAAGCAGCTCCTACATATTTGTATGACGGTACTCTTGTAATGGAAAATCTTATGCTTGCCGCCCATGATGAGGGACTCGGAAGTTGTTGGATTCACCGTGCAAAGGAAGAATTTGAAAGCAAAGAGGGCAAAGAAATTCTCAAATCACTCGGTATTGAGGGTGACTATGAGGGTATCGGTCACTGCGTTATCGGTTATGTGAACGGTGAATATCCCAAAACTTCACCGAGAAGAGAAAACCGTGTTTTTTATGTTGAATGAGGGAATTTGTTTTTTGAAAGGATTGAACAAGGTTGACTTTGCAACAGTTGAAATATGTTGTCACCGTTGCCCGCACAGGCTCAATGAGTGAAGCGTCAAAAGAACTTTTTATTTCTCAGCCGGGACTTACAACATCAATTCGTGAGTTGGAAACGGAAATGGGCATAAAGATTTTTACACGCACAAACAAGGGCGTTGTAACTTCAAACGAGGGTGAAAGATTTCTCGGCTATGCACGACAGGTTCTTGAACAGGCAAGTCTGCTTGAGGGAGTGTATAAGTCGGGAACAAAGATAAAGCAGCAGTTCTGCGTTTCAACCCAGCACTACTCGTTTGCAGTCAATGCATTTGTTGATCTTATCCGACGGTTTGCAGGTGAGGAGTACGATTTCTCACTTCGTGAAACCGAAACCTACGAAATTATTGACGATGTTGCAAAGATGAAAAGCGAAATCGGAATTCTTTATCTCAACAGCTTTAACAAAGATGCGCTGATGAAAATTATAAAATCAAAGTCGCTGACATTTACCGAGCTTTTTACGGCAAAGCCTCATGTGTTTGTATCAACCGACCATCCGCTTGCAGATAAAAAATCCGTTACAATGGAGGAGCTTGCCGATTATCCGTATCTCTCGTTTGAACAGGGAGAGCATAATTCTTTCTATTATTCGGAAGAAATTTTCAGCACGGTCGGGCGTACAAAAAATATCAGAGTGACCGACAGAGCAACCCTGTTCAACCTTTTAATCGGACTCAACGGCTACACAGTTTGCAGCGGTGTAATCGACAATGAGCTTAACGGTGATAATATAACCGCAATCCCCCTTGATGAAGAGGGCAATATGAAAATCGGTTATATCGAAAATAAAAAGATTTTACACAGTAACCTTGCCGAGGCATATATTAAGGCTTTAAAGAAACATATTTGATATAAGAAAAACTAATAGCAAACGGCTGATAACAAGTATTTTACAAGTCTGTGAATTCATAATATAATTAACTCATCAAATTTCCACGGAGGTATTTAAGATGAGTAAACAGCACACACCATTTAGATTTGAAACAGTAGGTAGCTTTTTAAGACCCGATTATCTTAAAAAAGCAAGACTTGATTTTGAAAACGGTAAAATCACAAAAGAAGAGCTTACCGCGGTTGAGGACAAGGCTATTCTTGACCTTGTTGCAAAACAGAAAAAAGCCGGTATAAAAGCGATTACCGACGGTGAATTCCGCAGAGCAACATGGCATCTTGACTTCATGTGGGGATTTAACGGAGTTGAACACAAAAAAACCGAAAACGGTGTTGCATTCCACGGCGAACAGGCTTTGATTGACGATACATGGCTTTCCGGCGAAATCTCGGTTGACAGTCATCCGTTTGTTGAACATTACAAATTTGTAAAGGCTCTTGAGGATGAAAACACAGTAGCAAAGCAGACAATTCCTGCTCCCGCACAGTTTTTCCAGCAGTTCATCATTCCTGCAAATATTGAAACGACAAGGAAGTTCTATTCGACAGATGAAGAACTTATCAACGATATTGCAAACGGATACAAAAAGGTAATCAAAGACCTTTACGATGCAGGTTGCAGAAATATCCAGTTTGACGACTGCACATGGGGCGTTCTTGTTGCGGAGGGTAGCGTAAACCGCTATGGCGAGGATGCAGATTTTAAGAGTATCAGTGAGAAACTTCTCAAGGTAAACAACCTTGCAATTGAGGGGAAGCCCGATGATCTCGTAATCAATACTCATGTTTGCAGAGGTAACTATCATTCTGCATACTTCAGCAGCGGTGCATATGATCCTGTTGCAGAGAAACTTTTCGGTGAAGAAAATGTCAACGCTTATTATCTTGAGTTTGACGATGAGCGTTCAGGCGGTTTTGAACCGTTAAAATATGTGAGCGGTGACAAAAAGGTTGTTCTCGGTCTTATCACAACAAAGTCACCTGTTCTTGAGGATAAGCAGACTGTAATCAATCGTATTCATGAGGCAGCAAAGTATATTCCGCTTGACAGATTGTATCTCAGTCCGCAGTGCGGTTTTGCATCATGCGAAATCGGTAATAAGCTTACCGAGGAAGAGCAGTGGACAAAACTTGCTCTTGTAAAAGAAATTGCAGAAGAAGTTTGGAAGTAACTATATATAAAAAGCCGACACTTTTCGGAGTGTCGGCTTTTTATCTGTCATAAATCAGTCCTTGCGTTTTGAACTGAATTTGTATGATATAAGGTTGAGGACAAGGAAAAGTAAGATTGCACCGATTGAGTACATCATCATAAATGTGAAATCCACTTCGTTTCCGAAAAGGTTGAGGTTGGTTGCAAATGCTTTTTCTGCCTCTGCGACAAACATTCCGTGGTCTGCTCCTGCGAGTGAGGTCGAAATATCGTTAATGCACGGGCTGACAAGCACATTTCTTATCATAGCCGCAATGTGTGAGCCGGGGATAAGATTTACAAATGTCTGAACTCCGTCCGAAAACTGGCTGACGGGAATGTATGCGCCGATTACAAAACCAATTGCAACCGAAATAAGTGTGTTGAATGCGGCATAGGTTGAATTCTTTTTGAAGAATGACGCAACAAACATAAGAATAAGTACAGCCGAAACAGAGACCTAAATCACAAGTCCGTAATAATTTTAAAAGCTCTGTAAATTCGGGAAAGCTTGAACCCGATATGCACGAAAATGCGATGCCTGCCGTCAGCAAAATTGCGCTGATTACAATTGTGTTTACAACCGCACCCGAAAAGTAGGAGAGAACAACCGTACTGCCCTTTACGGAAGAAGCGTTGTAGTCGTAGTCAATCTTGTTCTGCTTGTCGGAAATCATTACCGAAAGTGAGTTCATTGCAACCGTTACAACAGATGTTCCGATAACGCCCGATACAAGCCATGAATTTACAAGTGCGTTAATCAAATTGTCCTCTGTTTTGATGTTGAAGCCGTCGAGCATTGAAGTCATTGAATCGACATAATTCTGCTTGAGAAATAAAAGATAAAGTCCGAGTATGATAATCTGCGTCATCATTGAGAAGATAATTGCGGTTTTGTCCTTTAAATATACCTTTATATTTCGTTTTGTCATACCCTTGTATGAGCAAAGTGTTCTTTGAAATTTCATATCAGTCACCCAGCCTTTTACCCGTTACGGTCAGAAACACATCGTCCATATTGCCTTTGATAATCTCAAAATCGACAATTTCAGTATGTTTGTTTGTGATTTCAAGAGCCTGTCTGCTGTCCTTGATTTTGATTTTATATGCATCTCCGACTCTTTCAAAATCAAGATTATCGCCCTTGAGAAGACTATCGTTTTCAGAATTTTCTTCCGTGTACCAAACAAGGCTGTTTGACGAATAATCTTTTTTGAGATTATGCGGAGAATCGTTGGCAACAATTTTGCCCGAATCAATAATCACCACATTATCGCAGTCAACAGTTTCTTCCATATAGTGGGTTGTGAGGAATACCGTAAGTCCTGTTTCTTTGCGAAGATTGTGGATGATTTCCCACACCTGCAGCCTTGTTTTCGGGTCAAGTCCCGTTGTCGGTTCGTCAAGGAACAGGAGCTTCGGTCGGTTAATAAGCGCCCTTGCAATGTCAACCCGTCTGCGCTGGCCACCGCTCAATGTGCCGTATTTTCTTTTGAGAATTTCCGAAAGGTCAAAGGTTTGTGTAAGGCTTTCAATTCTTTTGGCGATTTCTTTTTTGTTGAGTCCGTAATATGATGCTCTCGATTCAAGATTTTCTTTAACGGTAAGCTGTTTGTCAAGTACAGAACCCTGAAAAACAATTCCGATAAGCTCCTTGATTTTGTTCTTTTCTTTGTCAAGGTCATACCCGCCGATTTTAACATTGCCCGATGTTTTTTCAAGCACCGTACAAAGAATGTTGATTGTGGTTGATTTGCCTGCACCGTTAATTCCGAGAAATGCGAAAAACGAACCTTCTTCAACCGTGAATGATATATCATTTACTGCGTGAACATCTTTATAATTCTTTACAAGATTTTTAACTTCGATTATGTTACTCATTAAAAATCCCCTCCTTCTGTCAACATAGTAGCACCTTGCAATTCAAAAGAAAAGCAATTTTAGCTGTGTTGCAAAAAGAGGGGAGTAAGTTGCGATTTTGTATGTCAAAATGCAGTTATTCGTTCTGATAATCCTCGTCTGCGTTAAATTTTTTGAGCGATTCATTAATTGATTTTGCCGTGCTTGTCCGTGTAATGTAGCTGAAAAGAAATGTCAGCAGATACACGGCGGTAATCATTGCAAAAACCAAAAGCGCCATAGGAAAATTCTTGTACCAACCAAGCAAAAATCCCTCGGTCATAACAATTGCCTGAATAAGGCAGAAATGAATGACAATTCGTATGCGAGCCTGCAGTTTGGTGGGTTCTTCTTTAAAGTAAAAAAGCAGACTCGGAATTGAAGTTACCGCACCTGTTCCCATTACAACCCACGGAAAATAGGGTGGATAGTATTCGATTAACGCAATTGAATTTGCAAGGCTTACAACAAAAAGCATTGCAACCGTGATTATGAAAAAGTCCTTTATGACTTCCTTTATAATTTCTTTTAAAGAATCATTCATAACAATACCTCACATTCCAAGCTTTTTCTTCAAGGTCGGCACATACTGCCTTGAAATAATTGCCGTTTCACCGTTTACAAGCTTTGCCTCAAAACGGCTGTTGACAGACGGTGACACGGAACGAATTTTACCGATATTCAGTATCATCGACTTTGAACATCTGAAAAATTTTGTTCCTTTTAAAATTTCCTCAAGCTCATACAGCTTTTGTTTGGTTTCATAAATATTGTTTTTGCAGTATATAAAGGTTTTGTTGTCAACCGATTCTATGTAGAAAATTTCCTTCGTGTCAAGCTTGAACATCTCGCCGTCTTTTGATGCAAGAAGAAAACTTTTCTGTCCCTTAATGCTGTTTGCAAGCGACATAATCTCGTCGCTGATTTCATGACAGCAAATAATAATTTCTTCCCGTTCCTCAATCCCAACCTGACGGATTGTAACATTAAACATCGCATTCCCTCCGTTCATCAACCATTTTACCATATCAAAAAGGAAATTAACAGTACCGAACCCTAACTTGCAAAATTATGTCGGTAAATTACAATTTTTTGTTGACAAATAAAAATATTACTAATAGAATAATACTATTATTTATTATCTGATTTATTGGAGAGGTTTAAATGAGAGCGTTGACCTTTAAAGGATATCTTCTTTCACAACTACAGGAATTGTCAGGAGTGGGCGGAACATCGTTGTACTCGTTTTCAAAACTTGCCGAAAATAATTTTCGCCTTAAAGATGCTTTATGCCTTTATCTTATGATGTTTACCGATAAAAATTTAAAGAATAAACTTCTTAAAAAGTACGACTATCTTAATGACGGTTGCGAAAAACTTTCGGGAATTACGGACAATAATGTTGGAAAATATGTTTCCAAAAAAGAATTAAGCGAGTACAAAACAATCTATGATAACTACCTTTACAGATTAAACAAACACAATAATGAAACAAAAATTAAAAATTTGATGTATAAAAAAATCTGTGAAGTTAAACAGCAAAAGTGTATTACAAACTACCGCATTTATAAGGAATTGAACCTTAATGCAGGTAATGTCAATTCTTTTCTCAAATACGGCAACACTGATAAATTGAGTGTTGAAACAGTAAGAAAAGTTCTTACATTTATTAATGAATATTAATAAAAATATATTGACAATATAATATTGCAATGATATAATCAGCTAAACAAAAAGATTAACATTGTATTGCTTTTGAGAGGTGTTGTTTATGTTTTGGTTAGTTTTCTGGTTTTTGGTGTGTGTTGCAATTCTTGCTTACGGAATTCGCAGAATGGCAAATCACGATTATCGTTTTGGCTCGGGACTTTTCAAGAGCAGTGACAGCAATCTTGACGAAAAGGACGAGTTTGTCGATAAGGATTATTATGACAAAAAGAATCTTTTTAAATAGTATAAAGCAAAATCTAAGGCTCTTGAGTTGTTCCAAGAGCCTTTTGTTGTGTAAAAACGCTCCCGTATTGTACGGGAGCATTTCTTATTTTATTGCCTTTATAAACTTGTAATACGGCTTTTTGATGCGAGGGAGATTATTGTAAATTTCTTCAACGGAATTATAGTAAGCGTTTTCAATAATTTTCAGTTCATCATCGCTTATCGTGTGATTGCTGAATCTCGCCTTTTCATACACGGATTTCACTTCATCTTTAATCAGAAGATGCGAAATTTTCGTTAGATTTTTAAGTTCTTTATAAATGCAGATTGCTCTTTTATTGTTTATTCCTGTTTCAAATCTTTGTTTTCTCTTTTTGATAATGATAATTCTTCTTGAGAAAATTGCGATTAAAGCAAGGGCAACAATTCCCAATGACATCATAGCGATTGTAAATCCGTTAAATTCAAATGAAGATTTACTGTCATTTTTCGGTTTTGTGCTGTGAGAAACCGTGCCGTTTGTCGGAGCAGTCGGTGCTGTTGTCGGTTCAACGGTTGTTGGCTGAGTTGTGTCCGTACTGCCGCCGCTTGCTCTTTGAGAGCCGACATACCTTGCCGGCTGAAACGATGACGGTGTACATTCAAGCGGAATCCAACCGCCGTATCGCTGTAATACTCAATCCATGCGTGAGCGTTGTCGGTTGTTACGGTCACGGTTTGATTTGCGTATGCGGTTGCATAGTAGCCTGTAACATATCGTGCCGGAATCCCGAGTACCCTCAGCATAAGCGTGCCGGCTGTGGCGAAATGGACACAATATCCCGTGTCGCTCTCGTTGAGAAACCAAGTTGCAAAATCTTTGCCCGACGGCATTTTTGGAGTTTTTAACGAATAGGTTTTACTGTTTGAAATATAGTTCTTTACCATTTCAATCTTTTCGGAAGCGGTAAGCTCCGAGTCGAGAAAGCCTTCTTGATCTGCAATTCTACGCAATTCAATTTGTGTTTTTCTCGGAATTTCAAGATAGGTGTCATACACAAATGCTTTGTAATTTTCCGCTTCGGCTGAATTATTGTATCTGTATGTGTTTTCGGCATAAAACGGATAGTGCGAATAATTAAATTCGTTTTTATCCGTATCGTTTTTTACGCACACATCAGCAACCGAATTGAGATTGTCGGGTAGACTTTCCAAAAAGTAGGGAACATAGGCAATTTTACTTTCATTCAGCATATGAACTCTTGTATCGGTTAAAGCATTGTTTCCGATTGTTGCCGTAAACGGTACGAAATCCTGCGGATATCTTGCTGCATCATTGTCGGAAATGATACTCCATGTATTGTCCCTATAGTCGGCATATGCTGTGCCTTTGAGATAAATATTACCACCAACTGCCGAAGTGACCGTCATAACAGGTGTATGCGTCTGTGTCAGCGGAGAAATATCGCTGAGATTTTTCTTTTTCTTCAAGTGAACCTTTGATTTCATTAAGGTTTTTTTCTGCGGTAGTTTTTCGTCCGTCATCAATATTAAAGCTGTTTTCAATGCTCTGCAAAAGGTTTTCCTGCCAGTCAAATCGCTCATATTTTTCAATCGGATTGAATGCAAGCAAAATTGTCATCACAACAAGCATTGTTCCGAATGAAATTGCCGCAATCACACCGCCCTGTGACGGTCTGAATTTGCGTGTGTTCTTTGAAATGTACAAGGCAATAAGACTTGCAATTGCAATAAAAAGACAAACGAGCGACGGAAGAGTGTTTACAAGAATGAAGCAGGGGACAAGCAGTACCATTGACAGCAATGACGGAATCAAAATACGCTTGTATCGTATCAGGCTGATTGTAAAAACTGCACTCAGTATTGCCGAAATAAATACAAAAAGTCCTGTTGCGCTTGTGCCGAGGGTATCTCCCAAAATAATTTTGTTCTGTACGGGAAGATATTGCGAAAGCAGTTTTAAAGCCTGAGTAATAACATAACTCAATTGCTCAAGTATGCTTTCAAGTGAAAACAGCAGAGTGAATACAAAAACAATCATAGTGATTGCTACGCTGATAAACAGTACACCCGACTTTTTGACAAGGGAGGCAAGCAATCCGTAAATTGTGCAGAAAATTGCCGTAGGAACTACTATGATGTACCATTCTGTTTTTATATCAAAAGAGGTGACAAGACAGTAAAACAGGCTTGAAATCAATGTTACGCATAGAAGAATGTCAATCGTAAAGCTTGTTTTGTTTTTCACAACAAGTCAACCTCCTCACGATCGGCAAAAATATTGTAATGCTGAAAATCATTTGTGTCGACAACAAAGCTGCTTTCCGTGTTTAGATAGAGTGCGGAAAAATAGTTTAATATATCGCTTTCGCATCTTATCTCAAAAGGATTGCCGTTCCTGTCGCAGGCAAAGCAAATGCCTATGCTCTTAATCATATATCGGCAGACATACATCAGCTTTGCAAAAACAACATCATTTTCGTCTGCATTATCTCCGAAAAAAGGCATTATAAGACAGTTCTTGATTATCGGAACATTCGGTTCTTTTACAATCAGCCCATCGCTTTTTGACGAAAGCTTCCAATGAACATTGCGCAGACTGTCACCGTGACGGTATTCACGAAGCTCATAAATTTCGCTGTTACCGACAGGCTTAGGCTTGTATCCCGTAACCGTAAAATTACTGCTGTCGGGGATAATTTTCGGTTTTTGTTGTTTTGGAAGAACACGAACAAAGCTACGCTTTTTAATCCTGATCGGAAGGAAAAATATACCGAGCATATCGTAAACTTTACCGTTTTTGCATACAATGTCAAGCTGTCCGCAATGCTGTGTAAGACTGTTGCATTGTCTGATTAACGGCTTTGTAAATGTACCCGAAAATCTGATTTTTATGTTTTCAGAAAGATTTGCTGTAAGGTTGGTTGATTTTATATTCAGCGTGAGCATAGGGCAGAAGAGCGGTTCCTTTTTCTTGCCTGATATTGCAATGTAAAACTCATCCTTGATAAAAACATTTTCTTTTGCAAAAATTTCAATATCGGAGCGTACACTCCGTATCATAAAAGGCAGACTCAGCAAAAGCGAGATTATCGGAATTGAAACAACCGTCAGGAACAAAAACCATGAGAACCAGGCGTAATAAAAAATGCTGGAACAAAAATGTTCCCGTCAGCAGACAAAGATAAATTATTATGTTCCTTATCATTTTCAAGTCCTCGGCTTTGGAGTTTTTCTGAGAATTTCGTGCAGAATTTCTTCGCTGTTCTTTTTTGACGCAGAGGCTTTTGCGTTGAGAATTACCCTGTGGTTTACGGCGCAGATAAAAATATTCTGCACATCTCTCGGCACAATGTAATCTCTGCCCTCGGCAAATGCAACAGCCTTTGCCATATCGGTCAGTGAAAGCGTTGCTCTCGGGCTTGCACCTCTTGAAAGCAACGGATGCTTTCTTGTTGCCGAAATGAGTGACACAATATGTCTTGCCATATCGTCGCTGACAAAAACATTCTGAACCTCCGACTGCATTTCAAGAAATTCATTTTTGGATACAATGCAGTTTACTGAGTTAAGGGGATTTTTATCGCTTCTGTTAAGCAGCATTTTACATTCCGCATCGTTGTCGGGATATCCCATTGAAAGCCTTACCGTGAATCGGTCAATCTGTGAATCAGGCAAAAGCTGTGTTCCTGACGCTCCTGTCGGGTTTTGCGTTGCAATAACAGAAAAAGGCTTTTCAAGCTTGAAAGTGTTGCCTTCAACAGTGACCTGTCGTTCTTCCATTGCCTCAAGCAAAGCCGCCTGAGTTCTGCTTGAAGTTCTGTTTAACTCGTCTGCAAGAAAAAGATTACAGAATACAGCGCCTTTGTTGAAAGTGAATTTTCCTGTATCCTTGTTATAGACCGCAAAGCCCGTGATATCTGACGGCAAAGTGTCGGGAGTGAACTGTACTCTGCCGTATTCAAGACCGAGCGCCTTTGAAAACGCAACCGCCATTGTTGTTTTGCCCACACCCGGAATATCCTCAATAAGAATGTTTCCTCCTGTGAGCAACGCAAGCAGAGTGGTGACAACCGCCCTGTCTTTACCGTTTATTACCTTTTTTACCTCATTGGTTATAAGTTGAAATTTATTCATTATTTGTCCCTTTGTGTTAAAATTTGTTGTTATATTTTTTATACAATAATTTAATCTGAACAACGCTCTCTTTAAATTATATTTGATTTGCTTTTTTATTGCAAGTCTTTTTCGTAAAATACAGACCAACTACAGATGTGAAGATATGTTTTTAGGTTATGCAGAATATATGCAAAAAAACGGCAGTCCGTAAAGAACTGCCGTCTGAAAATTAAATTGACAAATAAGAATTAAACTGTTAGAATAAAACCGTGATACCTGCATTAAACGGTAGGCGGTTTCTCCTCACAAGAGGAGGTGATAACCATGACAATTTCCGATGTATGTTTACTCGGCACTTTAATCGTCAGCGTTATCGCTCTTTGTTACCAAGTCTTTGGCAACAAAAAGTAATTTTGTTTCTTCGTACATATATGTACATTTAAATAAAAAAAGAAACAACCGCCCGAACTTCGACACTCCGGCGGTTAGCTTCTAACCAACAAGTGGAGAATCCGCTTATCGCAGGTATCTCCTTTTCTATAATTATATTATACCAAATAAATAAAAATGTCAAGCATCGTTTTGATACTTGACTTTTTTTATTCAACTTTTATTTAACCGAAATTATCTTCCGAGAATTTCTTTTTCTGCTCATGGTTTTCATCGTACAAAAGACCGCAGACAGCCATTTTTCTGATGATATTTTTAACGGTGAGGTCAAGACCTGTGTTTTCCGAATAGTCGGCAGGATAGATAAAATCAACTCTGTCTTTCATCAGTAAGTCCTCAACCTTGCTGTCCTTTTTTCGGTAAACCGCAATTGAATATCCGCCGTAGGCTTTCATCATTTTCATACACGGAACATCTGAAAGACCGTCGCCTATGTAAATCATATTGCAGAACGGAACCCGTTTGCTGTCCTCCGGCATTGAACGGTTGAGGTCAACATCATTTGCAACATCAAGAACACCTTTGTTGATTCTGTAAACAAACTGCGTTTTATTGGTGTAATTTACATCGGTTTTAGGCCATACGGCATTGCCGTTTTCATCGTAAAGAAATTCACACGCAAAAATGCTTTTAAAGTTTTTGCTGATTTCCGTACCTTCAATAATTTCTTTCATACCCGAAGAAATTACATAATGTTCAACCTGCATTCCAAGCTTTTCGCCAAAGTCGGAAATCCTTTTGAACCAATCCTTTACGCCGTCAAAAAACTCAACATTTTTTCCCATTTCAACAAGGTCATTTCGCAAAAGAGGCATATTCCTTTCACGGGACATTTTTACCATTGCGTACATATACGCAAGAATTGAGTCCATATGTTCGCTTTGACCGAGTTCGTTTGAAAATTTCCAGAACTCGTCTTCGGTCATATTAAGACGGGGGATAAAGCTGTAATCCTGCATATCCTTCGTACATAGGGTACGGTCAAAGTCATACATAATCGCTGCAACGGGCATTCTGTTCATAACCGCTCCTTATCCGACTGTGGTCGGCTGTGTGACGCTTTTGGCAGATGTTGAATCTGCCTGAGTTGTTGATTCCTCTTTATATTGCGTAATCTTAATGCTTTTGATAACAATGTTCTTAACGGGGATGTCATCCTTGTCAACCTTAGCCGAGGCGATTTTATCAACAACATCCATTCCGTCAATTACCTGTGCAAATACCGTGTAGCCTCTGTCAACCGCATTGTATGCACCGTCAAGATAGGCGTTTCCGCCGTTTTCCTCATACAGCTTTTTAACGCTGTCGGGAACGCTGTCGGTATCGTAACAGTTTGTGCCGTTTTTCTCAATGAATGCAGTCAGAAGGTTTGAATCCTTGTAGTTTGCAAGCTGGGTTTTGATAGAATCCCATTGACTTGCAAGATGTTCCCAGCCGCCTTCATTCTTATATGTTTCGGCAGTTTTCTGATTGATAAAAAATGCACTTTCGTTTGTGTCCGCACCTGTGTTTGACATAGCAACAGCGCCTCTGATATTGAAAAGCCTGTCGCAAAATTCATCTTCAAATGCCTCGCCGTACGAGCTTGTACCGCAGTAACCGCCGTTGATCATAAAGTCTTTTGTTACTTTGCTGAAAAGTGAATTGTTATACTTTCCTGCTTTTGCAAGGTTTACAAAGTTTGTAACGGCTTTTGGTGCCTGTTCGGGGAAAAGTCGCATTGTTATGTCACCGTATGAGGTGTGAACAACTGCGATTGTATCGCCGTTCTTCGGCATATCAAGCTGAAAACCGACAGGGTTTGAATCGTGAATAATGTTCGGATTGATTCCGAGAGTAGCGGTATCAATGCCGATGCTTTCAAGGTAGTTCTGTGCGGAAGGTTCATCAGCCGTGCTTACAGCAGTAGTTGCCAGAGTTGTTTCGTCGGGAGTCTGCGAGACTTCAGCCTTCTTATCACCGCAACCCGAAAATGCCAATGCAGAAACACACATAATTGATGCAACCGATACGGCACACATTTTTTTAAGATTGTAAGTATTCATAGATTTGTTTCCTTCCTGTCAAGCCTTGTTGTTATGTAATGTTTCCAAAAACGACCTCGGCTCTTCTAATCTGGATTTTATTCTAAAACACACACATTTTTTGTACCATAATCACAAAGTGCATTATGGTACAATCACCCATCGAAAATTTTGCGTGGCAAAATTTGAGGGGGATATAAATTCGTATAATAAGCACTCAACAAAAGCTCAGATTTCATCGTACTTTTCTTGCTTATTATATCATAAATGAAATAAAAATGCAAGTTTGCCGCTTTTTATGAAGGAAAGCGTAGCAAATGCAATAAAATTTTTCTGCAAAAAATTGCGTCCGTGTAATAAGACAGAAAACTTTTTCATATGATTTTCTGTAAACCTAAATATGACGGAGGCTTTAAAATGTCAGAATATTTACCCGAAGGAAAACTTATATCCGAACAGGAAAACATAAATATACTTCACTCATTAAAGATGCTTGAGGATGCAAAAAACAGCGAAAAAAATTCTTGTAGGCAAAGGCTTGTGTGTGCGACAGCAGTCACAACCTTATTGTTGACCTTGCAGGCATAAAAGGCATAATTCCGAGGGAGGAGGGTGCAATCGGAATTAAGGACGGCTCTGTTCGTGACATAGCCGTGATTTCAAGGGTGAACCGTCCTGTCTGTTTCGTTGTCACTGACATAACCGAGGACGAAAACGGCAAACCGATTGTAATGCTCTCTCGTGAAAAAGCACAACGCAAATGCCTTGACGCATACATTTCAAGGCTGCGATGCGGAGATATTGTGCCTGCCCGCATAACTCATCTTGAAAACTTCGGTGCATTCGCAGACATAGGCTGCGGAATTGTTGCACTTATGCCCATTGACACAATTTCGGTTTCAAGGATTGAACACCCTGCCGAGAGATTTACTGTAGGAATGGATATCAAAGCCGTTATCAAATCTGTTGAAAACGGTCGTATAAGCCTCAGTCACAAGGAGCTTCTCGGCACATGGGAAGAAAATGCCGAAAGGTTTTGTGCCGGTGAAACCGTGTCGGGAATTATCCGAAGCGTGGAAAACTACGGTGCTTTTGTGGAGCTTACACCAAATCTTGCAGGACTTGCAGAAACAAAAGAGGGAGTCCGTGCAGGTCAGCAGGCAAGCGTTTACATAAAAAGTATCATTCCCGAAAAAATGAAAATCAAACTGATAATTATTGACACCTTTGATTACAAATATAATCCGAAATGCCCCGAATACTATTGCGACAGCGACCGTATCGACCGTTTTGTATATTCACCTGAAAATTGTCGGAAACGGGTTGAAACAATATTCGATACCTGAGTTGACAGAAAAACTCCCGAATGATATTATTTAATTGTGAAATCGAATTATTGTTCGGGAGGTTTAATATGCAGTTTACGACATCCGAGATTATTGTGCTTTTATTTTGTGCAATAACGCTCATTGTCAGCGTTGTCACATTAATAACAGTTCTCAAAAAGAATAATAACAACAGAACGGAGGACGAACTTCAAAGGATATTGCTCAATCAGCAAAGCTTTGCACAGTCGCAAAATGACAGGGCGGTTCAGCTTGAACAAAGACTTCACAGCTTTTCAGCCGACAATGTTCAGAGTCTTGAAAATATCAGACGCTCGGTTGATGAAAAGCTTGAAAGTATAAGGCGGGAAAATCTCCGTCAGCTTGACGAAATGCGACAGACAGTTGATGAAAAGCTTCAAAAAACACTTGAAGAAAAAATGAATAAGTCTTTTTCTCTTGTCAACGAAAGACTTGAACAGGTTTATAAGGGACTCGGCGAAATGCAAACGCTTGCGGTAGGCGTGGGTGATTTGAAAAAGGTTCTTTCAAATGTCAAAACAAGGGGCATACTCGGCGAAATTCAGCTTGGTGCAATTCTCTCCGAAATCCTTTCAAAGGAACAGTATGAGGAAAATATTGCAACAAAAAAAGGCTCAAAAAATGTTGTTGAGTTTGCAATCAAACTGCCCTCTGACGGTGCCGGCACAGTATATTTGCCTGTTGATTCCAAATTTCCGGGCGATACATATTCTGCTCTCCGTGATGCGGTTGAAAGCTGTGACAAGCAACGCATTGAATCGGCACAAAAAGCACTTGTTCAGCGTATAAAGGGCGAGGCAAAGGATATTCATGATAAGTACATTGATCCGCCGAACACAACGGAATTTGCAATTATGTTTCTTCCGTTTGAGGGGCTTTACAGCGAGGTTGTCAATATGGGACTTGTTGAAGTCCTTCAGCGTGAGTATAAGGTGAATATTGCAGGTCCGAGTACAATGGCGGCTCTGCTCAATTCGTTGCAAATGGGATTCAAAACCCTTGCCGTGCAAAAGAGAAGTGCAGAGGTTTGGAAAATACTCGGCGGTGTAAAGACCGAGTTCGACAAGTTTAATGATGTGCTTGTAATGACACAGCAAAGACTTGATCAGGCAAACAAGGAACTTGACAAGCTTGTCGGAGTTCGCACCCGTCAAATTCAGCGTCAGCTTAAGGATGTTGAATCGGTCAGCCTGTCGGAACAGAATCTTTTTGAATAAACAAAAAATTAAGGCGAAACAGATTTGTGTCTGTTTCGCCTTTGTTGTTATTGCAGATTAACCTTTGTAGTCAATCCATTCGTCGTCAACCCATTTTAGTTTAGTTTGATTCCATCTTCTGTACTGGAGCTGTCCACGACTTCCACGACGCCATTTTATAACTATTTTATCCGCTCTCGGCTGGATAGAAGTTGAATCGGCACCGCTCTCCAAAGCTGAACTGTCGGGAGTTGCTACTTCAACCACTGCAATGCTGTCGGGGGTTGAATCTGTTTCTGCTGCATTTGCAACCATAACGGTTCCTTGTGCGATAATTGCTGTCATAATAAATGCTGTAAAAATTCTTGCGGCTTTCTTTTTCATCTGTTATTTCTCCCTTAATATAAGACAATAATCATAGTAGCCGTTTTCTACATCGGAGTATGGAATAATAATAGAATCATTTTTTGTATAGACAATGCCTTTCTTTTTATCGTAAGGCTCAAAAATGAGGTGAGTGGTTTTGTCTTTTTCAACATACACATACATATTTGTTTCGTCATATACTTCGACTTTATCGTTGTATTCGCCCGATGATACAAGATCGGCTACACAATCCTCGTATGTGGCGTCCCAACCCGGAACAATTAAAAAACAGTATGAAGCAAAGAATATACCGACAATAAGCAATGCCATTAAAGCTGTAATAACATTGTTTATAATTGTCTGTTTTTTCTTCGGGTACAGAATCATTTCCATTCTGCTTACAATTTTTTTGCCCTTTTCGTTGGTTACAAAACTCATTCCGACAAGCGCACTTTTCAGTGCAGTTTCCCTGTCGCTCTCTTCACTTTCTTGTTGTTCTTTATAGGCTTTCATTTGCGTTACAAGAACTTCGTAATACACAGTGCATCTGTTCTCGCTAAGCTTGCTTGTAACACGCTTGTCACACCTGAGCTCAAGACAGTAGGTTAAATCTTTTTTCAAAAGGTGGGCAAACGGATTCCACCAAAAGATTCCGCAATAAATTTCCGTCAGCAATTTAATCCAAATATCCTTGTTTTTTATATGACAGCATTCGTGCGTTGCGATATATCCAAAATCCCTGTCGTCAAATTCACGATTCGGAATAAGAATAACAAGATTGAAAAATCCGTATGTAACAGGGGAGATAACGCAATCGGTAATTTTTAGCTTAACTTTTCTTCTGATTCCGCACTTTTGCGAAATGAGGTCAAGCTTTGCCTGCATTTCGGGTGTGCCGTCAATAACATTTGCTTTCAGAGCTTTGACTGCTTTGTAATACTTAATCATCACCCATAAAATGTATATCACACTTCCGACAATCCATACTGACACAAGTAGATTGAGCCATGTGAATTCCGGAACAAACAGCACATCTTTGTTGGGAGTCAGAACATCCATTATTGCGGCATACACATTTTTATCGGAAACTGTATATGTAAATTTGAATTCAAACGGAAATACCATTCTTACAAATGTTACAGCATACAATCCCAAAATTGTATAAAGACCGCAGTAATTACAAAAAGCAACCTTTTTTCTGAAAAAGTAAAGCAGCACTATAAAAATGCTGCTTATTGCAATAGAAAACAAGAATGAATAAAAACTTATTTGCATAAATTATTTACCGAGTTCTTCACGGCGCTTTTTAAGGAGAACTTCGAGTTCATCAAAAACATCTGAGCTTTCGGTTTTCTCAATAAGCTCTGAGAAGAGAGTCGGAATATCGCTGTCGGCAAAATTCGGTCTGTCCGAAATCTGCTTAATTGCATAAGCGTCCTTTGTCATTGTAGGAACAAAAGTACGGGCATAGTTCTTAGTCATCTGCTTAACGCCAACAACCTTAATCATGTCCTTCTTGAGAAGAGAATTGATAAGAAGGTTAATGTAACTCTTTTTCCATGTTTTGTTTACAGCCTTCTTAACAATTTCTGAGCTTGTGAGCGGCTCATCGAGGTCCCACAATAAGTACATAATTTCTTCTTCGCTTTTAGTAAGCATGATATTTACCTCCAAAATTAAGTTTATAAATAATATTAAGCATTTAACTTGCCCTCATTATACTATTTGATACAGAAAAAGTCAATAAAAATCTTAAAAAATTATGTGATTCAGGATAAAATCAGCCATTTTCGCACATATTGTTAAAAAATGACTATAAAAATGCGGAATGTTGTATATTATAAAAAGCATAATATTATGGTTTATTCACAAAATCCTGAAAAAGCACAACAAGTCACCGCAAAATTATTGCGACGACTTGTCTTTTATTGAAATATTCAATTAAGCTGTTTTTATTCCGAAATCTTTTCTGTTCCTTTTATCGTGGATAAATCTTGCAAGATACACCGCAGGGGTGTCGAGCAGACTTGTGAAAATGTAGATTACATAGCTTGAAAGGAAGATTGAAACAAGTGTTCCGAAATCATAAGTTCCCCAAAATGCAAAAGCGGTGAAGAGGGCTGTGTTGAGAATCTGACTGATAAGTGTTGAACCGTTGTTTCTCAGCCACAAAAATCTTCTCTTGTCGCCGAATTTCTTTTCCGTGAACTTCCACCACTTGTGATAGAGCCACACATCGAACAGCTGACTTATTGCGTAAACAGTGAGGGATGCAAAAATCATTCGGGGAGTGTTTGAGAAAACCGCCTTGATTGACGGCATAATTGTGTCGTTCGGACTCGGATTGTAAAGCATCCAGCTTTGTGAAAGCACAAGAAAAAATACCGATGAGAGTATTCCCGTAAGAACCGCCTTGTTGGCGGCTTTTTTGCCCTCACATTCCGAGAGAATGTCCGTAATCAAAAATGTTACCGCAAAAAGCACATTACCGAGAGTCTGTTCCATTGAAAAAGCGTTTACAAGGATTAAAGCCTCAATGTTCGCAAGAATTGTTGCTACGGCTGAAACGCAGTAAAGTCCCGCTTTTCCGAAAAGCGCATATCCCAAAAGTGCCGCTCCGTAGATAAATACTACAGAGAACATAAGTAAAAGTTCATTAATCATATCAGTCACCTACTCCAAAATCCGTGTTGTTAATTAAAATATCCGTTCTTGGGTTATCCTTATATACAGGATAGATCTTCTGCATAAACTCTTTTATGACAGCTTTGTCGGGTTCAACTTCCGTTGTGTTGTCACACATAATGTTAACGCAAATTCGTTCAAAATATTTTAATCCCAACTCAATATCCTTTTGCATGGTTTCGGCTGTCTGACCTTTAATTCCGAAAAGGAAATTAGCTTCGTCGAAATTCTCAGCAATAACAGCGGGACTGCTCTCTTTAATTCCTTTTTTCAGAACATTTTCTCTGAAATCACAGTCAAAGGTTTCAAGACCGAGCTTCATTTTCAAATCAAAATCCGCAAAATCTTTTCTGAGCTGACTGATTTTGTTCCGATAAAGATAATGTGCCTCAAAATGAATGGTATTTATCTTTTTTTCTTTGCACACCTGTTTGATAAAAATCAAGTGTTTTTTTGTCAAGCTCAAAAACCGAGCCTGAGTTAATGACCTCAAGGTCACCGAAAATTCCCGTAACTTTTTCAAGCACGGCTTTGTTAAGACGAAAGTTTTCGTCCTCGTCACTGCACCTGTCGGTGTAGTAGTCGCAGAAGATGCATTTTCTGTAAACGCAACCGCTTCCACGCAGAAGAACAATCTCCCGACTGTTCTTTTCATTAATAATACTGTATCTCTCCATACTCTCTTTCCGGCACAAAAAAAGCACCCACACAAAAGAGGGTGCAAAAAGGGCGTAAAAAGCCCTGTGCCTTTCTCCTTAGTTTTGATAGAAGGAGCAGCCTATCGGCGTCCTTCCGGCAGGATGGTTACGAACTGCCACACAGTATGCTATCACAAATTCCGTTTTATGTCAACTGCAATTTATTATTGCATTATATATGTTTAAGAGGTATAATGAAAAGCGAAAATCGAGTGCAAAGTAACTTTCTGAGTGACTTTGCAGGCTTAAAAATTCCATATGGGAAAATTAGCGAATATTGTCATAAATTCCCGAAAAAAAACAGCCTATTTTCTTGTATTTTTTAGTTGACAAAGGGACAAACCTTTTGTATAATAATAAACAGCGTTTTAATATGTGTCTATGCTGTCAAGAGGTGCAGATATGCTTTTTGAGCTTAAATCCGTCTTTCAGAATGACGGTGAAGAAAAACAAGTTGAATATAACCTTGACTTGTCAGGTCTTGATGTTGACGGAGTTTATCCATTCAAAACTCCCGTTGTCGTGACTGCCAAAGCAACAAACAGAGCAAGTTTGATTACACTTGTAATCAACGCACACTTTGATTACAGCCGTAACTGTGACCGTTGCGGTGAGCCTTATACAAGAGAGATGAATATGAGCTTTGAACACAGGCTTATTCAGACTCTTGCCGATGAGGAAAATGATGACTATATTGAAACACCTGATTTTACACTCGAGCTTGATGATGTTGTAATTTCTGACATTTTTCTTTCGCTCCCGTCAAAGAATCTTTGCAGGGACGATTGCAAAGGTCTGTGTCAGATTTGCGGACAAAACCTCAACAACGGTGAATGTTCCTGTGATAAGCGTCAAACGGATCCAAGACTTGAGATACTTAAACAGTTGATTGACTAAGATAAATTTTGTAAGGAGGTTTTTGTAATGGCAGTACCCAAGAACAAAACATCACACGCAAGAAAGAGCTCAAGACGTTCAACAGTATGGAAGATTAATGCTCCTGAACTTACTGCTTGTCCTAACTGCGGTGAATTAACAGCAGCTCATAAGGCTTGCACAAACTGTGGTATGTACAACGGCAGACAGGTTGTTGTAAAGAAAGACGAACAGTAATTTTTATTACAAACATTACGGGCGGCAGTTATCTGTTCGCCCTTTTGTTTTGCAAATTTTACCGTATATACAAAAACAATTTGCAAACCTGTTGATTAAAAACGGTATTTTGTGTAGAATAAAAGTGTATGTAAAAATGTTTTGCGAGGTGAAGGTGTGGCTGTTAAAATTTTTGATGTCACAACCGGCAGTCATGCCGACAAAGCAGGGATAAAAAAGGGGAAACCCTCCTTTCAATCAATTCAAACGAGATTGTCGATGTTCTTGATTACCGATTCTATCAGGTAAACCGCAAGCTTACTCTTGAGGTTGCGGATGAGGACAAAAATGTTCGTACCATAGAAATGACCAAGGGAGAATATGAGGAAATCGGTCTTGAGTTTGAAACCTATCTTATGGACAAACAGCATTCGTGCCGTAATAAGTGCATTTTCTGCTTTATTGACCAGCTTCCGAAGGGTATGCGTGAGTCGCTCTATTTTAAGGACGACGACAGCCGACTTTCATTTTTGTTCGGTAACTATATCACGCTGACAAATATTACAGAGCACGAAATTGACCGAATTATAAAAATAGCACATAAGTCCGATTAATGTGTCGGTTCACACAACAAACCCCGAGCTTCGTTGTAAGATGATGAATAACCGCTTTGCAGGCGATACATTAAAATATCTCAAACGCTTTGCAGACGCAGGAATAACGCTTAACTGTCAGATTGTTTCCTGTCCCGGAATTAATGACGGTGACGAGCTTGTCAGAACATTGACCGATCTTGAAAACCTCGGTGTTAATATGACTGCGATTGTTCCTGTCGGACTTACACGCTACCGTGAAAACCTTTATCCGCTTGTTCCTTATAATAAGGAAACGGCAGGGCAGACAATTGATATAATTGAAAAAATGGGTGATGAGTGCGTCAAAAAGCACGGCAGACGAATTTTCTTTCCGGGTGATGAATTTTACCTCCTTGCCGAAAGAGAAATCCCGTCACCTGAATTTTATGAGGACTTTTCCGCTCTTGAGGACGGAATCGGTATGATTGCGTATCTGACCGATGATGTCGGCTGGAAGCTTGAAGAGCTTGATGCAGACGAAAGCCTTTGCCATAAGGTAACAATTGCCTGCGGCGAGGGAGTGTTCCCGTACATGAAGCGGATTATGTCGATGATTAACGAAAAATTCCCGAATATAACTATAAATACAAGGGCGATTAAGAACAACTTTTTCGGCGGCGGAGTAAATGTGTCGGGACTTGTCACAGGCGGTGATCTTATTGATCAGCTCCGTGACGATGACCTTGGTGACAGGCTTATTATCACGTCATCAATGCTCCGTTTTGAAAACGATTTGTTTCTTGATGATGTTTCAACAGATGATGTTGAACGGGAACTCGGTGTAACTCTTGTTCCCGTCAATAACAACGGAAACGACCTTGTAGAGGCTGTAATTGCAGGAAAGGACTGATAAGATGAACAAACCCGTAATTGCCGTTGTCGGCAGACCAAATGTGGGAAAGTCAACGCTTTTCAATAAACTCATCGGTCAGAGATTGTCAATTGTTGACGATACTCCCGGTGTTACCCGTGACAGAATATACGGTGAGGTGGAATGGTGCGGAAAAACTGCCTTTATTGTTGACACAGGCGGTATTGAACCGAAATCAGATGATATTATTCTTGTGCAGATGCGCCGTCAGGCTCAGCTTGCAATCGACACGGCTAATGTTATTATTCTTGTAACAGACTGTAAGTCGGGCATGGTTGCAACAGATATGGATGTTGCGCAGATGCTCCAGAAGTCGGGCAAGCCTGTTGTGCTTTGTGTAAACAAGTGCGACACACTCGGCGAACCGTCACCTGAATTCTATGAGTTTTATAATCTCGGTTTAGGCGATCCTATCGAGGTTTCAGCCGTTCACGGTTACGGTACGGGCGACCTTTTAGACAAGGCTTTTTCAAGCTTTGATTATGATGAAAATGCGGAAGATGACGACACAATCATCAATGTTGCGGTAATCGGAAAGCCGAACGCAGGCAAGTCATCTCTTGTAAACAAAATCACAAACGAGGAACGCTGTATTGTGTCTGATATAGCAGGCACAACCCGTGACACAATCGACACGCTTGTTGAAAATAAGTACGGAAAGTTCAACTTTACCGATACCGCAGGACTTCGCCGTCAGAGCAAAATCTATGATAATATAGAAAAATACAGTATTATCCGTGCAAAAATGGCTATTGAACGCAGTGATGTGTGCGTTATTATGATTGATGCGACAGAGGGCGTTACAGAACAGGATACCAAGGTTGCAGGTCTTGCGCATGAGGCAGGCAGAGCGTGTATAATTGCCGTAAACAAGTGGGACGCTGTCGAAAAAAACGATAAGACAATGCAGGAGTTCCGTAAAAAGCTTGACGCAGATTTTGCGTTTATGTCATATGCGCCGAAGGTATTTATTTCCGCAAAAACAGGTATGCGTATCGACAGGCTGTTTGAATATATCATAAGCTGTAATGACAGCGCAAACCGCAGAATCAGAACAGGTATGCTCAACGAACTTCTTGCACAGGCTACAACAAGAGTTCAGCCGCCGTCGGACAAGGGTAAGCGACTTAAAATTTTCTATATGACTCAGGCTTCCGTAAAACCGCCGACATTCGTTTTCTTCTGCAACAATGCACAGCTTTTCCACTTCTCATATCAGCGTTATCTTGAAAACAGAATCCGTGAGGCTTTTGCTCTTGAGGGTACGCCGATCAAAATTGTGGTAAGAGAGAGAGGAGAAAAGTAATGGAGCATATTTCGGCAATTTTAGCAAACTGCTGGTGGATGATTCTGCTTTCGGCATTGATTGCGTATCTTCTCGGCAGTATCAACACGGCTGTTCTTGTCACAGGCATTGTGACAAAGGGTAAAAAGGATATCCGTCAAATGGGTAGCGGCAATGCAGGCTTTACAAATGTGCTGCGCAGCGTCGGTAAAGTACCGGCAATCATCACCATTGTGTGTGACGCACTGAAGTGTATTATCGCCGTGCTTATCGGAGGGTTCATCTTCTCATTTGCATCGGTTGCATTTCAGGGTGAAAGCCCTATTTTTATAAACGAGCTTATCAACTGCGGAAAATATGTTGCAGGTATTTTCTGTATTCTCGGACATTCATACCCCGTGTATTTTCACTTTAAGGGCGGCAAGGGTGTTGTAACCGCCGCCGCTCTTATGCTGACAGAGGATTGGCGTGTATTTATCGCAATTATTGTAACCTTTCTAATTATCTTCCTCTGCTCAAAAATTATATCACTTGCAAGTGTTCTCTGTGCGATTCTCTATGCGCCTTACACCTTTGCAATGACATTTATCTTTGACTTCATAATTTACAAGGATTATTCTCTTACATATGTAATCTTCTCAACTGCGGCGGCTCTTTTAATCGGCGTTTTCGTTCTTGTAAAGCACAAAGAAAACATCAAAAGACTTCTTAAAGGTGAGGAAAAGAAAATTACAGCCAAAAAATGACGGCAGTATTGACCGAAAAGTGATTTGGTTGTACAATAACTTTGGTATGATATTTGTTATGTTTTAAATATTTCTGATACGGAAAATAAATTATATTGAGAGGTTGAATTAAAATGTCAGATTGTATTTTCTGCAAAATCATTGACGGCTCAATTCCGTCAAAAAAAGTTTATGAAGACGAAAAAATTCTCGCTTTCTATGATCTTGAACCACAGGCTCCCGTTCATGTGCTTGTAATTCCAAAGAAACACATCTGCTGTGCAGACGCAGTTAATGAAGAAAATGTCGGCAATATTGCTCACATTTTCACTAAAATTCCCGAAATCACAAAATCACTCGGACTTACAAATGGCTACCGTATTGTAAATAACTGCGGTGAGGACGGCTGTCAGAGCGTAAAGCATATGCATTTCCACATCCTCGGCGGCAAAAAGCTCAACGGCACAATGGCATAAGAAGGGACTGCAATAATGGATACATATAAGATTAATATTGAAGGACTTGACAGAGAACTCAGAAAATTCCCTGTAAACGATAAGCTTGATATTGCCGCATTTATTATGTTTGGTGACATTGAGATGACAGAGGTTGCCGCAAGAGAACTCCTCAAGCGTGTTCCCGAACACGATGTTGTTGTGACTGCCGAAGCAAAGGGTATTCCGCTTTGCTATGAAATGGCTCGTCAGGGCTGCAGAAACTATGTTGTCGCAAGAAAAAGCGTTAAGGTTTATATGGGCAATCCTATCGGAGTGACCGTTAATTCAATCACAACAAAAAACGAACAGAAACTCTACCTCGGCGAAGATGATGTAAATCTTCTCAACGGCAAGAGAGTTCTTCTTGTTGATGATGTAATTTCAACAGGCGAAAGTCTTCACGCTCTTGAAACGCTCGTTGAAAAAACAGGCGCAAATATCGTTGGCAGGGCGTCAGTCCTTGCCGAAGGTGACGCTAAGGACAGAGATGACATTATATTCCTCAGCGAACTTCCGCTTTTCTTTAAGTAATACTGAGTAATTATAAAATCAAATTTAAACAGCTGTTGAAGTGTGCAGATTATACCGTCCGCATATTTTGACGGCTGTTTTCCTTTTTTATACCATAGATATAAAGTGTAAAAATTAAAGTGTAGAAATTGTTCAACTTATAAATGATTGAATAGAAACAGTGGTGAATAGGTAATTTAATGAGAAGAGATAGCAGCAAAATTAACAAAAATAATATTTATATTGACAAATGAAATTCTATATGATATTATAAAAATACCAAAAATGATATATTTGAAGTAATAAAAATGGACTAATTGTTTTTTGTAGATAAAAATAACCAAATAAATAATAAAAGGAGATGCCATTATGAAAAAAGTATGTTTATGCCTTGCTTTTGTGTTGGCAGCGGTATGTATTCTATGTTCCTGCTCTGATTTACCTGCACCAAGTACCTCTGAAACCGTGAATCCTTCCGTAGATGTTACTTTGAAAAAGTGGGAAGATTGCGGAGCGAGTATTGATAAAGCGGAAGAAATTTCCAGAATTAAGTTTGGCGAAAGTTTGAAAAATATTGTAAGTGTAAGAGCTATTCCATACACGGCGATCGAAGTGGTTTGTTCGTTAGATAAATCTGCCTCTGACAATACTGTGACCTTGCGCAAGGCTGTCAGCTATGCTGTAAAAAACAGTGAAAATCTCAGCGGAGTCAATACAAACGGACTTTCTCCCACAATGGCGACTTTTGAAATTAAGGGTGCGAATTTTGTAAATGAAAAAGGTGAAACTGTAGTAGGAGAATATAATGATAACAATTATAAATATTCTTTTTATTGCAAAAAAGGATTGAATGGTAACCAAGTGTATAATTATATTAAAAAAATGATTACTGAATAAGGATTGATTTTTATGAAACGGCTGTTTGGACTTATAGGATTTACTTTCCTGTTTGTCCTTTCAGCCGTTTTTTATTCGGATTTTAATGAAATTGTCTTTGCGATTATCGGCTCATTGGGATTGCTTTCCGTTGTTGTCGGTATATTTTTAATTGCTTCAAAGAAAAATAAATCATTCGGCAAGTCGCTGTGCGTATTTGCTTTTGCCGTAATATATTCTGCGGGCAATATGATCGCCTATTCCGAATATATTAATAACACGATTATAAATAAATATTCTGATAAAGAAATTACAGCAAGCGGATATATCTGTGACGAAATCATCACCACCGATTCATCATGCAGTTTCGTAATCAAAACCGACAAAATCAACGGTCAGCCGTCAGATGCGAAAATTCAAATTATTTCGTACTCAAATGTTGACGCAGAGCCTTTTGAAAAGGTCAACTTCACGGCTCATATATACAAGAATAATGTAAACTCTCAGATCAGTCACGGAATTTTTCTGAAAGCATATTCCTATGACGGCTTCAAAATTGATGCGACAGGAGAGAAGACAACAACATTTTATTCATTTGCGGTTTCAATAAGACGGGCAATGAAAAATTCACTTGATATGCTGTTGCCGGAGGATTATTCAACGCTCTGCCGTGCCGTTCTTTTGGGCGAGAAAACAGCTCTTGATTCAAGCGTTAAAGATGATTTTTCATTGACAGGCACTTCGTTTTTAATAGTGGTTTCGGGAATGCATCTTGTTATAATCACTTCGTTTGTATTGTTGTTGGTGAGAAAATTAACAAAAACAGATTCATAATAACAGGTTTTACCACATTCACGGTTATTGCTTTCATGGCTGTAACGGGCTTTGCGCATTCGGTTGTCCGTGCCGGAATTATGATGATAATTGTGTCGTTTGCATCGTCAAATCTCAGAATAGCCGACTCGCTGAATAACCTTGGTTTTGCCGCAATTGTGCTAACATTTTTCAACCCATATGCGGTAGCAGATATCGGTATGTTGCTTTCATTTTCGGCAACGACGGGCATAATTCTGTGGTCAAGACCGATTGAACGCTCTGTGCTGAGATTCTTTCACTACAAAAACAAGCGTAAGGACGGTTTTGTCGGAACGGTTGTCTATTATATCAAAAGGCTGTTTAAAATCTGCGTAAATATGCTGTCGGTTTCAGTATCTGCATTTCTGTGGATTTTGCCGATAACCGCCGTTGCGTTCAACAGAATTTCCCCGACAGTCATACTCGTTTCTCTGTTATGTGAACCGTTTGTTTCGGCACTTTTGGTGTGTTCTCTGTTATGTTCGGTACTTTTTATTTGCCCGTTTATATCATCTTTTGCTTACCCGTTTGGACTCGTTTCGGGATTATGTTCAAAGGCAATTTTGTGGTTGGTTTCAACTTTTTCACAACTCCCATTCAGCACAATTAAAACCCATTCGCTCTATTGGTTTGTGTGGATAGGTGTCAGCGTACTTCTCGCAATCGGCGGATTGTTTGTAATAAATCGAAAATTCTATGTCAAAATTTCTGTTCCGATATCAATTTCAGTCCTCGTAATCGGAGCGTCGCTCAATGTGCTTTTAACAGCCGATAACGGTGAAATGAAAATCTATAATGTCGGCAACGGTGTTTTTGCAACAGTCAACTGCCCCGACAGCTGTTCGGTGATTTCTTGCGGAGGCAACAGAGCAAGCGCAGATGATGTGACAGCCGATATCAGCGAAAGATACTCAGATATTGAATATATGATAATTCCGAATCAGAATAATAAATACTCTTCTCTTGAACGCTTTGCGGTCACAAAATTTGACTTAAATAATATTTTGGTATATGATAATGACATTGAAAAGCAAAATCTTTTGAACGCTTTTGATGGTAACAGCCGACAGACTTTCGGCGGAAACAATCATTTTACGCTGAATCTTTCCGATACGGTGACGGATGAGGTAATCTGCGTTGACAACACAATGTTTCAGTTCATAAAAGGGAAAAATATGACTGTATTGTTTGTGCCGACAGATGCAGACCTTTCAAATCTGCCCGAAAAGTATCGCAATCCCGATTGTTTGCTGATTGATACAGTCCCTGAAAATTTCGATTTGATATCATGTAATACCGTGATATTTTCGGGATTGGAAAAGCAGTTTAAGAAGAATTATGATTCTATTAAAGAAATCAGTCCAACCGTTATTTCAACATCTGAAAGAAACATAACGGTCAATCTGAACGGAGGATAAAATGCCGCGCATCACCGAAGCAGACCTGAAAAACAAATTAAAAACAAAAGCTTTTCGCCTGTGTACCTCATCTACGGTTCGGAGCAGATGTTTGTCAAAAGTTACACAAAAAAGCTTTGTGAGGCTGTTGCAGGCAAAAACCCGTCCGATTTCAATTATCATACATTCAGCGGCGACATTGATTTTCAGGAACTTGCCGCATCCCTGCAAATAATGCCGTTTATGGCGGAACGCAACTGTGTTGTTGTGACCGACATTTACTTTGATAATATGGTGAAGGATCGGCTTGATACTCTTAAAGAGCTTACAAGCAGAGCATGGGACGGTACGGTTCTCATAATTTCAATGCCGACTTATGTTCCGTCAAAGAATAAAACTTCTTTTACCGCTCTTATAAAGCGTGTTGAAAAAATCGGCAGCGTCTGCTGTTTTGAAAAAATCAATTCACAAATTATCGAAAAGTATGTTGCAAAGTGGGCAAACGAAAACGGCAAGCTGATTTCACACCTCAATGCGTCAAAGATTATTTCAAATGTCGGTGATGACCTCAATCTTCTGAAAAACGAGGTCAACAAAATTGCCGCATATGCAAAGGGTGAGGAAATTACCGACCGTGACATCGACCTTTTGTCAACCGTAAACCTTGAAGCAAGAACATATGATATGGCTGACGATGTTATTAACGGCAGAGGTGACAGAGCGTTCAGAAAGCTTGACACACTTTTCTGTCAGCGGGAAGAACCGATTAACATTCTCTATGCACTTTCATCTGCCTATGTCGATGCGTATCGTATGCGTGTTGCAGATGAATGCTCAGTCAGTAAAGAAACCGTGGCGAAAGATTTTGCCTACAAAAATCGTGCGTTTGTGTTAAACAGGGCGAGAACCTCCGTTTCAAGGACTTCAACCGAGTCACTTCGGAAAAGCCTTGATGTGCTTGTTGAAACAGACGAAAAGCTGAAATCAGTTTCCGTTAATCAAAGATTTTTAATTGAACAGCTTATTTCCCGTTTGCTTTTGATTGCAAAGGAGGGCAGAATCTAATGCTCAAAATCCGTGAGGCTGTCATAGTTGAGGGTAGATATGACAAGATAAAGCTTTCATCAATTGTAGATGCTCCGATAATCGAAACCAACGGTTTCCGTGTTTTTTCCGACAAAGAAAAGCAGTCGCTTATCCGCAAAATTGCCGAAACAAGGGGAATACTCATAATGACCGACAGCGACGGTGCAGGTTTTGTAATAAGGAATTTTCTTAAAGGCTCGGTCGATAATTCAAAAATTAAAAATTGCTATATTCCTCAAATCAAAGGCAAGGAAAAACGCAAGGCAAAAGGCGGTAAAGAGGGGCTTTTGGGTGTTGAAGGTGTCAGCGATGAGGTTATAATAAATGCAATCCGTAAAAGCGGTGCCGAGATAATCGGCGAAGAAAATAATATTCCCGAAAGGAAAATTACTAAAGCCGATCTATTTGTCCTCGGACTTACGGGAACTGAAAATTCAGAAATAAACCGCAAGAAGATTCTTAAAAAACTCGGTCTGCCGTCATATCTTTCAACAAACGCATTTTTGACCGCAATCAACTGTCTTTATTCTTTTGAAGAACTAAAAGAGATGCTCTGACAAAATAAAAAATTCATAGGTTAAATAAATCACCTGTTTCGGCAAAAACTAAAACAGGTGATTTCTTATGAAAAAAAGTTTACGGTTGCGTAACGATTGCATTCTCTTTTCAATAGGCGGAGCAGGCTACGCTCTGCTTGAAATTTTGTGGCGGAGAAAAACTCATTGGTCAATGGCGGTCACGGGCGGAACTGCGTTTGTGTCGCTTTTCAGATTTTACAAGCGCTTTTCAAAAATGAATATGCTGCAAAAATGCATATCTGGAAGTGCGATAATTACCGCACTTGAATACTGCTGCGGCTGTGTTGTCAATCTGAAATTCAGGCTTAATGTCTGGGATTATTCAAACTGCCGACTTAATTTAAAAGGGCAGATTTGTCCGTTTTACAGTGCCTTGTGGGCATTTCTTTGTATCCCAGTCAGCGCATTATGCACTTCTCTCTGCAAAAAAATACAGTAAAAAACAGGAGCGGTAAGGAAAATACTGCTCCTGTTATGTTTTATTTATTCAGACTTTTTGTTCTCGCTTTTTTCATCGGATTCGTTTTCTTCGGAAGTATCGTTTTTCTTGACAACAACCCGTAAAATACGCTGATCCTTAACCTCCATAACGGTAAACTTAAAGCCGTCGGCCTCAATGTTGTCACGCTTGTGGGGGATTGTTCCTGCGTGTTCAAGAATATATCCGCCGACCGTTACACTGTCGCATTCAAGACTGTCCTCGTCCATATCAAACAGACCGAGCATATCTTCAAGCTCCATATCACCGTTTACAAGGAACTCGCCCTTGCCGATTTTGTAGTAGTTATGCTCAATTTCCTCGTCCTCGTCCCATATTTCACCGACAATTTCCTCGAGCAAATCCTCCATTGTAACAATACCGAGTGTTCCGCCGTATTCATCCGTAACTACCGCAAGATGAATTTTTGTGCGTTTGAATGCATTAAGGATTTTTGAAAGCTGTTGCGTTTTGAACACAAAGTAAGGCGGCTGCATAAGCTCCTTAACATCGGGCGCTTTACCGTCTGCAAGTCGTTCAAGATAATCTCTTGTATGGAGAATGCCGACAACATGGTCAACCGTGCCTTCGTACACGGGAATTCTTGAATAGCGGTTTTCAATGATGATATTCTTGATTTTTTCAGGCGAGTCATCAACGCTGATAAATGTGATGTCAACCCTCGGAGTGAGAATTTCCTCGGCAGTAGTTTCGTCAAAGTCAAGTGCGGAGCGAACCATCTCGCTTTCGCTCTCTTCAAGAACGCCTTCTTCCTCAATGCTCTCAACAATGTATTTAAGCTCATTTTCAGTAACTGACGGAGCGTCACCGCTGCTGCCTGCAATCTTTAAGGCAATCATTTTGAATCGTGTGAAAATCCACACAAGCGGTGTAAGAAGTGTCATAAGTCCTCTGAGCAATCCGGCTGTTTTGAGTGAAAAGGCATCGCAATGTTCCTTTGCAAGACATTTCGGCACAATCTCACCGAATGTCAGAACAAGAAAAGTTGTTGCACCCGTTGCAATTGCCGAGCCTGCGTCACCGAAAAGATTCATACACAGCACAGTCGCAATTGAAGAACAGCTCAGGTTTACAACATTGTTGCAGATGAGAATTGTTGTAAGGGCATTGTCGAAATGCTCGATTATGTAGAGCGCTGCTGCCGCTTTTTTGTTGCCGTCATCCTTGTAACGCTGAACACGCACCTTGTTTACAAATGAAAATGCAGTTTCAATCGCCGAAAAGAACGCCGAAAGCAAAATAAGAACTAAAATGACAACACCCATAATTATGTCAGATGTCAACTGAATATCACTCCATAACAACTTCCGACAGGTTCTGTCGGAATAATATTTCTTTAATACTACTATAATTCTTTTAAATAATTATTACTTATTAGAAATAAAGAAATAAAATTATTGAAATAATTTTGCTGTAATGGTATAATGGTCACTAAAGGCTTTTTACAATTGAACAGTGTGGCTTGTGCGTCTTATTTTTTGGTATGCATACATTTTGCGTGCAATTTCGGTGAAACTATTCTCGGAGGTGCATACAATGCCACAAAAATCAAAATCTTCAAAAGTCTCATCAAAAAAAGGGAACTATGTTAAAAATCCTGCACCGGATGACGATCCGCAAAAGCTTGCAAACGACAGCCCCATAAGTGAAGAACAAACAGACCGAATCGGCGAAACAGGTTCTGTTCTCACAACTCATAAGGACTGTGTGCTGCATTGCCTGACGATTATCGGTCAGATTGAAGGTCATTACATTCTTTCACAACAAAACAAAACCACAAAATACGAGCATGTCATCCCTCTGCTTGTTTCGGTTGAGGAGGACGAAAGAATTGACGGACTGCTTGTGCTGATTAACACAGTCGGCGGAGATGTTGAGGCAGGTCTTGCAATTGCCGAGGTGATTTCGGGAATGAAAAAGCCGACCGTTTCCATCGTACTCGGCGGAGGTCATTCAATAGGAATTCCGCTTGCTGTTGCGGCAAAGAAAAGCTTTATCGCAAAGAGTGCGTCAATGACGGTTCATCCCGTTAGAACAACAGGCCTCACACTCGGAGTTCCGCAGACCTTTGAATATTTTCAGCGTATGCAGGACAGAATCACAACATTTGTTGCCGAAAATTCCAATATTACAAAAGACCGTTATAATCAGCTTGTGCTTAACACGGGTGAGCTTGTAATGGATATCGGAACTATTCTTGAGGGAGAAGAGGCTGTTGAAGAAGGCTTGATTGACGAGGTCGGAACAGTTTCCGACGCAATTGACGCTCTTTATGATTTGATTAAAGAAAACAAAGAGAGCAAACCAAAGTCTGCAAAATCACGCTCAAAAAAGCAGGAAAAATAATTTCGGGCGTTTTGCCCGAATACATATATATTGTGACGCTTATGATTTGTATGAAATCTTAATTATGCCAACCCATACGGCTTTTCAGCGTACAAATAACAAAGAAGATTCGTAAAACTTATTTTTTGGAGGGAATACATAACCATGTCAATTTTAGATGCTATTATTCAGGGTGTTGTTCAGGGACTTACCGAATTTTTGCCCGTATCAAGCAGCGGCCACCTCGCAATCACACAGCACATTCTCGGTGCAGGTACAGGCGAAAGCAATCTTTTCTTTAATGTAATGCTCCATGTTGGCACACTTGTTGCCGTTGTTGCATTCTACCACAAACTTGTGTGGGATCTTATCAAAGAATTTTTCCTTATGCTCAAGGATATTTTTACAGGAAAGTTCAAATGGAGCAAAATGAATTACAACCGTAATCTCGTTGTAATGCTCATCATCGGTCTTATACCGCTGTTCTTGCTTTTTCTGCCGATTCCCGGAACAGATATGAAACTCAAGGACCTTGCAGACCGGCTTTCCGCAAGTCCTGTTCTCATAGTAACTGCCTGTTCGCTCATTCTCACAAGCGTACTTTTAACAATCGGTATTATCTGTAACCGCAAGAGTGTTGCCTCAACTCACAAACATCTTGCAACAAAGAGCAATGCAAAGGCAACAAGAGATAATTTTAATGTTGTTGACGCAATCCTTGTCGGTGTAACACAGGTTTGTGCCGCACTCCTTCCGGGACTTTCCCGTTCAGGCTCAACACTTTCGGTCGGTGAGATGAGAGGAATCTCAAAGCAGAAGGCACTTGACTACACATTCGTACTCGGTATTCCGTCAATCCTTGCGGCGGCACTTCTTGAGGGTGTGGATGCAATCAAGTCACCCGAAGGTTTAAGCAATATTGAATTTCTTCCGCTGATTATCGGAATGGCAGTTTCCGCAGTTGTAGGCTATCTTGCAATCGTAATTTTCAAGTGGTTCCTGAAATCCGACAAAATGGAAATTTTTGTAATCTACACAGCGGTTGTCGGTGTTGCATTTATTGTAATTTCAATCATCGAAATGAACACGGGCGTAAACCTTTTCACAGGTGCGCCAATTGCATAAATTTTAAATGGAGTGATTTTATTGGCAGCTAACAAAAAAACAGCTGACAAAACTAAAAATACTGCGTCGGGAAGAAAAAAGACTTCTTCAAAAACCTCATCAAAAGGTGCAAAAACTGCAAGCAGAACCAAAGCATCCGCTGTTCCGAAAAGGAGCAGCGGACTTTCGCCGCGTGTAAGAGCAATCCTCTATGCCGCCGTTGCGGCTGTTTTTGTCTGCATAATTTTCATAAAAGGTTCAAATGTCTGGACAATGATACGCAGTTTCTTTTTCGGAGTTCTCGGATTCGGAATTTTCTTGTTCCCGTAACGCTTTTTTATTTGTGTGTCATGACCGAAAAGGAGAAACAGGTTGCACGCTATAAGCTGAAGCTTTTCCTTTGTGTCGTCATAATTCTGTTTATCGGTGCGTTAATTTACGCAGGCAGCGGTGCAAAATATTCTGATATGAACTTTTTTGCGTGTCTTGGCAATCTGTTCAAGGATGCCTCCGACACCTCAAGGTATATGACTTTCGATTGCGGAATAATCGGCGGATTGCTCGGCTATCCGCTTGTTGTCCTGTTCGGCAGTACAGCCGCACTTTTTACAAGCTTTGTTGTAACAGCCGCACTTATCCTTATTGTTGCTAACATTTCTATTAAAGATATGACAGCGGCGGCTTCAAGGACAGCCGTACATATCCGTGAGGCAGGTGAGGAAAGGGCAAGAGTTCGCAGAGAACGCAGAGAAGAAAACCGTGAGAGAAAGCTTGCCGAAAGAGGCGATATCGACATTGCGCTTGAAGGCGAAAACAGAAAGTCCTCGGGAAGTTTTATTGACATTCCGCTTGATGACAAAAAGACAAAGGTCAAGAAAGCAAAGTTGTCAGTAAACGGAATTGACACGGATATTGCCGATTCAAAGGAAGAAAATGCCGCAGACAAGGATCTGTCACAGGATCTCATCAACATAATCAATCGTGCAAGCAAGCCTATGGGCAAAAGTGCCGACAATACGGTTTCTGCAATTGCAGAGGATATCTCAAACGAAAAAGTCAGCTTCTAAAGGCTGAAACCGACAGAGGTCAAGCCTGATGCCGAAAACTGAGAACATCGTCAAAAAAAAGC
>ENA-OQJN01000112-OQJN01000112.1-human-gut-metagenome-genome-assembly--contig:-NODE-112-length-41473-cov-3.643182_pt1 | contig 41473 bp, 48 predicted proteins | sample MGYA00242610_ERZ504777 | MGnify/ENA primary metagenome ERZ504777 (study PRJEB26092, sample SAMD00036350) | human gut metagenome | host: Homo sapiens | study: EMG produced TPA metagenomics assembly of... | reverse complement strand
ATTTTTGACAACTTAAAAGAAGAACCAAGGTTTCATACATCAGGAGAAAGTAAAACAGAGAGATAAGGCAGGAAAGGAGAGCGTATGAAAAATTTATTTAAGTATATTCTGCATTACTGGCAGGCGGTGATCGCAATCGTGGCGATTTTGATCGTACAGGCATATTGCGATCTGTCGCTTCCGGCATATACGTCGGATATTGTCAATGTCGGAATCCTACAGGGCGGAATTGAAGACAAGGCACCAACAGCAATTTCAGAAGAAGAATGGAATAAGCTAATGCTGTTTGTGTCAGAGAATGATTTACAGACCGTGAAGGATGCTTATCAAAAAAATGAGGATTCTTATGACAAACCGGCATTTGTGCTCAAGGAAGCTGTGAAAGAAAATGAGACAGAGCTTAAAGAAGTGGAAGACGCATTGGCGCTTCCAATGATGATCACTTCCGGATTTGAGTCCGGAAGCGAGAAGACGCAGGAAGCGGAAGAGATGTTAAAACAACAGATTCCGAAAGAAATGCTGACAGAAGATACGACAGTATTTGATATTTTGCAGATGCTGCCGTCAGAAGCAAGGGAGGAGCTGACGAAGGAACTTCAGAAAGAAATGAAGGATATGCCGGATATGATCCTGGAGCAGGCAGCGATGAGTTATGCAAAAGGGGTTTACAAGGATCTGGGAATTGATGTGGAGGGACTACAGTATCACTACCTCTTTGCTACAGGAGGAAAAATGATCGCATTGGCACTTCTTGGAATGGCAGCAAGTATTCTGGTCTGTTATCTGGCAGCCAGAGTGGGTGCCAGAGTGGGACGCGATATCAGAGGAAATGTGTTCCGAAAGGTGGTCGGATTTTCCAACAATGAATTTGACCATTTTTCTACCGCATCCCTGATTACCAGAAGCACGAATGATATTCAGCAGGTACAGGTACTGTCAGTGATGATTTTGCGGATGGTTCTGTATGCACCGATTTTGGCTATCGGAGGAGTGTATCAGGTATTTCAGACGAATGTTTCTATGTCCTGGATCATTGCATTTGCGGTTGGTCTGATTGCATGTGTGGTATTGGTGCTGTTTGTAGTTGCAATGCCAAAGTTTAAGATTTTACAGAAATTAGTCGATAAGCTGAATCTGGTGACAAGGGAGATTCTGACAGGACTTCCGGTGATTCGGGCATTCAGTACGGAAAAGTATGAGGAAAAACGATTTGATGCGGCAAATATTGATCTGACGAAGACCAGTCTGTTTGTCAATCGTGCGATGACGTTTATGATGCCTACCATGATGTTCATCATGAATGGAATTTCTGTGCTGATCGTATGGAATGGAGCACATGGAATCAGTGACGGCCAGATGCAGGTTGGAGATATGATGGCATTTATCCAGTACACAATGCAGATTATCATGGGATTCTTGATGATCTGTATGATCTCGATCATGCTTCCAAGAGCAGCGGTATCTGCAGATCGTATTGAAGAGATCTTGACAAGCAAATCTGTAATTGAGGATCCGAAAGAAGCCGCAGAGTTCCAGAAATCGGAAAAAGGTGTCCTGAAATTTGAACATGTATCCTTTCGATATCAGGGAGCGGACGAAGATGTGCTTCACGATATCCATTTTACAGCAAAGCCGGGAGAGACTACAGCGATCATTGGAAGTACCGGAAGCGGAAAATCTACGCTGGTTAATCTGATCCCGAGATTTTACGATGTGACAGAAGGATCGATCACTCTGGATGGTGTGGATGTCCGGGAAGTATCCCAGCATATGCTGAGAGATAAGATCGGATATGTTCCACAGAAGGGAGTTCTGTTTTCCGGAGATATTGCTTCTAATATTTTATTCGGAAATCCGGATGGTGGCGAAGCTGTGATGAAGGAAGCTGCACAAATCGCACAGGCGGAAGAGTTTATTGAAGCAAAATCGGAGAAATATCACAGTCACATTGCACAGGGCGGTTCCAACGTATCTGGCGGACAGAAACAGAGATTGTCCATTGCAAGAGCGATCGCGAAACATCCAGAGCTGTTTATCTTTGATGACAGTTTCTCGGCGCTGGATTATAAAACAGATGTTATCTTGAGAAGAGCATTGAAAGAAAAGACAAAAGACAGTACGGTTTTGATAGTGGCGCAGCGAATCAGTACGATCCTGCATGCAGATCAGATCATTGTGCTGGACGAGGGACGAGTTGCCGGAATCGGAACACACAGCGAACTTCTGGAAAATTGTGAGGTATACCGCCAGATCGCGGCTTCACAGCTTTCGGAGGCAGAATTGAATCTCAGTGGGAAGGAGGCGGGAGCAAATGCCTAGACATGGACATATGGGTCCGCAAGGAGCGGATGAAAAAGCAAAGGATTTAAAGGGAACACTTAAGAAATTGCTTCATTATATGAGTGTATTCAAGGTGCAGATGCTGTTGATCGTGATCTTTGCAGTCTGCGGAACAACATTTACGATTATCGGACCAAAGATTCTTGGAAAAGCAACAACGGAAATTGCCAACGGTCTGATGAGCAAAGTATCCGGCGGAAGCGGGATGGACTTTGAAAAGATTGGACAGATCCTGCTGCTGACACTTGCATTATATCTGGTCAGCACATTGTGCTCGTTTATTCAGGGATATCTGATGACGGGGGTTTCTCAGAAAACAACATACCGTTTGCGAAAAGAAATCTCAGAGAAGATCAATCGTATGCCGATGAACTATTTTGATACAAAACCAGTCGGAGAAGTGTTATCCAGAGTGACCAATGATGTTGATACACTGGGACAGAGTCTGAACCAGAGTGCGACACAGATGATTCAATCCGTGACAACGCTGATTGGGGTGCTGATCATGATGCTTACGATCAGTCCTTTGATGACACTTGTGACACTGATTATTCTCCCGATTTCCATGCTGCTGATCGGATTTGTCATGAAGCATTCTCAGAATATTTCCGCGGACAGCAGGAGTATCTGGGAAATGTGAATGGACAGGTGGAAGAAGTTTACAGTGGTCACAGTATTATCAAGGCTTTTAATAAAGAAGAAAATGTAATTGATGAGTTTGATGCAACCAATGACAAATTGTATGACTCTGCATGGAAATCGCAGTTCTTTTCAGGAATGATGATGCCGATCATGCAGTTTATCGGAAATCTTGGCTATGTAGTCGTTGCGATTCTGGGAGGATTTCTGACGATCAAGAAAACGATTGAAGTGGGAGATATTCAGTCTTTCATTCAATATGTCAGAAGTTTTACACAGCCGATCCAGCAGATCGCACAGGTTGCAAACATGCTGCAGATGACAGCTGCGGCGTCCGAGAGAGTGTTTGAATTTCTGGAGGAAGAAGAGGAAGATCAGACTGTGGAGCATCCGGTATCGGTAGAAAATCTGGAAGGAAATGTAAGCTTTGATCATGTTCATTTTGGATACAATGCGGATAGGATCATTGTCAATGACTTCTCAGCAGAAGTAAAAGAGGGGCAGAAAATTGCAATTGTAGGACCGACCGGAGCAGGAAAGACAACGATGATCAAGCTTCTGATGCGATTCTACGATGTAAACAGCGGTGCGATCAAGATTGACGGACATGACGTCAGAGATTTCAACAGAAGTGAACTGCGTGAAATGTTCGGAATGGTGCTGCAGGATACCTGGCTGTTCAATGGAAGTATCTGGGACAACATCAAATACGGAAAACTGGATGCAACGGATGAAGAAGTGATCCAGGCAGCCAAGGCAGCTCATGTGCATCAGTTTGTGAAGACACTGCCGGGCGGATATGATATGGAACTGAATGAAGAAGCAAACAATGTGTCTCAGGGTCAGAAACAGCTGTTGACGATCGCGAGGGCAATTCTGGCAGATCCGAAGATCCTGATTCTGGATGAGGCGACAAGTTCTGTAGATACAAGGACAGAGGTATTGATCCAGAAAGCCATGGATAACCTGATGAAGGGACGTACCAGCTTTGTGATTGCTCATCGTCTGTCAACGATTCGGGATGCAGATATGATCCTTGTTATGAAAGACGGAGATATCGTAGAGCAGGGAAATCACGAAGAACTTCTGGCAAAAGGCGGATTCTATGCGGATCTGTATAACTCACAGTTTGAGAAAACAACGGAAGTGGCATAATATAAGAACCGGCAGGAGAGGAGACTTTCCTGTCGGTTTTGTGTTTCGTGAAAAAATATGTTATACTAAAAAATATGACAAAAAGGGGCAAAAGAGTATGCCGTTGACACATTTTGATGCGGAGGGAAAAGCCCGCATGGTAGACGTGACAGAGAAAAAAGAGACGGTAAGAGAAGCAACAGCAACCGGAAAGATCAAAGTCAGCCGGGACGTGTATGATGCGATTGAAGCCGGAACGGTCGGAAAAGGCGATGTGCTTTCTGTGGCGACCACAGCCGGGATCATGGGTGTGAAACGGACGGCGGATCTGATTCCGATGTGTCATATCCTGCCGATCACGAACTGTAAGATCCGTTTTGAAAAGGATCCTAAAAATCTGGAGATCACCTGCTTTTGTACGGTAAAAGTGACCGGAAAGACCGGAGTGGAGATGGAGGCGCTGACAGGTGTCAGTGTGGCGCTCCTGACGATTTATGATATGTGTAAGGCTCTGGATAAATTTATGGAAATACAGGATATTTATCTTTGTAAAAAGACTGGAGGAAAGAGTGGAGAGATCGTAAATCCGAGAATGGAAGACAGAGGAGAAGAGGGAAGATGAAGGCAGCAGTTGTGACATTGAGCGACAAGGGATTTCGAAACGAACGGGAAGATAAAAGCGGAGAGCTGGTACAGATGATGTTGAAAGAAGCCGGATATGAAGTGGCGGAATACAGGTTACTTCCGGATGAGCAGGCGCAGATCGAGACGGTATTAAAAGAGTTGAGTGATGAGAAAGAGATGGATCTGATCCTCACGACAGGAGGAACCGGGTTTTCGCAAAGAGACTGTACACCGGAAGCAACGATGAATGTAGCTACCCGAAATGCGCCGGGGATTGCAGAAGCAATGCGGTATGCGTCACTGGCTATTACCCCCAGAGCGATGTTGAGCCGCGGGGTATCGGTGATTCGAAATCAGACACTGATCATTAACCTTCCGGGTAGTCCGAAAGCGGTGAAAGAAAATCTGGAGTATATTTTGCCTACACTGTCACATGGACTGGAAATTTTAAAAGGAGTGACAGGAGAATGCGGGATCAGTTTGAAAGAAACATAAATTATATGAGAGTATCCGTCACGGACTTGTGCAATCTGCGCTGTGTGTATTGCATGCCGAAAGAGGGAATCAGACAGATTTCTCACGATGAGATCCTTACGTTTGATGAGATCGCAAGGGTGTGCCGGATCGGGGCAGAACTTGGGATTTCCAGGATCAAGCTGACAGGCGGCGAACCGCTGGTGCGAAAGGGGATTGAAGACCTTGCAGAGATGATCTGCCGGATTCCGGGAATCGAGCAGGTGACGCTGACGACAAACGGAATCCTGTTAAAAGATAAATTGCCTGCACTCAAAAAGGCTGGAATTTCTGCGGTTAACATCAGTCTGGATACGATGGACAGAGCGCAGTATCAGGAATTGACAGGAAAGGACTGTTTGTTGCAGGTAATGGAAGGCATTCGGGCGGCACTGGAGCAGGGGATGCGTGTGAAAATAAACTGCGTGGCGCTGAATGAATGTAATGAGTTTCAGTGGGGAAAGCTTGCAGTATTGGCAAAAGAGTATCCGCTGGATGTGCGTTTTATTGAAATGATGCCGATCGGTCTTGGAAAAGCTTATCAGGGAAGTATGCAGGAAGTGATACAGAAGAACCTGGAAAATATATATGGTGCAGCAAAGCCGGATTCAGGGGCAGTGCGTGGAAATGGTCCGGCAGTATACTGGGAGTTTCCTGGGTTTCAGGGAAAGATTGGATTTATCAGTGCGATCTCCCATAAGTTCTGCAAAGACTGCAACCGGATTCGGATGACGGCTGAAGGTTTTGTGAAGCCCTGTCTGCAGTTCGCACAGGGAGTGGATATGAGATCCCTTTTAAGAGGGCAGACGGATGATAAAGAACTGAAGCAGGTATTCGAGCGGTTGATTTATGAAAAGCCACGCTGCCATCAGTTTGAAACAGAAAAAGCGGACGAAAGTCTCGAACAGCGTGAGATGTCAAAAATCGGAGGATAGGTTGAAATGGGAATTGTAAGAGCAGTGTGTACGAGCCCGGCAAAGGGAACGCAAAAGACGAACGTGAAAAGTGCGGAATTTATAGAAGATTTTGGAATCAAAGAGGATGCCCATGCGGGAAAGTGGCATCGTCAGATCAGTCTTCTTTCCTATGAAAAGATCGAGGCGTTTCGGGCAAGAGGAGCAGAGGTTGCAGATGGTGCATTTGGAGAAAATCTGGTGGTAGAGGGATTTGACTTTAAAAATCTTCCGGTGGGAACCCGGTTTCAGTGCAACGAAGTTATTTTAGAGATGACACAGATTGGAAAGGAATGTCATCACGGATGTGAGATTTTTCAGAAGATGGGAGACTGCATCATGCCAAGAGAAGGTGTATTTGCAAGGGTCATTCACGGCGGACGGATTTCCTGCGGGGATGAGATGTACATTTTGGGTCAAGGTGAGCAGTAACCATTTCGATACGAAGTGAGAGAAGATTTTCTGCAGAAATAAAGAACGTAATATAGTGTAAAAAGCAAAAGTAAACGGAGGTAACAAATATGAAATGGAATAAATTTCGTCTGACAACGACAACAGAGGCGGAGGATATTGTCAGCAGTATGCTTATGGATCTGGGAATCCAGGGGGTCGAGATTGAAGATAAAGTTCCGCTGACACAGTCGGACAAAGAGCAGATGTTCGTTGATATCCTGCCGGAGACAGAGGCAGATGACGGTGTGGCATACCTGAGTTTTTATCTGGAGGAGGATGAAGATAAAGAAAAGGTACTTGCTGATGTGCGTGCAGAATTACAAGATATGGCATCCTATTTGAACGTGGGGGCGTGTACGATCGAAGAGTCTCAGACAGAGGATGTGGACTGGGTAAATAACTGGAAGCAGTATTTTCATCAGTTCTATGTGGATGACATTCTGATCATCCCATCCTGGGAGGAAGTAAAGCCGGAAGACAGTGATAAAATGGTGATCCATATCGATCCGGGGACTGCATTCGGAACAGGAATGCATGAGACAACCCAGCTTTGTATCCGGCAGATCCGCAAATATACAACGCCGGAGACAACAATCCTTGATGTGGGATGCGGAAGCGGTATTCTGGGAATGCTGGCTTTGAAATTCGGCGCAAAATATTCCGTTGGAACAGATCTGGATCCATGTGCGATCGAGGCAACTTATGAGAACATGGAAGTCAACGGAATCAGTAAAGAGATGTACGAAGTGATGATCGGAAATATCATTGATGACAAAGACGTGCAGGACAAAGTTGGTTATGGAAAATATGACATTGTCGTTGCAAATATTCTGGCAGATGTTTTGGTCGCACTGACACCGGTGATCGTGGATCAGCTCAAAGACGGTGGAATCTACATCACCAGCGGAATTATTGATGACAAAGAAGAGACAGTGGTAGAGGCAGTTAAAGCAGCAGGTCTGGAAGTCCTGGAAGTGACGTATCAGGGCGAGTGGGTTTCTGTGACGGCGAGAAAGAACGGATAAGGAAGGATTAAGATCCATGCAGAATTTTTTGTATATGACTCTCAGGTGCAGGGGGAAAACATTTATATAGAGGGAACCGATGTAAACCACATCGTACATGTTCTTCGTATGAAGGTTGGAGAGGAAGTCAGTGTACACGATGATGTGAACCGGAAATACCTGTGCCGGATCGAGAAACTGCTGGAAGAAAGAGTGGTGCTTTCTATTGTGGAGCAGCAGGAGTCGGACACGGAACTTTCCTGCCCGATCTATCTGTTCCAGGGTCTTCCAAAGGGAGATAAGATGGAATGGATCATTCAGAAGTGTGTAGAGCTTGGCGTACACGCAATCGTGCCGGTCGCGACGAAGCGGGCGGTTGTAAAGCTGGACGAGAAGAAAGCGCAGAAAAAAGTGAACAGATGGAATGCCATCGCAGAGAGTGCGGCGAAGCAGTCCGGAAGAGGGATCGTTCCGGAAGTACTTCCGGTGATGAAATGGAAGGAGGCGCTGGAATACGCGCGTCAGCTGGATGTTAAGATGATCCCTTATGAGAAGGCAGCAGGGATAAACGCCACAAAGCAGCTGATCGCCTCTGTTTCTTTTGGACAGTCAGTCGGGATTTTTATCGGTCCGGAAGGCGGCTTTGAAGAGGCAGAAGTGGAAGCTGCAAAAGAGATAGGGGCAGTTCCGGTGACTCTGGGAAGAAGAATCTTACGAACAGAGACAGCGGGGATGACGATCCTGTCAATTCTGATGTATCATCTGGAAAGAGAGTAACATAGTTTAATATTGAGAAGAAGTGAAAAGGAAGGTATCATGGAAGTATATTTGGACAATTCGGCGACTACCAGATGTTACACAGAGGTGGGAGAACTGGTATATAAAGTGATGTGTCAGGACTATGGAAATCCGTCTTCCATGCACCGTAAAGGTGTGGATGCGGAGCATTATATCAAGGATGCAAAAGAAATTCTGGCAAAAATTCTGAAGGTCAATGCAAAGAAATTTATTTTACGTCCGGCGGTACAGAAAGTGACAATCTGGCGATCATTGGAACAGCAAAAGCAAACAAAAGAAGAGGAAATCATCTGATCACATCATCTATAGAGCATCCGGCGATTTTGAATACGATGCGTTATCTGGAAGAGGAAGAAGGCTTTCGTGTGACCTATCTTCCGGTGGACAGCATGGGACGCATCAAGCTGGAAGCTCTGAAAGAGGCGTTGTGTGACGAGACAATTCTGGTTTCCGTCATGTATGTGAATAACGAAGTAGGAGCAGTGCAGCCGATCGATGAGGCTGTCCGGATTGTGAAGGAATATAATCCGGATATTCTGTTCCATTCGGATGCCGTACAGGGATTCGGAAAGTATAAGATTTATCCGAAGCGTCAGAAGATCGATCTGCTGACAGGAAGCGGACATAAGATCCACGGACCGAAAGGAACTGGATTTTTATATGTCAGTGAGAAAGTTAAGATCAAACCAATCGTGTTTGGCGGAGAACAGCAGAAAAATGTCCGTTCCGGTACAGAGAACGTTCCGGGGATTGCAGGACTCGGGTTAGCGGCAAAGATGATCTACCATGATCTGGATATGAAGACTGCACTGATGCGGGAACTCAAAGAGTATTTTATTGAAGGAATCGCGAAGATTGAAAATACAACCGTTCACGGGATGACCGATGAAAACAGTGCACCGCATATCATCAGTGTGGGCTTTGCAGGGATTCGAAGTGAAGTGCTTCTGCATACGCTGGAAGAGAAAGGAATTTACGTATCCTCAGGTTCTGCATGTGCGTCCAACCATCCGGCAATCAGCGGGGTGTTAAAGGGCATCGGAGCAGGAAAAGAGTATCTGGATGCGACGATCCGTTTCAGCATGTCTGAATTTACAACCAGAGAAGAAATTGACTATACATTGGAAACACTATATAATTGTGTACCGATGCTGAGAAGATATACAAGACATTGATGCTTGATAAAGAGTCCAAAAGAAAAGGATAAATAAAGGAGAATATCATGAGATTTCATTCATTTTTGATTAAATACGGAGAAATCGGGATCAAAGGAAAGAACCGGTATCTGTTTGAAGACGCTCTGGTGCGTCAGATCCGTTTTGCATTGAAGGATGTGGACGGAGAATTTAATGTACACAAAGCACAGGGGAGAGTGTATGTGGACTGTGAAGGCGAATACGATTACGAAGAGACTGTGGAAAGTTTGAAACGAGTGTTTGGTATCGTAGGAATCTGCCCGGTTGTGCGTCTGCAGGACAATGGATTTGAACAGCTGAAAAAAGATGTGGAAAAATATATCGGAGAAGTGTACCCTGAGAAAAACCAGACATTTAAGATTGAAGCAAGAAGAAGCAGAAAGTCTTATCCGTTGAATTCTATGGAATTGAACTGTGAGTTGGGCGGTGTGATCCTGGATGCGTACCCGGAGATGAAAGTAGACGTACACAATCCGCAGATTCGTCTGAATGTGGAAGTACGGGAAGAGATTTATCTGTACTCAGAGATTATTCCGGGGCCGGGCGGAATGCCGGTAGGAACTAACGGAAGTGCCATGCTCCTGCTCTCCGGTGGTATCGACAGCCCGGTTGCCGGATATATGATCGCAAAACGCGGTGTCGCTCTGGAAGCAACGTATTTCCATGCACCACCGTATACGAGTGAACGTGCAAAAGAAAAAGTGGTGGATCTGGCAAGACTGGTTTCCAGGTATTCCGGCCCGATCAAGCTCAACGTAGTCAACTTTACAGACATTCAGCTGTATATCTATGAGAAGTGTCCGCATGAAGAACTGACGATTATTATGCGAAGATACATGATGAAGATCGCAGAGCATTTTGCAAAACAGGATGGCTGCCTGGGACTGATCACCGGAGAAAGTATCGGACAGGTTGCGAGCCAGACGATGCAGAGCCTTATGGCAACCAATGCAGCATGTACGCTTCCGGTCTACCGTCCGCTGATCGGATTTGATAAAAAAGAATCGTGGATATTTCTGAAAAGATTGATACGTACGAGACATCGATCCAGCCGTATGAAGACTGCTGTACGATTTTTGTTGCCAAGCATCCGGTGACAAACCGATCTGGAGCGTATTGAGAAATCCGAGAGAAATCTGGATGAGAAGATTGATGAGCTGATGCAGACAGCAATCGATACGGTTGAAACGATCATGGTAAAATAGGACAATAAAAAGGCTGCCTCATAAAGAGACAGCCTAAAAATAAATGATTTCATTATTTGATGATGTAAGAATCCAGTGCAGCTAAGATGTCATCCAGATTAGAATCAGCGTGAATATTCAGATCGATCGGTTTAGAAAGATCCAAACTGAAAATTCCCATAATTGATTTGGCATCTATCACATATCTTCCGGACACTAAATCAAAATCGTTGTCATATTTTGTGATTTCGTTTACAAATGATTTTACTTTGTCGATTGAGTTTAAAGAAATCTGTACTGTTTTCATTATAAAAGTCCCTCCTTGATATACAATGCTTCGAGTATCTGTGCTCTAGGTATATTCTACGAGAAGTAACTGCAAAAGTCAAGGAACAAACAGGAAAAACAAGGAAAACCAGGAGAATATTTTTATGAAAAAAGTCGCGTTACACAATCTGGGATGTAAGGTAAATGCATATGAGACAGAAGCCATGCAGGAAATGCTGGAACATGCCGGATATGAGATCGTTCCGTTTCAGGAAGGAGCGGACATTTATGTGATCAATACATGCACAGTGACCAATATTGCGGACCGCAAATCAAGACAGATGCTGCATCGGGCAAGAAAGATGAATCCGGATGCTGTTGTGGTCGCAGCCGGCTGTTATGTGCAGGCACAGGCTGAAAAGCAGGTGATCGATCCATGTATTGATATTGTACTCGGAAACAATAAAAAGCAGGATCTTCTGACAGCGCTGCAGGCATATGAAGAAGCACACGGTGATTTGCGGGAAGTGATCGATATCAATCATACAAAAGAATATGAGAATCTGCATCTGACAAAACAGGGGGAGCATACGAGAGCATATATCAAGGTGCAGGATGGCTGCAACCAGTTTTGTTCTTACTGTATTATCCCGTATGCGAGAGGAAGAGTCAGAAGCAGGGCAAAAGAAGATGTAGTAGCAGAAGTGACAGATCTGGCGAAAAACGGATACCAGGAAGTCGTGCTGACGGGAATTCATCTGAGCTCCTATGGCATTGATTTTGAAAATGAAGACAATCTGCTCAGTCTGATTCGTGCAGTGCATGAGATTGAAGGAATCAAAAGGATTCGTCTGGGATCTCTGGAACCAAGGATCATCACAGAAGAGTTTGTACAGGCGATCGCAGCGCTTCCGAAGATGTGCCCGCACTTCCATCTGTCATTGCAGAGTGGCTGCAATGAAACCTTAAAGAGGATGAACCGCAGATATACAAGTGAAGAGTTTTATGAAAAGTGTGAGATATTAAGAAAGTATTTTGAAAAACCGGCGCTGACAACAGATGTGATCGTGGGATTTCCGCAGGAAACAGAGGAAGAATTTGAAACAACGTATGAATTTCTGAAAAAGATCTGCTTCTATGAGACTCATATTTTCAAATATTCCAAACGAGAAGGCACGAAAGCGGCAGTGATGCAGGGACAGATCCCGGAGCAGATCAAGGCAAAAAGAAGCGCCAGACTGATCGAACTGGGGGAGAAAAACCGCAGAGCATATGAAGAATCGTTCCTTGGAAAAACAGTGGAAGTGCTGGTGGAAGAAAAATCGGATGTGAACGGAAAAGAAATGTGGACAGGGCACACAAAAGAGTATATGAAAATTGCACTAGAGTCAGAGAAAAATCTTCAGAATTGTATTCTAAACGTGCAAATTAAAGATGGCCGGGAAATTATTCATTGAATTTTAAAATAGATTATATTAGAATGATAAGTAGGATACTAACGCAATTATGCTGATTCCGGGGAATCAGATCTGCGCGTGAATAAAAGAAAAATGGAGGAGATACGATGAGCGATTTGAGTAATACACAGTTCTTTCAGGTAGAACCGGGACCACAGATTTCTGCAAAAGATATTCTGGAAATCGTGTATAAGGCACTGAAAGAAAAAGGATACAACCCGGTTAACCAGATCGTGGGATACATTATGTCAGGAGATCCTACTTACATTACCAGCTATAATGGAGCAAGAAGCCTGATTATGAAGGTGGAAAGGGATGAATTGGTCGAAGAACTGTTAAAAGCGTATATCGAGCATAATTCATGGGAATAATCGACTATGCGGATCATGGGACTGGATTATGGCACGAAGACTGTAGGGGTTGCGATCAGCGATGCTCTTGGTCTGACTGCGCAGGGGATAGAGACCATTCAGAGAAAAGAGGAAAACAAGCTGCGCCGTACACTCGCCCGGATTGAAGAGCTGGTAAGGGAATATGAAGTGGATACGATCGTGCTTGGTTTTCCGAAGCATATGAATAACGATGTGGGTGAACGTGCAAAAAAGTCTCTGGAATTCAAAGAGATGCTGGTGCGCAGGACAGGACTTGATGTGGTGATGTGGGACGAGCGGCTTACTACCGTGGAGGCAGAGCGTACATTGATCGAGAGTCAGGTGCGGCGCGAGAACAGAAAGCAGTATATTGACAAGATCGCAGCTGTTTTTATCCTGCAGGGATATCTGGATTCGATTTATTTGAAAAAGAAAGCCGAAGAGGAAAACTAGAAGCTGCCCACAGGAGGAAGAACGCATGGAAAAGATTAAATTTTGTTTTGACGAGTCAGGAGACAGCGTTGAATTTTTTGTACTGGAACAGACAAAGATCAACGGGGCATCCTATATTCTTGTGACAGATTCACAGGAGGATGACGCGGAGTGTCTGATCTTAAAAGAAGGTGAATCTCAGGACGCGAAAGAGAGTGTCTATGAGATCGTAGAGGACGACGTAGAATTACAGGCGGTTTCCAAAGTATTTGAGGAACTGCTGGAAGATGTAGAGATTGAAATGTAACTTAGAATATTACTTTACCGCAGGGGACGTGGAGGATGACAGTAGAACAAGAAAAAGTACAGGGGATGCTCAAGGAAAAGCTCAGAGAAAAAGGCTGGAAAGTGACCAGACAGAGACTTTCTATTTTGCAGACCCTGGCAGAACATAAAGGGCAGCATCTGGCGGCGGAAGACATTTTTGAGCTGATGAAGGATGAATATCCGGAAATGGGGCTTGCGACCGTGTACCGTACGCTGCAGCTTTTGTATGAGATTCAGCTGATCGACCGGATTCATTTCAATGATGGATGTATCCGGTATGAGATCGGTCATATATTTGACGGAGACTCCAAACACAGTCATCATCATCTGATCTGCAGAACATGTGGGCGTGTGATGCCGTTTGAAGATGATTTTTTGGAGGATCTGGAGGCACAGATCGAAGCCGATACCGGTTTTCATGTGTTGGATCATGAACTGAAATTTTATGGTCAGTGTAAGGAATGTGCCGAAGCTTCCATGCGGAAAGAGAATACATAAAAAACTCATGGAGGTGTATATTTTTGAAAAAAGAAAATCGTGGAAAATTAAAAATCATTCCTTTGGGAGGTCTTGAGCAGATCGGTATGAATATTACTGCTTTCGAATATGAAGACAGTATCATTGTGGTAGACTGCGGGCTTGCATTCCCGGAGGATGACATGCTCGGAATCGATCTGGTCATTCCGGATGTGACTTATCTGAAGGATAATATATCCAAAGTAAAAGGATTTGTGATCACCCATGGTCATGAAGATCATATCGGAGCTTTGCCGTATGTACTTAAGGAGATCAATCTTCCAATCTATACTACAAAGCTGACAATGGGAATCATCGAGAACAAGTTAAAAGAGCATAATCTGCTCCGTACGACAAAGAGAAAAGTGGTGCGTCATGGACAGTCCATCAATCTTGGACAGTTCCGAATTGAATTTATCAAGACGAACCACAGTATTCAGGATGCTTCCGCACTGGCAATCTATTCACCGGCAGGAACTGTTGTGCATACCGGAGACTTCAAGGTGGATTATACACCGGTATTCGGAGATGCCATTGATCTGCAGCGTTTTGCGGAGATCGGAAAGAAAGGTGTGCTGGCTCTGATGTCAGACAGCACGAATGCAGAGCGGAAAGGATTTACCCAGTCAGAGCGTACGGTGGGAATTACGTTTGATCATATTTTTGCAGAGCATCAGAACACAAGAATCATCATCGCGACATTTGCATCGAACGTAGACCGTGTGCAGCAGATCATCAACTCTGCATATAAGTACGGAAGAAAAGTTGTGGTAGAAGGACGCAGCATGGTAAATATCATCACGACAGCATCTGAGCTTGGGTATCTGAATGTTCCGGAGAATACACTGATCGAGATCGATCAGTTGAAGAACTATCCACCGGAGAAGACCGTTCTGATCACAACAGGAAGCCAGGGAGAATCCATGGCTGCACTTTCCAGAATGGCAGGGGATGTACACCGTAAAGTGACGATTCAGCCGAATGACACGATCATTTTCAGTTCGAATCCGATTCCTGGAAATGAGAAGGCAGTATCCCGTGTGATCAATGAGCTTTCTGCAAAGGGTGCGAACGTGATATTCCAGGATGCGCATGTTTCCGGACATGCCTGTCAGGAAGAGTTAAAGCTGATCTATTCGCTGGTAAAACCAAAGTATGCCATTCCGGTGCATGGTGAGTACCGCCACTTAAAAGCAAATGCGGAGATCGCGCAGTCTCTGGGAATTCCGAAAGAGAATATCTTTATCATCCAGAGCGGAGATGTGATCGAGCTGAGTGATGCAGAAGCAAAAATAGTGGATAAAGTCCATACAGGAGCGATTCTGGTAGATGGTCTGGGTGTCGGTGATGTCGGAAATATCGTATTGCGAGACAGACAGCATCTGGCAGAGGACGGAATTCTGATCGTTGTTCTGACACTGGAAAAAGGCAGCAACAATCTGCTGGCAGGACCGGATATCGTATCCAGAGGATTTGTCTATGTAAGAGAATCCGAAGGACTGATGGAAGAAGCCAGAAAGGTTGTGACAGACAGTCTGGATAAATGTCTTTCCGGAAGACATGCGGACTGGAATAAGATCAAGATGACGATCCGTGACACAATGAACGATTTTATCTGGAAGAAGACAAAGAGAAGACCAATGGTCATTCCGATTATTATGGATGTGTAAGATATGATAGTAGATGAACGTATCGTGACATTCATCAATTCCTTAGAGACAGAGAACAGTGAAATACTCGAAGCAGTGGAACAGGAAGCTCTGAGCACATATGTGCCGATCATACGAAAAGAAATGCAGAGTTTCCTGAAAGTGCTTCTGATGATACAAAAACCTATGTGCATCCTGGAAGTAGGGACCGCAGTAGGTTTCTCTGCGTTATTGATGAGTGAAGCGGCACCAGAAGGGTGCAGGATCACAACAATTGAAAATTACGAAAAGAGAATTCCGATCGCCAGGGAGAATTTCAGACGGGCAGGGAAAGAAGAGCAGATCACGCTCATAGAGGGAGATGCTATGGATGTGCTGAAAACACTGGAGGGCAGCTTTGATTTTATTTTTATGGATGCTGCAAAGGGACAGTATATCCGGTATATGCCCCAGGTGCTGCGTTTGCTTCGTCCGGGCGGAACTCTTGTGACAGATAATGTACTGCAGGATGGGGATATTATCGAATCCCGTTTTGCGGTGGAACGGAGAAACCGAACGATTCATTCCAGAATGCGGGAGTATCTGTACGAATTAAAACACCATGAACTGCTGACAACGTCCATTATTCCGCTTGGGGATGGAGTGGCTGTCAGTGTGAAGAAACAGGAAGGAGAATAAAATGGCAAGACATCCTGAACTTTTGATACCGGCAAGCAGCCTGGAAGTATTAAAGACAGCAGTCATTTTTGGAGCAGATGCGGTTTATATCGGAGGAGAAGCATTTGGACTCCGCGCAAAAGCGAAGAACTTTTCCATGGAGGACATGAAAGAAGGAATCGCATTTGCGCATGAACATGATGTGAAAGTGTATGTAACAGCCAATATCCTGGCACACAATGAGGATCTGCCGGGAGTGCGTAAATATTTTGAGGAACTCAAGGAAATCAAGCCGGATGCTCTTATTATTGCGGATCCGGGAGTGTTTGAGATCGCAAAAGAAGTGTGTCCTGAGATTGAGAGACATATCAGTACTCAGGCAAACAATACAAACTATGGAACCTATAATTTCTGGTATAAACAAGGCGCGAGCCGCGTGGTTTTCCGCCAGAGAGCTGTCTCTGGAAGAAATCAAAGAGCTGCGCGCGAATATTCCGGAGGATCTGGAAATCGAGACATTTGTACATGGAGCGATGTGTATTTCTTATTCCGGAAGATGCCTTCTGAGCAACTATTTCACAGGCAGAGATGCGAACAGGGGGGCATGTACCCACCCGTGCCGCTGGAAATATGCGGTTGTGGAGGAGAAGAGACCGGGAGAGTATCTGCCGGTTTATGAGAATGAAAGAGGAACTTATATTTTCAACTCCAAGGATCTGTGCATGATCCAGTATATCCCGGAGATTCTGGACGCGGGTATTGACAGTCTGAAAATCGAAGGACGTATGAAAACCGCGCTCTATGTGGCAACAGTTGCAAGAACCTACAGAAAGGCGATCGATGACTATCAGAAGGATCCGGAATTATATAAAAAGAATATGCCGTGGTATCTGGAGCAGATCTCCAATTGTACGTACCGCCAGTTTACGACAGGATTCTTCTTTGGAAAACCGGATGAGACAACACAGATCTATGACAGCAACACGTATGTGAAAGAGTATACCTATCTCGGAATTATCGGAGAGGTCAGGGACGGTCTGTGCCGGATCGAACAGCGCAACAAGTTTTCTGTGGGTGAGATCATTGAGATCATGAAGCCGAACGGGGAAAATGTGGAAGCGAAAGTAGAGCGTATCCTTAATGAAGAAGGAGAGGAGCAGGAGAGTGCTCCTCACTCAAAAACAGGTGTTATATGTGGCGCTGGATCAGAAGGCGGACAAATATGATATCTTACGAAGAGCAGAAAAAGACGCGTAGCTTTTCGACCGCGCTCTTTTCTATCCGGGATACATAAGAACGGGAGATCCCCAGTTGTTTGGCGACTTCCCTCTGCGTGTATTCCTCGCCGCCATAAAGTCCATACCGCATTTTTAAAACGAGTTTTTCCCGCTGGGAGAGCTCGTTTTCTACTTTTTCATACAGCTTCTGGATATTTTCTTTCAGGCATACCCGTTCCGGGATGTCGTCTTCATCCGTTTCGATAATATCGTATAATTTGATCTCGTTTCCTTCCCGGTCCGTACCGATGGGTTCATATAAAGAAATCTCTTTTGACGTCTTTTTCCGTGCGCGCAAATGCATCAGGATTTCGTTTTCCACACACTTGGAGGCATAAGCTGCCAGCCGGTTTCCTTTGCTTGGATTAAAGGTGACAATGGCTTTGATCAAACCGATGGTTCCGATTGAGATCAGATCTTCGGGATCTTCGTCCACATACTGATATTTTTTGATCACATGTGCAACGAGCCGCAGATTCCGTTCAATCAGAATGTGTTTTGCCTGCAGGTCACCCTCAGTATATTTTTGAATATATTCTTTTTCTTCGGAAGGGGTGAGGGGATTTGGAAATGATTTCAAGACAGCACCTCAAAGCACATTTGATAACAGTGTATGTAAAGAAGGCATGATTTGTGCTTTTCCACTTGAAAAGAGGACGGGCAGAAAAAAGTAGTTGACAAACAGCGGGTAGGAGAGATATAGTAAGACTACATTCCCGGAGCGATCCGCTCTGGAGAGTATAAGATCTATTGATTCAAAAGGCCGTATCGGCCAACGTTTTCAAGTTACAAATTTATTAGAAGATCAGTTATGTGGGGACTGAACGTACCGGCTCTTGGAAAAGGAGTGTGTGATGAGTTTTTGCTCAGTATTATCTGCAGCAGTGATCGGGCTGCGGGTAGAATTTATTCATGTGGAAGCTGACGTCAGCAACGGGCTTCCGGTATTTCATATGGTGGGATACCTTTCTTCTGAAGTGAAGGAGGCAGCAGAGCGTGTGCGCACAGCAATCAGAAACAGTGGAGTTTCATTTCCAGCCAAGCGGACGATCGTCAATCTGGCGCCGGCAAATGTAAGAAAGAGAGGAGCGTCGTTTGATCTTCCCATTGCAGTGGCAGTGATGATTGCATTGGGATGTCAGATTTCAGAGGGGGTAAGGCATACGCTTTTTATAGGAGAACTGGGACTGGATGGCAGTGTGCTGGAAGTACCGGGTGTTCTGCCGATCGTTCTGGAGGCAAAAAAGGCGGGAGTGAAACGCTGCATTGTACCAGAAGCAAATGAGGCGGAAGGCGCACTTGTAAAAGGAATCGAGATCATTGGGGTAAAGCATCTTAAGCAGATTACAAAGATTCTTTCAGGAGAGAGAAAAAAGAAAAAGCAAGGAATCAAGCCAAAAAGCAGACGGTAAAAAATCCGCAGCCGGATTTTTCTGAAATGCAGGGTCAGGCAGCCGTCAAGCGTGCAGCGGAGATTGCAGTGGCAGGCGGACATAATCTTCTTTTGATCGGCCCCCCGGGAAGCGGAAAGACCATGGCAGCGGAACGGATTGCCGGAATTCTGCCGCCTCTGACATTAGAAGAGAGCATGGAGATTACAAAAATATACAGTATTATGGGACTTCTTGATGAGAAAGAACCGCTGATCCAGAGCCGGCCTTTTCGCAGTGTACACCATACGGCCACAAGGGCAGCACTGGCTGGAGGCGGGATGATTCCGACGCCGGGAGAGATCACACTCGCACACGGCGGTGTTTTGTTTTTGGATGAATTGCCGGAGTTTTCGAAAAGTGTGATCGAGGTACTGAGACAGCCGCTTGAAGAGCACCAGATGCGGATTGCGAGAACACACGGAAATTATGTATTTCCAGCGGATTTTATTTTGATCGCGGCGATGAATCCATGTCCCTGCGGATGCTATCCGGATATGCAGAAATGTACCTGTACGCCTGTGCAGATTCAGAATTATTTAGGAAGGATCAGTCAGCCGTTTCTGGATCGAATCGATCTGTGTGTAGAGGCGCCCCGGGTGGAATATGACTCACTGGTGGAGAAGAAAGCACAGGAATCTTCGGAAGCAATCCGGCAGAGAGTATGTGAAGTGCGAAATCTGCAGAGAATGCGTTATGGAGGAACAAAGGTAAATGCAAGACTGGACAGCCGGGAGACAGAAGAATTCTGCCGTCTGGGAGAGCCGGAAAACGAAGTGATGAAGCAGGCATTTGCTGCCTTTGGATTTACAGCACGTACTTATCATAAAGTGTTAAAGGTGGCGAGAACGATCGCAGATCTGGACGGAAGTCAGGAAATTCTAAAGCAGCATTTGTGTGAGGCAATCGGCTATCGGACGCCGGATAAGAAGTACTGGAAACGATAGGAGGAAGAACGCATGAAGTATGAATACTGGTTTGCCGGAATCCGAAATATTCCGGATCGGACAAAAATAAAATTAAAGAAAAAGCAGGGACAGCAGAAGCCATTTATTATATAGAAGAAACTGCACTCAGAAAGATGCAGCTGCTCAAGGAACAGGAAATTTGGAAGCTGCTGGAGGCGAAAAAGAAAGAGGAGCTGGACAGAAATTATGAAGCAATGAGACAAAAAGGAATCTCGGTGATCCCGTGGGGAGAAAAGGAATATCCAGGTCGTTTAAAAGAAATCTATGATCCGCCGTATGCGTTGTATGTGAAAGGAAAGCTGCCGGATAATACTGCGCGTGCGGCAGCCATTGTGGGAGCGAGAAGCTGTACTCCCTATGGAGAAAAATATGCGCTGGAATATGGGAAAAAACTGGCGGAATGTGGAATTCAGGTGATCAGCGGACTTGCGCGCGGCGTAGACGGGATCGGACAGAGAGGTGCTCTGCTGGGAGGTGGAAAGACCTTTGCTGTTTTGGGGAGCGGGGTAGATGTCTGTTATCCGAAAAACCATATGGGATTATATCTGGATATCCTGGAGCAGGAAGGCGGGATCCTTTCAGAACTCCCGCCCGGCACACCGCCGCTTCCGCAGCATTTTCCGAGGCGAAACCGGATCATCAGCGCGCTGTCAGATATTGTGCTCGTTATGGAGGCAAGAGAGAGGAGTGGATCACTGATCACGGCAGATCTGGCACTGGAGCAGGGAAAGGATGTCTATGCGCTGCCGGGGCCTGTTAACAGCAGCTTAAGTCAAGGGTGTAACCGCCTGATCTTTCAGGGGGCCGGAATTCTTTTAAGCCCGGAAAATCTGCTGGATGAGATGGGCATTGCATATAGCGGGGAATGTGAAAAATCAGACAAAAATGAAAAAATGCTTGAAAGTCCTGAATATATGGTGTATAGTTGTGTCGGTCTGTATCCAAAGAGCGTGGGGCAGCTGACAGAAGAAACAAAGCTGCGCCCGGAGGAAGTTTTAAAGCTTTTAGTGTCTTTGGAATTACAGGGATATATCAGAGAAATCTCAAAAAATTATTATATAAAAGTGAAATGACGGCGTGAGGGCGCCGGATGGAGGAAATGTTTCAATGGCACATTATCTGGTAATTGTGGAGTCACCGGCGAAAGTGAAGACGATCAAAAAATTTCTTGGAAAGAACTATACAGTAGCGGCATCAAACGGGCATGTCAGAGATTTGCCGAAAAGTCAGCTCGGAATCGATGTGGAGCATGACTTTGAGCCCAAATATATTACCATTCGGGGAAAAGGGGAGATTCTCGCAAACCTGAGAAAGGAAGCGAAGAAAGCCGACAAAGTATATCTGGCGACCGACCCCGACCGTGAAGGAGAGGCAATTTCATGGCATCTTGCAGCAGCGCTGAAATTGGATGAGAAAAAAATGCGCCGTATTACATTCAACGAGATCACAAAGAATGCAGTCAAGGCGTCATTAAAAACACCAAGAGATATTGATATGGATCTGGTGGACGCACAGCAGGCAAGACGTGTTCTGGACAGAATGGTAGGATATCGGATCAGTCCGCTTTTGTGGGCAAAAGTAAAACGGGGATTGAGCGCCGGACGCGTGCAGTCTGTAGCACTTCGTATCATTGCGGACCGGGAGGAAGAGATCAATGCATTTATTCCGGAAGAATACTGGAGTCTGGATGCAATCTTAAAGGTGAAAGGAGAGAAAAGACCGCTCACTGCCAAGTTCTATGGAACCGAGAAAAAGAAGATGACGATCCATTCCAAAGAGGAGCTGGATGAGATTTTACAGGCTTTGGAAAAAGAAACATACGAAGTAAAAGATATCAAAAAGGGAGAGCGTATCCGAAGAGCGCCGCTTCCGTTTACAACCAGCACTTTGCAGCAGGAGGCAGCAAAGGTGCTCAACTTCGGTACACAGAAGACGATGCGTATTGCACAGCAGCTGTATGAAGGAATTGACGTAAAGGGCAGCGGTACGATCGGTGTGATCACGTATCTGCGTACTGATTCTACCCGTATTTCAGAGGAAGCAGATGCAGCGGCGAGAGCGTACATCACAGAGAATTACGGCGCAGAGTATTCAGCAGCAGGAGAAGCAAATAAAAGACTGAGAAGAAGATACAGGACGCGCATGAGGCAATCCGACCGACGGACATTTCCATGACACCGGCTTCGTTGAAAGAGTCTCTCTCCAGAGATCAGTTCCGTCTGTATCAGCTGATCTGGAAACGGTTTGCCGCAAGCCGGATGCAGCCTGCAAAATATGAGACGACTTCTGTGAAGATCGGAGCGGGAGAATACATGTTTACCGTAGCGACATCTAAAGTGGCATTTGAGGGATTCCGTACGGTATATACAGAGGCGGATGAAGAAAAAGAAGTGAGCAATGTTCTGGTCAACGGATTGAGCATGGATTCGGAACTGACGAAAGAAGAGTTTGATACCAAACAGCATTTCACACAGCCTCCGGCACACTATACAGAGGCAACACTTGTAAAGGCACTGGAGGAGCTTGGAATCGGACGTCCGAGTACCTATGCACCAACAATCTCCACAATTCTCGGAAGACGTTATATTACCAAAGAAGCCAAGAATCTGTATATCACAGAGATCGGAGAAGTAGTCAACAATATTATGAAGCAGTCGTTTCCTAGTATTGTGGATGTCAACTTTACGGCCAACATGGAAGGGCTTCTGGATATGGTGGAAGAAGGAAAAGTGCAGTGGAAAGTTGTCGTAAGTAACTTCTATCCGGATCTGGATGAAGCAGTGAAAACTGCGGAGAAAGAATTAGAGAGCGTGAAGATCGAGGATGAAGTAACGGATGTAATCTGTGAAGAGTGTGGAAGAAACATGGTGATCAAATACGGTCCTCACGGAAAATTCCTGGCCTGTCCGGGATTTCCGGATTGCCGCAACACAAAACCGTACCTGGAGAAGATCGGTGTTGCCTGCCCGGTCTGTGGAAAAGAAGTTGTGATCCGCAAGACGAAGAAGGGAAGAAAGTATTACGGATGTGAAAATAATCCGGAATGTGATTTTATGTCATGGCAGAAACCGTCCAAAGAAAAATGTCCGGAATGTGGCGGATACATGGTGGAAAAAGGGAATAAACTGGTCTGCGCAAACGAGCAGTGTGGATATGTCCGAAATTTGAAGGGAAATTAGAAGGATTTCGAATAAAAACAAGAGGAAATTGCAACAATTTCATTGAAAATTCGTGAATTGTATGATAACATGAGGGTGTCTATTGAATAGGAACGAGTTGTATATACAATTGAGTCTGGAGGAGACGGATGAGCGTACAGTTATTAGATAAGACAAGAAAAATAAATAAATTATTGCATAATAATAATTCCAGCAAAGTGGTGTTTAATGATATTTGTGCTGTCCTCACAGAGATCCTGAACTCCAATGTCCTGGTAGTCAGTAAAAAAGGAAAGATCCTCGGAGTCAGCAAAAGTGCGCATGTAGATGCAATCAATGAACTGATCGTAGAGTCTGTGGGAGCGCATATCGATGAGATGCTCAATGAGCGTCTGCTCAATGTACTTTCTACCAAAGAGAATGTGAATTTGGAGACACTTGGTTTTTCATCGGGAAAAGTGCAGGGATATCAGGCAATTATCGTCCCCATTGATATTGCGGGAGAACGCCTTGGAACACTCTTTATTTATAAGCAGAATGAGTTGTATTCCATTGATGATATCATCTTAAGTGAGTATGGGACAGCAGTTGTCGGACTGGAGATGCTCCGGTCTGTGAATGAGGAGAGTGCAGAGGAGACGAGAAAGGAACATATCGTACAGTCAGCGATCAGCACACTTTCATTCTCTGAACTGGAGGCGATCATTCATATTTTTGAAGAGTTGGATGGAACAGAGGGAATTCTGGTGGCAAGCAAGATTGCAGACCGTGTAGGAATCACAAGATCCGTGATCGTCAATGCACTTCGAAAATTTGAGAGTGCCGGAGTGATCGAATCCCGTTCCTCCGGAATGAAGGGAACATACATTAAGGTGTTGAATGACTATGTCTTTACCGAATTGGAAAAGATCAAAAAGAACGTTTGTAAAAATCGTACAGAAGATAAAAGGGTATCAGCAAGCTGATGCCCTTTCTCTGACTACAGGTAAGAAGAGCAGGAGGAAAAGAACATGTATGAAGGCAATGCAGTAGATCTTCAGATGGAGAAAGTGATCGCGGCAGATGCGATCCTGGATGATGAGACACATCACTGTCAGGTTTTTCGTTATGATATGGAAGAGGATTACATATACTTACAATTAAAGGAGGACGATCTGACAGCAATCTCGCTGGATGCAAAGTATCAGTGCTATATTTCCACAAGGACAGAGCTTTTGTTCTGCACGGGCGTGGTACAGGAGCGATATCAGTGTGAACACGGGAAAATTTTGGTCTTTCATATTGAGAATGGATTCTATACAATTTCGGATATGAAAGGACCTGTAAAAAGAAAATAAACTAAATATAAAATTTTTGAATCTCTGTTGACAAATAGAAAACAGAGTGCTATTTTATATTCATGAGGTTTAGCACTCGATATGAACGAGTGCTAATAACGTATAAAATAAGGAGGATTTACCATGAAATTAGTACCATTAGGCGATAAAATCGTATTAAAGCAATTAGAAGCAGAAGAGACAACAAAGTCAGGAATCGTTTTGCCTGGTCAGGCAAAAGAAAAACCACAGGAAGCAGAGGTAATTGCAGTCGGACCTGGTGGAATGGTAGACGGGAAAGAAGTGACAATGCAGGTAGCTGTAGGAGATAAAGTAATCTATTCCAAATATGCAGGAACAGATGTAGAGCTGGATGGAGAAGAGTACATTATCGTAAAACAGAATGATATCCTTGCAGTTGTAAAATAGAAGAAAGAGACAATTTTTTGGAAACAGTTAACAGACGAAGTATAACAGGAGTGTGAATGAAAATGGCAAAGGAAATTAAATATGGAGCAGAGGCAAGAGCCGCTCTGGAAAAAGGTGTAAACCAGCTTGCAGATACTGTAAGAGTAACTTTGGGACCAAAAGGAAGAAACGTTGTTCTGGATAAATCGTTCGGAACACCATTGATCACAAATGACGGTGTGACGATCGCAAAAGAAATCGAACTGGAAGACGGATTTGAAAATATGGGAGCACAGCTCATCCGTGAAGTTGCAGCGAAGACAAACGATGTAGCCGGAGACGGAACAACAACAGCGACTGTTCTGGCACAGGCAATGGTAAATGAAGGAATGAAGAACCTTGCAGCAGGAGCAAACCCGATCGTACTGCGTAAAGGTATGAAAAAAGCGACAGATGCAGCAGTGGAAGCAATTGCAAATATGAGCCGTCAGGTAACAGGAAAAGACCAGATCGCAAAAGTTGCAGCAGTATCTTCCGGTGATGAAGCGGTTGGAAATATGGTTGCAGATGCAATGGAGAAAGTTTCCAAAGATGGTGTTATCACGATCGAAGAATCCAAGACAATGCAGACAGAGCTGGATCTGGTAGAAGGTATGCAGTTTGACCGCGGATATATTTCTGCATATATGGCGACAGATATGGAGAAGATGGAAGCAGTTCTGGATGATCCGTACATCCTGATCACAGACAAGAAGATTTCCAATATTCAGGATCTCCTTCCATTGCTGGAGCAGATCGTACAGTCAGGAGCAAGACTTCTGATCATTGCAGAGGATATTGAAGGAGAAGCTCTTACAACTCTGATCGTAAACAAACTGCGCGGAACATTTAATGTTGTTGCAGTAAAAGCTCCTGGATACGGGGACAGAAGAAAAGAAATGCTCAATGATATTGCAATCCTGACAGGCGGACAGGTAATTTCCGATGAACTTGGAATGGACCTGAAAGAAGCAACAATGGACCTGCTCGGACGTGCAAAATCTGTAAAAGTTCAGAAAGAGAACACAGTCATTGTTGACGGATGCGGAGATAAGAAAGCAATCGAAGACAGAGTGGCTCAGATCAAAAAACAGATCGAGGAGACAACATCTGAATTTGACAGAGAAAAATTACAGGAAAGACTTGCAAAACTGGCAGGCGGTGTTGCAGTGATTCGTGTGGGAGCAGCGACAGAAACTGAGATGAAAGAAGCAAAACTGCGTATGGAAGATGCACTCAATGCGACAAGAGCAGCAGTAGAGGAAGGTATCATCGCAGGCGGTGGATCTGCATATATCCATGCTTCTAAAGAAGTTGCAAAACTTGCAGAGACTCTGGAAGGTGATGAGAAGACAGGTGCGAATATCATCCTGAAAGCTCTGGAGGCTCCATTGTTCCATATTGCAACAAATGCAGGTCTGGAAGGTGCAGTGATCATCAATAAAGTAAGAGAATCAGAACCTGGAGTCGGATTTGATGCTTACAAAGAAGAATATGTAGATATGGTAAGTGAAGGAATTCTGGATCCTGCCAAAGTGACAAGAAGCGCACTGCAGAATGCAAACAGTGTTGCATCTACTCTGCTGACAACAGAATCTGTTGTTTCTACGATTAAAGAAGAGACACCGGCAATGCCGGCAGCACCTGGTGGAATGGGAATGATGTAATGATAAGAGGTTTCCCGGATATCTGTTTTGATACAGATACCCGGGGCTCTTTTTTTATTTTCGGGATTTCGGCAGTAATAGACAAAAGAATTATAGAAAAACTGAGAAATTATGTAAAAATTATGAATGAGACATTATCTATAAGTATTGCTTAATAATGGGAGTTAAAATAAATCAGGATAAAAATAAATTGTAAGTGGGAATAGGCTTGACAAGTGGTGGGAATTTTTGTACCATAACAGATAATCTATGGACATACATATTAGAGAAAGAGAGGAAATAAATCATGGGAAAAATAATCGGAGAAGGTATTACATTTGACGATGTCCTGTTAGTACCGGCATATTCACAGGTCATTCCAAATCAGGTGGACTTATCCACATATCTGACAAAGACGATTAAACTGAACATTCCGATGATGAGTGCTGGTATGGATACAGTTACTGAGCACCGCATGGCGATCGCCATGGCACGTCAGGGAGGAATCGGTATCATTCATAAAAACATGACGATCGAGCAGCAGGCAGAAGAGGTAGACAAAGTAAAGAGATCAGAGAATGGGGTTATCACAGATCCGTTTTCTCTTTCTCCGGATCATACACTGGCGGACGCCAATGATCTGATGGCAAAATTCAGAATTTCCGGAGTGCCGATCACAGAAGGGAAAAAGCTGGTTGGAATTATTACAAACCGTGATTTGAAATTTGAGGAAGATTTCTCTAAGAAAATAAAAGAATCCATGACTTCAGAAGGGCTGATCACAGCACCGGAAGGAATCACACTGGAAGATGCAAAGAAGATCCTTGCAAAGGCAAGAAAAGAAAAACTTCCGATCGTGGACAAAGATGGAAATTTAAAAGGTCTGATCACGATCAAAGACATTGAGAAACAGATCAAATATCCACTGTCAGCGAAAGACGGTCAGGGAAGACTTCTCTGCGGAGCGGCGATCGGAATCACAGCAAACTGTCTGGAGCGTGTAGAGGCGCTGGTGAATGCGAAGGTAGACGTGATCGTGATGGACTCTGCACATGGACATTCTGAGAATGTTCTGCGCACAGTGCGTATGGTCAAAGAAAAATATCCAAATCTTCCGGTCATTGCAGGAAATGTTGCTACAGGGGAGGCGACAAGAGCCTTGATCGAAGCCGGTGTGGATGCCGTAAAAGTTGGTATCGGACCTGGATCAATCTGTACGACTCGTGTGGTTGCAGGTATCGGTGTACCACAGGTAACAGCTGTTATGGACTGCTATGCAGTGGCAAAAGAGTACGGAATTCCGGTTATCGCAGACGGTGGTATCAAGTATTCCGGAGATATGACAAAGGCGATTGCAGCAGGAGCGAATGTTTGTATGATGGGAAGTATCTTTGCCGGATGTGACGAGAGCCCGGGAACATTTGAATTATACCAGGGAAGAAAATACAAAGTATACCGTGGTATGGGATCTATCGCAGCTATGGAAAACGGAAGCAAGGATCGTTACTTCCAGGCAGATGCAAAGAAATTAGTTCCGGAAGGTGTGGAAGGACGTGTTGCATACAAAGGAACAGTAGAAGATACCGTATTCCAGCTCATGGGAGGCCTCCGTGCAGGAATGGGATACTGCGGAACTGCAAATATTGAGGCACTGAAAGAGAACGGACAGTTTGTTAAGATTTCAGCTGCATCCTTGAAAGAAAGTCATCCACATGACATTCATATTACAAAAGAAGCACCTAACTACAGTGTAGATGAATAAAGTGAAGGAGTGCCGGAGCAGGAAACTGTTCCGGCATTTTTGAAATCAGGAGTTCAGATGAAAATAAGATCCAACAGAAGAAAAAGAAGAAGATATGGACGGGGAAGAAGTGACAGGAAAGTATTCTATGCAAGAGCCGGACTGGCAGCGCTGCTGTTATTGACAATAGTGCTGATCTTAAGGTCATGCATCTCAAAAAAGCAAGGAGAGATGCGGGCGGATGTGGATGCGTCCAGACCGGAGATTGATGTACAGCTTCTGGATATCAATGAGTACTCCAGACCGGGAATCGAGTCAGACGGGATCACAGGAATCGTGATTCATTATACGGCGAATCCGGGCTCTACTGCACAGGAGAACAGAGATTATTTTGAAGGACTTAAGGACACCCATGAGACATCAGCAAGCAGTAATTTTGTCGTGGGACTGGAAGGAGAGATCATTCAGTGTGTGCCCACATGGGAGGTGGCATATGCATCCAACGAGCGGAATAAGGATACCATTTCGATCGAATGCTGTCATCCGGACGAAACAGGAAAAGTTTACAGAAAGAAACCTATCAAGTCGAATGGTGCAGCTGACGCATGGCTTTGCAGAAAGTACAGTCTGACTGCGGATACAGTGATCCGCCACTATGATGTGACCGGAAAAAATTGTCCGAAATACTTTGTGGAAAATGAAGAGGCATGGGCGAATTTCAAAGAGGATGTGGCGAATGCACTGGCGAAAGGCGGTACGGATTAAAGGAAACGAAAAAGTATATCTCTTGCGGTCTGAAACAATGCTTGTTATAATAAACGGACAGAAGAGTTAAAGGGAAAGAGCAGAGGGCGAAAATATGAATGAATTGATGATAAAAAAGTTTCGGGAATCATGTGATTATAATATCGTACTGATCGGATTTATGGGAGCTGGAAAATCGACGGTGGCAAGAACTCTGGGAGAATGGTTTGACATGGAGATTGTGGAAATGGATGAACTCATCTCGGATCGTCAGAGGATGAGTATTCCGGAGATTTTTGAAAAGCACGGAGAAGAGTATTTCCGGAATCTTGAGACGAATCTTCTGATTGAGCTGCAAAAAACAAGTCGGACGATTATTTCCTGCGGCGGCGGTGCTGCAATGCGCAGTCAGAATGTAAGTGAAATGAAAAAAATGGATATGTGGTTCTGCTGACAGCTACTCCAAAGACGATTCTGGAACGTGTCAAAGAGAATGATGACAGACCTCTGCTGAAGAATCATAAGAATGTGGAATATATCGCAGAACTGATGGAAAAGCGCCGGGAGAAATATGAGACGGCAGCAGATTTGATCGTGCAGACAGACGAGAAGAATGTGCAGGAAATCTGCAAAGAGATGATTACAAAATTGATGGAGATGGATAGTAGAGATGTTTGATAAATTTTTTCCGGATGAATACCTGGCATCCGCTTATGTGATTCCTTTTGAAGAGCTGTATGAGAAGGGATACCGGGGAGTCATCTTTGATATCGACAATACACTGGTACCACACGGAGCACCGGCAGATGAAAGGGCAAAAAAGCTGTTTACGCGTTTAAACAAAATCGGATTTTCCTCCTGCCTTCTGTCAAATAATCAGAAACCGCGTGTGGAGATGTTTAATCAGGAGATACAGACTGCTTATATCTATAATGCTCACAAGCCTTCAATCAAGAATTATGAGAAGGCAATGAAGATTATGGGGACAACAAAGGAGCGCACCCTGTTTGTTGGCGATCAGCTGTTTACCGATGTATGGGGGGCAAAGAGAACCGGGATTCACAGTATTTTAGTGAAGCCGATCCATCCAAAAGAGGAGATTCAGATCGTTTTGAAGCGTTATTTGGAGAAAATTGTTCTTCATTTTTATAAAAAGAAGCGGAAACTGGATAAAAAAGGTTGAAAAAAGACAGAATCTATTATAGAATTATAAACAGTCGAGAAAAGGCAGCGCATAAAGTGCGCATTTGAAGGAGGATTACAGATGATTTCAGCAGGAGATTTTAAAAATGGTGTTACCGTTGAGATTGACGGAAATATCTATCAGATCTTAGAATTCCAGCACGTAAAACCTGGAAAAGGTGCAGCATTTGTTAGAACAAAATTAAAAAATATCATCAGTGGCGGTGTTGTTGAGAAAACTTTCAGACCAACTGAAAAATTCCCGAAAGCACATATTGACAGAAAAGACATGCAGTATCTTTACAGAGACGGAGATCTGTTTAACTTTATGGACGTAGAGACATATGATCAGATCGCTCTGAACGAAGATGTTGTAGGAGATTCTCTGAAATTTGTAAAAGAGAACGAAGTAGTAAAGATCTGTTCACACAATGGAAACGTATTCTCAGTAGAGCCACCTCTGTTCGTAGAGCTTGCGATTACAGAGACAGAGCCTGGATTCAAGGGAGATACAGCACAGGGAGCTACAAAACCTGCAACTGTAGAGACAGGAGCAATTGTTATGGTACCATTGTTCGTAGAACAGGGAGATGTACTGAAGATTGATACACGTTCAGGAGAATATCTCTCACGTGTTTAATACGAAGGAGACGCCTCAGGGCGTCTTTTTCTTTTGGTAAGGTGGGGATTGGTGTGAACAGTAACATTTATAGAATCTTTATAGATAGTTCATATAAAGTTCGTTGTATTTCGCATCAGAGTCGGATATAATCAAGAAACATAATATTGTTCACATCAGATTTCAAAGGCACATTCGTGCCGCATTTCTCAAAAAGATGAGCACACAATCAGGAAGGAGACAGTATGGAATATAGAGAATTTGTGTGCGCAGCAATTGAAACAATGAATCAAAAGGAGGGGAAAAACGGGATACAGGCAAGAGAACACAGAGCAGTAAAAAACAATGGGAAGATTCGTGTTGGACTGTTGCTTCAGGAAACGGGATCCAATCTGTTTCCGACAATCTATCTGGAGGAATATTATGAGAAGTTTCAAAAAGGGGAAACTCTGGAACAGATTGTGTCGGAGATCAGCCAGCTTTATCAAAAGATCAAGGCAAAAAATATCATAGATGTGGATTCTTTTTTTAATCTGGAATCATGGAAGAATAAGCTGGGGATCAAAGTGATAAAAACGGAGAAAAACAGGGAATTACTGGAAGAAATCCCGCATTTGGATGTGCTGGATCTTTCGCTGACCTTTTATGTCATTTTAGACCGGCAATGTGAGGGAAGCGCAACAATGCAGATCACAAATGAGTATATGAGGCAATGGAATCTTGAAACAGAGGAATTATATGAAATGGCCATGCGAAGTGCTGTCAGACTGCTTCCGGCGGAATTCTGCTCACTTCCCGATATGATCCGCAGGATAACCGGAATTGAAGTGGAGGCAATCCGCGGCATGCAGAGAGAATGTCAGATGTATGTACTGACGAATTCCAGCAAGATCCAGGGGGCAGCCTGTATGTTTTATCCGCATGTTCTTGAGATGATCGGTGAAATTTTGAAAGAGGATTTTTATATTCTCCCGAGCAGTATCCATGAAGTGATCATTTTGCCGAAATCAAGAGAAATTGCAAAAGAGGAACTGGATGCTATGATACAGGATATCAATCATACACAGGTAGACACAGAAGAAGTGCTCAGTGATCATGCATATCTTTATGAAAGAGGATTGGGGAAAATACAAATGGCCTTTTAAAAGAAAAGATGGAATGAGAAATTTGAAAGAAATGCTCTTTACAAGATTGTAAAATTGTGCTAGGATATATAAAGTGTCCGGTTGAAATTCAAAGGACACAAAAGATTATGCGTCTGTAGCTCAGTGGATAGAGCGATGCCCTCCGGAGGCATGTGCGGCGGTTCGACTCCGCCCAGACGTGTATTTTTTATATCGAAAAGAGATCAGTAAAAGGGATTGAGCGGCATCCGGGCGGATGTGCTTCAATCCCTTCTTTTAAATCAAATTCACTTTTCTTTGCAAAATCCGATAAGTAATAAAGTATCCTGCAATGGCAAGTACTGTCGTAGTACAGGTTCCGATCAGGAGCATCTGAAAGAAATACTCTGAAAAGCTGGTCTGTGCAGGAGAAAAAACATAATCAGGAAAGACACTGGTGATGATGGATACTCCTATGCTGATAATCTGAGTAATGAGATTCAGAATAAAATATACAGCAATGGATACAATGATCCGATGTGCGGGAACCAGCTGTCCGATTGCAATACTTGTATAAATAAATAGCACGCAGGAAAGAATTCCGACAAATGAAAAAATACAACAAGACCGCAAAAGGAAGAGAAGGACATACCAAGTGCAGCCTGAAAGTCAGGTTTGATCCTTTCCAGAGCAGACTGTATATTGTCTCCCGAAATCAAAAACCACGCAGCGGCAAAGCAGATTGTAAGATCCAGCACATACCAGATGGAGGCAGACAGAATCTTCGCCCAGAGCTGGGTCAGCGGTGACGCCGGAAGCGTCCAGGTGATGTATCCCTCATCTGTAAACAGGTTCTTATAAAACCGGACGGCATACATGATACAGCATCCAAAGGAAATCGCAGAAAACAGCATTGTGAGCACGACGATCAAAAGGGCGATAACCGGAGCAAATTCTTCAGGAGCTGCTGAAAAGTCAAGATGATCGATTACAAGGAAGCGTGCGATCAGACAGCCGATGATCAGAATGATATGCAGGACTGCAAATATACGTACTCCATATTTTAAATCATGTTTGATCAATTTTTTTAACATCGAAATACCTCCCGGAATAAAGCATCTACCGATTTTTTGTGTCCGCTGCGGATCTCATCGACAGAGGCGTTGAGTGTAATCTGCCCGTTTTGCAGAAATAAAACCCGATCCAGAACATTTTCTACATCTGCGATCAAATGGGTACAGATCAAAACAGACGCATCTTCGTTGTAGTTTGTCAGGATGGTCCGGAGAATATAATCTCTGGCTGCAGGATCTACACCGCCGATCGGTTCATCTAATACGTAAAGCTGTGCATTCCGGCTCATGACAAGGATGAGCTGGACTTTTTCTTTTGTCCCCTTTGAGAGTGTTTTCAGACGAAGCGAAGGATCGATATCCAGATCCTTTAACATCGTATGAGCACGGGAGACATCAAAATCGGAGTAAAAGTCACTGTAATAGGAAATCAGCTCTGAAATCCTGCGGCGTTCATCCAGACATCCGCGCTCCGGAAGATAGGAAACGATTTTCTTCGTCTCTACACCGGGAACTGATCCGTTTACTGTGATCTGTCCGTCAGTTGGTAAAAGAAGCCCGTTGATCAGTTTGATCAGAGTCGTCTTTCCGCTTCCGTTTGGTCCAAGCAGGCCGATGATCTCTCCGCGTTCCAGAGTCAGATCAACATTGGAAAGTTAGCAAAAAGTGATTGAATTTTCGGGTCAGCCCCTTGCATTCGAGAATGGGGTTCATAGGTTTACCTCCTTGAGTGCTTTCTGTATCAACGCAGCAATTTCTTCTTTCTGAAAGCCGAGCTGTTTCATCTTTTCAAGAAACTGCAGGATATGTTCGGATGCGAGACTGGTCTTCATTTCATCCAGCAGCTGGGTATCTTCTGTAATAAAACGTCCGCTTGTCCGCTGAGAATATACCAGTCCGCTCCGTTCCAGTTCGGAGAGTGCTTTTTGCATTGTGTTCGGATTCACGGCAGCTTCTACGGCGAGATCCCGGACAGAGGGAAGTCTGTCACCGGGTTTGTAGATGCCGGATACGATATCCTGCTGAATACGCTCCATCAACTGTAGATAGATGGGACGGTCATTGTCCAATTCCCATGGCATTTGATCACCTCGTTTTCTATGAAAAACTAACTGTACTATATATGTAATACAATCGTATAATGAAGTTGCGGATTTGTCAAGCTACTTTTCATTTGCCGCAAGAATTTTGGCAGGCAGTTCCGGGTGAAAGATCCCTTCCTTTAACATACGAATCTCATATTTGTAAGGGGCATAGGATTTCTTCTCTTTGACAGCCGATGGAATGTACGGTGTTTCCAGAATTTTCGGGATATCCATAAAATCTTTGTGGTGTACGATATGGTGTATCGCGTCAAATCCGATATGTCCGAAACCGATATTGGCATGCCGGTCTTTTGCGGCTCCCGGAATATTTTTACTGTCATTAATGTGAAAGACGGCAATCTGATCTTTTCCGATCAGGCGGTCGAACTCATCGATCACATCATCGAAATGGTGGATGATATCATATCCGCTGTCACTGGTATGGCAGGTATCAAAGCAGACTCTCAGCTTGTCATTGTATACAACGCCGTCATAAATCTGTGCAAGCTCTTCAAATGTGCGGCCGATTTCGGAACCTTTTCCGGCCATGGTTTCCAGTGCGATATGACAGGGAGTATCTGCTGTCAGGACAGCGTTGAGTCCTTTGATGATCTGGCGGATTCCGGCGTCAGTTCCGGCTCCTACATGAGAACCCGGATGAAGTACCAGAGTATGGCTTTTGCAGGCGGCAGTGCGCTCAATCTCCTTTGCCAGGAATTCGACTGCAAGTTCAAATGTTTCAGGTTTTACAGAATTTCCCAGATTGATGATATAGGGAGCATGTACGATGATTTCGTCAATGCCATGTTCTTTCATATATTCCCAGGCAGATGAAATATTCAGTTCGCTGATTTCTTTGCGCCTTGTGTTCTGCGGAGCTCCTGTATAGAACATAAATGTGTTTGCGCCGTAGGAAACGGCTTCTTTTGCGGAACCAAGCAGCATCTCTTTACCGCTCATGCCCACATGTGATCCTAATTTCATAACATATATCCTCTTCTTTCCTTATTATATAAATCCTTTCGGATGCGTGTACAAACAGCTTGCCGTAAAGCATTATACATGATAAAATAGCAAAATGAAAGAAAAATAGAACGGAGAGTGGAACAGAAGTGAAAACATTGTTGGAACTGATTACAATAGAAATGAAAGAAGCCTTTGAGGCAGCCGGTTATGATGCGGCATTTGCGAAAGTAACCTTGTCAAACCGTCCGGATCTGTGTGAATACCAGTGCAACGGAGCAATGGCAGCAGCAAAAACTTACAAAAAGGCGCCGATCATGATCGCAAATGACGTGGTGGCAGGACTGCAGGAAAAAGACTGTTTTGAAATAGCAGAAGCGGTGAATCCGGGATTTATCAATCTGAAAGTAAAACCATCCTTTGCAGCGGCATTCTCAATGAGATGGCAGCGAGTGAAAAGCTGGGAGTGGAAGAGATGGAGACACCAAAGACGATCATGGTGGATTACGGCGGACCGAATGTGGCAAAACCGCTGCATGTAGGACATTTGCGTTCTGCGATCATCGGAGAGAGTGTAAAGAGAATCCTGCGTTATAAAGGAAACAAAGTGATCGGTGATATTCATCTGGGAGACTGGGGATATCAGATGGGGCTGATCATTACAGAATTGCAGAAGAGAAAACCTGAGCTTCCATATTTTGATGAAAACTTCACCGGAGAATATCCGAAAGAGGCGCCGTTTACGATCGGAGAGCTTGAGGAAATCTACCCGACGGCCAGCGCTTATGCAAAAGAACATGAAGAGTATCGTGAAAAAGCACTGCAGGCGACGTTCCTTCTGCAGAACGGACATCCGGGATTCCGTGCGATCTGGAATCACATTATGGCAGTTTCTGTAGCAGATTTGAAGAAAAACTATGCAAATCTGAACGTGTCTTTCGACCTCTGGAAGGGAGAGGCAGATGCCCAGAAATATATTCCGGATATGGTGGAGATGCTCAAAGAAAAAGGATATGCGCACTATGATGAAGGTGCTCTTGTAGTGGATGTACAGGAAGAGACAGACAAAAAAGAAGTGCCTCCGTGTATGATCTTAAAGTCAGACGGGGCTGCACTGTATGACACGACAGATCTGGCGACACTGGTAGAGAGAGAAGAACTGTACCAGCCGGACGAAGTGATTTATGTGGTAGATAAGCGTCAGGAGCTTCACTTTGTACAGGTATTCCGCTGTGCAAAGAAGACCGGAATCGTAAAACCGGAGACAGAACTGGAATTTTTAGGATTCGGTACGATGAACGGAAAAGACGGCAAGCCGTTTAAGACAAGAGAAGGCGGCGTGATGCGTCTGGAAAATCTGATTCGTGAGATCAACGAAGAGATGTACAAGAAGATCATGGACAACCGTACGGTTTCTGAGGAAGAGGCAAAGAAGACTGCACAGATGGTAGGACTTGCTGCGATCAAATATGGTGATCTTTCCAATCAGGCATCCAAGGATTATGTCTTTGATGTAGACCGCTTTACTTCCTTTGAAGGAAACACGGGACCGTACATTCTGTACACAATTGTCCGGATCAAGTCGATCCTGAATAAATACCAGGAAGAAACAGTCTGGAGGATCTGGTGATCAGAGAGGCATCCAGTGAATTTGAAAAAGCACTGATGCTGGAATGTGCAAAATTCAATGATGTGATCGAGACAGTTTATGAAGAGACAGCGCCGCACAAGCTGTGTGCATATATTTATGATCTGGCCAACGCATTTAATAAATTCTATCATGAGACAAAGATCCTTTCAGAGGAAGACGCAGAGAAGAAGAAAGGTTATATCGCGCTTTTGAAACTGACAAAAGAGGTTCTGGAGAGTTGTATCGATCTGCTTGGATTTGAAGCGCCGGAGAGGATGTAGGATATGACGGAAAAATTGTTTTATCTGGACAGTCATCTGCAGAGATTTTCTGCGCAGGTAGAGCAGTGTGTCCCGGATGGAGAAAACTGGCAGATCGTGCTGGATCGGACTGCCTTTTTTCCGGAAGGGGGAGGACAGTATGCGGATACAGGGATACTTGGCAGTGCGCGAGTGCTGGATGTGCAGGAAAAGGATGGTGTGATTTTTCACAGGACAGATGCGCCTCTTTCGGTTGGAGACTGTGTAGAGGGAAGGATTGACTGGGATCTTCGTTTTATGAAGATGCAGCAGCATACCGGAGAGCATATCGTTTCCGGGTTGGTTCATAAAAGGTTTGGGTATCAGAATGTGGGATTCCATCTGGGAAGTGAAGACTGCACGATGGATTTCAACGGAGAGATTACCAAAGAGGAGATTCGCGAGATTGAATGGGAAGCCAATCGGGCAGTGGTGCGAAATCTGGAAGTGGAAGTGACCTATCCGGATCAGAAAGTACTTCAGACGCTTGTATACCGCAGTAAGATTGAGATTGAAGGTCAGGTACGGATCGTGACGATCCCGGAATATGATGTGTGTGCGTGCTGTGCGCCGCATGTGAAACAAACAGGGGAGATCGGGCAGATCCGTCTGACGGGAGTGCAGCGTTATAAAGGCGGCGTCCGTGTGACCATGCTCTGTGGATTCCGTGCGTTGGAGGATTACCGCAGGAAAGCAGAGAGTACAGGGTGTATTTCTTCTGCTCTGTGTGTGAAAGAAGAAGACGTGGCGCAGGGGGTAGAAAAATTAAAAAATGACTGTACAGAATGGAAGCAGAGATATGCGCAGTTAAAGCGAGACATGCTTGCCATTCGTGCAGAAAGGCTGGCCGGGCAATCGGAGGATGTGATTGTGTTTGCGGATGATCTGGAGGGAGAAGAGCTGAGGATTCTGATGAATCTTGTTCTGGATCATGGCAAACGGCTCTGTGCAGTATTTGGCGGAGATGAGGAGCATGGTTTCCGTTATGTGATCGGAAGCAGGATATTGGATATGAGACCGCTTGCAAAAGAACTGAATGAGACATTTCATGGCAGAGGCGGCGGAAAATCGGAGATGGTCCAGGGCAGTGTGCAGGGAAATGAGAGTGAGATAAGGGCATGGATACAGGAGAAAGCGAGGAAAATGAATGGATAGAAATTCAGAACCGGTGAAATTCTGGCATGTATGTGGTCCACTCTTATTGTATTGGGTGATTCAGTTTGTTGCCCAGTTAGTGGCAGAGCTTGCGGTGATGATTCCGCATATCGGTCAGGTTATGGATTATGACGCACTGGAAAAGAGCACTACGACAGAAGAGATGACCAAGGCGATTATGAGCAGTGTGCAGGGAATGTACGAGATCGTGGGTAAATATATTATGCCGATTCTTGCGTTCAGTGCGCTTTGTACGTTGTTTTTGACGGTACCGCTGTTTTTGAAAGACCGGAAGAAGGAACGAATACTTTATAAACAGGCAGTGAAAGTTCCGGGAGTCAAGAAGTATCTGGTCGTTTTCGGACTGGGAAGTGCATTTTGTATCGGATTAAATTGTCTGATGATGTTGTCTGCCCTGGCGTTGTCCTCCTTCGCGTACAGCGATGTGGATATGCAGACGAATGTGGTCGTGCAGTTGATTTGTATGGGGATCATCGTGCCGGTTGCGGAAGAGTTGATGTTCAGGGGGCTTGTTTTTAAAAGATTCCGTGAAAAGAGCACATTCTTTAGTGCGGCGCTGCTTTCGTCTTTGATTTTCGGATTGATGAACGGGAATCTGCTGCAAATCCTCTATGTCGGAGCGATGGGAATGGTGCTTGCCTATTCCTATGAGATTTGTGGGACGATCAAGGTGCCGATCCTGCTTCATATTACAGTGAATGTGATGGGAATTCTTCTGACAGACAGTGCACTGGGAGCCTGGATCCAAGGCGATATCATGCGTCTTGGAGGGGCGGTTATAGTCAGTGCCTTTGTCGGTTCTTCCATGTATGTGCTTTTGAGGGGGATGAAGAAGCAAGAAGTACCGCCTGTTGAATAAAGCTTTTAGGAAAAAGATTACGGTTTACGCCGGTGGGGGTGAATCGTAATTTTTTTGTTTATTAATATTTAAGAATTTATACATTGACTTTCAGGAGTCAGAGACGTATAATTCATACATAACTTAATCGACGGAAGTTCTTCCGGCAGAGGTTATAAGTTCCATGGATCGTAATGAGATCCAGTCAAGAAATCAAGTGTTAATTTCTAACAGATTTCAGTTATTTTAAGTGTTTTATAATGAATCATATATGGCAATAGTCTGTAGAAGATACAGGCTCAGTTCTGATATTCCTGTCTGAGAAAATCATTTCTATTTTTATCTTACGATCTTACAGATTTCCGGAATGCAGAAAATAATTATCGATTTAAACTTTCAAAGTTTAAATAATACAACAATATAAAATCGGCAATATATGTGCAGAAAAAGAAAGGAGGAAGTCTGATGAGAAGAGAAAAAGATGAAAAAGGCTGAAATTCTATAAAAATCCGGTAAAAAGTAAACAAAATCATGAAAAAGAATCAAAAGGAGTAGAAAAGTATGAAAGCATTTATGGAAGAATATGGAGTAATCGTAGTAGCAGCAATCGTCATCATGATCATTGTAGTAGCAGCATCACCAATCGGAGACAGCATTAAAAGCGGAATTATGGAAGCAGTACAGAAATTGACGAACGCACTTGCAGATGCAAATGGAGTCAGCTAATGAAAATATCCAGGGAAGCATGGGATTTGAAAGAGGAGTGCTTCGGACCGCTGCTCCCATATGTAAAAGATCAGCAGGTTACAGACATCAATTATAACGGGACTGATGTGTGGATCGAACATTTAAAATATGGGATTCGAAAAGCTCCGGTGAATCTGACACCGGAGTTCGCAGGCCGATTTAGCGTTCTGATTTCTAATATTGTGAGTGAACAAATCAATAAATTTAATAATGTTCTGGAAGCGGAGACGGACACTCTCAGGATTTCGATCATTCATCCAAGCGTGACAAATACAGGGTATTCCATCTCTATTCGAAAAACACCGGCGGTTATGCGTATGACAGAAGAAAAAATGCTGGCCGATGGATACTGTTCCAGAGAGGTGCTTCTGTTTCTAAGAAATTGTATGGAAGCAAAATTGAATATGGTCTTTTGCGGGTGTCCGGGAGCAGGAAAAACAGAATTGCTGAAATTTTTAACACAATTTATACCGAAGCACGAAAAGGTGATGACCATTGAAGATAACCTTGAGATTCATTATCGGGATATTAATCCGGGGGCAAACTGTGTGGAACTGAAAGTAGATGAAGAATTTTTCTCCTATACGAAAGCAATCAAATCTGCACTTCGGCAAAATCCGCAATGGGTGCTTCTGTCAGAAGCGCGTTCTACAGAAGTGAAGTATCTTTTAGAATGCTTTTCGACAGGTCTTCACGGACTGACGACACTACACACAGATGATACGAGGAAGATTCCTGACCGGATTCAGAATATGATGCAGGATTCTTACGCGGCATCCAGAATGGAAAATGACATCTATAGTTTTTGAATGTAGGAATATTGCTCTGCAAAAAGGCAACCGGAAATGGAAAGGTCTTTCGGTTTGTCGATCAGATCTGCCTGTTTGACAGAATCGGAGAAGAAAACCGAAAGTATCTGATCGTGGAAAATGGAAAAGTAGTGTCCAGAGAAATTTCTGAGAATATTAGAAAAAAATTTCAATGGGCAGGAATAAGATCCCCCTTTTTGGGAGAAAGTGAGGGGAAAATGGTGTGCAGGTAAAACAAAAAAGAAAAGGCGAAAAAGGCACATGTTTCACTATTGGAATCCGAAACTGCTGAATCTGGAGATTCAGCGGTGTGGATACACATTCAGTGCTTCGTCCTATGTGAAATATCTGTTGGCGGTCTATCTGGGAATTGCAGGATTTGCCTATCTTTTTCAACTGCAGGTTTTCTTTTCAGTGATTGTAATGGCAGCGGCATCGATATTTGTGCCAACGGTATTTTTTAATGAATTATAAAAATCTGTATGAAGAAAAGAAGTTTTGAAGATCTGACTGCCTATATGGAACAGCTTTTATATTCGTTTAAACGCAGGGCAAAGATTTTTAACGGCGCTGGAAGATACAAAATTATTGTTCCGTCAGGGAGAGAGCCGTTTATACAATGGAATCGAATATGCAGTAGAGCATATCCAGTCCGCACAAAGTGAGGGAAACATTTATCAGGAGGCATTTTCAGAAATTGAAAAAGAG
>ENA-OQJN01000110-OQJN01000110.1-human-gut-metagenome-genome-assembly--contig:-NODE-110-length-42023-cov-3.333158_pt1 | contig 42023 bp, 44 predicted proteins | sample MGYA00242610_ERZ504777 | MGnify/ENA primary metagenome ERZ504777 (study PRJEB26092, sample SAMD00036350) | human gut metagenome | host: Homo sapiens | study: EMG produced TPA metagenomics assembly of... | reverse complement strand
ATAATATGCGGAAGATGGGACTTGAACCCACACAAGCGCAATGCTTACAAGATCCTTAGTCTTGCTCGTCTGCCAGTTCCGACACTTCCGCTCATTGCGATGAAAAACTTACGTGAAGCACATCACTTTTAGTATAATACTATAGTAGTTTTTAAAATGTCAACTATAAATTTGAAAAAAGTGTGTGATATAAAATTGACAATTCTGTGAAACGTGATATACTAATAGAAAGTTTACAAGTAAACAAATGGAGGTGGAAAAATGAGCGCAGAGATGACAGTGGAAGGTATGATTTCTGTGTTTATGAAGATCAGGAAAGTGTATGCAGATGAGTTTGGGAGAATGTTGGGAAATGAGACATATTCTCCGAATGAAATATCAATTTTGCTGTTTTTGGCAAATAATCCTTCAATCAATACGAACAGTCAGTTATGTACATGTCTCGGCGTTTCCAAGGCGCTTGTATGCAGAAGTGTAGATGCGCTGCTGGGGAAGGAGATGATCATCAGTGTGGCAGATGACCATGATAAGAGAGTGCAGCATCTAAAGCTGACAGAACATGCACTTCCTGTGATCGAACAGCTTGGAGGAATCAAGCGGAAGATCGATCAGGAGATCCTTGAGGGGATTCCCGAAGAGGATATTGCAAATATGGCCAATACAATGGAGAAGATTTTTGCGCGATTTGAAGAACGGGCAAAAGGGAAGGAGTCATCATTATGAAACTGAAAATGTCAAAAGAGGTGGATCTGGGGAAGGAGCCGATCGGACACTTGTTATTCGTACTGGCAGTGCCTTCTATTATCTCACAGGTGGTCAATGCACTTTATAATATGGTGGACAGGATGTATATCGGACATATTCCGGGAGAGGGTGCGGCAGCACTTACCGGACTTGGTGTATGTTTTCCGGTTATTATGATCGTCTCTGCATTTGCGGCACTGATGGGAATGGGAGGCGCACCAAGAGCCAGTATTCTGATGGGAAAAAAGGATAATGAGGGTGCAGAGAAGATACTGGGAAACTGTTTTTCTGCACTGGTGATTACCGCTGTTGTTTTGACAGCTCTGGTGCTTGTATTTAAGCGTCCTTTACTGATGATGTTTGGCGCCAGTGAGAATACCATCGGATATGCAGAAAGCTATCTGAATATCTATGCGGTAGGAACAATCTTTGTACAGCTCACGCTGGGACTGAATGCTTTTATCGCAGCACAGGGATTTTCCAAGATCAGCATGATGACTGTGGTGATCGGAGCGGTGACGAATATTGTTCTGGATCCGATCTTTATTTTTGGATTTGATATGGGAGTACAGGGAGCCGCGCTGGCAACAGTTCTCTCACAGGCGATCAGCGCAGTCTGGGCGATCCGTTTCCTGTCTGGAAAAGATACGGTCCTGAGACTGAAAAAGAGAATTTTAAGATCAAAAAGAGATCATGCTGCCTTGTATCGGCCTGGGAGCAGCGCCGTTTATCATGCAGTCTACAGAGAGTATCCTGGTATTGTGTTTTAATTCTTCGTTATTAAAATACGGCGGGGACCTGGCGGTAGGTGCGATGACGATCCTGTCCAGTGTGATGCAGTTTGCGATGCTGCCGCTGCAGGGACTGACGCAGGGAGGACAGCCGATCATCAGTTATAACTTCGGAGCGAATAATGCAGAACGTGTGAGAAAAGGCTTCCGCTTTCTGCTGATTTCTGCGGTAGTTTATGCGGCAGGTATCTGGGCAGTTTCGGAGCTTGCTCCTGGCGTGTTTGTGACAATTTTTACAAATGACCCGCAGCTGGCAGAGTTTGCAAAATGGGCGATGCGTATCTACATGGCGGCAGTGGTACTGATGGGAGCGCAGATCGCCTGCCAGCAGACATTTATTGCATTTGGAAATTCTAAAATTTCTGCATTTCTGGCAATGTTCAGAAAGATTATTGTTCTGATCCCGCTGATCTATATTCTTCCGGTATTTCTGGAGGATCATGTACAGGCAGTATTTCTGGCAGAGCCGATCGCGGATGTGATCGCAGTGGTGACAACGCTGCTCTTGTTCAGAAAGATTTTTAAAAAAGTACTTTCAGAGATGAAACAGAAATCAGAAACGCAAGATGTCTGATTTTTGAGCAAAATCAGCATGGAGGGTGATCGTCAGCCGTTACGAAAAGAAAAACCACATGGATTTTATGAAATACAGTGTATTTCACAGAAGTCCGTGCGGTTTTTTCTGGTTTCAGGATAAAAAGAAACAGATGGGAAAACTAAGACAGAAAGGATCGGGAGGGCAAATCATGTTAGAAAAAGTAGATTTGACAATGAAGATGGAAAAAAGTGAATACAAGGCAAAAATGACTGCTTTGAAGCTGCAGATGGGAAAACTTCAGAGACAGTGTAAGGAAATGGGGCTTCCGATCATGATTGTATTTGAAGGATTTGATGCCGCAGGAAAAGGAATGCAGATCGGAAAACTGATTCAGAGTCTGGATCCGAGGGGATTTGAAGTATTTACGGTGAAAGAGGAGACAAAAGAGGAAGCGATGCACCCTTTTTTGTGGCGGTTTTGGACGAAGACACCGCAAAGAGGCCGGATGGCAGTATATGATGGAAGCTGGTATATTAAGGTGCTCAGTGACCGGTTTGAAAAGAAAATGCGAGAATCGGAAATAGAAAACTGCTATCGCTCGATCTGTTCCTTTGAAAAACAGATCACGGAGGACGGGACACTTCTGATTAAATTGTTTTTGGATATCGATCAAAAGGAACAGAAAAAACGGTTTGATAAACTCATGGAGTCTAAAGATACGGCGTGGCGTGTGACAAAGGCAGATCTGAAGAAAAATGAAAAGTATGATCAGTATCAGGAAATGATAGAAGAAATGCTGCAGAGGACAGATACGGAATATGCCCCCTGGACGATTGTGGAGGCTACAGACAGACGCTATGCAACAGTCAAAATCTACACCGTGATCACGCAGATGCTGACAGCAGGGATTGACAACAGGCGCAGGGAGATTGCAAGGGAGACGGCGGCAGAGGTGATCCGGGAAGCGGAAAAAGAGGCGTCTGAGAATAGAAGTCTGATAGATGGAGCAACAAAAGGGTTTCAGGAATCTGTGCTGGCAAAAGTGGACTTAAGTTTGTGTTGTGACAGGAAAACGTATCGGAAAAAGCTCAAAGAATATCAGAAAAAGATCGAGAAGCTGCATGGAGAGCTGTATCAGAAGCGCATTCCGGTGGTAATCGGGTTTGAAGGCTGGGATGCTGCCGGAAAAGGAGGAGCGATCAAGCGGCTGACAGAAAAGATGGATGCCAGGGGATATGTGGTGAATCCTACAGCGGCGCCGAATGATCTGGAGAAAGCACATCATTATCTCTGGAGATTCTGGAAAAACATGCCAAAGGACGGGCATATCGCAATTTTTGACAGAACCTGGTACGGCAGGGTGATGGTAGAGCGGATAGAAGGGTTTTGTACGCAGGAAGAGTGGAAACGGGCGTATAAGGAGATCAATGATATGGAAAAGGATCTCGCGGACGCAGGGGCTGTAGTTTTGAAATTCTGGATGCAGATTGACAAAAAAGAGCAGGAAAAGCGATTCAGACAGCGGCAGGAAAATCCGGAAAAGCAGTGGAAGATCACAGAAGAAGACTGGAGAAACCGTGAAAAATGGGAGCAGTATGAGGAGGCGGTCAATGAGATGCTGATCCGGACTTCCACAGAATATGCTCCATGGATCGTGGTAGAGGGAAATGATAAATATTACGCCAGATTAAAAGTGCTTGAGACGGTGATCGATGCACTGGAAAAAAGAATTTCAAAAAATAAAGGAAAAGAGATGTGACCGCAGAATATAATAAGTGTAGGGGATTTTAAATGCTCAAAAATGAAAGAGAAGTAAGAGGCAGACATGTATTATTCGGAAGAAGTAATCGAAGAAGTAAGAACAAAAAATGATATTGTGGATGTGATCTCAGGATATGTGAGACTGCAGAAAAAAGGTAGTTCCTATTTCGGACTCTGTCCGTTTCACAATGAAAAGTCCCCCTCTTTTTCCGTAAGCAGAGAAAAGCAGATGTATTACTGCTTTGGCTGTGGAGCGGGAGGAAATGTATTTACATTTCTGATGGATTATGAGAATTTTTCATTTGTGGAAGCACTGAAGTTTCTGGCGGACAGGGCAGGTGTCGTACTCCCTGAGATGGAGTATTCAAAAGAAGCAAAAGCCAGGGCAGACAGAAAGACACAGCTTCTTGAGATCAACAAGCTGGCAGCGCAGTATTTTTATGTGCAGCTGAAGTCTGAACAGGGAAAGACGGCGCACGCATATCTGACCGGCAGGCAGTTGTCAGAGGAGACGATCAAGGCATTTGGTCTCGGATATTCCAGCAAGTACAGCGATGATCTCTTTCGTTACCTCAGAAAAAGGGGGTATACGGAAGATCTGATCCGTCAGGCGGGGCTGATCAATACCGATGAGAAAAATGGTGTTTATGACAAATTCTGGAATCGGGTGATGTTTCCGATCATGGATGTGAACAACCGGGTCATCGGATTTGGCGGGCGTGTGATGGAGACGCAAAGCCAAAGTATCTGAATTCACCGGAGACAGAGATCTTTGACAAGAGCCGTAATCTGTACGGACTGAACCGGGCGCGCACATCAAGAAAGCCGTATTTTCTGGTGTGTGAGGGCTATATGGATGTGATCGCGCTGCATCAGGCGGGATTTACCAATGCAGTGGCGTCACTGGGAACTGCATTGACGACCGGGCATGCGGCATTGATCAAGCGGTATGTTCAGGAAGTATATCTGACCTATGACAGCGATGAGGCAGGGACGAGAGCGGCGCTTCGGGCAGTTCCGATCTTGAAGGAAGCCGGGATCACTGCAAAGGTGATCCGGATGGATCCATATAAGGATCCGGATGAATTTATCAAGAATCTGGGCGCTGAGGAATTTGAACGCAGGATCGGAAATGCGAGAAACGGATTTATGTTCGGACTGGAGATGCTGGAGAAAGAGTATGATATGAATTCTCCGGAAGGAAAGACTGCATTTTTCCAGGAGGCTGCAAGGCGTCTGATCGGCTTTGAGGATGAACTGGAGCGGAACAACTATATTGAAGCGGTTGCGGGTACATATCGGGCCACAGTTGAGAGCCTGCAAAAACTGGTGGCAAAGATGGCGGTGAGAGAAGGAATGGCAAAGCCGGTGGAGCGTCCGAAGCAGGCCACAGGCAGCGAGAAGCCGAAAGAAGACGGGGCGAAGATTTCCCAGAAAATTCTGCTTACCTGGATGATCGAGGACAGAAGACTGTTTGGAATCATTCAGAAGTATATCAGTCCGGAAGATTTTCCGGAACCTCTGTACCATACAGTGGCAGAATTTTTATATCACCAGTATGAGGAAGGAGAATTAAATCCCGCCAAGATCCTGAATCATTTTACAAAGGAAGAAGAACACCGGGAAGCAGCTTCGTTGTTTCATACGAAGATCCAGAAGCTGACGACCAAAGAGGAACGGGAAAAAGCACTGCAGGAGACAATCGTAAAAGTCAAGACACACAGTATCGATTACAGGACCATGCATCTGGAACCGACAGATATCATCGGACTTCAGAAGCTGATGGAGGAAAAGCGAAAACTGGATGACTTGAAGAAACTGCATATTTCTATTGAATAAGGATAAAATAAAACAAGACAGTCTGCGTTTGCTGCAGACAGAGGAAGGATGGACACATGGAAGAAAACATTCAGAAGTTTACGGAGAGACTCAGAGAACTGGTAGCACAGGGAAAGAAAAAGAAAAGTATACTGGAGATCCAGGAGATCAATGACTTTTTTGCGGATATGGAACTGGAAGCAGAACAGATGGAAAAGGTATTTGAGTATCTGGAAGCCAACAATATTGATGTATTGCGTATCAGCAGTGACGATGATCTGGACGTAGACATGGACGTGATCATGGCAGAAGAAGCGGATGATGTAGATATGGAGAATATTGACCTGTCAGTTCCGGACGGTGTCAGCATTGAAGATCCGGTCAGAATGTATTTAAAAGAGATCGGAAAAGTTCCGCTCTTAAGTGCAGACAGAGAGATTGAGCTGGCGCAGAGAATGGAAGAAGGAGATGAAGATGCAAAGAAAGAGCTTGCAGAAGCGAACCTTCGTCTTGTAGTCAGCATTGCAAAACGTTATGTAGGACGCGGAATGCTGTTTCTGGATCTGATCCAGGAGGGAAATTTAGGACTGATCAAAGCAGTGGAAAAATTTGATTATCACAAAGGATACAAATTCAGTACGTATGCTACCTGGTGGATCCGTCAGGCGATCACAAGAGCAATCGCAGATCAGGCAAGAACGATTCGTATTCCGGTGCATATGGTGGAGACGATCAACAAACTGATCCGTGTGTCCAGACAACTTCTGCAGGAGCTCGGAAGAGAGCCGCTGCCGGAAGAGATCGCAAAAGAACTGGATATGCCGGTAGAACGTGTGCGTGAGATTTTGAAGATTTCCCAGGAGCCGGTATCTTTGGAGACACCAATTGGTGAGGAAGAAGACAGTCATCTGGGAGATTTTATCCAGGACGATAACGTACCGGTACCGGCAGAGGCAGCAGCGCAGACACTGCTCAAAGAGCAGCTTGATGAAGTGCTGGATACACTCACAGAAAGAGAACAGAAAGTGCTTCGCCTTCGTTTCGGAATGAATGACGGACGTGCCAGAACGCTGGAGGAAGTTGGAAAAGAATTTGATGTTACCCGTGAACGTATCCGCCAGATTGAGGCAAAAGCACTCCGGAAGCTGCGTCATCCAAGCCGCAGCCGCAAACTGAGAGACTATCTGGACTAAGATATGAGGAATGAATTATCAAAAAGACTGCAGGCAGTGGCTGACCTTGTGACAGTCAGGGAGTGTGTGGCAGATATCGGAACGGATCACGCCTATATTCCGATTTATCTGACAGAGCATAAAAAGTAAAAAAAGCGTTTGCAATGGATGTGAACGAAGGTCCGCTGATCCGGGCAGAAGAGCATGTAAGAGAAGCCGGATTAAAAGAGCAGATCAAGATGCGCAGATCCAATGGCCTGGAAAAACTGTCTCCGGGAGAAGTGGAAGCCGTCATTATCGCAGGTATGGGCGGCGGACTTGTGATGAGGATTCTGACAGAGGGACAGGCTGTGGCAGAGACATTACAAGAGTGCATTTTGCAGCCCCAGTCGGAAATCGCAAAGGTGCGGGAATTTCTTCTGCAGAACGGCTATCAGATCGTGCAGGAAGAGATGGTACTGGATGAAGGAAAGTACTATCCGATGATGCGTGTGGTTCCTTCAAAGGAAAGCGAAAGAGAGAAGTGGGATGAAACCCAGCTTCGATACGGAAAATTACTTTTGGAGATGCGCCACCCCATACTGGAGCAGTATTTAAAGAGAGAAGAACAGTTAAAAGCAGAGATTCTGGAAAAACTGGATCATCAGAGAGGGGAACATATCACAAAGAGACAGGCAGAACTCAAAGAGGAGCTTGTCTGCATCAGGAAAGGACTGAAGTATTATGCAGTGTAAAGACATTATGGCAATGATTGAGGGTACATATCCCAAGAGTGCTGCTCTGGGATTTGACAATGTAGGGCTGCAGGCGGGAAGAAGTGAAAAAGAAGTCCGTCGGATTTATCTGGCGCTGGATACAACAGATGCGGTCATTGAGGAGGCGATTGCGCAGGAAGCGGACATGCTCATTACCCATCACCCGCTGATTTTTTCGCCGCTTAAGCATATTACGGATGAAGATTTTATCGGCCGCAGGCTGTTAAAGCTGATCCGCAGTGATATTTCCTATTATGCAATGCATACCAATTATGATGTGCTTGGCATGGCAGAGCTTTCCGGACAGATTCTGGGACTGACAGATACCGAAGTGCTGGATGTGACCATGAATACACAGACAAAAGAAGAGGGGATCGGAAGAGTGGGATCCCTTCCAAAAGAGATGACACTGGAAGAATGCTGTGTTTATGTGAAGCATAAATTAAAACTGGGATCGGTCAAGGTGTTTGGAGATATGAAGCAGCCGGTAAAAAGACTTGCGGTTTCTCCGGGATCCGGGAAAAGTGCCATTGCTCCGGCTGTCTCAAAAGGAGCGGATGTTCTTGTAACCGGAGATATCGGACACCATGAAGGTCTGGATGCGGCGGCACAGGGCGTTTCGGTGATTGATGCGGGACATTATGGGACAGAGTATATTTTTATGGAAGATATGAAACGGTTTCTGGAAGAGAGACTTCCTGCAGCTAAAATCATCACCGCACCGGTCGTGCATCCGTTTCAGGTATTGTAAGATTCCAGACGGGAGGGCAGGCTTATGGAGAAAGAATTTTGTACCGTTCAGACAGGGGACAAGGTAAAGTGTTACGAGAGAGGAATTGCCTACAAGAAGATCGCAGAAGAATTTCAGGAAGAATACCCGGCCAAAATCGTACTGGCATTGGTGGACGGGACACGTCTTCAGGAATTGAACAAACGATTAAAGCAGGATTGTAAAATCGAATTTGTGACAGTGAAAGACCCGATCGGTTATGAGACTTATCGTCGAAGTCTCTGTTTTATGCTTGTCAAAGCAGTTCATGATGTCGGAGGACATGACAAGATCCGCAATGTGAAGATCCATTTTTCCGTCAGCAATGGGTATTACTGTACAATTGACGGAGATGTCGTTCTGGATCAGAAGTTTCTGGATCAGATTGATGCAAGGATGCATGAACTTGCAGAAGCCCAAATTCCGATCGAGAAGCGTTCTGTGCATACATCGGATGCAGTAGAGCTTTTTGGCAGACACGGGATGTATGACAAGGAAAGGCTGTTTGGATACCGGAGGGTTTCCAAGGTAAATATCTACCGGATGAATGAGTTTGAGGATTATTATTATGGATATATGGTGCCGGATTCCGGGTATTTAAAGAATTTTGCGCTGCATCTGTATGATGAAGGATTTGTACTCCAGATGCCGTTCCGAAAGGAACCGGATGTAGTCCCGGCCTTTGAACCGCGTGAAAAGCTGTTTCAGGTATTAAAGAGCAGTGTGCAGTGGGGCGACCTTCAGAATATTGAGACAGTCGGAGCACTCAATGACATGGTCACAAAATATGATATGCGTGAGATCGTACTTGTGCAGGAGGCTTATCAGGAACGGCAGATCGCACAGATCGCCGCGCAGATTGCCGCGAAGCCGGAAACAAAGCTGGTGATGATCGCAGGACCGTCTTCATCCGGAAAAACAACGTTTTCGCACAGGCTCTCCATTCAGCTTCGGACGCAGGGAATGAGACCGCATCCGATTGCAGTGGACAATTATTTTGTGGATCGGGAAAAAACACCCCGGGATGAGGATGACAATTACAATTTTGAATGTCTGGAGGCCATTGACATCGAGCAGTTCAATAAGGATATGCAGGCACTTTTAGCCGGAGAGGCGGTGCATCTTCCAATCTTTGATTTTAAGAAAGGAAGCAGGAGCTATGACACGACTCCGACACAGCTGAAGGAACAGGATATTCTTGTGATCGAAGGAATTCACTGTTTGAATCCGGAGCTTTCCCGTCAGCTTTCATCAGACCGGAAGTTTAAGATTTACATCAGTGCTCTGACACAGTTGAATATTGATGAGCATAACCGGATCCCTTCTACAGACGGAAGACTGATCCGGCGGCTGGTGCGGGATGCCAGAACAAGAGGAACTTCAGCACAGAAAACGCTCGCAATGTGGTCGTCAGTCAGAAGAGGTGAGGAAGAGAATATTTTTCCGTATCAGGAAGAAGCGGATGTGATGTTTAATTCTTCCCTGTTGTATGAACTGGCTGTTTTAAAACAGTATGTGGAGCCTCTTTTGTTCGGAGTGGAAAAAGATTCACCGGAATATCTTGAGGCGAAAAGACTTTTGAAATTTTTTGACTATTTTATCGGAATCGGAAGTGACTATGTTCCGGCAAATTCGCTGCTCAGAGAATTTATCGGAGGCGGGTGCTTCCCGGTATAAGAGAAAAGAAGGGAAGAGACATGGGACAGAATCGTAAAAAGATCAATGGAAAAGAGCTTGTACTGGATATTTCTTATGATATTGTGGGAAGTGTATTATATGCCCTTGGGATTTATACGTTTGCAAAAACGGCAGATTTTGCACCGGGCGGATTATCCGGTCTGGCGCTGATCATGAATCATTTATGGAGATTTCCGATTGGTATTACAACCCTTGCCCTAAATATTCCGCTTATCATTTTGAGCTTTAAGCTGGTAGGGCGGAGGTTTATGTTCAAATCAGCAAGAACCATGATTGTTTGTACGATATTTCTGGATCTTATTTTTCCGTATACAAAGCCTTATACAGGGGAGCCGTTTATGGCGGCACTGTTTTCCGGTGTCTGCCTGGGAGCAGCGCTTGCGTTGTTCTATATGCGGGGATCCTCCTCCGGCGGTACCGATTTTCTGACTATGTCGATCAAAGCGATCAAGCCGCATTTGTCAATCGGATTTGTAACCATGGCGATCGATCTTTTGATTATTCTGCTTGGATGGCCGGTATTCGGAAATGTGGACGCAGTTCTCTATGGTCTGATCTCGGCATTTGTGACATCTGTCGTGATCGATAAGATCATGTATGGCATGGGAGCCGGTAAACTGATCCTGATTATTACGACAAAGGCGGATGAGGTTTCCAAAAAGATTGATCAGATCAGCGGAAGAGGTTCCACAGCAATCCGGGCGATCGGAACCTATACAAAAGAGGAAAAGGATGTGCTGCTCTGTGCCTGCTCCAGCTCTCAGGCGTACTCCGTCAGAAGTGCGGCGCATGAGGTGGATCCGGATGCATTTGTGATGCTGACAGAGACGAGCGAGGTGTTCGGTGAAGGATTTATGGATACAAGAAAATAAAAGATAAGACAAAATGAGCGTGTTTGCCACATGGTTTGGAACACGCTCATTTTTATTTATCGGACGTAAGTCCGCCCGCCGCAGGCATGCATTACGGGATGCCCGGAGGGGGATACTATTTGGATTTTACTTCCCGCCACAATTGGTTGTAGATTGCATCGTATTTGTCCCCGAGGAAACGGAATGTTTCGCAGTTGACAAGATCTTCCGGTTCCGGAAACGCAATCTTGCTGTTGCGGATGGCCGGATCTTCGATGAGTTCTCGTGCTCCGGTATTCGGAGTGGAGTAGGTAATGTAGTCGAAGTTCATTTTGGCAATATCAGGCCGGCAGAGGAAGTTGATAAATTTTTCTGCATTTTCTTTGTGCTGTGCATTTTTCGGAATTACCCAGGAATCAATCCAGAGATTCGATCCTTCTTTTGGAATTACGTACTCCAGATTTGGATTCTCTGCCTGTGTATAGATGGCTTCTCCCGAATAAATGGCACCGATGGCGGCTTCGTTTCCGATCATTTTGTCACGCACCTGATCAATAACATATGCCTGCACAAGAGGTTTCTGATCAATGAGAAGCTGCTTTGCTTCCTCCAGTTCATTTAAATCCGTGGAGTTGAGCGAGGCGCCGATGTATTTTAATGCCACTGCAAATGCATCACGAACACTGTCCTGCATCAGAATGTTGTCTTTATATTTTTCATCCCAGAGTACGGACCAGCTGTCGATCGGTTCATCTACCATTGTCTTGTTGTATAAGATACCGACAGTTCCCCAGCAGTAAGGGACAGAGTAAAGGTTGTCCGGGTCAAACTGGCGGGACTGTTCCAGATAAGTGTCGCCGATGTATTTGATATTCGGAATATGGTCAAAATTGATCTTGGCAAGCAGATCATTTTCAATCATACGCTGGATCATATAGTCGGAAGGACAGACCACGTCATAAGCGATGGCGCCGGACTGCACTTTGGGATACATGATTTCATTTGTCTCGTATTCTTCATAAACGACCTGGATACCGGTTTCCTTTTCAAACATCGGGATCACGTTCGGATCTAAATATTCGCCCCAGTTGTATACGATCAGCTGATTGTCTCCGCCGGTCACTCCGTTTTTGGATCCGTAATAAAATCCGCCGGCGGCAATGACAAGGATCATGGCAGCCGGTACTACGCGCTTGAAGATGATATGGCTGATGCTCTGATGCCTTCTGCGCTTAGAAGCGGCTGATGGGGAAGACTTCTTCTGCTCCGGTGTAAAGTTGATCAAAAACAGCAGAACAAGTACTGTCATAAACATGATTGTGGAAAGTGCATACATTTCCGGTTTGATTCCTTTACGCACTTCACTGTAGATCTTGGTGGAAAGGGTATCCACCCCCGGTCCTTTCGTAAAATGTGTGATTACAAAATCATCCAGTGACATTGTAAATGCCAGAAGAAAACCGGAAATGATCCCCGGCATGATATCCGGCAGTACGACTTTGAAAAATGCGTAGATCGGAGAAGCTCCCAGATCCAGTGCGGCTTCATAAGTACTCTTTTTTGTCTGCTTTAATTTTGGCATGACACTCAATATTACATAAGGAATATTGAATGTGATGTGTGCCAGCAGTACCGTGGAAAATCCAAGGGTAAAACGAAATGCAACAAAGAGCAGCATCAGGGAAATTCCGGTTACGATATCTGCGTTGAGCATCGGGATGTTGGTTACGCCCATCATAAAGGTGCGCATCTTCGGTTTCATTGCCTGAATCCCGAGAGAGGCTACGGTTCCGATCAAGGTTGCAATCAGTGCAGAAAGCAATGCGATGATCAGAGTCGTATAAAGTGCATTCATAATATCCGGATTCTGGAACAGTGAAATGTACCATTTCCCGGTAAACCCACCCCATTTTGCCCGGGTTTTGGAATTATTGAAGGATAGAACGACCAGTGTTATGATCGGTGCATATAATAAAATGAGGATCAGAATCAGGTAAATCCGTTTGGCTGTATTCTTCATCAAAATGCGGTTCCCTCCCCTTCTTTATCGTATTTTGCAATCATTGCCATGCTGGCAATAATAAAGATCATCAGCACAAGAGAAAGACCGGAGCCGGTATTCCAGTTGCTGCCCTGTTTAAATTCCTGCTCGATCACATTTCCGATAAGCAGGATTTTACTGCCGCCAAGCAGGTCGGAAATGACAAATGTGGTCAGTGATGGTACAAAGACCATGGTGATTCCGCTGATAATGCCCGGTACGCTCAAAGGCAGGATGATCCTCAAAAAAGTCTGCAGGTTGTTTGCTCCCAGATCCCGGGCTGCAGATATGACGTCCCGGTCGATCTTGGAAAGTACATTGTAGATCGGCAGCACCATAAACGGCAGGAAATTGTATACCATGCCGAGAATGATCGCAAACGGTGTGTTGATCAGCGCAAGCTCCGGAAGATGGAAAAAGCGCAGAACCATATTGATGACACCGTTTTTTTCCAGCAGATTCTGCCATGCGAGTGTCCGCAGCAGAAAATTCATCCACATGGGAAGAATGAAGATCAGTACAATGAAACTGGTCTGATTGACATTTTTTTCGGACAGGATCATGGCAAGCGGGTAAGCAAGGATCAGGCAGATGAGCGTACTCACGAAAGAGAGCAGCAGTGCCAGTCCCAGTGCTTTTAAATTTTCCTGGGTGGTGATCTGTGCCAGATTCATCAGTGTGAAATTTCCGTTTTTGTCAGTCAGTCCGTAATACAGAATCATCAAAAGCGGAATGATGATAAAGGAGGCTGCCCAGAACAGGTATGGACCGCTCAATAATTTTCTACTCTTCAATTCCTGCCGCCTCCGCATCTTCAGATTCTGGTTTTTTCATAATCTGGATATCAAATGGATCCACACGGATACCGACCTCTGTGCCAACCGGGAACATATCGGTACTGTGTACGAGAAGCTCGTAATTGTTGGCAAGTACCTCCATTTCATAATGAACACCTTTGAAGATCAGATGGGTGACCACACCTTCGATAATTCCTTCTTCAGGCTTGACCAGATCGATGTCTTCCGGGCGGATCACTGCATCTACCGGTTTGTTGCGTCCGAATCCAACGTCCACACACTGCCAGGTGGCTCCCAGCATTTTGACAACCTTATCTTCCACCATGGTGGCAGGAAGAATGTTGCTGTCTCCGATAAAGTCTGCTACAAAGGCGTTCTGTGGTTCGTTATAAATATCCTCCGGTGTTCCGATCTGCTGGATATATCCCTGATTCATGACAACGATCGTATCGGACATGGTCAGAGCTTCCTCCTGATCATGGGTAACGTAGACAAAAGTAATACCCAGTTCGTTTTTCAGACGGATCAGCTCATACTGCATGTCCTGTCTGAGTTTTAAGTCCAGTGCTCCAAGCGGTTCGTCGAGAAGCAGCACTTTCGGTTCGTTTACAATTGCGCGGGCAATTGCGATCCTCTGCTGCTGACCGCCGCTTAAAGAATCCGGATACCGGTCTTTAAAATCCTCCAGATTCACAAGTTTCAGTGCATATTTGATCTTGTCATCAATATAATGTTTGGACTTTTTCTTGATCTTAAGACCAAATGCAATATTTTCTGCAATGGTCATATGGGTAAAGAGCGCATATTTCTGGAACACAGTATTGAGCTGCCGTCTGTTGGGCGGCAGCTTGTTGATGTTCTTCCCGTCAAAAATGATATCTCCGGAATCCGGAGTCTCGAAACCACCCAGAATCCGAAGCAGTGTGGTCTTGCCGCAGCCGCTTGGACCGAGCAGTGTCAGAAATTCATTTTCACGGATATAAAGATTTAAGTGATCCAAAATGACGCTCTCATCAAAAGATTTTGTGACATTCACAATATCGATCAGCTTATTAGACATCTTTCTCCTCCTGGTAAAAGTTTTTGATGGAATCCAGACGGCTGCACATATTGCACAGAAGAAGATCTGCGAGTGTAAGTGCAGTCATGGATTCAACTACCACCACGGCGCGGGGAACGATGATCGGATCATGTCTTCCCTTGATAGAAATCTCAATCTCTTCCTTATCTATATTTACCGTGGACTGAGGGCGGGCAATGGAAGGCGTCGGCTTGATGGCAGCGCGTACGATCAGCTCGGAGCCGTCGCTGATACCGCCCAGAACCCCGCCGGAATGGTTGGTTCTTTTTATCATCTGTCCGTCCTGAACGGCAAATGCATCATTGTTCGTGCTCCCGTTTGAGGCGGCAGCAAGAAATCCATCTCCAATCTCCACTGCTTTTACCGCACCAATGGACATGATTCCCTTCGAAAGCTGAGCATCCAGTTTATCAAATACCGGTTCGCCAAGCCCGACGGGAAGTCCCGTTACACGACATTCAATGATTCCGCCGCAGGAATCTTTCTGTTCCATCATCTCATTGAGATAGTCGGCTGCTTTTTTGGCCAACCCATTGTTTGGCATGTAAAGCGGATTTTCTGTGACCTCATCCAAACGATATTCGGATTCCGGTACAGTTACGGGACCTATGGATTTTGAAAATGCAGTCAGTTCGATCCCCAGTGTCTTTAAGAGGGCAGAAGCGACTGCTCCGGCAGCTACTCTGCCGATCGTCTCCCGGCCGGAGGTGCGGCCACCGCCGCGGTAATCCCGAAAACCGTATTTGTTCTGGAATGTATAGTCAGCATGTCCCGGTCTGTAACAGGAAGCAATCTCCCCATAATCCCGGGAGCGCTGATCCTGATTGCGCACCAAAAGAGAAATTGGGGTTCCGGTTGTCTTTCCTTCAAAGATACCGGAGAGAATCTCTACCTGATCGGTCTCACTGCGCTTGGTCGTATAGCGGCTCTGTCCCGGACGTCTGCGGTCCAGAAAAGCCTGTATATCAGATTCGCTTAGGGAAAGTCCTGCGGGACAGCCGTCGATCACAACACCGATTGCTGCGCCGTGAGACTCTCCCCATGTAGTAATGCGAAATAAAGTTCCAAATGATGAACCACTCATATGTCAAAATCTCCTTTCTTTTGCATATAAAACTATTATATAAGAAGACATATTATCGTGCAATCCTTAATTTTATGCAACTGCCCGGTCAGATTATGAATGGCAGAACCGATCAGATAGAAGCGTAATAAATTTATTTGAAATTCCTATGTTTTTCTGTACAATTCAGGAAAAGCGTAATATAATGAGGACTAGATACTGGCTGAAAGGAGAACGGCAATAGCAGATGAAAAGAAAAAATCAAGAAAAAAAACGAAAAGACCGCAGACAGAAGACATGATTTTTACAGAAGAAGACTTTGAAGATGTTTCTGAAGAGACGAAAGCAAATTCCCCAAAACACAGGAAAAGGTCTCGCAGGACTTCAGGTGGATTTCCGGCCAGAAAAGCGGGGATCATCGCAGGCGGAGTCATCGGAGTGCTGGTGCTTTTATATCTTGGAATTTCTGTATTTTTTATGAGTCATTTCTATATAAATACAACGATCAACGGAAAAGATTTTTCGGGAAGATCGGCATCATCTGTGGAGGCATATATCAAAGAGCAGGTAAAAGACTACAAACTGACCATTAAGGAGCAGGACAGTAAGTCAGATGTGATCAAAGGAAGTGATATTTCTCTTCAATATAAAGAGAGCGATGAGATTGAGAAAGCGTTGAAAAAGCAGAATGGTTTTGCATGGCCGCTGGCGCTGTTTTCAAAGAAATCAGAAAAGATTTCCATTGCTGTTTCATTCGATGAAACTGCTTTAAATGAAAAGATTCAGAACCTGCAGGCAGTGACAGCAGAGCAGATTCCGGCAGAAAACGCAAAACCGGAGCTTCAGGGCGATACTTATGTGATCAAAGAGGAAGTATATGGAACGGCAGTAGATATGGATGTACTGAAGGAAAAAGTGAACCAGTATATTTCCGAATTTCGATCAGAACTGGATATGGAGAAGGAAGGATGCTATGCACGTCCGAAATACACAAAAGATTCCAAGGAAGTGCAGGCTGCCTGTGATACGATGAACAAATATCTGAAGGCAAGCATTACCTATACCATGTCAGAATCTGTTGTTGTGGATAAGACTCTGATTTCCACATGGATCGGCGTAGATGACAATATGAATGTGGTTTTTGATAATGATGCCATGAAAGCATGGTTTACAGAGTTTGGTGACAAATACGATACGGTAGGGACTACGAGAAATCTGACAACACCGACCGGCAAGGCAACGACTGTAACAGGCGGTACATATGGATGGTCGATTGATGAAGATACAGAGCTTGTCAATCTGCAGAACAGCATCAAAAACGGTGAAGTAGTCACAAGAGAGCCGGCATACTATACCGGAGGTGCAGCAAAATCTCATGGAGAACAGGACTGGGGCACTACATTTATCGAGGTTGATCTAAGTACCCAGCACATGTGGTATATCAAAGACGGAAGCGTGGCAATGGAAACAGATGTGGTGACAGGTGTTCCGGTTCCGGAGAGGATCACACCGGAAGGGGTGTATGACATTCTGGAGATGACCAGAGATGAGGTGCTGATCGGAGAGACCGATCCAAGTACAGGAAAGCCGATTTATGAGACACCGGTCAACTATTGGATGCGCGTGACCTGGACAGGAATTGGTTTTCATGATGCAACCTGGCAGGCTGCATTTGGCGGAACGCGTTATAAGGACGGAGCAGGGTCTCATGGATGTATCAATATGCCGCTGGATCAGGCAGCAGCTCTGTTTGGAATGATCAGTGTGGGAACACCGGTTGTGATTCATTACTAATCATAACAGATATAGAAAAAAGACAAAAAGGGGCAGCGTGAGAGAGCGCGGTCCCCTTTTTCACGAAGATAAAGGAGAAGAAATTATGTATGAGTTGATCAAAAAAGACGGACGGGCAAAACGGGGGCGTTTTCATACCGTTCACGGAACGATTGAAACGCCGGTATTTATGAATGTAGGTACTGCTGCAGCAATCAAAGGAGCGGTATCGACAGATGATCTCCGGGGAATCAAGACCCAGGTGGAGCTTTCAAACACGTATCACCTGCATGTCCGTCCGGGAGATGAAGTGGTGAAAAAAATGGGAGGACTTCACAAATTTATGAACTGGGACAAGCCGATTCTGACAGATTCGGGCGGATTTCAGGTGTTTTCTCTGGCAGGTCTTCGCAAGATCAAAGAAGAAGGTGTGCATTTTAATTCACATATTGACGGGCGAAAGATTTTTATGGGACCGGAAGAGAGTATGCAGATCCAGTCCAATCTGGCATCCACCATTGCCATGGCATTTGATGAATGTCCATCCAGTGTGGCAGACAGAGTGTATATGCGGGATTCTGTGGCAAGAACGACACGCTGGCTGAAACGGTGTAAAGCAGAAATGGACCGGCTCAATACTCTGCCGGATACGATCAACCCACACCAGATGCTGTTTGGAATCAATCAGGGCGGAATTTACGAAGACATCCGGATCGAACATGCAAAACAGATCGTGGATCTGGATCTGGACGGTTATGCAGTCGGAGGGCTTGCAGTCGGAGAGAGTCATGAGGAGATGTACCGGATCCTGGACGCGGTTGTTCCATATCTGCCGGAGCAGAAACCGACCTATCTGATGGGAGTTGGAACACCGATCAATATTTTAGAGGCAGTAGACAGGGGAGTCGATTTCTTTGACTGTGTTTACCCGAGCAGAAACGGACGCCATGGACATGTATATACCAACCATGGAAAGCTGAACCTGTTCAATGCAAAATATGAACTGGATGACAGACCGATTGAGGAAGGATGTCAGTGTCCGGCATGCAGAAGCTACAGCAGGGGATACATCCGTCATCTTCTGAAAGCAAAAGAGATGCTGGGGATGCGCTTATGTGTACTGCACAACCTGTATTTCTACAACACGATGATGGAAGAAATCCGTGCAGCAATCGAAGCGGGAGAGTATCAGGCATACAAAAAGAAAAAAATCGAAGGAATGACGTCCGGAAAATAGACACTTTTCCAAATGTTTATAGAAAATTTACTTGAAGTATCATGATTTTTTGTGTTACAATGGTAATATTAGTCGGACGCAGGAAAGCGTGTGAGACAAAATGAAGAGTATATCACGGTAAGTGGAGGTGTGCTGGTAAGATGTTAGGTGTTATTGTAATTTATGTAGTATTATTCGGAGGTCTCTGGTGGTTCATGATGCGTCCTCAGAAAAAAGGAGCAGAAGAGAATCCAGGCGATGCTGGCTTCTATGGAAGTTGGAGATACTGCATTGACAACAAGCGGATTTTACGGTGTGATCATTGATATCACAGATGACGATGTGATCGTAGAGTTTGGAAACAATAAGAACTGCCGTATTCCGATGCAGAAAGCTGCAATCGCGCAGATTGAAAAACCAAACGCAGAATAAGAAAAAGAGAAGCTGTTTTATGGCCGGAGGCTGTAGAACAGCTTTTTTGACTTTTTACCAGATATCAAAAATTTAATACCACATATAGAAAAAGTATAGATTTTAGGGGTTGAATCAATTAAAATAGCGTTAAACAGGGGGTGATATTTTGCAAGTTGATGTAAAAATCGACAGTACGGTTGATGAGATGAAAATTCTGGTCATAGCAGACAAGGAGGGACATACAGTTGACACATTTGTCGATTATATACGTGATTATGAACGAAAGCAAGTTACGAAACTAATGGCATATAAAGGGGATACGGCATATTTGATCAATATTTCTGATATTTTAAGGATTTATGCGGGAAATCAAAAAGTGTTTGTTGAAACGCAGCAGAATGAATATATTGTCAGATATCGGTTGTATGAATTGGAAGAATTACTGGAAAAGAAAACATTTCTTAGAATCTCCAATTCGGAAATTGTCAATACGAATCAGATTTTAAACATAGATTTAAGTATTGTTGGAAGAATTTGTATTCGTTTTCCAGGAAATATTCAAACCTATGTATCAAGAAGGTATGTACCTAAAATTAAAAAATCATTAGGGATTTGAGGTGTTATGTTTGAAAGGTAAAATATTGAAATATTCTATGGAAGGATTGTTGTGTGGTAGCTTTGTTTATCTTGTTTTTCAATTCTGCTTTCGTTGAGATTGAATACTGGTGATTTTTATTTAGTACTTCCCGCGTTAGCAGAGGACTATAAAAGTGAATTGTTTGCAACAATGATTCAAATATTTGTATTCTGCTGGTTTGGGGGATTTTGTGGTATTGCATATTTTTTTAGCGAATGTGTAGAATGGTCGTTTCAAAAGCAAGTAATCGGGTATATATTTTCGCTGACAACAGGGATGGTACCGCTTGCTTTTGTAGGACATTGGTTTGAACATTTGGCTATTGGGCTGTTTAGCTATCTTCTTATACTTTTAGCAATAACCTTTATTTTATTTGTTATTAGCTGGTTTAAATTGAAAAGTGATGTTAATAAAATTAAAAAAGAAATTGGTATCCGGAAAAACAAAATGAGAAATGTTCAAGTGTCATCAAAATGGATAATCAGATGGTTATGGGTGAATTATGGTATTTTCGTTTTGGGATTTTTTACATTGGGATTTTTCAGTGATAATAAAATTGTACGAATCAATTTCGTATTAGATGTCTTAATATGTATCATTTCTTTGATATTAAATTTTCTATTATTTCGGAAAAGATATCAAATCACATTTCTGGGGAAAATTACGTTGCTGTTTCTTACATTTTGTTTCATGGCATTTACGTATTTTGCATTTTTAACTTCAGGGAACGGATTGCCCCCAGCATTGTTTATGTGAAGAAAGTTGCTCTTTGAAAAGTGCCGTACAATCAGAGAGAACAATATAGAGTTCGCTCTGTTTTTTGGCACTTTTGTGTGGTAAAGGGTTGAAATGAGAAAAGAAATGAGGTATTATTTAGAATAACACTTTGAAAATTGGAAGGATGAGTATTATGAAGTTGAATATCGGAGTGATCAAAGGAGACGGAATCGGACCGGAAATTGTGACAGAAGCGATGAAAGTACTGGATCGAATCGCAGAAGTTTATGGACATGAATGTGTGTATACACAGCTTTTGATGGGCGGAGCATCCATTGACGTACATGGTGTTCCACTGACAGATGAGACGATCAGCAAAGCGAAGCTGTGTGATGCAGTTTTGATGGGCTCGATCGGCGGAGATACGAGGACTTCTCCATGGTATCAACTGGAGCCTTCAAAACGTCCCGAAGCCGGACTGTTAAAAATCAGAAAAGAACTGAATTTATTTGCAAATTTAAGACCGGCAGTATTGTATGAAGAACTTAAAGAAGCGTGTCCGCTGAAAGAGGAGATCATCAAAGACGGATTTGATCTGATGATCATGCGGGAGCTCACGGGCGGCCTGTATTTTGGGGAGCGCAGCACCAGAGAAATAGACGGGGTGATGACTGCCTGCGATACACTTACATATAATGAAGAAGAAATTCGAAGAATTGCGAAACGGGGATTTGACATCGCTGCGAAGCGTAGAAAAAAAGTGACCAGTGTGGATAAGGCAAATGTGCTGGATTCCTCCAGACTTTGGAGAAGCGTTGTGGAAGAGGTGGCTAAGGAATATCCGGAAGTGACTCTGGAGCATATGCTGGTGGATAATTGTGCCATGCAGCTCGTGAAGGATCCGGCACAGTTTGATGTGATCCTGACTGAGAATATGTTTGGGGATATCCTTTCAGATGAGGCAAGTATGGTGACTGGCTCGATTGGAATGCTTTCTTCTGCAAGTCTCAATGAGACAAAATTCGGACTTTACGAGCCAAGCGGCGGTTCTGCTCCGGATATTGCGGGAAAAGGAATTGCCAATCCGATTGCGACGATTCTGTCAGCAGCTATGATGCTTCGGTTTACATTTGATCTTGACAGGGAAGCAGATGCCATTGAGGAAGCGGTACAGCGTGTATTAAGAGACGGTTACCGCACGATCGATATTATGTCAGAGGGAAGTATACAGATCAATACCCGCGAGATGGGTGACAGGATCTGTGCACATATTCAGTAGAAAAAACAGAAATTCAAAAAAAGGAAAGAGGATGATAGAAGATGAGAAGTGATACTGTAACAAAGGGGATGCAGCAGGCGCCGCATCGTTCCCTGTTCAATGCGCTGGGAATGACACAAGAAGAACTGGACCGGCCGTTGATCGGAATTGTGAGTTCTTATAATGAGATCGTGCCGGGGCATATGAACCTGGATAAGATTACACAGGCTGTTAAAATGGGAGTTGCTATGGCAGGAGGAACACCGATCATGGTTCCTGCGATTGCAGTCTGTGACGGAATTGCCATGGGACATATTGGGATGAAATATTCGCTTGTGACAAGAGATCTGATCGCGGATTCTACAGAAGCACTGGCTATGGCACATCAGTTTGACGGACTTGTTATGATACCGAACTGTGATAAGAACGTTCCGGGACTTCTGATGGCAGCAGCCCGTGTGAATATTCCGACGATTTTTGTCAGCGGGGGACCGATGCTGGCGGGTCATGTGAAGGGAAGCAAGACCAGTCTTTCCAGCATGTTTGAGGCAGTCGGTTCCTATGCAGCAGGAAAATTTTCAGAAGAGGATGTGTGCGAATTTGAAGAAAAGGCATGTCCGACCTGTGGTTCCTGTTCCGGTATGTATACGGCAAACAGTATGAACTGCCTGACAGAGGCTCTTGGTATGGGACTGAAAGGAAACGGAACCATTCCGGCAGTGTATTCTGCAAGACTGCAGCTTGCAAAACATGCGGGAATGCAGGTGATGGAGCTGGTGAGAAAAAATATCCGTCCAAGAGATATTATGACAAAAGAAGCGATTTTAAATGCATTGACAGTGGACATGGCACTGGGATGTTCCACAAACAGTATGCTGCACATTCCTGCGATCGCACATGAGATCGGAATGGATTTTGAGATTGATTTTGCCAATCCGATCAGCGAGAAAACTCCGAATCTGTGCCATCTTGCTCCGGCAGGACATACATACATGGAAGATCTCAACGAGGCCGGCGGAGTTTATGCAGTGATGAATGAGCTGAACAAGAAAGGACTTCTTCATACAGAATGTATGACTGTGACCGGAAAGACACTGGGAGAGAACATCGAAGGATGTGTCAATAAAAATCCGGAGGTAATCCGCCCAATTGACAATCCGTACAGTGAGACAGGCGGTCTGGCAGTACTCAAAGGAAATCTGGCGCCGGACGGAAGTGTGGTAAAACGTTCTGCAGTCTGTGCAGAGATGCTGGTGCATGAAGGACCTGCAAGGATTTTTGAGAGTGACGAAGAAGCTACAGAAGCAATCAAATCCGGAAAGATCAACCCGGGAGATGTGATCGTGATCCGGTACGAGGGACCAAAAGGAGGTCCGGGAATGCGTGAGATGCTGAATCCGACTTCTGCGATCGCAGGATATGGGCTTGGATCTTCGGTTGCGCTGATCACGGACGGTCGCTTCAGCGGAGCATCCAGAGGTGCATCTATCGGACATGTGTCACCGGAAGCGGCAGTTGGAGGACCGATCGCGCTTGTCGAAGAAGGGGATATCATCAAGATCAATATTCCGGAATTAAAACTGGAGCTGGATGTATCAGAGGAAGAACTGGAAAGACGTCGTGCTGCATGGCAGCCAAGGGAGCCAAAGGTCAAGACAGGATATCTGGCAAGATATGCGTCTATGGTTACCTCCGGAAACAGAGGCGCAATTCTGGACATCCCGAAAAATAATTAGGAGGAGAGCATCATGCAGTTAAATGGAGCAGAGATTGTGATCGAATGTCTGAAAGAACAGGGTGTAGATACTGTATTCGGATATCCGGGGGGAGCAATTTTAAATGTATACGACGCTCTCTATGAGCATAGTAATGAAATCAGGCATATCCTGACTTCCCATGAACAGGGTGCGGCGCATGCGGCAGACGGGTATGCAAGAGCAACCGGCAGGGTGGGAGTGTGTCTGGCTACCAGCGGCCCGGGGGCAACGAATCTGGTGACAGGAATCGCAACGGCCTATATGGATTCCATTCCGGTCGTAGCGATTACCTGTAATGTAGGGGTTTCCCTGCTTGGAAAAGACAGCTTTCAGGAAATCGATATTGCAGGGATCACCATGCCGATCACCAAACATAACTTTATTGTCAAGGATGTGGAAAAACTGGCAGAGACAATCCGCAAGGCATTCCGGATCGCGCGCAGCGGCAGACCCGGGCCGGTTCTGATCGATATCCCGAAAGATATTACAGCAAACGTGACAGAATATCTTCCCCGGGAAGCAGAGTTCCCGCCGAGAAAGACGGAAACCATCACAGAGGAGGCACTTTCACGTGCTGTGGAGATGATCGAAGCATCCCAAAAGCCGTTTATTTATGCAGGGGGCGGCGTTGTCCTTTCGGGGGCGAGCAGAGAATTGCGTGAATTCGCAGAAAAGGTGGATGCTCCGGTGACAGATACTCTGATGGGAAAGGGAGCATTTCCGGGAACAGATCCGCGTTACACAGGGATGGTCGGAATGCATGGAACCAAGACATCCAACTATGGAGTCAGTGAGTGCGATCTGTTGATCGCAGTAGGAGCCAGATTTGATGACCGTGTAACGAGCGATACAGAAAAGTTTGCGAAGAATGCACAGATTTTGCAGATTGATATCGATCCGGCAGAGATGAACAAAAACGTGTTGATCGATCATGGAATCGTCGGAGATTTGAAAGAAGTTTTAATGCGGTTGAATGCAAGACTTGAGGAACAGTCACATCCGGAGTGGATGGAACAGATTGCAGCGTATCAGAAAGAATATCCGCTTCAGTATGAGGATGGAAAGCTGACCGGTCCGTATATCGTAGAAGAGATTTACAGGCAGACAAAAGGAGATGCAATCATTACGACAGAAGTAGGACAGCATCAGATGTGGGCTGCACAGTATTATAAATATAAAGAGCCAAGGACGCTCTTGTCATCCGGAGGACTTGGAACAATGGGATATGGACTTGGCGCATCCATCGGAGCCAAAATGGGCTGTCCGGAAAAGACCGTAGTCAATATCGCCGGAGACGGATGTTTCCGTATGAACATGAATGAGATCGCAACAGCTGCGAGATATCAGATTCCGATCGTACAGGTCGTGGTGAACAATCATGTGCTTGGTATGGTACGCCAGTGGCAGAATCTCTTTTACAATCAGCATTATTCCCAGACAATCCTGGATGATGCGGTGGATTTTGTAAAGCTGGCACAGGCGCTTGGAGCAGAAGGAATCCGTGTGACAACAAAAGAAGAGTTTGCAGACGCTTTTGCAAAAGCAGTAAAGATGCAGCGTCCTGTTGTGCTGGACTGCCAGATCGACCAGGATGACAAGGTGTGGCCGATGGTTGCGCCGGGAGCTGCGATCAGCGAAGTGTTTGATGAGATGGATTTGAACGAAGAATAAATTTTCTTTGTTTCAATATAAAAAATGAAATTCAGGAGGAAAAGAAGATGAGTAGAGTGTACAATTTTTCAGCCGGACCGGCAGTGCTGCCGGAAGAAGTGCTAAAAAGAAGCAGCAGATGAAATGTTAGATTACAGAGGAACCGGAATGTCGGTTATGGAAATGAGTCATCGCTCGAAAGCCTTCGAGACGATTATTCAGGAAGCAGAGGCAGATCTCAGAGAGCTGATGGATATTCCGGACAATTACAAGGTTTTATTTTTGCAGGGCGGAGCATCTCAGCAGTTTGCGATGATTCCGATGAATCTGATGAAGAACCGGGTGGCAGATTACATTGTGACCGGTCAGTGGGCAAAAAAAGCAGCGGATGAGGCAGAAAAGTATGGAACCGTAAACCGGATCGCATCTTCTGCAGACAAGACTTTTTCTTATATTCCGGACTGTTCGGATCTTCCGGTTTCAGAAGATGCAGATTATGTATACATCTGTGAGAATAATACGATTTACGGAACAAAATTTAAAGAACTGCCGAATACAAAAAGGAAAGACGCTGGTTGCAGACGTTTCTTCCTGTTTCCTCTCTGAGCCTGTAGATGTCACAAAATATGGAGTGATCTATGGAGGCGTACAGAAAAATATCGGACCGGCAGGTGTTGTGATCGTGATTATCCGGGAAGACCTGATCACAGAAGATGTGCTTCCAGGCACACCGACGATGCTGAAATACAAAACGCATGCAGATGCGGATTCTCTCTACAACACTCCGCCTGCATACGGAATCTATATTTGCGGAAAAGTGTTTAAGTGGCTGAAGAAGATGGGCGGCCTTTCTGCGATGAAAGAGAAAAATGAAAAGAAAGCTAAAACTGTTGTACGATTTTCTGGACGAAAGTAAGTTGTTCAAAGGAACCGTGGAGAAAAAAGACCGTTCTCTGATGAATGTTCCATTTGTGGACAGGAGACAAAGATCTGGATGCCAAATTTGTGAAAGAAGCCAAAAGAAGCCGGACTGGAAAATCTGAAGGGACACCGTACTGTAGGCGGAATGCGTGCAAGTATTTACAACGCAATGCCGTATGAAGGAGTAGAAGCTCTCGTTGCGTTTATGAAGAAGTTTGAGGAGGAAAATGCGTAGTATGTATCAGTATCATTGCCTGAATCCAATCTCTCAGATTGGACTCGATAAATTTACAGAGAACTATCAAAAAACAGAGGCTGCAGAGGCGGCAGACGCAATTTTGGTCAGAAGTGCATCTATGCATGAGATGGAACTGCCGGAGAACCTGAAAGTTGTGGCAAGAGCAGGTGCAGGTGTGAACAATATTCCTCTGGATCGTTGTGCGGAGAAAGGGATCGTAGTATTCAATACACCCGGAGCCAATGCAAATGGTGTGAAAGAACTCGTAATTGCAGGAATGCTTCTGGCAGCCCGTGACATTATCGGAGGTATCAACTGGGTGCAGGAGTACGAAGAAGACGGAGATATCGCAAAAATCACAGAAAAGAAGAAGAAAGCTTTTGCAGGAACGGAGCTGGAAGGAAAAAAATAGGAGTGATCGGTCTGGGAGCGATCGGAGTTCTGGTGGCGAATGCAGCGACACATCTGGGAATGGAAGTATATGGATATGACCCGTACGTATCCGTAGATGCGGCATGGAAGCTTTCCAGAAATATTCATCATGCAAAATCCGTGGATGAATTGTACAAAGAGTGCGATTATCTGACCGTTCATGTTCCGGCACTGGACGATACAAAAGGAATGATCAACAAAGACGCCATCAGTCTGATGAAAGACGGGGTAGTGATCCTGAATTTTGCGAGAGATGTACTGGTCAATCAGGAAGATATCGTGGATGCTTTAGTATCTGAGAAAGTGCGCAGTTATGTGACGGACTTCCCGACAAAAGAGATCGTAGGTGTCAGAGGCGCAATCGTGATTCCGCATTTGGGAGCTTCCACAGAAGAGTCTGAGGATAATTGCGCCAAAATGGCAGTTGCAGAAGTGATGGATTATCTGCAGAACGGAAATATTACACATTCTGTAAATTATCCGGACTGCGATATGGGAGTGAAAGGAAGCGGAGCAAGAATTACAATCCTGCACCGCAACATCCCGAATATGCTGGGACAGTTTACAGCACTTCTGGCAGGCGAGGGAATGAATATTTCCCTGATGGCAAATAAGAGTAAGAAGGAATATGCTTATACGATGATCGACGTAGAATCCGAGGTTTCCGGACAGATTGCGAAAGCACTGGAAGCAGTAGAAGGTGTTCTGAAAGTAAGAGTGATCGTGTGAGAAAAAGGCAGATGTTATCTGATTGAAAGGATCAGGGCATCTGCCTTTTGCAGTTATAGTAAGAAAAATTACTATTGACAATACATGTATGAGTGTATACAATTATACAAGAACTTTTGCTAAGTAGAGTGTTAAAGAGTGGACGGAGGAGAAAATCATGGAAAATAGAAAAGTACGTTTGAATCAGCACACAAATCTTCTGGAACTGGAAGAACACATGTATCCACTGGTGGATGTAGATACGCCGAATGTGTTCCGGAATCTGTTCCATTATGATGAAATCCCAAAGATTGCATTCAATGACCGTATTGTGCCGCATAATATGCCGGATGAAATCTGGATCACAGATACGACATTTAGAGACGGACAGCAGTCCAGAGCTCCTTATACAACAGAGCAGATTGTGACGATTTATGATTATTTCCATCGTCTGGGAGGTCCTAACGGAAAGATTCGTCAGAGTGAGTTTTTCCTGTACAGCAAGAAAGATCGGGATGCGGTCTACAAATGTCTGGAGAGAGGATATCAGTTTCCGGAAGTGACAAGCTGGATCCGTGCCAGTAAAAAGGATTTTCAGCTGGTAAAAGATATAGGTCTCAAGGAGACAGGGATTTTGGTCAGCTGTTCCGATTATCATATTTTTACAAGCTGAAGATGACGAGGCGGGAAGCGATGGAACATTATTTATCTGTTGTGCGTGAGTGCATGGAAACCGGAGTTCGGCCGAGATGTCATCTGGAAGATATCACACGTTCTGATATTTACGGTTTTGTGATTCCGTTTTGTCTGGAACTGATGAAGCTGATGGAAGAGTATCAGATCCCGGTCAAGATCCGTGTCTGTGATACGATGGGATATGGGGTGAATTTCCCGGGTGCAGTGATTCCGCGTTCTATTCCGGGAATCATCTATGGTCTGATGACACATGCGGGCGTGCCAAGTGAACTGATCGAATTCCACGGACACAACGATTTCTATAAAGCAGTCAATAATTCGACGACAGCGTGGCTTTACGGAGCCTGCGGAGTGAACTGTTCCTTGTTTGGTATCGGAGAGCGTACGGGTAATACACCTTTAGAGGCAATGGTATTTGAGTATGCACAGCTTCGAGGAACACTGGATGGAATGGATACAACGGTTATTACAGAGCTGGCTGAATATTATGAGAAGGAAATCGGATACAGAGTGCCATCGAGGACACCGTTTGTCGGAAAGAATTTTAATGTCACAAGAGCTGGAATCCATGCGGATGGAATGCTCAAAAATGAAGAGATCTATAATATATTTGATACAGACAAATTCCTGAACCGCCCAGCGCTGGTTTCTGTTTCCAATACATCCGGAGCGGCGGGAATCGCCTACTGGATCAATGCCTACTATAAACTTCCGCAGGGCAGTCAGGTGGATAAAAATTCAGAACTGGTCAGCCGATTGAAAGAGTGGGTAGATAAGGAGTATGAAGAAGGTCGCGTTACAGTCTTGACAGATGACGAATTAATTGCCAAAATAGATAGTATATGTAAGGAACTGCATATAAAATTGTAGCTGGGAGGCTGACAGATAGAAAATGGGCGAATATCAGGATAATTCTCTGGGAAGCCGTGTGTTCCAGAGACTCCGCGAAGACATACTGAGCGGAAAATATAAAGAGCATGATGAACTGCGGGAGAATACACTCGGAAAAGAGCTGGGGGTAAGCCGGACACCGGTCAGAGAGGCACTCAGGCAGCTGGAGCTGGAAGGACTGGTCACGATCATACCGAACAAAGGAGCGTATGTGACCGGAATTTCATCCAAGGATATCAGAGATATCTATATCCTGCGTTCTATGCTGGAAGGGTTGTGTGCCAGATGGGCAACAGAGCATATTACGGAGGAACAGCTGGATGAGCTGGAAGAAGTGATTCTTCTATCAGAATTCCATATGAAAAAAGTAAGTGGAAATAATGCAGACCAGGTGACAGATCTGGATGGCAAATTCCATAAGATTTTGTATGAAGCATCGGACAGCCGGATTTTAAGCCATGTCCTGATGGATTTTCATAAATATGTGCAGCAGGCAAGAAGAAACTCTGTCGTTTCAGAGGAGAGAGCCAGAAAGTCGATCAGAGAGCACAAGCAGATCCTTCGTGCGATTCGAGACAACGATGCAGATCTGGCAGAGCAGCTTGCAAACGAACACATCCTGCATGTGATGCAGAATTTGAAAAAACAGGGATACGAAGAAATTTAGGAGGATACGGAACATGGAAAAATTAAGATGACCACACCAATCGTGGAAATGGACGGGGACGAGATGACAAGAATTCTCTGGAAGATGATCAAAGAAGATCTTCTGGAGCCATACATTGACCTGAATACAGAATATTATGATCTGGGGCTGGAGCACCGCAATGAGACGAACGATCAGGTGACAGTAGATTCTGCAAATGCGACGAAAAATATAAAGTGGCAGTCAAATGTGCGACGATCACTCCAAATGCGGCGCGTATGGAAGAGTATGATCTCAAAGAGATGTGGAAGAGTCCAAATGGTACGATCCGCGCTATTTTAGACGGAACAGTTTTCCGTGCTCCGATTGTTGTAAAAGGAATTGAGCCTTGTGTAAAAAGCTGGAAGAAGCCAATTACGATCGCAAGACATGCATATGGGGATGTGTATAAAGGATCCGAGATGAAGATTCCGGGTGCTGGAAAAGTGGAGCTGGTCTACACAGCAGAAGACGGAACGCAGACAAGAGAGCTGGTTCATGAGTTTACAGGCGCAGGAATCGTACAGGGAATGCATAATGTCAATGAGTCGATTGAAAGTTTTGCAAGAAGCTGTTTCAATTATGCACTGGACACAAAACAGGATCTCTGGTTTGCAACAAAGGATACAATTTCCAAGAAATATGACCATACATTTAAAGATATTTTCCAGGAAATCTACGATGCAGAATATGATGAGAAGTTTAAAGCAGCGGGAATCGAATATTTCTATACATTGATTGATGATGCCGTAGCGCGTGTGATGAAATCAGAGGGCGGATTTATCTGGGCATGTAAGAACTATGACGGTGATGTGATGAGCGACATGGTGTCTTCAGCATTTGGTTCTCTTGCAATGATGACATCGGTATTGGTTTCTCCGGAAGGGTATTATGAGTATGAAGCGGCACATGGTACGGTACAGCGTCATTATTACAAGCACTTAAAAGGGGAAGAGACTTCTACAAACTCTGTGGCAACGATCTTTGCATGGTCCGGAGCGCTGAGAAAACGCGGAGAGCTGGATGGAAACAAAGAATTGATGGAGTTTGCTGACAGACTGGAAAAAGCTACGATCGATACGATTGAGGCAGGAGAGATGACAAAAGATCTGGCACTGATCACAACAATTGAGAATCCGACAGTCTTAAACAGTGAAGGATTTATCAAAGCAATCGCGAAGAGATTGTAAAAGAAAATAGAAAAGTGGGGTGAAAAATCTTACATCGGATTTTTCACCCCGTTTTTTATACCCCGGGTGAGAGAATGATCACGAGATAAAACAGGGCAAAAAAACAATTTTGTAAAGTATGTATTTTTTATTATATAAAATGAAAAGATTTGTAACGTTTTAGAATGTGAGCAGTTATTAAGGTGAAAGGAGGGGGAGATGTGGAGTTCGAAAAAATATATCAGCTGTATTTTCGGGAAGTTTTTCTATATGTTCGCAGCCTGACGCCGGATGAAGTGACAGCAGAAGAAATTGCGCAGGAGACGTTTGTAAAAGCATTAAAATCTCTGAATCAATTTGACGGGAGAAAGGATATCAGAGCCTGGCTTTTTACAATTGCGAAGAATACATATTTTAGCTACTGCAGACGAAAAAAGCATGATTCAGATTGGACAGAGTATGAAAACATAGTAGATGTAGGAGTTCATTTTGCAGAAAATCTGGTGAATGAAGAAAAGGCATTTTTGATTCACAAGTTCCTTCACAATATGGAAGAACCATATAAAGAAGTGTTTAATTTGCGGGTGTTTGGAGAACTTTCTTATGAAAAAATCGGAACATTATTTCAAAAAAGTTCCGGCTGGGTGAGAGTTACTTTTTATAGAGCGAAAAAGAAAATTGAAGAGTATATGGAGGAGCAGGGATATGAGTAAAATCAGTTGTAATGTAATACAGGATATCATGCCGCTGTATGTAGATGAAATTGTGAGTGAGGATACAAAGAAGCTGGTAGAAGAACATTTGAAGGAATGTGAAGACTGCAGAAAAGAAATGGAAAAAATGCGGGCAAAAATAATATTGCCGAATAAGAAAAAAATCAATCAGGCAGAAAAAGAAACTGTTTCAGAAATTAAAACACAGATTGATCAACCGTAGGATCGCAGCAGCAATACTTGGGGCGATTCTTGTGTGCGCCCTTCTGGCAGGAGTTTATACAATTCTGGTGCTTCCGAAAGAGCCGATCCCGTTTGATCCACAGAAAATGGAAGTGGAAATAGTCGGAGAGGATGCCTATTTATCCTATGCAGAAAGTGATTCGGCAGGCTCTGTTTTTTGTAACCCTGTAACAGTGGGAGAGGGAGCAGAAAAAAGGGAATTGCAATGGTTTATTTAAATCGAAACCTGTGGTCCACATATATACAACCTCATTTGCAAGAGCAGAACGAAGATGAGATGATCTATCTCGGAAAAGCTGCGGATATGGATATCATATACTATGGAAAGTTTGATGTGGAAAATTTTTATGAAAAAAATACCGGAGATATTAAAAGAATGACTCCTATCTGGAAGAAGTGATATTAGAAATGAAATGGAAAGGACTCGCAGATTATTCTGCGAGTTCTTCCCATTTTTCGTACAGTTCTTCCAGTTCGGTATTGTTTGCATCTTTTTCCAATGCAAGTTCCTGACATTTGACAGAATTGGAATAGACTTCTTCCTGCGTCATCAGCTCGTCGATTTCCACATTTCGTTCTTCCAGAACAGCAATTCGGTCTTCCGTCTTTTTCAGTTCATTTTTTTCGTTTTCGTTTCTTTTGTCCTGCAGTTCCTTTTGTTCCTGTCCAGCTTAGTTTGGAGTCTGAAGGTGTCGATTCGGTGGTATTTTGAGGAACTGTCTGATCAGCAGCCGGGGTGGCGTATGCGGCGGTCAGTTCTTCTTTTTTCTCCAGATAGTAATCATAGTTTCCGATATAATTGACAAAAGTCTGGTTGACCAGTTCCAGAATCCGGGTGGCAGTCTGGTTGATAAAGTACCGGTCATGGGATACGTACAGAACCGTGCCGGTATATTCGTTGAGTGCCTGCTCCAGAATTTCTTTGGAAGTAATATCCAGGTGGTTGGTCGGCTCGTCAAGAATCAGAAAATTGGCTTCTGAAAGCATCAGTTTTGCAAGAGAGACACGTCCTTTTTCTCCACCGCTTAAATCCCGGATCAGCTTGTAGACATCGTCTCCGGTAAACTGAAATGCTGCAAGAGTGTTTCGGATCTGCGTATTGGTGAGTGTCGGATAATCGTCGGAAATCTCGTCGAAAATAGTTTTTTCATTGTGCAGCACATGATGTTCCTGATCGTAGTATCCGATCTGAACTTTAGAACCCAGTGTAAAACTTCCGGAATCCGGTTCTACGACCTGATTGAGTATTTTCAAGAGTGTTGTTTTTCCGGTTCCATTGTCTCCGATGATCGCTACGTGCTCTCCGCGCTTGATTTCAAAGCTGATATCATGGAATAACACCTGACTGTCAAAACGTTTCCCGAGGGATTCGATACTTAAAACGTCATTTCCACTGACTTCGGAAGGTTCCAGTGTAAAGTGCATCTCTCTTGCCGCTTCTGCGGGTCTTTCGACAGGTGTGATTTTGGAGAGCATTTTTTCCCTGCTTTCCGCGCGTTTGATTGATTTTTCACGGTTGAAAGAGCGCAGTTTTTCAATGACTGCTTCCTGATGCTTGATTTCACGCTGCTGGTTTAAATATTCTTTGAGCTGCGCATCCCGGATCATCTGTTTTTTCTGTGCATAGTCTTTGTAATTGCCGGTATACATGCGTACAGAGCCGTTTTCAATCTCGATGACCTTTGTCACAACGCGGTTTAAGAAAAACCGGTCATGGGAAACAATCAGAACTGCACCCGGATAGTTCAGAAGATACGTCTCCAGCCAGCTGATGGAGTTCAGATCCAGGTGGTTGGTCGGTTCGTCCAACAACAGGATATCTGGTTTTGTGAGCAAAAGTTTTCCGAGAGATACCCTGGTTTTCTGACCGCCGGAAAGGGTGTCTGTGGGTTTTGAGAATTCTTCTTCTGTAAAGCCAAGACCTTTTAAAACACCGGTGATCTCACTTTCGTAGGCGTAACCGTTTTTCGATTCAAATTCTGACATCAGCCGGTTGTAAGTGTTTAAACGGTTTGTCAGTTCCTCTCCGGAAAGAGATTTTAACTCCAGTTCGATGGCGCGGATCTGGGCCTCCAGAGCGATAATATCAGATTTTGCAATTTTTAGTTCTTCATAGATCGTGTTTGTAGTATCCAGATTCTGATGCTGGGCAAGATAGCCAAGCGTCTTTCCTTTTGTCAGAATAACGTCTCCTTCATCCAGAGGCAGTTCTCCTACGATCATTTTGAAGATTGTTGATTTTCCTGCACCGTTGACGCCGACAAGTGCAGCTTTTTCACGGTCTTCTACATGAAAAGAGCCATCCCGGACAATGAGATGGTCGCCGAATGATTTATTTAAATTATGACATGCGAGTATCATGAAATTCCTCCTGTATTTTGACAATAACTGATTATTTCGAATCATCACCATTTCATTATAACGAAAACACGGCAAAATACAATATAAAAGTTTGACTTATCTTTCACAATTCTATATAATAAGAAAAGATTAAAATTGGAGGGTACAATCAGTGGAAGAAAGAAAAATATCCCGTGCAGTTATCAGCAGGCTCCCCAGATATTATAGATACCTTGGAGATTTGATGGAAGATCAGGTGGAGAGGATCTCATCCAACGATCTAAGTAAGAAGATGCATGTCACGGCATCCCAGATTCGACAGGATCTCAATAATTTCGGGGGATTCGGGCAACAGGGATACGGGTATAATGTAAAATATTTATATACGGAGATCGGCAAGATTCTCGGACTGGACAGAAGCCACAATTTCATTATCATAGGTGCAGGTAATCTGGGACAGGCTATTGCCAATTATACGAATTTTGAACGGAGAGGATTTGTTATCAGAGGAATGTTTGATATCAATCCAAAGCTGATCGGATTGGTGATCCGCGGTATCGAGATCCGTTCTGTGGATGATCTGGAAACCTTTATCAGGGAAAATAATATCCAGATCGCAGCACTTACCATTCCAAAGACAAAGGCTCCGGAGATTGCTGACCGTCTGATCAAAGCCGGTATTAAGGCTATCTGGAATTTTGCACATACAGATCTGAATCTGCCAAAAGATGTGATCGTAGAAAGCGTACATCTTTCAGACAGTCTGATGAAGCTGTCATATAATGTCAGTCGTCACCGGGAAGAACAAAACAAGTAAGAATAACTCAGTTCATGTGCAAAGGCGTGTGGTCGGAAAATATCTGGCTGCACGTCCTTTCTTTTCAGGAGCAGAAGGGAGATCGGGTATGAGATATTTACCAGACGGAGCGTGGATGCAGAGAGCGGATGAATATACGATTCAAAAGATCGGGATTCCTTCTCTGGTATTGATGGAGCGGGCAGCTCTGAAAACAGTGGAAGTGATGAAAGAGAAAGGAATCAGTCTGGATCACTGTCTTGTTGTGTGCGGAAGTGGAAATAATGGTGGAGATGGATTCGCCGTTGCAAGACTTCTTTATCTGGAGGGAAAAGATGTGTGTGCGGTTTTTGCAGGGAAAGAAACATCCATGAGTGAAGAATGCAGACAGCAGAGGCAGATCGCATCCAATCTGGGTGTTTCCGTTGTCACAAACATTCCCCCAAAAGAATATACTGTTGTCATAGATGCTGTGTTTGGTGTAGGTTTAAGCAGGACGATCGAGGGGCATTATAAAGATGTGATCGAAGAAATGAACCAGATACATGCAGAGAAAGTGGCAATCGATATTCCGTCAGGAATCAGCTCTTTTGACGGACAGGTGCTGGGAACGGCATTTCATGCGGACTTGACAGTTTCTTTTGCATGTGAGAAACTGGGAACTGTTTTGTTTCCGGGATCCGATTATGCGGGCGAGGTAATCCCTGTGGAAATCGGGATCGGGACAAAACTTTTTGAAGAAAATCCGGAAGTCTGTTACACATTGGAAAAATCGGATCTTTCCAAATTTCTTCCGGATCGGAAAAAGAATTCCCACAAGGGAAGTTATGGAAAGATTCTGATGATCACGGGCAGTAAGGGGATGTCTGGTGCGGCATACTTAAGTGCACGTGCAGCTTATATAAGTGGTGGCGGTCTGGTACAGATCTATACAGAAGAATCGAACCGGACGATTTTGCAGCAGCTCTTACCGGAAGCAATCGTATCCACCTATACAGAATATGAGGAAGAAAAACTGCAAAGTCTTTTGAAGTGGGCAGATGTAATCTGTATCGGATGCGGACTTGGAAAAAGCAGGACCGCCGGGCAGATACTTTCTTATTTGATGAAATATGCAGAGGTCCCATGTGTGATCGATGCAGACGGTTTGAATCTTTTGGCGGATCATATGGAACTTCTTCCAAAAGAAAAAAAGCCATTTGTACTGACACCACATATGAAAGAAATGGCAGGACTTTTGGGGTGTACCATCCCGGAACTTGGGAAAAACAGATTTGCTGCGTTAAAAGAATTTACAGACAGCTATGGTGTTGTTTGTGCACTGAAGGATGCACGTACGCTTGTGGCAGGAAAAGACCGGCAGATGTTTCTGAATACTGCTGGAAACAGTGCGATGGCAAAGGCCGGTTCCGGCGATGTGCTTGCCGGAGTGATCACAGGGCTTCTGGCGCAGCATATGAAAGTGTATGAAGGGACTGTGCTGGGAGTGTATCTTCATGCCTGTGGAGGAGATGCAGCCAGAGAGAGGAGAGGCGCTTACAGCGTTCTGGCAGAAGATCTGACAGAGGGGATCGCAGCTTGTATCAAAAAGACAGAAAAGGGGAGATAATGATGGAAAAACACAGCAGAGTGTATGCAGAGATTGATCTGGATGCAATTTCATATAACATGGAACAGATGAAAAAGAGGGTTGGAGAAGGCGCAAAATTTATTGCCGTAGTGAAAACAGACGGATATGGACATGGTGCGGTTCCGATTGCCTGTATGCTGGATGACGATCCGGATGTATGGGGCTATGCGACTGCGACTCTGGAAGAAGCAGTGGAGCTTCACAGAGCGGGAATTCAAAAACCGACGATGGTGCTGGGATGTGTATTCCCGGATCAGTATGAAGAAATGATAAAAGAAGAGGTGCGCGCCACAGTATACACACTGGATATGGCACAGGAGATTTCGAATCTTGCCCGAAAGTTGGGGAAAACAGCGTATTTTCATATCAAGATCGATACAGGGATGGAACGGCTCGGATTTCCGGCAACAGAGGAGAGCGCAGATCTGATCGGGCAGATTGAAAAACTTCCGAATGTATGCCTGGAAGGAATGTTTACGCATTTTGCAAAAGCAGATGAGCTGGATAAAACATTTTCAGAAGAGCAGTACAGAAAATTTGTATGGATGAGAAATGAGGTTGAAAAGCGGGGGATTTCGATTTCGCAATACCATTGCGATAACAGCGCGGGAATCATTGATTTTCCACAGTGGAAACAAAAATCTGGTCCGTGCGGGAATTGCGTTGTACGGACTGTATCCGTCAGAGGAAGTAAAAAAAGAGACTGTGGACTTAAAGCCGGCACTTCGCCTGGTCAGCCACGTCAGCTTTGTGAAAGAAGTAGAGCCGGGAGCTTCCATCAGTTACGGAGGGACTTTTACGGCAGATAAGAAAATGAAAGTGGCTACCATTCCGGTAGGATACGGGGACGGTTATGCGAGAGGCTTATCTAATCGCGGAGAAGTCCTGATCCGTGGGAAAAGAGCACGGATACTGGGACGTGTCTGTATGGATCAGTTTATGGTAGATGTGACTGATATTCCGGATACTGTATTTATGGATGAAGTCGTTCTGATCGGAAGAGACGGAGATGATGAGATCACGGTGGAGGAACTTAGCGAGATCTGCGGTCGTTTCAATTATGAATTTGTCTGCTGTCTTGGAAAAAGAATTCCCCGGGTTTATAAGGGAAGCAACCTTTTGGAAAAATAAATGTCAGTTGAATACATCCGATAAAAGCGGGAATACTCAAGTATACTTCCCTGAGGGGGAGAAAATTGAAGTATAAGAATCGGAGTGTGAATAGAACGTGACAGTCAGACGAGGGGATATTTATTATGCGGATTTAAGTCCGGTGATCGGTTCAGAACAGGGCGGTGTGCGGCCGGTGCTGGTTATCCAGAATGATGTGGGAAATAAGCACAGTCCTACAGTGATCTGTGCAGCGATCACATCCAGAATGAACAAAGCAAAGCTGCCTACACACATTGAAATCAGTGCAAAAAAATACCGGCTTGTGAAAAATTCAGTGGTACTTCTGGAGCAGATCAGAACATTGGACAAAAAGCGGCTGAAGGAGTATATCTGCCATGTGGACGGAACATTTATGGAAGAAGTCAATGAAGCGATCCGCATCAGCCTGGAACTTCCTACATAACGGAAATGGGCGGGAAATGTCAGCGTTACAACTTTACAGAACGAAAAAAGAGTGATAAAATGGAACAACGAGTTTATGAGATAAAAGGAGAATTGAGCAATGTCAGGACATTCAAAATTTGCAAATATTAAGCACAAAAAAGAGAAAAATGATGCAGCAAAGGGAAAGATTTTTACGAAGCTTGGTAGAGAGCTTGCGGTTGCAGTAAAAGAAGGCGGCGGTCCGGATCCGGCAAACAACAGCCGTCTGCGTGATGTGATCGCAAAGGCGAAAGCAAACAACATGCCGAATGATACGATCGACAGAAACATCAAGAAAGCGGCAGGAGAAGGTTCTGGAGACAACTACGAACACATCACATACGAGGGATACGGGCCAAACGGAACAGCGATCATTGTAAAGACACTGACAGACAACAAGAACCGTACTGCATCCAACGTAAGAAATGCATTCACAAAAGGAAGCGGAAATGTAGGAACACCGGGATGCGTCTCTTTTATGTTTGATGAAAAGGGACAGATCATCGTTGCAAAAGAAGACTGCGATATGGATGCAGATGAACTGATGATGATGGCTCTGGACTTTGGGGCGGAAGATTTTTCAGAAGAAGAGGAGAGTTTTGAGATTCTGACTGCTCCGGAAGATTTCAGTGAAGTGCGCCTGAAATTAGAGGAAGCAGGAATCGTCATGGCAGATGCGGAAGTGACGATGATCCCGCAGACTTATGTGGAGCTGACAAGTGAAGAGGATATCAAAAATATCCAGAAAACACTGGATCTTCTCGATGAGGATGATGATGTTCAGGACGTGTACCACAACTGGGATGAGTAAGCACACCTTACATAGATTTTAAATAGTGATAATGAAACCATAATAAACATACATTAGAATGGTATCAGAAGTTGTTTATCAATGGTTTGGAGGTATCACTATGGTAAAAGAAAGAAGAAGTGCAAAACGGATTAAATATGATATGGTTCGTGTTTACTCCAAAATGGAGACTCATGTAGATGGGAAAGCAAAAAGTGTTTTCAAAAGAAAGCCTTATGCTCTCGCAAAATAAGAATAAAGAACAGGTCTGTCGGTATCTGGAAATCCGGCAGACCTGTTTCTTTATGCAAAAAAATTGAAATGCAGTATCAGATATGCTATACTGAACAATGGTATAAAAGGAAATACAACAAAAAGAGGAATGCCAATGAGTCAGAATAGCTTACAGAATGATTTGATTGTTTTGTATGAAAAAACCAGAGAAAAAGTACGGGGATTTCAGAAGAAAACATATCAGTCAGACATGGGAATTTTAAAAGAAGAAAATCAGACACTGCTGGAATGTGTGAAAGAAACAATTGAAAAATCTGAAAAATGTATGCAGGAAGTTGCGGGGTATGTTCCGGAATATGCATCGGAGATGCTCTCTCAGATTGATTCCAAGCGAAAAAGAGAAGCGGCAGTTATTGATCACAACATGGCTATGGTAGCTTTTTTTGTTCCGCTGATGGGGGAAATTCAGAGTACGCAGACGAAGATATTTACGGAGAAAATCGTGGAGTTATGGAATCAGAAGGTACCTGGCAGCAAAATCGGACACTCGGATGCTGCAAGTATTGAGAATGGGTTTAAAAAAGGAGTTTTCTGTTATATTACAACAGCTGTCTGTAAGAGTCTGAACAAGCCAGATGATTGCTATGAACTGAATCTTTTGAGGGAATACAGAGATCAGTATCTGATGGGGACAAAGGATGGAGAGATTCTTGTAAAAGAGTATTATAATATTGCTCCGACAATCGTAAAGCGGATTGACCGCAGTCCGGACGCATCAGAAATTTATGCGGATATCTGGGAAAAGTATTTAAAGCCGTGTGTACGCCTGATTGAAGCGGGCGAACAAGAAGAATGCAGAGAATTGTACACAAAGATGGTTCGTTCTCTGGAGAAGAAATATTTGTATTCAGTAGGAGGAGAGAAAAATGAGTAATTACAAGACAGAGACAAAATGTATACAATCCGGATATGAACCGGGTAATGGAGAGGCGAGAGTTCTTCCTATTTATCAGAGTACAACATTTCGATATACAAGCAGTGAACAGATGGGGCGTCTGTTTGACTTAGAGGAGTCCGGTTATTTTTATACCAGACTTCAGAATCCGACCAATGATGCGGTTGCTGCAAAAATCTGTGATCTGGAAGGCGGAGTGGCAGCAATGCTGACATCATCCGGACAGGCAGCTAATTTCTATGCGATTATGAATATCGTGGAAGCGGGAGATCATATTGTCTGTGCATCTGCTCTTTACGGAGGTACCTACAATCTGTATGCCCATACGATCAAAAAAATGGGTGTAGAAGCTACGTTTGTAGATCCTGAGTGTACGCAGGAAGAGCTGGATGCAGCATTTCAGGAAAATACAAAAGCAGTATTTGGAGAGACAATCGCCAATCCTGCCCTCGTTGTTCTGGATCTGGAAAAATTTGCAAATGCCGCACATGCACATGGTGTGCCGTTTATTGTGGATAATACATTTGCAACACCGATCAACTGCCGTCCGTTTGAATGGGGCGCAGATATCGTTACACATTCCACAACAAAGTATATGGATGGCCATGCCGCAGGCTTAGGAGGCTGTATTGTAGACAGTGGAAACTTTGACTGGACAAAGTATCCAGAGAAATATCCGGGACTGTGTACACCAGATGACAGCTACCATGGTGTGATTTATACAGAGCGTTTTGGTATCGGTGGAGCGTATATAACAAAAGCAACAGCACAGCTTATGAGAGATTTCGGAGCAATGCAGTCCCCACAGAATGCATTTATTTTAAATCTTGGATTAGAAAGTCTTCATGTCCGTATGAAACGTCATTGTGAAAATGGACTGGCAGTTGCAAAGTTCTTACAGCAGCATGAAAAAGTTACCTATGTAAATTACTGTGGTCTTGAAGGAGATGCTTATCATGAACTGGCAGAAAAGTATCTTCCAAATGGTTCTTGTGGTGTAGTAAGCTTTGGTGTAAAAGGTGGAAGAAAAGCAGCAGAGAATTTTATGAAACATTTAAAAATCGCGGCAATTGAAACACATGTTGCAGATGCGAGAACCTGTTGTCTGCATCCTGCAAGTGCAACACACCGTCAGATGAATGATGAAGAGTTAGAAGCATGTGGCGTAAAACCAGACTTAATTCGTTATTCCTGTGGTTTAGAGAATGCAGAAGATTTAATTGCAGATCTTTCCCAGGCATTAGAGCAGATTTAATATTCAGATTCAGATATAGAAAGCTGTAGGGGTATGAAAGCATTTACATAAAGATGCAATACCCACTACAGCTTTTTTGTAATAGGGACAAATTGGAAAAAGAAAAAGTAAATAAGTCTTATTTTGCACACATTTTAAATGTATAATGCCTTTTGTAACAAGTTGTTAACAAATAATATATATTTACACAACAATTATTGCGAGAGGAGTTTACAATTGAAACATAAAAAGACACTATTTACATTCTTGCTTCTGTGTGGGTTATTCGTTCTTAGTAAGCCGGTATCCGCAGCGAAAGTACCAGTAATTCGTGCAGGCAAGTCAACGAATTTAAAAGGAACCATCATTAATGTGAAGTACAGAGGAACAGCAGTGACAATGGCGGATAATGCAGCGGCACCATCTATTAAGATTGGTTCTGATATTTTTG
>ENA-OQJN01000109-OQJN01000109.1-human-gut-metagenome-genome-assembly--contig:-NODE-109-length-42078-cov-3.236252_pt1 | contig 42078 bp, 39 predicted proteins | sample MGYA00242610_ERZ504777 | MGnify/ENA primary metagenome ERZ504777 (study PRJEB26092, sample SAMD00036350) | human gut metagenome | host: Homo sapiens | study: EMG produced TPA metagenomics assembly of... | reverse complement strand
GACCTTTTGATTTTTCTGTCTGAATCTCTGCTCCGTCATAGACTGCAATTCCGGCTGAGTCATATCCTCTGTATTCCAGCTTTGATAATCCATCCAGCAAAATCGGCGCTGCCTGCTTTTCTCCTACATATCCTACAATTCCACACATATCTTTCTCCTCCTTATACTCTCCTTAAAGTGACTATTTATAAATAAAATCGGGGCATACCACAGACTCTCCCTGTTGTTTTGCCCCAATTTCTTATAAATCTATAAAATCTACATCATAGCTGTCTTTTTCTTCACGAGCAGACGATCTTCGTTTTGGCTGATACTCTGGAACATCATCCTCTTCTTCATCATAGTCCTCATACTCATCGTATTCGTCGTCATAATCATCATCTTCATACTCGTCATCGTCGTACTCTTCAAAATCATCCTCATATTCATCCGAATCGTCCTCGTATGTGTCGTAATCATCTTCCCCATATTCGTCATCATCTTCGTACTCTTCGTATTCATCAGGATCTTCGTCATCTGTTTCCTCTTCGTCTTCGAAGTCATCTACAAAATCATCCTCTTCGTCCTGATATCCTTTGAACTGTTTACGAGATTTTTTCTCAACAACTGCACGACTTCCTTTTGAATTCCCGATGGATTCATGCTCATCGTAGAATTCATCAAGTTCTTCATTTCTTCTGCGTAATTTCACGCCGACTACAATAATAATGATGATCAAAATTAAAATAACCGCCCAGGCTGCTGCTACAACAATCAGCACCTGATCCTGAAGAAAGTTTTTTACTTTATCTATCAGTGTTGTCGAAGAACTTGTACTCTTTTCTTTTACATCTGTGACTGGATATCTCTGGTACGTTTCATCCTTTGTATCATACTGGTAGAACGATTCCTCTCCTGATTCGTTCATCGCATACATCAGATAAAAGTCCTCACTCTCTGAATTCTGCCATACCGGGAAAGTCAGTGTGCCGACTGTCAGTTTTGTTTTCTTAAACTGAGACGGCAGTCCTTTTCCATCATTTGTTCCCAACAAAAAGATATAACTGGAATCTGTAATCGACACCATCTCTGTAATCGCAAATGAGTTATCTTTTTCATTGTAAAGTGCCATCACTGGGTCTTTGTCTCCCTCAACCAGATACACAAAATACTTTCCGGAAGTTTCCTGCAAAATCGCGTTTACAGTTTCTCCGTTATACTCCATCGTAGTTCTGCTGCATCCGTCCGGAACAAGCGCGTCGGAAAAATCATTGTAAATTGTGTATGTGACTCCGTCGATCTCTACACTTCCCGTTCCTGTGGCCACCGCAGTGGTCCCTGCTGAGCTCTCTGACGATGTTCCGTCCCCTGCCTCCACGGTAACTGTGGAATCACCTGTTGTCAGATTTAAAGTTTCATCAGAATACAGATAAGAGGTATAATCTGACACCTCCAGCTTTGTTGCTCCTTCTTTCAGCGCTTTAAAGACCATGGTATACTCCAGCTCTGAAACAGTTCCATCCCCGGTAGCCTCCAGCTTCACCGTTCCGTCCCCACCGGTTGCATTGGTTCCGCTGACAAACTCCAGTGCTGCTTTGTCATATGTTACTGTGACAAAACCATCCCCGATTGCTTCTCCACCAGTACTGATCTTAGCTTTGACTGTAACATCCTCTCCTACTTTTGCTGTAGGATCCGAAAACTGAAGCGTTCCTTCTGCCGCATGTACAGACACTGAAGGATACAGCATCAGAAAGCACACTGCAAACAAAAGAATCCCTATCTTTTTCAACGACTTCATGTACATCTCCTCTTTCCTGTCTCTCGACTTTTCTTCGTATAAATAAAAACTGTTTTTCCCTTATTCTAAGCTCTCTCCACCGGTATCACCACTGTCGCCGGTTCCGGTATCCGGTATCTGGGAATTACTGTCGCTGCTTCCACTATCTGTACCGCCGCCATCTGACGGAGGTACATAATCACCGCCGGTATCTTCTGTATACCCATTACCAGAGCTGCCATCTCCATAGCCACTGTCCTGATATCCGCCAGTTCCATAACTGTTATCTGTGTAGCCGCTGTCATATCCGGAATAATCCTGAGAATATCCATACTCATCATATTCTGTATCGTAAGATTCTCCCGTATCATACGTGGAGTTGGAAATATCCTCACTGATACTTTGTACCGTAGAAGACGGTGTATAATCGTTCTCTCCAAATAAGAACTGGTGCAGCTTCGTCACATCGGATGCCAGATCTGTCGCTACAACAGAATTTCCAACATCAAGATCAGCCGTTGTACTTTCATACGGAAATCCCTGCGTCTCTCCAAATTTATAAGACTTCACGTCTTTTGCATAAGCAATCGTCTCCGTCAGTGTAAAATTCGTCTTCACGTTGTCAAACACCTTATCAATGATCTTGTTGATCGTGGAAAGTTTTGCTTTCTGCGCTTTTATCGCAATCTGCTCCAGTACTTGCCGCTGTCTCTCTGTTCGCTTATAATCGTCACCGCCGCCGTATCTGAGACGGGCATAAGCCGTTGCCTGTACTCCATTCAAATGCTGCTGTCCTAACTGCGTAAACGGAGCTGAATCCACTCCTGTATTTTTAATCACTTCTACAACATAGTTGTTCAGATACGGAATGATGTCCATGCCATTTTCCGCTTCTTCTACATTAATATCAATTCCGCCAAGGGCATCTATCACATGAACTAAAACGGAAAAATCCACTGACACATAGTGCTCAATATTCAGATCCAGATTCTTATTGAGCATAGCAACCGCTTCTTCTTCACCGCCGTAAGCATATGCTGCATTCGCTTTATTGTAAGTTCCATCTGAAAGCTGCAGAAGCGTATCTCTGTACACAGAAACCAGCTTGATTTCCTTTGTCTCACGGTTCAGAGACGCCACCATAATCGTATCACTTCGGGATCCCATCTCCTCATCTGTCTCACGCGTATCCAGACCAAACAGTGCAACAGTCAGGTAACCGGTACCGCTGATCTCTGCTTCCTCCGAAATCGCAAGCTTATCCGGATTTAATGCAACACCGCCAATTTTTCCCCATTTTGCCGCAACCACTGCAACGGTTGCTGTAATCAGCAGGATCAGAACCCCCATCAGAATCGCCACTGCTTTTTTCCCTGTAGACCAGGATGCAAATCCTCTCTTTGCCCGCTTTCTCGAACGCCCCTTCTGTGAAGGTCTTCCGTTCGCAGACCGCCTTCCATTGGCAGAAGTGCTGCCGGACGGTCGTTTTCTCTGGGCGGACCGCTGTCTCTGCGTTTTGTCCCTGTCGTCTCCCATCTGATTTCTTTGCTCCGGACGGCGGCGCGGCTGCCCCGACCTCTGAGAACTTCTTCTGTCCGCTCCGGACATTACTGCTCTCGAACGCCTTCTTGTATCTCCCATAATTCTATCCTTTCTCATGGCATACATCATAGATTGCCTAAAATATGCACTTTAACATCATACAATATTTTCCTTCAAACATCAATGAAAAAACTGTGAATTTCAAGTTTCTCTCCAGTATCGTGGATTCATCGTACATTTCAAAATCAGCCACCGGGGCAGTTTCTTATAATTTTTCCCCAGTTTATATCCTATGTACTTCCACCCGCTCTTGCATACAAGAGATACCAGAAGCCATGGTCTGCCCGACTTCAACAGATATTTTGCTGTATCCTTCACCAGACGTATCCCTTCTCCTTCAGAAGGTACTCCTTCAAAAATCTCCGGATGATCTGCCTGTGAGACCGCCAGGTCAAAATTCCGGTGAAACTGCTGTCTGCAGTTATAATTGTGAGAATGGATCACTTTTGCATCTGCCGCATAATAAATCTTCCATCCCGCCTGAATCATCCTGCCTGCCAGGATCATGTCTTCATTGAAAATCGTTTTTCGTACAAATCCTCCAAGCCTTTCGTATACATCCTTTTGGTATGCTGCACAGACATTAGAGCAGAAATAGGTTTTGATTCCCAGTTTGGAAAGATCTTCTTTGGATTTCAATCTGCTGGTTTTCGGATAATTAAATTCTCTTGTATAGCGCTCAATAAACTGACAATCCGCTGCCGGCAGCTGTCTTGCATAAACTGCTGCTACGTTTTCATACGAAAATCCGTAAAGCAGACGCTCGATCAGAAATTGATCCGCCGGCATAGCATCCTGGGTCATGTAGACAAGAATCTCCGCATCTGACATCTCAGCTCCCAGATTTCTCGTACCACCGTGATCAAACTCTTCCGGCAGAATCCGGTGGATCTTGACTCTGTCAGAAATCGTATACAACTCTTTTGGAAAGATCCCGCTCTCTGTATCGATCAGATAGATCCGATTGACCTGAACACTCTGGCTTAACAGACGTTTTACCAGCTGTACGCATCTCTGATCCGGCTTATACGTAGGGATCAGCACATCCACTGTTCTATTTCCTTCCATGTGAACCTTTTCCTTTCCTGCGATATCCGACAAACCAGTACATCATCAAAGTCAGTGCCAGCCAGAACCAGGTCGTCGGATTACTGAACCAGGTCGTAAAAAAGGCAAGCCCCAGATAAATCGCAATCTGTCCATAAAACATATACGTCATCGGATTTTTCTTCTGACGCACCGGAATTGAAACTGCTGCTGCAGTCAGACCGATTATAAACGCAAACAAAGCGGTTCCGATGATTCCAAAATCATAGTAGGCATCATAAAACATCGTTAACGTCGTAAGCTCTGTTTTTGTGACAAAATCCGGAATTGTCACCAGCTGTGGAAATACAAATTTCAATCCCGTCAGTGCAAAAAACGGAAACAGCATCTGCAGTCCCCATGTGTGCGCTGTCAACTGCTCTACCATACAGTTAAAATTCTCAAAATTATTGGCTACATAAATATAAGGCTGTGTAATAAAAATCGGCATTTTGGAATTTTTCATCTCAAAAATTCCATTTAAATAAGTCACATTATGCCGTCTTGCAACTGTCAGAAGTACATACACTGGAATCATGATCAATAAACCTGTGACGATCATCTTCCATGTGATTTTTTTATACAACATCAGATACATCACTGCCGCAAAGCCAACCGCAAACAACAGCTGAAATCTGGAGACACATAAAATAGGAATCGCCACTGCCGTCAGGTTTCCTGCAATTAAAAGTATCCATGTCCTGACCGAAATTTTTTCTGTAACCTTGGTATACAATACAGTCAGTGCCGGAATCAAAATGCAGCTGATTGTAAAATAGTGCACTCCCGAAATATGAAAATAAGAATATGCATGAGGCGCTGAATTGAACAATGGAATATAACCTACCACCACTGCCTCCAACGTAAAACATGCAATGGAAGCTGCCATCAGTCCGAAGATGCAGATCAGAATCCGCTTTGCCGAGATCTCATCTCTTTTTACTTCCTGCCTCTGTTCTTTCGAAAAACGGCCAAGCCAGAGATCATATCCCAGATTGAAACACACATAGATCAGAAAAAAGGTCAGCCATGTCACATTGCTCCAGTCACTCTGCAGCCTGCTGAGCTTCAGGCATGCGATGCCTTCTCCGCCTACCCATGCCAGCGTAAAAAGCCCCCGCATATCCACAAGATTTTTTGTCTTTCTAAAATTCCATATAAACAAAAACATTGCCTCTGCCATCAGAAGTACTGCAGTCACATAATCCAGATGTGCCTTTGCAGCCAATACCGCTGCCGCATAAACTAAAGTATAAGAACTATATTCGATTTTTCTGTCTGCGATCATTTTTCGTAACATTCTTTTCCTCTTTCGCTACTGTGCATAATTTTCCGGATAAACCCCCGTCAGATAAGCCACATCCTGACTGATCTGCTGTACTTCGTCCGAAGGCTGGTATCCAGTCTCTCCAAAAAGCTGCTCATGGAGCTGTCTTACATTGTCCGCATGTCCGATCGCAACCGCATAAGAGCCTTCCAGTCCAATGACATTTTCACTGGTCGTAATATCAAACGGAAAGCCTTTTGTCTCTCCAATTTTGTATCGGAATATATTCAGTCCCAGTTTCATGATATCCGGTGTCGTCATATTCGTTGATATTTCCGGCAGTACCTGATCCAGAATCTTATTCCATTTTACCGGTCCTGCTGTCTTCAGCTTCTGAATCATCTTCTGCAATATGATTCTCTGGCGCTCTGCACGCTTAAAGTCATCTCCGGCTGTATAACGGATCCTGGTATATGAAACTGCCTGTATTCCATCCAGATTGTGAACTCCCGGAGAATTCTCATCCAGGGTATGTGTCTGCCGTCCTACCACCTGTGAGGTTTCTGCCGTATATCCATTCAGCCAGAATATTTCCTCACTGGTCAGCTCTACTTCCACCCCACCCAGGATATCTATGATATCTGCAAGCGAATTGAAATTTACAGAAGCATATTTTGTAATATCCAGATCCAGGTTCCGGTTGAGCATTGCCACTGCCTCCTGCGGACCTCCAAAGGAATACGCCGCATTTGCTTTCTCATAAGAACCATCCTGCTGCTTTAGCAGCGTATCCCGATATACGGAAATGATCTTTACATCTCCGGTCTTATTGTTGATGCTGACAATCATAATACTGTCACTTCTCACGCCGCCACTTAGCTCTCCGTCTCTGGAATCCAACCCGAACAATGCCACATTCGTGTATTCCTTCGGTGTCTCATGTAGTTCCAGGCTGCTCTCATCCAGTGTATTATGGTTGAGATGATCCAGCTTGTACATCATAAATGCCGCCAAAACAAGAACCGCAAGTATCAGAAATTCCAGGACCAAAAACAGGATTCCCCGCCTTTGTCTTTTTTATTCAATCGTTTTCTCTGCTGCAGCGATATTCGCTCTCTTCTGCGAAACATAGATCCGCCTCCGTTTTAGTATGCGTTTTTGTTGATAAAGCCTTTCAGGAACGTCAGCAGGATAATCTTAAAATCCAGTCCCAACGTCCAGTTTTCAATATAATACAGGTCACACTCAATCCGCTTCCGGATCGAAGTATCTCCACGATAGCCATTCACCTGTGCCCATCCGGTCAGTCCCGGACGCACCTGATGCTTGATCATATATCTTGGAATCTCTTCCCTAAACTTTTCTACAAACAATGGTCTCTCCGGTCTCGGACCAACCAGGCTCATATCTCCTTTGAGCACATTGAATAGCTGTGGAAGCTCATCAATGCTGGTCTTCCGGATAAATTTTCCTACCGGAGTCACTCTCGGATCATCTTTTGTCGTCCAGCCCTTCTTCTCTTCGCTCTCTTTCTGTACGATCATGGAACGGAACTTATACATGTAGAACGGCTTGTTCTGCAGCCCGATCCGCTCCTGTTTAAAAATCAGCGGTCCCGGTGCAGTCAGCTTGATCAGCACAGATACAACCAGCATCACAGGTGAAAAAAGAATGATCGCAACGATTGCACCAAAAATGTCCACTGCGCGCTTCACAAACTTATTTAAAGCATTATTAAGTGGTACATGACGGATGTTGATCACAGGAAGTCCCTGAATATCTTCTGTATATGGTTTTGTCGGAATGATATTGTTATAATCCGGAATAAACTTTGTATGCACACCTGATTTTTCACACATATTTACAATATATTCCAGCTTGTGATACTCATCCAGTCCCAGTGTGATCGCAATCTCATCGATCTGATTCTGCGGAAGAATGACCAGCAGATTGTCGATACTCCCGATCACCTTGATCCCTTTATACTCCATTCCTCTCGGCTGGTGGTCATCCAGAATTCCCCGCACAGCATATCCCCACTCCGGGTTTGCAAGAATCCGGTCAATATACTGCTCTGCCGCGCGGCTGTAGCCAACCAGAATCATATGTTTCTGATTATATCCGTTCTTTCTCGCCTTGCGCAAAACCATCCTCACCATATTTCTGGCGAATACTTCCATGGTAATATTGACAAAGCAGAAGATAAATACTACCCATCTGGAATATCTGTCTGAAAGCTTTGCAAGGAAAATACCATGGTCACACCCATCAGGCCGATCACATTCGCCTGTACTACATGCCAGGCTTCCAGCCTTCTTCCCTGTACCCGCTTCGGCGTGTAGAGCTGAAATGCGTAATACAGGATTAAATAGGACGGCACCAGAAAGAACAGTACCTTCATATACTCTCTCAGTGACAGATACCATGGATCCAGGTCAAATAATCCGCTCCGAAAACGGATATACCAGGACAGCACATATGCTACAATGATCACTCCTGCATCCAGCACAACCTGAATACGGTTTAATAATTTCTGATTTTCTTTTATCATAATACGACCTTCCGCTAACTTACTTATAAAAACACATTATCTATGATATAATACAATACTTTATTTCAATGGACAAGCACAAACTTGATTTTTAACAGTATTTTATTCATTTTTCCGTAATATTTTCGTAATTTTTAATAAACATATGTTTGTATAGAAAAACAGAACCGAATTTGATATAATACATTCGCGAAATAAATTACAGCAGTAATAGAAATGAGGAGCACATGAAAGTTACTATCATTATTCCCAATTATAACGGAAAACATTTTATGGAGCCCTGTCTGGCTTCTTTAAATGAACAGACTTGCCGGGATTTCAAGATCCTGATCGTGGACAATGCCTCCACGGACGGAAGTCTGGAATATATGGAACAGACTTACCCTGATATCGAAGTGCTGGCCCTGGATTCTAACTATGGATTCAGCCGTGCGGTCAATGAAGGGATACGTCACGCAGATACCCCGTACGTCATTCTTTTAAACAATGATACAACCGTGGATTCTCGCTATGTCGAAGAGATGATCCGGGCGATCGAGGTCTCTGACCGGATTTTTTCTGTGAGCAGCAAGATGATCCAGATGTATCACCCCGATCTGATCGACAGCGCAGGAGATCTCTATACCTTGATGGGCTGGGGGGTATGCCGGGGAGCCGGACGACCGGTTTCGAATTACATCGAAGATGATACGGTATTTACGGCCTGTGCCGGAGCTGCTATCTACAGACGAAGCGTGTTTGATAAAATCGGCTTCTTTGACGAAAGCCATTTTGCCTATCTGGAAGATATCGATGTTGGTTACCGTGCCATGATCTACGGCTATAAAAACCGGTTCTGCGCTTCCGCTCTTGTGTACCACGTCGGAAGCGGAACGAGCGGTTCCAAATATAACACTTTTAAAGTGAAACTATCCGCCCGCAACAGTGTCTGGCTGAATTACAAAAATATGCCGCTTTTGCAGCTGATCCTGAATTTCATCCCATTACTTTTGGGATATCTGGTGAAATATTTATTTTCTGCAAAATCGGATTTGGAACAGATTACAAAAACGGAATCAAAGAAGGAATCCATGGTCTGTCCAAATGCCGCAAGGTTCCGTTTCGGATGGAGCATCTAGGCAGCTATATCCGGATCGAATTTGCCCTGATACGCCACACATTCGGTTATGCGGCCGACTGGCTGAAAAGAAATTATTGCATAAATAGAAAACACCCTGTAAGGGAAGCCTGCACATACTGCCGGATCCCCTTACAGGGTGCTTTTTATTCTTTTTAAGAAAATCTTGTCATATAGCCCGGATACTCCGCGTGCCCTGTGGCAAGCATCTCTCCGTTTACGGTAATGTGAATTTTTGCACAGTGGTAAACGTCCAAATACGTATTGCAGATGCTTCCGATCACCAAATATTCTGCAGAAGACCCCATCTCTTTCATGTAAGTTCCAAACTTTTTCGGAAAGATCCAGATCAATGACTTGTTCTCCATCCTTTTCTTTCTTTGTAAAACTTAGAACTGTGGTATCCGATGGAAGAACTCCGGCTGCTGCCAACTGAGAAAGAACAGTTTCCGGTGTGATTGCCTCAAGCGAAACCTCTTTTTTATCAAAGCCGGACACATCCTTGTTCTGGGCATACACAGTAATTGTTCCTGCTCCCAGATTATTTACATCCTGCGTGTTTTCTGTCTGCTCCTGCTGTGTCTGGTCTTGTTCATTCTGTCCGTCCTGATTGACATCCTGATCAGATGTATCATTGTCCTGATCCTCTTTCTGTTCTTCCTGTGTTGCACTCTGCTCTGGAGCCGGCTCTTCTGTTTTTTCACAGGCTGTAATTCCAAACATCAGCACAACCGCTGTCAAAATTCCCAATACATATTTTTTCTTCATACTCCCATTCCCCCCTTAACGGATTTCTGACAAATATCTTTTCAATGCATCCTGCCAGGTCGGAAGCGGCGTGAAGCCGTTTTTCTTAAGTTTAGATTTGTCCATTCTGCTGTTGTGAGGGCGTTTTGCCTTTGCCGGAAATTTGTCGCTTGTCACCGGAACTACATTGACATCCATTCCTGCCTGCGCAAAAATCTCTTTTGCAAATTCATACCAGGTGATATATCCCCCTTCATTTGTCACATGATATTTTCCATAAGCATCTTTTTCCAGCATATCCACAAGCAGTCTGGCAAGATCATAAGTATACGTCGGAGTTCCTACCTGATCGTCCACAACTGTCAGAGTATCATGTGTCTCTCCCAGATTCAGCATGGTCTTGATAAAATTCTTTCCATTCACACCAAAAACCCAAGCGATGCGGACAATATAATATTTGTCCAGGAGACGTTCCACAGCCTGTTCTCCCTCATATTTGGTCTGTCCGTAAATATTCAGCGGCTGTGTTACTTTATCATCCGGCTCCCACGGACGTGTTCCTTCTCCCTCAAACACGTAATCTGTACTGATATAGATCATCGGGATATCAAGTGCCTTACATACTTTTGCAATATTCTCAGTACCTTCAGCATTGACTTTTCTGCACATTTCTTCATTGTCTTCCGCTGCATCCACTGCCGTCCATGCTGCGCAGTGAACAACGCTGTCTACCTTTGCCTCACGAATGACAGAATCTACTGCTGCTGCATCTGTGATGTCCATCTCTTCAACATCTACACCAACACCTTCATATCCCCGCTTTGCGAGTTCATTCATAACATCATGGCCAAGCTGACCTTTTACTCCTGTTACTAATGCTTTCATAAATTGTCCTCCTTCGCAGTCTCAGCTTGCAACTATTTGCATATTTCTCAAAATCATCCCAAACGGAACGGACCGTATTCAATCGGGAAGTTTTTATTGTAATATGGATCTCCTTTCTTCAAAAGGTCTCCCCAATATTTCTGGAACAGAACAATCTCACCTTCAAATCTTCGGATTTTTTCAGGTGTATCCTCATATCCTCTGGATTTTGACTCATAATGATGCCATAAAGAGTGCGCATTGTAAACTACCAGTTTTCCGGTTTCCCGAACCTTCAAACAGAAATCAACATCATTTAATCCTACCTTGAATTCTTCTCTGAATCCGCCTACTTCTTCAAATGCTTTTCTGTCTACCATCATACATGCCGCTGTTACCGCACTATAATTACAGTTGATTCTCGGTCTTACCATGTAGCCGTAATCATCTTTATCAAGTCCGGTAAACACATGCCCTGCAAAGCCCCCGAATCCAAGCACGATTCCTGCATGCTGCACGGTATCATCTTCATATAAGAGCTTTGCTCCTACGATTCCCACATCTTCTCTCATACAGCAGCCAAGAAGTTCACTGACTGCAGTCTCATTGATTACTTCAGTATCATTGTTCAGGAACAGATAGTAATCACCCTTGGCAAATGTAACGCCAAAATTATTGATTGCTGCATAATTAAATTCATTTTCCCATTTTACAACTTTTACATTCTCATACTTCTTCTGTATTTCTTCATAATATGAAAATGTTTTTGCCTCTTCACTGTTATTCTCTACAATAATAATTTCAATATTACGATAACTGCTCTTTTCAAACAATGAGCGAATACACGTATCCAGATCCTGCGTATGATCTTTATTTGGGATAATAACAGAAACCAGTGGATTTCCCGTTGTTTCATAAATCACATGGTACATTCCCCATAACGGCATATGTTCAACTTTTACCTTTACACCGGTTCTCTCGAAATGATCTTCTATCGCCTTTTTCCCTGCTTCATATGCATACATCTTACTTGCCGGATTTTCAGCAACTGATCCGCCATGCATTCTCCAGTGGTATAAAATCATCGGAATATGCTTGATGCTTTCCGCATTTTCAATACAGCGGAACATCAGGTCATAATCCTGGGAACCATCATATTCGCTTCTAAACCCACCTATTTTATCTATAATTTCTTTCTTCACAACAAAAAAGTGTGTAATATAGTTGTGCGAATAAAACAGATCCGGGCTCCAATCCGGCTTAAAATTCGGATCCATATGTTCGGACAGATCACCTGACACCTTATCTTCATCCGTGTAAAGAATATCATACTTTTTCTTCTGAAGCGCTTTTGTTACTTCAAAAAGAGCGTTTGGACCAAGTATATCATCATGATCAAATAATCCAACATATTCTCCTGTTGCCAGCTCTAAAGCACCATTTGTATTCCCTGCGATTCCAAAATTCTTTTCCAGTATCTGATATTTAATTCTTGTATCTTTTGCAGCATATTCTGCAAGTACCTGCTCTAATTCCGGATTGCCTTCACTGCCGTCTCCAATACATAATTCCCAATTCGGATATGTCTGTGCAACTACAGAATCGATCATCTCACGCAAAAACGGAATCGGAGTGTTATAAGTCGGCACGATAATGCTGAATTTCGGCTGATATTCAAACACTTTTTTTCTCTGTTTTTTCAGTTCCTCTTCTGTCACTTTATGAGCTTCATACCACTCACTATAAGGGATTCCATTGACGTGAACGCCTTTTTTCAGACGGCTGATCAACTTTTTAGCTCCATTCTTCTTCAGATATGCACATCCTTTTACAATGTTCTCTCCATTAAGATTATGCAGTATCATCTTTACAGTACCAACCTGAGATAATCTTCTGTTTGCTTTTACAACTTCTTTGTAGACAATTTTTTTTCTTACAGAATTATATCCATCGCTGATCACAAATGTGTAAGTTTTATCCTGATCTCCAAGAAATTCCACAATAAATCCGCAATATTTCTTTTCTTTATCTACCATTCCAAGTTTGTACAAATCATCTCTGTTAACCATACGGACTGTCTTATCAACATCCTGACCTGACGCATCTAATATTTGATACTCCATGTCCCGCGCCTTTTTTTCAGAAATCGCCCATCCTCCGATGCTGTATTTCACAGCATCTCCTTTTTCTTCTGGTCTTACATACTCTAAATGATAAGAAATACTTCTTGTATCTGTAATCTTCTCTATCTTTGCTTCATTCAATGACACAATCTTCTTTTTCTCATTTCCGCTTACAGCATAAAGCTCCAATGCTTTTGGAGCTTCTACTTCTGGATTCACCGGAATGGTCATAGAGAATCCACACGACAATTCCGGCTGATATTTCGCCATTTTTTGTGTGACATCTCTTCTCGCAATCCTTTGTATATCAAATTTCACTGCTTTCCCATTTATCAAAACCTGATACTCAACTTTTTCTCCCGAAACCGAAAAACACCAGCCGCCAATGATAAAGCAGGATTCATTACCCATTTTCTTATATTTTATTGCGTCAATATAGGATTTGAAATTCATGCTGTTCCTCCAAACTGATGATTACTTAAAAAGTCTGTTTAAAAATGTGATCAAAAACACAAGATAAGCAATCAATCCTAACAATACAATAAATGTCTCCGTATTGAAATATTTCATTTGTTCCTTCATCACAAGCACCTGCGATGACTCTTTCCCGTTTATCGACAGCTTTCCGTCTTCGTTCAGACTGCGGTCCGTTGTCATAACAGTAACCCCGTGCTCTGATTTTATACTTTCTGTCTCAATTGTGAGAACATACTGTTTTCCTTTACTTTCTTCCAATTCAGAAAGTTTTAAAACCATATTTTTGCTATTATCTACTTCACCAGCTGTAAACTCGCCTTTTGCCACAACTTTTTCACTTTCCGTCTCTGTCAATGTCCACGCATACTCCGCTTCACATTCTTGTCCCAGATTACTCATTGTCAACTCCAGGCTGTTTAATCCATTCTGTGTACACGTAAACTGCTGGCTGACTTTACTTCCTTCTGTCAGCTCTCCCACATTTGTATAAAGTGTACTGTCAATGTTATTATCATAAATTTCTGCCGGCCAGGTTCTGAACGAATAAATAACGGCAAACAAAATACCTACGATTGCCACTATTACATATTTCCATTTTTTCATCAACTTTGCCTCTCTGTTATACTTGATATGCCTCTCTGTATTCCGGACATACCTCTTCTGTTGTTCCTGCTTTTACAATATGGCCTTTTTCTATCCAGATAGCCCTTTTGCAAAGCTTCTGCACCTGTTCAATACTGTGTGACACAAACAAAATAGAGGTATCCTCTTTCATCATATTCTGTATCCGTCTTTCACACTTTTCCTGAAAACGGAAATCTCCTACAGAAAGCACCTCATCTACAATCAAAAGATCCGGGTTTCCAATTGTCGCAATGGAAAATGCAAGTCTTGCCAACATACCGGAAGAAAAATTCTTAATCGGCACATTCATAAAATCCCGCAATTCTGAAAACTCCACAATATCCTCATAATGCTTTTGCATCTCCTGTCTTCCGTATCCAAGAATTGCCCCGTTTAAATATATATTTTCTTCAGCTGTCAGATCATGGTCAAACCCTGCACCCAATTCAATAAGCGGTGCAATACTTCCATATACTTTTACGCTTCCCTTTGTCGGTTTTAATACTCCTGCGATTGTCTTTAAAAGCGTACTTTTTCCACATCCGTTTAATCCAATCAATGCTACAGAATCCCCTCTGTTCATGGAAAAACTGATGTCCTGCAGTGCCCAGAATTCATCGAAGGATATCTGACCTTTTAGCCGTTTCACCAAATAATCTTTCATGCTGTCTATTTTTTCCGATGAAAGGTTAAACTTTATGGACACATTTTCCACATCCACAATTCTCTGTTCCATAGTCTTCTCCTTATTTTATGTTTTTACAGATTCAAGATAAAGGTATCCTGTTTTTTATAGAATACATACAACCCGATAGCCAACACGATTCCGGATATTCCTATCGCGGCCACAAAGCTTCCGATTGACGGCATAACTCCGTAAATCACAAGATCACGGAACATATTCATAATGATTGTCAGCGGATTCAAACTTACAATCGTATAGATCAGGGATCCTTCTGACAAAAATGTCATTGGATAAATAACCGGACATAAATAAGTCAGCGCTGTAAGGAAGACTCCGTATAAATGCATGATATCTCTGAATTTTACAGTCGCAGTCGCCAGTATAAGTCCAACTCCGGTTGCAAGCACAATCACACAAAAAAGAGGAATAATCCCCAGAAACAGCGTGTAATGTAACTCCATACGCATAAATACCATTACTAAAATCAGTGCTGCGAAAGATGCCATAATATTAATCACACTGGATGCGATCCGTGCAAAAGTAAACAGATATTTAGGAATATACACCTTCTTAATCAATGGCGCATTGTTTAAAATCGAAGTCATTGCACTTGATGTAGCTTCCGAGAAAAAATTGTACATTACCTGACCACTTAAAATGTATACAGGATAGTTTTCCACATTAAACCGAAGCAAATGAGAAAATACGATAGACAGCACAGCCATCATAAGCAGCGGATTCAGCAATGTCCAGAGTACGCCCAGTACAGATTTTCTATATTTAATCTTCACATCTCTCATAACGAGTTCGCCTAACAGCGGACGAAACTTCTGGAAATTTCTAACATACTGTATCATGTTGTGCTCCCCTTACTTCTTTAATTCTTTAATTCCGCCCCATTTCTGATCCTTTTCAGAAATTGTCAGTTCCATATCTTCCGGAATCGGCCATTCAATTCCAATATCCGGATCATTCCATGCGAGACCGCCTTCATCATTCGGATGATAAAAATCTGTACATTTATATGCAAATTCTGCTGAATCAGACAATACTACAAATCCATGCGCAAAATCCTTTGGAATAAAAAACTGTTTTTTATTCTCTGCTGATAACAGTACGCCATACCATTGTCCGTATGTTTTAGAATCTTTTCTCAGATCCACTGCAACATCAAAAACTTCTCCGCTCACTACACGCACTAATTTATCCTGTGGATAATTGATCTGAAAATGAAGCCCTCTAAGTACTCCTTTTTTGGAAGATGACTGATTATCCTGCACAAATTCCATATCAATTCCTGCTTCTTTATAATCATTATAATTATAGGTCTCCATAAAATAACCTCTCTCATCACCAAAAACTGTTGGAGTGATCACCTTCAGACCTTCTATCTCACATGTTTCTACTTTAATTTTACCCATAATAGTCTTTTCCTCCTGCTTCTAATTCTGATCGATATACTTTCCATCCAATACATCTTTCAGATAACGACCATACTGATTTTTCTGATAGAGTTCACATGCTTTCTGCAATTCTTCTTTATCAATCCATCCGTTGTTGTATGCAATTTCCTCTAAACACGCAATCTTTCTGTTCTGATGTGTCTCCACTGTCTTTACAAAATTTGTTGCGTCGACCAACGATTCATGTGTTCCTGTATCAAGCCATGTAAATCCCTGACCTAATAACGCCACATCCAGATTTCCTTTTTCCAGATAAATTCTATTCAAATCTGTAATCTCGAGTTCCCCTCTTGCACTTGGTTTGATCTGCTTCGCATATTCTACTACGTGGTTATCATAGAAATACAAACCGGTAACTGCATAATTAGACTTTGGATGTTCTGGTTTTTCTTCCAGAGAAACGGCTTTTCCATCCTGATCAAATTCAACAACGCCAAAACGCTCCGGATCATCCACATAATATCCAAATACCGTAGCTCCCTCTTCCTTTGCCGCTGCCGCTTTCAATCTCTTACTCAGACCATGTCCGTGGAAAATATTATCTCCCAAGATCATTGCACAGCTTTCTCCGTCAATAAATTCTTCTCCCAGCAAGAATGCCTGAGCCAGTCCATCCGGTGACGGCTGCACCTTATAACTGAGTTGAATTCCAAACTGCTTTCCGTCTCCAAGCAATTCCTCAAATCTTGGCGTATCTACAGGGGTAGAAATAATCAGGATCTCCCGGATTCCTGCTTCCATTAAAATACTGAGCGGATAATAAATCATCGGCTTATCATATATCGGCAACAGCTGTTTGCTTGTCACTTGTGTTAATGGGTATAACCTTGTTCCTGAACCTCCAGCTAAAATAATACCTTTCATCGTATTTCCTCCTAATATTATATATTTTTAACGCAAACCAGCAGTATCTTTCGATACTGCCGAGTTCTGCTTATTTATCTTGATACATATCCTCGTAATACTTCTGATAGTCACCGCTTGTAACATTTTTCATCCATTCTTCATTTTCAAAGAACCATTTGATCGTCAGGCGAATACCGTCTTCAAACATCGTCTCCGGATACCAGCCCACTTCTTCTTTGATCTTGTCTGGTGCAATAGCATAGCGTCTGTCATGACCCTTTCTGTCTTCTACATAAGTGATCAGCTTTTCGCTGACAAGTTCTTTTCTTGGATCTCCTTCCGGCAACATCTCCTGTAACGTATCCAGAATGATATGAATAATCTGAATATTCTGTTTTTCATTGTGACCGCCAATATTATACGTCTCAAAAAGTCTTCCTTTTTCCTGAACCATGTCAATTCCTTTTGCATGGTCTTCTACATACAGCCAGTCTCTGACATTCTTTCCGTCTCCGTATACCGGAAGACTCTTGCCCTGCAGAGCATTGTTAATGATCAGCGGAATCAACTTCTCAGGGAACTGATACGGTCCATAGTTATTGCTGCAGTTTGTGATATTTGCCGGGAATTTATACGTATCCATATAAGATTTTACCAGCATATCAGATGATGCTTTACTTGCAGAATATGGACTGTGCGGATCGTATGGAGTTGTCTCATAAAAATATTCTCCCTCTTCTTCCAGTGATCCATACACTTCATCTGTAGAAACATGAAGGAATTTCTTTCCCTCCTTAAATGTTCCGTCAGGAAGCTCCCATGCTGCTTTTGCCGCATTGAGCATCACAAGTGTCCCGAGTACATTTGTCTTTACAAATACATCCGGATTCTTAATGCTTCGATCCACATGACTTTCCGCTGCAAAATGTACAACTCTGTCAATCTCGTTTTCTTCAAAAATCTTGTTGATCGCATCTGCATCACAGATGTCCGCCTTTACAAATGTGTAATTCTCTCTGTCTTCTATATCTTTCAGGTTCTCAAGATTTCCTGCATATGTCAGCTTATCTACATTGATGATGCGGATTTCGTTGTCATACTTTTTAAACATGTAATGAATGTAGTTTGATCCAATAAATCCGGCTCCACCGGTTACTAAATATGTTCTCATAATTTTAACCTCCAATATATTCTTTAGAATTATAACATTTCTTTAACATCTATGCAACATTTTTAATTGTATCGCTCATTTTTTCCATACAGCTTTTATTTTTCTAAACGGAGCTGTAGCTTTCCAGCTTTTCGAATTCTCGTACGCTTCAATCTGCATCTTGAGTCTTTCACATTCCTTGTGTACTTTTTGAAGTTCTTCTTTCAAACATTCTTGTTCTCTACGTTTGCATTCTCTTCTCTTTCATTGTGATAAACTCGATTTCCCGTGAAATCATAGAAATCATGAACTGTAAAATCAAATTTCTGTTTTAATATTTCTGCATACTTCGGATACAGCTCCAAAAAATTATCTAACCCTGTGGGCAGGATATTCTGCAATTCCGGACATGTTTTACAGAGCAAAAATATTTTCTCACATTCCAATTCTTCTTTTGTACTTGACTCCGGATTTTTAAAATCCTGCCTGAATGTTCTGATAAACAGTTCATCTTCCATATCCTCAAAAAAATGACGCTTTATATTTGCAGCTTCATTTTCGTAACGGATCACATTCGGACCATATGTTTTACTGTTATTTTCCACTTCACTGTTTTCATGAATAAAGCGACGCATCGCCAACAGTCTTTCCTGCATAACATAAATTGGGTATTTCTTTGCAATTCGCACCCAATAATCAAAATCATGAGACTGCATATATGCAAGGTTAAAATCTCCTGTCTCCCGCATCAACTCCGTTCTCATCACCACTGAAGGATGTGACAGACAGTTTCCTCCGAAAAAGAACCGGTGCAAACAATCGCTCTGCCCCTGAAATGTAGTTTCAAACACACCTAGCAATTCCTTTTGCTGCTCATTGATGCTATTCCCATACTCGTCAATCAAATCAATCCATGCAAAACAAATCTTATATTCGGGGTTATTCTTTAAAAACGTAATTTGTTTTTCCAGCTTTTGGGGATACCAGACATCATCACTGTCTATCCTTGCAAGATATGCTCCTGTCACCTTTTGAAATCCATAATTTGTCGCATGACTGATATGCTCATTCTGCTCCAGACGATACAACTTGATTCTCGGATCTTTAATACTTTCAATCACGGAACAGGAATCATCTGTTGAACCATCATCTACAATAATCAACTCTAAATCCGTATATGTCTGTGCCAGCACACTTTTGATGCTCTCTCCAATTGTTGTCCCCCTATTATAATTCACCATTAAAACACTTACCAATTCCCTATCCATACCCTCTTACCTCGTATCCGTTTATTTTTAACCCAGCTTTTTATAAAATAACTATTGATTAAAATCTATACTATGTATTTTATCGTAAATCAGGCATAAAAGAAAGAATATTCTGAAATTCATTAAAAAAGAACCTCTTATGCTTCTTTAACACATAAAAGGTTCTTTTTCTCAAACAACTCAAATCATAGTTTCCGAATCGTTGTTTATTTGCTTGTCAACACTTTCACCATATCAACAATCGCATATCCGTAATTTTTATCACTTGCCCAGCCTACACCTGCCGGATTTTCCTTAATCCCCAGCCACTCTACATATTTTGCTGAGTTGCGGGTTACATATTTAAATCTGGGGTCTACGCATGCCGACTTCAGGTCTTCCGCAGAACCATATGCTTTCAAATGCTGGATCTGAGCTCTGATTCCTGTCCGGACATCAGAAAAACTCGCTGCCTGTCCCTGCGCATTTCCATCCAATGCTCCAAGTCCCGCAAAATTAAACTGCTCGATTTTCACAATGCCTCCAAATTTAAGCCATGCGCTTTCTTTCATTGCCTGTGCAAAAGCCACCTCAGCTTTTACACCTTCCGCCACAGCTTCTTCGTAATACATCTGACAGAAATCTCGAAGTGTCGGTGCTCCGCCTTTTCCAAGCGCCTCTGACGGGTATTGATTACCGCTGCTTTCATAATAGCGCATCATCTGTTCAACAGTTGTAGCCGTCTCCCCCATGATTGTAGTTAATTTTTCTTCATCCTGGTCGGATGAATCGCTGACCACATTATATGTAATTCCATCCGTAAATGTCATGATTCCAGTCTCTGTGGTAATATAGGTGTGGATATTATAGGTTCCTTTGTGATTTTGATGTTTACTTAACTCCACTGTTACTTTGTAAGTGCCATCACTCTGTTTCTTTGCTGAATACCAGATCAGATCACTTTGATCCGGCTGACTCCATACCGGAACCTGTACTGACTGAACCCCTGATTTTGAAGAAATATTTTTGACAATCACGTCAAACGATCCTTTAACAGAATTATAGTTTCTCACTTCTGTTTTCCCTTTTGGGCTTGACACTTCAAACGTAGTTTGTCCTAAATTTATCTGCTGTCCATTAACAACTCCATATACATGAACATTATACGTCCCTGCCGTTTTATGGCTGGATATGCTGACATCTGCTGTCCATACATTCGCACTTTCTTTGTTGCCAGAATACCATATCAGATCATCCTGATCATTTGCAACGCTCCACACTGCAAAGTTTACATCATCGATCCTGTCATATTTTCCCTGGTTTTCCAGTTTTACCTGATAAGTACTTTCTTTCTTGCTTGTATCTTTTGCCGATACAACAATTTGCTCATTCGTTACTTCCTTTGTTGTTACTCCTACACAAGACTGAACTCCGTTTTTCCCGGTCACATAGGCATGAACATTATACTTCGCATTTTTGATATCAGAAGGCACTTTAATCGTCACTTTATAAGAACCATCACTCTGCTTTTTCGTCTCATGCCATACAAGATCGCTCTGGTTTGCTTTGCTCCATACCGGAACCAGGACTTCCTTGATACCTGATTTACAGGAAATGCCTTTGACAGTTACTTCAAAACTTTTCTTTTCCACATCATATGTACCCACTTCCAGGGTTGCCTGCGCTTCTGAAACTTCAAATGTTGTCTGATCCAAAAAGATCTGCTTTCCATTTACAATTCCATATACATGAACCAGATATTTTCCGGCTGTTTTATGATTCTTGATCGAAGCCTCTGCACTCCATGTATTTGAAGTACGTTTTTTTTCCTTCATACCATACCAGATCATCCTGATCGTTTCGTTCACTCCACACTGCAAAATTAACGCTTGTTGCTTTTGCTGCTTTGTGTATTTTTTAAGGTCAGCTGATATGTCGTTTCTTTTCCGCTCTTATCCTCTGCTGTCAGTTCGTCCTTCGTTTCACTCACCTGCTGGGATGTCATCGCAACGAATGTCTGTACTCCATTGTTATCCATCACATATACATGAACATTATAGGTACTTCTGTTGTTGTGATGATTTGCAATATCTACATGAACTTTGTAAGTACCGTCACTCTGCCTGTCTGCAAAATACCAAATCAGATCGCCCTGATCCGGCTCACTCCACACCGGAACTCTGACAGATTCCACTCCTGCCGGAACTTCAACATTTTTCACAATAACATCAAAAGTTCCCTGATTTGCATTATAATTTTGAATCTCCACATCTGCACTTGGTCCAATCACCTTAAACGTTGTTTTCCCAAGGAATACCAGCGTTCCACTTGTCAGATTTGCATAGGCATGTACCTGATAAACAGCTCCAACCTGTTGATCCGGAATACTCACATCCGCTTCCCAGACTCCGTTCGATTTCTGCTGAGCTGTAATCCAGCGAATATCACTTTGATCCGCCTTGTTCCATACCGGAAACTGTACGACATCCACGTCATCCGGCATATCTGCAAACTTCAGCTGAACCCGATACAAATCACTTCTGTTGTCAACAGAAGAAACCTTTAACGTAGAAGTAGTATTACCCGAGACTCTGAATTCGGCCTGGCATAAATTCGATGTCGTATTCCAATTATATACATGAACATTATATTTTCCGGTAGACTTCTTATGATTCTGAATATCAAAATTGATAACTCTTGCAGTTCCCGGCAAAGAATACCAGACAAGGTCGTCCTGACCGTTTTCTTCACTCCACACTGCCACTTTGTAACCATTTCCAGAACCACTCACCTCAATCTGTGCAGTTCCATTAAAATCATTTTTATTTTTAATCTGCACAGTTGCCTGCTCGTTTCCGTTATTGCCTTTGCTGAACCCGTAAGTTGCTGCAATTCCTGCTGCATCCGCTTCTCCCAGTTTTTTCAGGAAATTCTCATCTTTCAATTTCGCGGCATCAGATGCACTGTCTAAGAATGCGTGTTCTACGATCACCCCTGTCATTCCATATTGTTTAGAAAGATAGTTTGTCGTAAAATAGTCATCTTTATTTCCATTCGAATCTGTCTCACCCGTGGTACCGTCTTTAATTTTTGCACCACGATTTGTTAATCCCAGTGCTGATAACTCACTCAGAATCTTATTTGCCAGATTCTGCCCTTCCTGATGGATTCCTTCATTATAGCTTTTGTTTGGATAGTAAACCTCTGCTCCCGTTCCCCCTCCTGTATTGAAATGAATATCTACAAACACGGCCGCTCCGAGTGCTGCTGCATCTTTAATTCTCTGATTCAGACAGTAGCTTGTACTCTGTCCCGGATATTTACAGGAAATAGAGTCTCTGTCCATATACACTGTAACTCCCTGATACTGCTCCAATGCCTGTTTGCAATACTGTGCCACTTTAAAAGTAAGCTCTTCTTCTCTTAGTCCATTACCGCCGGCTCCTGTATGCGTCGCATCATGCCCGGCACAGATCACCACCGTTTTATTGGCTCTTGCTTCTCTTGCAAGCGGTGATACAGGATCTGCCTCTCCCAGTACTCCTGCCACAGTCTCCTCAATGTTCTCTGTGTCTGCAGAAGCCTCGATCACATTGCCGTCTTCACTAAGTGAATATACTGCCACATCCGGTACTGCTTCCTCTGAAGAATTCTCCTCTTCCGGCTGTACTGTAACTGTATAACCCGCATCAATTTCTTCATCCAGCAGATTTACCGTAGAACTTACTCCCGAGCTCTGATATGTCAGGCTATCCAGCTGATACACATCTTCTGCTGATCCTTCCGGATAATCCTGTGTGAACAAAACTGTATTGTTCACAATTGCTGACGCCGGCATTTCAAACTGTTCACCTGTAACAACAGAACTATAATGCAGAACTGCAGATTCCAGCACCAGGTTCTCATCCGAAAATCCAACTGCTATATTCTGTGTCTGTGGCATATTGACCACTGATTCATCCACATACACATACTCCAGAATTCCTTCCGAAGTCTGCTGTGTTGTCTCCTGCTGTGTTGCCTCCTGCTGTGTGTCTGTTTCATCTAAAGTCTGCTGTTGCTCCTGTGATTGTATATCTGCTTCTCCTGCAACAGAATCCATCTCCCCAGCTGCCGCCACATTCATCCCAGCTGTAGTAAACACCATCATAAACACCAGTAACAGCGCAAGTACTTTCTGTACTTTTTTCATTCTTTTGTTTTAACCCCTTTCTCTTTTGCGTAATATCTATATATAAAAGCCTATGGCTGAATATTTGTCTCTTTGCAAATAAAAATCGGTCTTTTTTTCAATTCCATATATGCTTTTGCAAAATACTCCCCTAAAATACCGATACAAAACAGTTGAATTCCACCTATGAATAGCATAATACATACCATAGACGGCCATCCAGATGTCGGATCTCCAAAAATCAGTGTTTTTGCAACAATTACGATAATCAATATAAACGCAAGTACACAGAATACAATTCCCATGATCGCTGAAATCAGCAACGGTACTGTAGAAAAAGCAACAATCCCTTCGATTGCATACACAAACAATTTCCAGAAAGACCACTTTGTCTCACCTGCAACTCTCTCGACGTTTTCATATTCCATCCATTTTGTTTTATATCCAACCCAACCATACAGACCTTTTGAAAATCTATTGTATTCTTCCAGCTCCAGAATACTGTTTACGAACTGGCGCGTCATCAATCGATAATCTCTGGCTCCATCTACAATTTCCGTATCTGAAATTTTCTTGATCAAATGATAAAATCTCCTTGCAAAAAATGACCGGATCTTTGGCTCTCCTTTTCTTGTCACTCGTCTTGTTGCCACCGAATCATAGCCCTCATCTTTGATATAACGCATCATTTCAGGCAACAGACTTGGCGGATCTTGTAAATCCGCATCCATGATTGTGACATACTCTCCAGAAGCATAACTTAATCCCGCATACATCGCTGCTTCTTTCCCAAAATTTCTGGAAAATGACACATACTTTATACATTCGTCTTTTTTTGCCAGTTCTTTTGCAACTTCAAGAGTTCTGTCCTTTGACCCATCATCTACAAAAAGAACTTCAAACTGGAATTCTTTCATAATGCTCATTACTTTTTTTATTTCATTGTAAAATAAAGGAATACTTTCTTCTTCATTATAACATGAAACAACTACACTTATCTTTTCCATATTTCTTCCTCATCAAAGCTATCTATTTTAACTATAACATATTATAGATTGACTTTCTATTTGATTTCTCCCATCTTCACTATAATTAAATCGCCATCTTTTTGAATCGCATCATTAGCTGGCCATTCCGGCATGTTTTTTGCAAAATTTGTAGCCCTCGCAATTTCCTCTTGAGTTGCACCATTCAACTCTATTCCTCTTGTTAATGCAAACGTACAAATCTTTCCTGTAGAATAATAATATTCTGGCTCCATCCATGCAAACATATTAAAATATGACATGCCTATAAAATCAATTTCGGGATAACAAGCATTATTCAACGGTGCCTTGCGCTCTCCGATAAATGCAATTTTACTTTTTTGCAGATCATAATCTTTTATATGACAGCGTGTAACAATTTCATTCAATGTGTCTACATCTTGTTCATATCTCACATCATCCGCATACCAAAATCTCAATGTTGTATATGTCTGACTCAATCCTACTGCAATTGCAGCTATCAACACTCCTGCTTGTATTGTCTTTCTTACAATTTTATTTATAGATTTCTTTTTCTCAACCGTTTCATCATCTCTCCTTCTTGTTAAATACACAAATCCCACCGCAATTACAAAAGGAAGAGTATATTGACTTCGATAAGCAAGTGCTACTCCCGCATACACAGTAAGCATAAACGGGCTGATTATTAACACCAAAATAGCCACCCATTTCCAAACAGGAATTTTTATAGCACTTTTGCACCGAATCACCAGCATAACTACAGCACATATGCTTAACACGACTGCGCCATATCCGTATATATAATGCTTATAAACAAAAAACACTTGTTTAATATGCTGAATTATATTAATTATACATTGCTCTGCAGAAACGTTTCCCCATAATACTTGTCCTTCAATATAGTCTCCTGAAGAAAAGAACATTTTTACAATTATGGAATTTAATATATAAGCACATCCAAATGGCACTACTGCCTTTACACACACCAAAAACAATTTTTTCAAATCGGTTTCTTTACATATCAAAATTCCAAATGCTACCGCTGCTATAAAAAGTGTCGTGTTAGCCTGATAACTTCCAAAACTCCAAACAAGACATCCTATAGCTAATAATAGCCTCCAGACTGCTCTGCACTTAATCCAGCTAAATGTAAGATATACTGCAATCGCTACTAATAAAATTGATATTGCTATATCAAAATTCTGTAATTTAAACACCCATTGCATCACCCATATTGGATGTGTCATAAAAAGTGCTGAAAACACGAAATAATTATATCTATTTTCTCTGCCTGAGATATATTCAAATGAATACGCAAACATCATTAAAAATGCAACAATCGCAAAAAACCAAGTGTTGAGTTTATATAAGGATTATACCAACGTATTCCAAAAATTTTTTCTGTAAAAATCAATCCATATCTGCCAATATCTAACCAATTATAAACGCTTCTAGGCGTATTAATAAAAAGATCGGTATCCATAGTAACAGACAAATTAAAAATTCTACATCCATAGACCACTGCTACAATGGATATGTTAAAGATAAGTAAATCTATTCTTTTTCTACAAAATTCAAAAAACTCTTTCATTCTCTATTCTCCTAGTCCATATCCATGACTGAATCATCAATATTTTCTTTTCCTGCTATCTGTTCATAAAAAATAGAACGTTTTCTAATTTCCTTATTCAGGGTATCCATTCCCACTTTTTCTGCAAGAGCCGGCTCTGCTGAAAACAAATTTGTTCCGAGTCCCAGGCGATCCCCTTCAATCTGTGCTCCCAATGCCGCAATTGTCGTTGGAAACATATCCATTGTTGTCGCCATTCTGTTTTTCTGATTGACCGGAACAATTGGAGCATTGATGATCGTATTATATACACCTCGCGTATAATCTTCCGGCACATCCTGACAAAAATCACTGTCCATCGTCAAATGATCTCCTACAATCACAATCGTGGTATTCTCATAAAATGGCTGTGCTTTCAACCAGTTCACAAAATCCACGACCTGTCTGCTAGCGCAGGACATCACGTTTGCATACTGATTGCCCGGATGTTCATCCTGGCACAGATCACAAACATATCCATCTTCAAAATGGGTGTCAACAGTCAGCATCGTAAAGTTAAATGGTTGTCCGCTGTTAGCCAGATTTGTTACTTCCCGCCTTGCAAAATCGTACAATTTATGATCCTCATATCCCCACCACACTCGATAATCCGGAGGTATGAGACCGTTTTGCTGAGCGTAGAGCAAATCTTTCACTTCATAATTTCCATGTCCCTCAAAATACTGTTTTCTTCCGGCAAACTCCCCTTCTGAGCCAAACATAACAACCTGTTTGTAGCCTTGTACCGCTAACATATCACCCAGAACAGTTGCTCCCGGAAGCACTTGCACATCTTCCTGTATATTCTCCGCGCGTAGCTTTACCTTCAGCGGCAACCCGGATGTCTGCGCCACCATAGCTCCCATTGTCCACGTGGCACCATCAGAAGGAATCAGACCGCCCAGCATATCGCCCGTCGAAAAATTAACGTTTTCCATTGCCAGCTGCGTCATCTCCGGAATATCATTTTCTGCAAAAGCGCCGCCTACATCTGTTGAAGCGTACGTGGATTCCATGGACTCCATAAAAATGTACACCAGATTTCTCTTCTGCTCGGGAAATGTAACCGGAACCAACGCCGGATCCATATAATTCTCCTGCAAAAACATCGAGATCGTATCCTGATTTTCCAGATATTCTCCAACATCCAGTTCATTCCACACCATCTGTCCGGATGATACAATCAGTGCCATCGAACCTGCAACCGCTCCAATCTGTACCACCCATTTTGTAATCTTTGTTTTTCGCACCATTACGATTACCAATACCACAAAAACACTGCCATCACTGCGGCCGGTATACAAGTCTCTACAAAATCCCAGAGTACCTCATGACTGGTGCCCTGGATTGGTGTCTTTAACTGAGCGACAAGCTCCTCCATAGACAGATTTGTCCATGTCGCCAGCATCCAGTTTGCCGCTTCATGAAGCAAGATTGCCAGAAATGAGAACAACACTGCTAACATACACAGCAGCACTTTCATCACAATCTGAATCACCTTTATCATGTTTCCCAGACGAACGATCCCGATATTCACTTTCAACTGTTCTTCCGTTATATCCGTCAGATTCTTCTGCTCTTTTTGCGCCCCTCTGTCTAACTCATTTTTCGGCCTCTTTCTGCGCTTTTTCTTTAACTCCTGCAATCTTATGTCCTCTCCTTAATTCCAACTTTTATACTGACCACTTTTACGCGGCAAAAGGAAACGCAACCTGATTTGCTGCGTCCCCTCTCTTATTTTTTATTTCAGAATAACTTTTTCGGATAAACTCCCGCATGAATCAAAGCCTGCAATTCCGAAACAACGGAATCCTTATCTTCTTTATAAGTCACACCAAACCATTTATCTTTTGATGTCAACACTTTTACTGCAAGCTTTTTCTCCGCCAAAAGATCACCAATGATCGTCGGCAGTAAATATTCTGCTTTCAAGTTATCTGCCGGGGTATTTGCTACAAATGTCTCAAATCCACTTTCCAGAATCTGGAAGAACTCTGGCGTAAGTCCCCACATATTCATGGAAACGCTGGATTCAATATCGATTGGAATGTACTCTTCTCTCTTGTGAACGGCTGCTCCGCTCTCATATTTCTCAATATTGGACGTCTCCACAATATCTGCAAGATATCCGTTTTCATTTACTTTACAGACTCCGCGTGTTACCCCGCCGTTATCACTCAGTGTATTTTTCAAAACAAAGCTGACCATACAGATCTCATCCTTTGATGTTGTCTCTCTTGTAAGGTACTCGTACGCTTCCACATATGCCTGCTTTCCATAGTAATCATCTGCATTAATGACCAGAAACGGACTGTCTACAACATCCTTACAGCAGAGAATTGCCTGTCCGGTTCCCCATGGCTTTGTGCGACCTGAAAAACGTTCCCGATACGCCTGCGGAATATCATCTACCTCCTGATATGCGTAAGCAACCTCTACAACCTTTTCAATCCGGTTTCCGATCACTTCTTTAAAATCTTTTTCCAGATCCTTTCTGATTACAAATACAACCTTATCAAATCCGGCTTCCATTGCATCATAAATGGAGTAATCCATAATAATCTCTCCGTTTGGTCCCACCGGTTCCAGCTGTTTGATTCCGCCGCCAAATCTGCTTCCAATCCCTGCCGCCATTACGACTAATGTTGCTTTGTTCATGTTTTTCTCCTTTGCTCTGTAACCTTTATTCTCCCAGTCCATCCTCAATGATCCTGATCATCTCTGCAAGAGCTGCTGTCTCATCCGAGCCTTCACAGATCACTTCGATCTCATCTCCGCTTTTGATACATGCCCCAAGTACACTCAGTACACTTTTTGCATTGGCAGTGACCTCCTCATTTCGAGCCTGCTTTCTGACCGTGATCTTACTTGCAAACTGCATTGCTGTTTTGCAGAATAATCCTGCCGGACGTAAATGCAGTCCTGTAGGATTCTTGATTTTTGTCTTTCCACTGACCATTTTATGTCTCCTCCCTTATTTTTCCGATTTCTCCTGTGTACTGTCAGATTTCTTATCGGCTTTCTGATCTGTTTCATCTTCCTTTTCTGTCAGCTTTACTTTTATTGTAGGCTGTTTTTCCAATTCTACTCCGTCAGGCACTTCAATCGATACCGGAACCTCATACTCTCCTGTAGATTTACAGTCCTGCAGATCAATCGAAACTGCATTTGTAATATCCAGCTGATCAAGTGTTGTCTGTTCTCCGATAAACTTCAATTCGATCACTTCATCTGATTCAAACGTAAGCTCATATTTGTCTTTCAGATTATTAACCTGAATTCCTTCTACCGGGAATTCTATAATCCTGGAACCCTCCTTCTCAATCATAACAGTGATCAAAATCGTATTGGCATTCTCATCCACCAGTTTGATTCCCTCCGGAAGATACTGCGTGATATCCACTGTCTTTTCTACTTTTTTAGTAGCATCACTGACATCAATTTCCGATGTCGGAATTTCTATCTCCGATATCGTATCCAGCATCTCTTTTGTACCGCTGACTTGTATTGTCTGCGGCTCACAGGTCCATCCTGTGCAAATATAATTCTCTTTCAGATTCTCCGGCTGCTGATATGTAATCGGTACATCTTTTGTATTCAGCATCTGGATCTCTACCTGAATTCCCTTCTCCGTGTTCAGGTTATTGCTCAACTTGCTCTGATCCACAATATTGCCCTGACTGTCATAAAGTACCAGATTTCCCTGAACAGTTCCCGAATCTGCGCGTCCCGTTACATCCACTTTAACCACTGCTTTTTCAATGCTTTCTACAAGCGGTTCTGAGCCTTTGATCGTAATCTTTTCAGGATTTACAGTCATGTTGCCAATGATACATCCATTCTGCGGCGTTCCTGACACACTGACTGTCAAAGGAAATACCTTCTGTTTGACATCATTGATCTCCACTACCAGGTTATTCGGCGAAGCCTCAGCTTTACACTCACTGCTATATCGCTTTACAGAAACTTTGATCGGGATCAGACTGTTGATCTGCATTTCCTGCATGTCAGCAACCGCGCTGAAATCTGAAGATGTCAGTTTCTCCAGTATTTCACGCTTTGCCGTCACTTTTACACTTACATTCTCTGTCCCATCCAAAATCTGATACATTTTTCCTTTACTTTTTACAACCTGCTCGTTTTTTACTTCCACCGGAATATTATCAAACGTCTGTGTGTCAACAGGATCATCAATGTTTATCACGATCAGCCACAGAAATACAGCGAAGAACAGGGCAATCACTTTCAAGCTCAGTATTTTCCATGTATTTATGCTTTTTCATTCCTGCGCCATCCTTTCCATTTTTTGCTTTCTTCTCTGCTGATCTGTACTGAATCCGATTCAGTCGTTCTGTAAGCCTCTCCTTTGACACTCCTCTCTCTAATTGTCCGCCCATTGCAACAGATACCTGACCTGTCTCTTCCGAAACTGCGATCACCAGCGCATCACAGACCTCACTCATTCCGAGCGCCGCTCTGTGTCTTGTTCCCAGTTCTTTGCTGATCTGCATATTATCTGAAAGAGGAAGGTAACACGTTGCTGAGGTAATCCGATTTCCCCGTATGATCACTGCTCCGTCATGAAGCGGTGTGTTATGCTCAAATATATTGACCAATACCTGTGAAGAGATCCTTGCAATCCAGTTCAATTCCCGTCACCTCATACTCTGTCAGATGAATCGCCTGCTCTACAACGATCAACGCTCCTGTGCAGACACTGCCCATCTCAAAGCATGCGCGCACGATCCCGTCTCGGGTTTCATCGGAAAAGCGCTGATTTTCTTTGCTTTTATCAAAAAGAGTAACATTCGTAAGAAAATTCTTTTCGCCCAGCTTTTCAAGAGCTCTTCTAAGTTCCGGCTGGAACACGACAACTGCCGCTATTGCAAGTACGCTGATCGACTCCTTTGCCACAAATAAAATCGTATGCATCTTAAAGATCGCGGCAAGCAAAAAGAATGCCCCCAGCATGATCATCCCTTTTAAGAGCATCCACGCTTTTGTATTCTTGATCCACAGCATGATCTCATACACGATCACTGTAATGATCAATATCTCTATCACATCTGTCAGGTGTACCGTTGGAAAGTATAAACCATTTATGTAATTGTTTAAAAAAATTCTGATCCGGTCTCCCATCCAGTCACCTCCTCATCCTATTCTCCAGAACCAGGTTTCTTGGTCCACAAATCTCCAAGACTTTTTGTAAGACTCAAGTCATCCTCCGGCTCGTTCTGATTCTGTCTCAATTCTTCATTTAAACTTTGCGTCAGCAGAAGCTCATCTACATTTTTCTCCAGATCTGCTTCCTGGATCTGGCTCGTATCAATCGCCACCGTTTCCTGAACCATCGGCTCCGGCTTCAGATTTACTGCTGCTTTTGCTTCCTTTGGCTGTTCTTCATGAGGCTCTGTAATATGCTTCACCTGTTTTTCAGGTAATGTAACCCCTACTTTCGGCACCGCTTTTACATAGTAGTAATACTCATCGTCCTCAAACTGTAATGTCTCTGTTCTTGAATAATCCACAGAAAGGAAGAAAAATTCTGCTATCAGACCTGCTGCTACTGTCACCACAAGATCCAGTAAAATAAAACTTGCCTGGAAGGAAACATCCAATGTCATACAGCCTGACACCTGAAGCACTGCCGCCACGATTGCTCCCGCAACGGAAGCTGTCTTCCACGCATGACTGATGCCTCTTGTTCTCACCCCCATATACTACCATCATCGCCAGGAGCAGAACAACTACCATCATCCACATCTCTTTGTTGGCCAGTATCTGTTTTGTAAATACCATGATTCCATCCAGAAGTTCTTTTACCCCTCCGCTCTGAAATGCCGATGCCGTCAGCTTTACTGTGTGGAGCATATAATAAACAATCGTCCCCAGCATCATCGAAACTGCAAATGAAGGCGCTCCGAGCAACCCAAATACAACCGGGATCACATATGGGACCTTCAGAGCAACTGCTACTGCCGCCACTACCACCAGCCATGATTTTTTAGGTGTAAATCTTACATAAAAAATATACATCACCAGAAAAATTGCCAGACATAATCCCGCTACCGGCAAAGACAGTGCATACAGATGTACCAGAACAAGCAGGGCTGCTACAAGTGCCAGCATCCCGACCGGAAGAAAGGCCGTAACAGCAGCAAGACCAACTGTACAAACTGTAGAGGATAATGCTTTCATAAATCCTATATTGGAATTGATCAGTCCGAATACACATAATCCCAACACGAACTGCAGTATCTTTACAATATAAAAAGAATATCTGGCATAAATTTTTTCTATCTGATCCTTCCATACAAGTAATGTGCTCATATTATTTTTTCTCCTTCATGTTTATCTTTTCAAGACGGGACAGATCCCGATAATATTTTTTCACATGCTGCTTGGCAAGATTGTGTTTTCTCTTGTAGAACATCCTTGCACCGGTACAATAAAGAATCAAAAGAATCAGATAACCGCCTACTGCCGTTCCCATCAAGAGAAGAAGCTTTAGTATCGTAAGCTTTTCCAGAATCTGCTCCAACGTGCAGAATGCGATCAGTGCCGCTACGATTGCATAACCGATGGTAAACCAGATTGCCGTAGCCCACACATTCATACTCACATAATCCTTTTTATAATAACTGCTGATTTTCAGATCCTCTTCTGCTCCCTGCTTTTCATAAGAAGCCATCTTGATCATCAATCGTATTTTTCTTTTATCCAACATGTTTCCACCTCGATCCATTGCCTTTTAAACATCATTTTTAGTATATCATACTGTCAGAGTCCTTGTCCAATGCTTATGGTCAAAAAATATACTTTTTGTGCTCCTGCATTTTTCAACACCTTTGCCACTCTGTGTATGGTATTTCCGGTTGTATAAATATCATCGATGACCAGCACACATTTTTTCGGAATCCAGGATTTTGTGACACCAAATGCTCCTTTTAGATTTCGAATCCTGTCTCTGCTCCCAAGCACTTTCTGAGGTCGCGTTTTCTGAATTCTTTTTACTGCATCTTTGTTCACGGGAAGATCCAGCCTTTTCCCAAGTTCTTCCGCCAGAATTTGTGCCTGATTGTAACCTCTTATCCTCTGTCTGGATCTGTGAAGCGGAACTGGTATAATTTCTTCTATTTTCCATTGTTTCACAGCATCTCCTAATTCTGCAGCCATTTCCGCAGCAAAAATTTCTCCATAACATCTTCTGTTTTTGTATTTAAATCTGTAAATTCCCTGCGAAACCGGTGCTTTATGCACCCAGATACTCTTCCCGGCTTCAAAGGCATACTTCTTTTTTTGGCAATCACGGCAGTACTCCTGCTCTTCCTTTCTCAATGGCTTTCCGCATTTCATGCATCTTGGCTGACGGATATACACGATCTTTCTTTACAGGAAGGACAGATTCCATACTTGTATACATTTTCGCAAAATGGACAAACTGAAGGGTACAACAGCTCTAAAACTCTTGTATACGCTCGTCCAAACTTGTGTATCGTTCCTGTTCGTTTTGTTTTTTATCATTTCCTGAAATGTATCTTCACTCCCAACTATCGTTAAACATTTTTTTGCCCTTGTCACTGCTGTATACAATAAATTCCGATTATATAACAGCTTTGGTCCCGGAAGCAGCGGAATTACCACCGCCGGATATTCGCTTCCCTGGGATTTGTGAACCGTGATCGCATACGCCAGTTCCAGTTCATCCAACAGCTCAAACGGATATTCTACCTGTCGCTTCTCATCATACTCAACAGTCAGAGTTTCTTTATAGGAGCTGATCTCCCGGATGATTCCCATATCCCCATTGAAAATCCCCATTCCTTTATCTACCGTCACCCCATACTTTGTACAAACTTCCCACTCCAGCTGATAATTATTCTTGATCTGCATCACTTTATCACCGGTACGGAAAATCCTTCCGTTTGCTTCCTTTTCTTCCTTCTTCGGATCCGGAGGATTTAAATATCTCTGCAAAATCACATTCAGACGCTCTACTCCAAGCAGACCTTTTCTTGTCGGTGTCATCACCTGAATATCAAACGGAGATGCATCCACATATTTCGGAAGTTTCTTCTGGATCAGTGTGATCACAACTCCTATGATCACATCCGCCTCCTGCCGCTTCAGGAAAAAGAAATCACGACTTTTGTTATTTATGATCACGCGCTCACCCGCATTAATCTTATGCGCATTCAGTACGATATCACTTTCTCCCGCCTGACGGAAAATCTTTGTCAGTGTAACCACATGAAATTTATTCGATGCAATCGTATCTTTTAATACACTTCCCGGTCCTACCGACGGCAGCTGATTGACATCCCCCACCAAAATCAATCTTGTTCCGGGCACAACTGCTGTAAGGAGTGCATGCATCAAGGTCAGATCTACCATGGACATTTCATCAATGATCAGCACATCTGTTTCCAGTGGATTGTCGCGATTTCTTAAAAATCCATTGACATTTTCCTTCTTCTTCTGGATTTCCGCTGACTTCAAGCAGACGATGAATCGTCTGCGCTTCATAACCTGTCGCTTCTGTCATGCGCTTTGCTGCACGCCCTGTCGGCGCTGCCAGAAGAATACCCATCCCCTCGCTCTCAAAAAACTGAATCATGGTGTTGATTGTTGTTGTCTTTCCGGTTCCGGGTCCTCCTGTCAGGATCAAAAGTCCATGCTTGATCGATTCGATCACCGCCTGATGTTGCATTGGATCCAGTGAAATCTGTTCCAGCTCCTCCACTTTTTCGCAGTCGTTTTTCCATCATATCTTCCGGCATCGCGCAGTCAATATCCAGATCATTCAGCATACGGGCAACATTCAGTTCCATATAATAAAAGCGGGACGGGTAGATACGGACCTCTCCTTCTATTTCTTTCATAACTGTCTTTCGTTCCATGCAAAGATCCATGATATATTTTTCAATTCCTTCAATCTCAACACCAAGAAGCCTGGAGGTCCTTACCTCTAAAACATTCTTCGGCAAATATACATGTCCTTCTGTCATGGACTGCTGAAGCACATAAAAAATCCCGCTTTGGATCCGGAAATCAGAGTCTGTATGTATTCCAATCTTTGCCGCAATCTCATCCGCAGTTTTAAACCCAACACCTTCGATATCATCCGCAAGTTTGTAAGGATTGGTTTCCAGGATCTCATACACTTTACTGCCATACTTCTGATAGATTTTTGCTGCCAGTGCTGTACTGATTCCAAAGTTCTGTAAATAAATCATCACTTTGCGCATTCCTTTTTCTCATCCACCTGCAGCGCGATCTCCCTTGCTTTGCGTTCGCTGATTCCATTCACTTCTGCAAGCCGTTCCGGCTCTTCTTCTATAATACGAAAGGTGTCTGTTTTAAACTTCCTTACAATTCTTCCTGCCAGAGCTGCACCGACTCCTTTGATCGCACCGGAACCAAGATACCGCTCTATGGAGATCAGATCTTCCGGTTCCTTCATCTCGTAAGAACTGATTTTCAACTGGCTTCCGTAAATATTGTGATTCACATAATCTCCCTTAATTTCCAGGCGCTCTCCTTCGCTGATAAAATTCAGGGTTCCTACACAGGTTACTTCGCCCGCTTCACTTTCCAGCTGAAATACTGTATATCCATTTTCTTCATTGCGAAACACAATATGTTCCACGTATCCTGTTACAATCTCCACTTCTTCCTCCCATTTTATGCAGCCTCAACATTGTATACATGTATTCTTGCATATTTTTTCTGTTTAACAGTCCTACAATAGAAGACAGACTCCCCCGACATACAGAATCTTCATTCTGTTGCCGAAGCAGCCTGTCCCATCCTGATTTCTTCTCAGAAATCCTTCCTGCCACTCATAAATTCCACAAACTGTCCGGTTCCGATCGCTACTACTTTCATCGGATCTTCTGCCGTCATTGTATTGATACCTGTCTTTTCCTCTATCAGCTCTTCCAGACCTCGCAGCATTGCACCACCGCCAGTCAGAACAATCCCCCGATCCAGAATGTCGGCAGACAGCTCCGGCGGAGTCTGTTCCAATACCGAAACAACCGCTTCCACAATCTTCCCTGATGTCTCGCGAAGTGCTTCTTCTGTCTCCGAGGAAGTCACTGTTACCGTCTTTGGAAGCCCTGTCACCAGATTCCTCCCTCTGACCTCCATACTCTCTTCCTCAATCAGAGGATATGTCGTGCCGACTTTGATCTTAATATCTTCAGCAGTCCGCTCCCCGATCAGAAGGTTATGCTTTTTCCGCATATACCGTACAATTGCTTCATCAAAATCATCCCCGGCAATTTTAATCGAGGTATGCACGACCGCGCCACCCAGCGAAATTACAGCAATATCTGCAGTCCCGCCTCCAATATCCACGATCATATTACCACATGGCTTTCCGATATCTATTCCTGCTCCGATTGCTGCTGCCACCGGCTCTTCAATGAGATGTACTTCTCTTGCTCCTGCCGCAAACGCAGCTTCTTCTACAGCTCTTTTTTCTACTTCTGTCACACCGCTCGGTACACAAATGCTGATTCTTGGCTTCTTAAACGTTCTTTTTCCGATTGCTTTTCTTACAAAGTACTGAATCATCTTTTCAGTTACTGTATAATCTGAGATCACACCCTGCCTGAGAGGACGTACTGCTACAATATTGCCCGGTGTTCTGCCTAACATCAGCCGTGCTTCCTCTCCGATCGCTCTTATTACATTCGTATCTCTGTCAAACGCTACTACAGATGGTTCTTTTAAAACAACCCCTTTTCCTTTCACGTATACAAGAACACTTGCGGTTCCCAAATCTATTCCGATATCTACAGCCATCTTTTCTCCTCCAGCCTTACAAATTCTTTTTCCCCTCTTTTGTATTTCTCAGTTCATTTATAATCTGTCTTATCTTCGGCTTCAGATACTCGCATAGTTAAGTATAATAAAATTTATTTCACTTGGAAACCCCTTTTGCACATTTTATTTTTTATTCAGAATTGCGGCAATATATTTGCCTGTATACGATTTCTCATTTGCTGCAATTTCTTCCGGTGTCCCGCTCGCTACGACTGTACCACCTTTATCTCCGCCTTCCGGACCAATATCGATAATATAATCTGCTGTTTTGATCACATCCAGATTATGTTCAATCACGATCACCGTATTGCCGTCACCTGATAAACGTCGCAAAATCTCTGTCAGCTTATGCACATCTGCAAAATGTAGTCCTGTTGTAGGCTCATCCAGAATATATACCGTCTTTCCTGTACTTCTGCGGCTTAACTCTGTTGCCAGTTTGATTCTCTGGGCTTCTCCTCCGGATAATGTCGTAGATGGCTGTCCCAGTCGGATATAAGACAGACCAACATCATTGAGTGTTTCCATTTTTCTCCGGATACTCGGAACATGTTCAAAAAATTCCAACGCCTCTTCCACCGTCATGTTCAATACATCATAAATTGTCTTTCCTTTATATTTCACTTCCAGAGTTTCTCTGTTATAGCGTTTTCCTCCACACACTTCACACGGTACGTATACATCCGGCAGGAAATGCATCTCAATCTTAATGATTCCATCTCCGCTGCAGGCCTCACAGCGTCCGCCCTTCACATTGAAGCTAAATCTTCCTTTTTTATAGCCTCTCGCTTTTGCATCCGGTGTTGCTGCGAACAAATCACGAATCAAATCAAATACACCCGTATATGTTGCCGGATTGGAACGCGGTGTTCTTCCAATCGGAGACTGATCAATGTCGATCACTTTATCTACCTGCTCCAGCCCTTCAATTCTCGTATGCCTTCCCGGAATTGTTCTTGCATGGTTCAGTTTTTTGGCAAGTGTTTTGTATAAAATCTCATTGACAAGAGAACTTTTTCCGGAACCGGACACTCCTGTCACACATGTCATGATTCCCAACGGAAACTTGACATCGATATTTTTCAGGTTATTTTCTTTTGCGCCTACTACTTTCAAATATCCGGTCGGTTTCTCTCTTTTTTCCGGAACCGGGATCTTGAGGCGTCCGCTCAGATACGCTCCGGTCACTGATTTTTCGTTTGCCATCAACTCTTGAGCCGTTCCCACTGCAACAACCTGTCCACCATGCTCTCCAGCTCCCGGACCGATATCCACAATGCAGTCAGCCGCCAGCATCGTATCTTCGTCATGCTCCACTACAATCAGAGAATTTCCCAAATCGCGGAGATGCTTCAATGTGGCAAGTAACTTGTCGTTGTCCCGCTGATGCAATCCGATACTCGGTTCATCCAGAATATAGGCCACACCAACAAGTCCGGAACCAATCTGAGTTGCCAGCCGGATTCTCTGCGCTTCCCCGCCGGACAGTGTCCCTGTCGCTCTGGCAAGCGTCAGATAGTCCAGTCCTACATCCAGCAAAAACTGAATCCGCGCTTTGATTTCTTTTAAGATCTGTTCTCCGATCAGCAGCTGCGTCTCTGTCAGTTCCAGCCCCCTGTAAAATTTCTGCAGCTTATCGATTGAAAATGCTGTGAGTTCTGCAATATTTTTCTCTCCCACAGTTACCGCAAGAGAACCTTTTTTCAATCTCTGACCTTTACATTCGGAACATGGAGTAATCCGCATAAAAGTCTCATACTCTGCCTTCATTGTCTCAGACCCCGTTTCGCGATAGCGGCGCTCCACATTTTTGATCAGTCCTTCAAAGACCACATCATAAACACCTTCTCCACGCTGTCCTTTGTAATGTACTTTCACAGATTTCCCGTTTGTTCCGTAAATCAAAACATCGTGAATCTCTTTCGGATAGTCCTGAAACGGCGTCTCCAGATCAAAATGGTATTCTTCACACAACGCATCTAAAATTGCACGTGTAAAGCTTGATTTTTCTGTACAGGACTGCCAGCCCATCACTGCGATTGCTCCTGCTGAATGCTGAGTGTCGGATCCGGTATCATCAAATCCTCATCAAATTCCATCTTGTATCCCAGCCCAAAACAAGTCGGGCAGGCACCAAACGGATTGTTGAACGAGAAACTTCTCGGCTCAATTTCTTCAATACTAATTCCACAGTCCGGGCAGGAAAAACTCTGACTGAAATTCATCGGTTCTCCGCCGATGATATCTACGATCAGAAGCCCTTCCGCAAGTGAAAGTACACTTTCCACGGAATCTGTCATTCGTTTTTCAATTCCCGGTTTCACAACAAGACGGTCTACAATAATCTCAATATTATGTTTGATATTTTTATCCAGTGCGATATCCTCTGACAATTCATACAGATTCCCGTCTACACGAACACGCACATATCCTGACTTCTTTGCCCGTTCAAACAGCTTTGCATGGGTTCCTTTCCTGCCTCTTACGACAGGAGCAAGCAACTGGATCTTTGTACCTTCCGGAAGTGCCATCACCTGATCTACCATCTGATCCACCGTCTGCTTTTTAATCTCTTTTCCGCATTTCGGACAATGTGGAATCCCGATTCTCGCATAGAGCAGTCGGAAATAATCATAGATCTCTGTCACTGTACCCACGGTAGAGCGAGGATTGTGATTGGTCGATTTCTGATCAATAGAAATCGCCGGAGAAAGCCCTTCTATACTTTCCACATCCGGTTTCTCCATCTGACCAAGAAACTGCCTTGCATAGGAAGAAAGCGATTCCATATATCTTCTCTGCCCCTCGGCATAAAATTGTATCAAAAAGCCAGGGATGATTTTCCCGAACCACTCAGTCCTGTCAGCACTACCAGTTCATTTCTGGGGATGTCAACATCTATATTTTTCAAATTATTCTCATTCGCGCCGCGTATTCTGATATACTGTCTGGCGTCCATCTTTTTCCCATGTAAAATTCCTTTCCCATTTATATCATAATTATTCGATCTCATTCAATATCTGTTTCAGCTCAATCAATTTATCTCTTAATTCTGCCGCTGATTCGAAATCCAGCTCTGCTGCCGCTTTCTTCATTCGCTTCGTAACTTCTCCGATCAACTTCTCCAGTTCTTTCCTGCTCATAGACTCTGGATCTTTCTCCAGCTTCAGTTCTTCTGCTGCTACTTTTTTGGAAATACTGATCTGATCGCGGACCGCCTTCTGAATGGTCTTTGGCGTAATGCCATGTTCTTCATTGTATGCCATCTGAATCTTGCGTCGTCTTTCCGTCTCATCAATTGCCAGACGCATCGAGTCTGTCAGTTTGTCTGCGTACATGATCACGTGACCTTCCGAATTTCGTGCCGCACGCCCGATCGTCTGAATCAGAGAAGTCTCGGAACGTAAAAATCCTTCTTTATCTGCGTCCAGAATTGCCACCAGCGTAATCTCCGGAATATCCAGACCTTCTCTCAAAAGATTAATTCCCACGAGTACATCAAATACATCCAGACGCATATCACGGATGATCTCCGTCCGTTCTAATGTATCCACATCGGAATGCAAATATTTTACGCGAATCCCGATTTCCCGCATATAATCTGTCAGATCCTCTGCCATCCGTTTTGTCAGAGTTGTAACCAGCACTTTATTTTTCCTGGAAATTTCCTGATTGATCTCACCGATCAGATCATCAATCTGACCTTCTACCGGACGCACTTCTACTTCCGGATCTAAAAGCCCTGTCGGACGAATCACCTGCTCTGCCCGCAGAAGCTCATGCTCCTCTTCATAAACTCCCGGGGTTGCTGACACAAACAATACCTGATTGATCTTACTTTCAAACTCTTCAAAATTCAACGGGCGGTTGTCTTTCGCAGAAGGAAGACGGAATCCATAATCCACCAACGTCGACTTTCTCGACTGATCCCCGGAATACATTCCTCCAATCTGCGGAATCGTCTTATGAGACTCATCGATCATAATTACAAAATCATCCGGGAAATAATCAATCAGTGTATATGGAGCCTGTCCGGGCGCCAATCCTGCCAGATGACGGGAATAGTTTTCAATCCCAGAGCAAAATCCTGTCTCTTTCATCATCTCAATATCAAAATTTGTCCGCTCAGCAATCCGCTGCGCTTCTAACAGCTTATCCTGTCTTTTAAATTCTTTGACGCGCTCTTCCAGCTCTTCTTCAATCGCCTTGACGGCGCGGTTGATATTCTCTTTATCCACCACATAATGAGATGCCGGGAAAATCGCTACATGCTTTAACTCGTCTTTGATCTCTCCTGTAAGAATGTCCACCTCTGTGATTCTATCCACTTCATCACCAAAAAATTCAATTCGGATCGCAACGTCTGACTCATATGCCGGAATCACTTCCAAAACATCTCCCCGAACCCGGAATGTTCCACGATGAAAGTCCATGTCGTTTCTATCATACTGAATCTCAATCAGCTTTGCTACAACTTCATCTCTGTCCTTGATCATCCCCGGACGCAGAGAAATCACCATGTTCTGATAGTCTACCGGACTTCCCAGTCCATAGATACAGGAAACACTCGCCACAATGATCACATCTCTGCGCTCTGCCAGTGCCATCGTAGCAGATAACCGCAGCTTATCAATCTCATCATTGATTGCTGAATCCTTGGCGATGTAGGTATCCGAGGATGGGACGTAGGCTTCGGGCTGATAGTAGTCGTAGTAGGAGACAAAAATATTCCACGGCATTGTCAGGGAACATCTCCTTGAATTCTCCGTATAACTGCGCTGCCAGCGTCTTATTATGTGCAATGACAAGCGTCGGTTTCTGAAGCTGCTCAATAACATTTGCCATCGTAA
>ENA-OQJN01000108-OQJN01000108.1-human-gut-metagenome-genome-assembly--contig:-NODE-108-length-42113-cov-8.020626_pt1 | contig 42113 bp, 40 predicted proteins | sample MGYA00242610_ERZ504777 | MGnify/ENA primary metagenome ERZ504777 (study PRJEB26092, sample SAMD00036350) | human gut metagenome | host: Homo sapiens | study: EMG produced TPA metagenomics assembly of... | reverse complement strand
TTATTTCCACTCCCTTCCATTGACATAATGTTTTAATAATATCTCTGATGCCTTCACGCTTTTCTTGGAAGAAAACTTTTCTTCTATATTTCGGTGCAAAAACCACATGATATTTGCAGTTCCATTTCGTATGTGCTAAACTCTTTACGTCAGTATTTTGTTCATTCATTTTACTGTCCTCCTAATGTGTATTATTTACGTAACTGGCAGGTCACGTTTCTATTATACACATTAGGAGCAAAGATAACTGAATACATCGCTAAAGCTTCCATGGAACCACGCGACTATCGCGTGGTTTTCTTAATCCAAAAAAAGACACAGCACTACTTTGTGCTGTGACTCTTTGCAAATACTGTAGCGGCTATAAACGCCACAAACGGTACAGTACATATAATACCGATACTTCCCGCAATACTTCTGATTACTTCGATTGCGATAAAGTCTGTATTCATCAACTGCTGGAATCCGATTCCGTAGGAATAGATCATAACCATCATATTTAATGAATTTCCTGCAAATGCAAGAATCAATGTGTTCGACATTGTTCCCATTGCATCTTTTCCAATATTCATTCCTGATCGGAACAGCTCCCACCTTGTCAGTTGTGGATTTACAATGTGAAGTTCCGCAATGGAAGATGCAATACTCATTGCCACATCCATTACCGCCCCCATACATGCAATTAAGATTCCACACAGGAAGAGATCCTTTATCTTTAAATCAGTTGTTCCCATGATGAGAAGTAAATTTTCCGCTTCTTCCATCTGGTATGTTGTCACTGACATGAATCTCTGTGCAATAACAGAAAATCCTGCTCCTGCAAGCACTCCGCACATGCTTCCGATTGCTGCGACCACAGTCTTAATCTGAATCCCATCTATCAAAAAGAACGTTACCAGATTACAAATCAGAATGAGAACAATTGTTACAAGGAGTGCCGAATATCCTTTCATTGTAAGCGGCAGTAAAATCCATATAATACACACCATCGTGAATATAATACCAACCGCTGATTTTGCTCCCTTTTTTCCGCCAATGACAATCAACAGTAAAATAAAAATTGCAATCGCTGTTATAATCTGTGGTACTCGATAATAATTATAGACCGATACCTGATATCCTCCATCATCATTCACATCAATTCGGATAGATACTTTATCCCCCTGACTGACTCTGACATTATACAGAGAACTGAAATAGTTTGTTACTTCTGCAGTTTTACCTTTGTATGATCCTGTCAGTATTTTTACCTGAAGTTTCATATCCCCACGCCACAGACCACCTGTACTCTTATCTACAGTCACGTTATCTTCCAGAATTCCAACTACTTTTCCAATTTCATAAGAAGTCCCTGATGTATCTCCTTCTTTGTAAACTGGTCTGTCATGGTTTGCATAGTAGATCACCAATATAAAAGCAAGGGCAGCCAGCACCCCAATGAGCAACTGGCCACCTTTCCTTTTCATAGGTGAATTCCATAATTTTTTCATTTTTGTTCACCTGTTTTGCTGTTTAGTTTACTTTTCTCTTTTTTGTAAATGACACTGCGATCACTGAGGCTGCAATCAGAACCAGATACATTGTAACAGGTTGTTGATCGCCGGTCTGAGCCCCTTTATTTGCTGTATTTTGAGGTTTCTTGCCGTTTCCATTTTGACTACCGCTTCCGGCATTTCCACTGTTTCCGGTATTACCATCATTGTTGTTATTACCGCCATTGCCATTATTACTCTTTTCTACAAGTGCCTTTTTCGCATCCTGAAGTGCTTTTACTGCTGCATCTACTTCTGCCTGTGTTGCATTTTCATCTGCATATACACTTTGTGCCTCCTTCAATGCCGTAACATAGTTGTTCCAGCCTTCTTCTGTATAACTACTCTGTGATTTTGCAGGAAGTTTTTCTATTTCTTCCAAAAGCGCACTCTTATCAACTGTCACGCCAGTCTGTTCTTGTTTAATCTCATCACAGTTACGGACTCTTAAGCATGTGACCGGAATGTCTGACTCTCCTTCCGGATGCGCATATACAAGTCCTACTGCCGAAACGGTTGCTCCTTTTTTCACGAAAGATGCCAGTTCATTTTTTCCAGTTGTTCCGGAAGTAATATAACCGTCAATAAAGACATTTCCTTTTTCTCCGCTTCCATCCTCAATCCAGAACTGTGATACTCCGGTTCCATCTGCACTGTAAACTACATCTGTTACCTTTCCACTGATCTGAACAAGCTTTCCTCCGTTCTCTTCATAATTCATCGCATCTTTTGCAGATAGTTTTTCCGGATCATACACATGGGTATCATCTGGAATGATCTCGCTTTTAATAATCTGAATCTCTTTATCTCCCTGATATGCGTCTACATATCCGGTAATTCTGATCTTTGTTCCGATTTCCAGACCTGCCTCCGCATATGGGAATACAGTAATTCCCGCAGTGTCATCCTGCACATAAATGGCGTCAAAGAATTTGTTATTCTCATTGCTTGTACCTGCTGTCACATAGCCTTCAATTGCAAATACGTCGCCATCCTTTCCCTCTTTACGCACTGTCTCGATTGGTGTCGTCTCAAGTTCTACCGTCACTTCGTCCAAAATATTTTCCACGATTGTCTTATTTAGATATGGAAGATCCCAAATATTATCCTGCTCCGCCTTCACTTCAAAGTCAGAGATAAATACAGTTCCCGCTACAAATACGTTTGCCCCGCTTTCCAGAGTCTCATGTGCAAGTGCCACCATATTGCCTTTTTCTACGACTGTAGGACTGCCTGATACTGGATTTCCATTCTCGTCTTTACAATCAATAGAGTAGGTTGTGTCATATCCTCTGATAAGTGCCTCTGCTTTTCCAGCTGCAACTGCATCTTTGTCAAGGTTTACGGTACATCCGCTGTATGCACTGTATTCCTGATTTTCTACTGCACCTTCTAAATATTTTGAATCTTTGTTGTAGTTTTTCAGATATAAGCGGTATGGCTGTCCACCGTTGTTTGTCTCATCATATGCTTCATCACTATTTAAGGTTGTAGTGGCTCCGACTGCTTTCAGGAGCTTGTTCATCTCTGTTGCCGTCTGGCCGCTTGTTGTATCCTGATAATCTGCAATTCCGCATGCGATCAATGTTCCGCCTTTCTCTGTGTAGTCTTTTACCATGTTAATAAATTCATCACTGAAATGCGAAGGTTTGTAATCTCCGGCATTTGCTGTTCCTGTTTTCTTTGCCGGTGCTGAGATAACAAGTAATGCACAGTCTTCTAACATTTCTGGTGTGATCTCATCTTTCACAACCTCAACTTTTACATTCTTGTCTCCCGCAATCTTTGTAAAGTTTCCAACATTTCCACCATAGTATCCTGTCACATAGTCATTGTAATGTGTACCGTCAATAATTACTTTTGTTACCATCTCCGGCGTTACATATGTAAGCTTCAAAACGCTGCTATAAACTTTCTCTACTCCGTTGAGTGTTGCATTCACTGTGACATTTAGTTCCATGTTTCCTACTTTGTCATAAGTATAATCAAATGTGTAAGATGCTGTTCCCATTGAATCTACTTTTGTCAGGTTATTTTTCTCCAAATCAACTTTATGTACATTCTTTCCATCTACGGAAAATGTAATTGAGTTGATTGTCATATCTGTATTTTCATTGTTGTATAAATCCAATGTGACAGGCAATGCCTCTCCTTTTACCGGAAGTACTTCGGTTGTAGAGATTCCGTTGATTCCTGCTGCTTCCACTTCTCCTACCCATACCGGAGCCGTCACTGCAATATCACCGTCAGCCTCTGTGACTTTCAAATAGTAATATGAATAGTTATTATCTATCTGGAATTCTACTGTATCTGTATTGGCTGCAACAGTCTCTTCTTTCAGTACAAGTCCGCCATTTGTAATGACTTGAACTTTTCCGATAGAATCATCTGTCTTATCACTTAATTCTGCTTTTAAAGTAACGGTGTCTCCTACCTGTCCTTCTGACAAAATAGAGCCCATCTCATAACCATCTAATGTGTAATAAATGTTTAAGTCATTATCTTCAGTTGCATACACACGATAGTTGCGCATTGCATCATAGATATTTTCCTGTGTGAGGCTGTCCGCTAATACAACACTTCGTGCTGTGTTGGCATCTCCCCAAAGTCCTTTGTGGTTGTCCTGATTGTTTGTCGGAGCTACATGCCATCCTTTATCAAGTGCTCTCTGATAGTACTCGTAAGATGGGAAATATCCGGAACTTCCGATTGCTCCTTCTCCATTTCCAACTTCAATTGTTGTGATCAGCTTGTCAATTTCTTCATCGTAGTGAGCAAAATCACTGAAATCACCAAATGTCGTTCCCGGGTGATTGAATTGTGAAATTGACTGCGGCGCTGTCTTTAACGCTGCATAGTAGTTCTGCAAGGCTGTGCTGTATGTTGAGAATTCTGTCTGTGTCCTGCTCTGGAACCCTTCTGTATTGAAAGTGTTCATATGTCCAAGACCGTTTGACCATGTCATCTCATATCCAAACAAACCTACAAAATCGTTAGTTGTATACTGTTTTGCAAGCTCATGTCCTTCTGTCCATTCCTCACTCATAGAACCATCTAAAATAGATGCACTGTCTGCGTTGTCAAACGAGTTCGAGTGGTCTGTCAGTGCAAGGAAATCAAGGTTTTCCACTCCTGAAGCATGTTCATATGCCTGCTGTGCAGTTCCCGCACCATCGGAATAGCTTGTGTGTGAATGAAGCTGTCCAAAATAAAGATTATATTTTTCACTTGTTCTCTCTGTGTAAGAAAGTGTAACAATGTTGCTGTCTTCATATCCTTCTTTGACTGCTTTTACTTTGAACGTCATTGGAAGTTCTGACAACACAATTTTTTCTGTGTACTCTGTCCAATTCTGTCCATCGTCAGTAGAATATAAAATAGTTGCACCTTCTGTTGCACATTTTAAAGTGACTTCTGTGTTTTTCATAACTGCGCCGCCATTTGGTGTTGCCTCTACGTTTTTCACTTTGCCACTTGTATACTTGTAAATTGTCTTAATACTATCTGACACGCCATCTTTTGATGCATATACCCGCATATTTGCAGGAAGCTTTTCTAAGACAGGTTTGTTGGCATCATCGTATACTTTGTACTCTCCGCCATCTATTGAATAATAAATAGCCGCACCTTCTGTCGCACTTGTCAGTGTGATCGCAGTTCCCGTTGCTGCTTCTCCGGATGCCGGATCTGCTTTTACATAACCACAGATGTCAGATGCAATGACCGGACTTCCGATAAGCACTACTGAATCTATACGCAGTGTTCCTTTTTTATCTGGTTTTCCTTCTTTTCCATCTGCACGCTCTGTTCCTGCTACAAGACGAACATATAATTTATCCGCATGTTCTGCTCCTTCCGGAACATCAAATTTAAAGTTAATGTATTCCCCCGGAGCATAGCTTGTCTTTGCAATCCCGTCTTTGACATCTCCCGATTTACTCACTTCATATGGTTTTCCATCTGATCCATAGCTTGTATATTTGTAAGAGTAAGAACCGGTTGTAAAATTCTCAAATTTTGTTCCATCTACAGAATACTGAATCTGATAAGAACCTGCCCCTGTCTTGCTTGAGCGAAGACGGAATGAAAGTTCCATCGCTCCGTATCCTTTTGAAGATAATGCAAATTGCAGGTAATCATTGTCCCCTGAGCCCAATCCGGTACCGCCCATATAGTAAGAAGTAGAATCCGTGTTAGAGCTCGTTGCTTTTGTATATGGAAGTACTTCTTTGCCAGATACAACTGCTGTATATTTTGCATCGGTATCCAACATGTCATTTGTCTTATACAAATCCCCTACAATACTTTTCTGCACACCAGCTTCTTCGTAGTTGGCATTTCCTGCCCACTGTGCCACATTCAGAACAGTATCTGTCTCTACCTGAACACCTTCTTTTGCAGGATAGAAATACATCAAGTACGCGTCCGCTGAAGAACCTTCTTTCTTTCCGAATGTTGTAAACGTATTATAGTATTCTATGTATTGATTTTTATTTCCACCATACTCTGCATTGACACTTCTTAAAAAGAATCCGCCATTTTTGTCTGCTTTTTCTACTTCCCACAGACTATAATCACTTTCTTTTTCTTCTAACGTAAGGCTTCCACCGCTTTTTCCAGTTGTAAGGTATTTGCCTTGTGCAGTAAGTGTGTAATATCCTGTCTTTTCATCTAACGATGCTTTCAAAACTGCTGAACCTTCTGGCGCATCTAAAACATCTTTTTCCGATGGTTGTCCATTCAATGCTGCCAGCCTTGTTCCACTTGCGGAAGCTGACATTACTTTTTTGTTTGCCGGATTGTAGATTACAAACACATCGCCGTCTTTTAACTCTGTGAGTCTTTTTCCTTCTGATGGATCCGGTTTCGGCTCTGGAGTTGGCTCTTCTTCCACTGTATACGCAAATACTTTCTGTTCACTGTTATTGAATCCTTCTTTTTGTGAATATGCAGTGATTGTTGTATTTTTTGTAATCGTAATTGCTGTATCATATTTTGTAAATTCCTGTGCGTCATTTACTTTGTAGTAAATTTCTGCCCCCTCAGTCTGGCAGGATAATGTAATCTCTGTTCCGGCTGCCACCTTTCCAGATTCTACGGATGCCACAACCTCAGCACAAGTCTCTGTCGTCTCTCCGCCATCTTCTGTCGTTGTTCCTTTAATCACAATATGATTAATATTGCTCGCTCCGGTCAGTGCAACTGTACCGCCGTTCACACTTGTTGTTCCAACTTTTTTTACACGAAGTGTAAAATTCTTTCCGGAAAGCTCTGCCGGAAGTTTCACATCTTTGTATAATTGGGTCAAATTGGTACTTGTAATTTCTACTGCTCCGCCGGCAACGACCATCCAACTCTGCCCTTTATCCAAAGAATATTCCAATTGGAAATTTTTTGCTCCTGTATTTGAGGAACGAAGCGAAGCCGAAAATGTTAAATTTTCATACTTTTCTGCATTGATTTCGGAAATGGTCCAAGAACCTTCTTCTTCCCAGTTATTCGCCGCCAGACTTTTTGACGAATATCCGGTATAAGTTGCTCCTGTGACATTAAGCTGTCCACTTCCTGATGTCGCACCTGCCGGAAGGCTGGAAGGTGCGGAATACTTGTCCTTGTATTCCCATGCTGCGATTGTCTGAACTGTCTCTGCCGCTTTTGAAGGAAGACTGATATTGCTGCATACCATCATAACTGCAAGAAGTACTGCAAACATTCGTGACACGATACTGATTTTTCTACCTTGTTTCATAAAAATCCTCCTCGTCTCAATTAAATTGTTACATTATGTTATTTTGCCACAATCGTTACTTCTTTTCTACCATACTTTTGTAAAGTTTCAGTTAAATTTATCCTCTATTCTGTTTTTTTCTTAGAAGAAAGCTCTACAGCTGCCACACCTGCGCCGCCGGCAATAACTAGCACTACCCATGGCATTCCACTTGCTGTATCGCCTGTTTTTGGACTCCTTTTTGGCGGTGTAGTTGGTTTCGGATCCGGTGTTGTGTTCGGTTTTTCTTCTTCTGGTTTGGAATCTGTTGTCTTCAGAAGTTCTTCTGTGATTGCTTTCACGTTCTGAAGTTCTGTCTTTTCTTCTGTTGCCAAATCACCCGAAGCTAAAATATAGTTTACCTGATCTAAAATATTTTGAATCTCTGTTCGTTCTGCCTCTGTCAAAGAAGCCTTGTCATAACTTCCAAGTGCATCTTTCCACTGCTGAATCTTGTTCTGTAATGTCAATGTATGAACAGTTGTATCTAACTCAATGTTCAATCCTTCTGTATCACGGTGTTCTCTCAATGCCGCAATCGTACTTAAATTATCTACCGGAGCTTCGTCCATCGCTACAAGTGGAGTCATTCCTTTAAATACAGAACCGTCCAGTGTTGCACAGTATTCATTTACACATACGTTGTATGTCTTTGTTGTGTCGTTGACGTCAATCATCTGACCGTCATCTGTCATGATGGATAATACTTTGATTCCACCGTCTACAACTTTGTATGTTGCTGTGATACCTGCAAACTGATCTCCTAAGTTTGAAGCCTGATATGCCGCATCAGTATCAATTCCAATCTCCGGATTCAATCCAATCAACGCACGCTCCAGCTGTTGTGCCATCTGTTGTCCGGTAATCGCAAATGTCAAAATGCGGTTTCCAAATGGTGAGATTGTGTAAATATCTGCCACCGTAATATCACGGCTTGACGCTCCTTCTGCCATCTCAAGGTTTGCCCGGATTCCACCTCTGTTTGCAAATGCTGCCACTGTGTTCTGATCTTTTGTAGCTGCAAGCATCATATCTGCAAGCCAGTTACCTGCGATAGAAGATGTCCCGTTCGTCTTATCAATAAAGTCTCTTGTAATACTTTGGTCAACTTTTCCAAGTACTTCGTACATCTCACCCTTTACCGCATCCCATGCCGCCTGACTGATCTTTGTAACTTCCGAATCTAATTGTGTATTATTTCCATTGTTGTAATATAAGTAAGAATGATCTCCTCCTTTTGGAGAAATGTCCTTGAATTCCGGTGTCGTCACTTCTACGTCTTTTGTCTCAGGATTCACTTTAATCTCTGCTGTAGAATATCCGTATGCATAGCAATTTCCCTGCATATAATCGATACCGTTCTCAGCAACTCCATTTACATTTTTATGTGTATGTCCCCCTGCCACAAGATCAACGACTTTCGGATCCATCTCTTCTGCAATTGATTTTGGATCAGAATGTGCAAGAACAACCACAATATCAGCTTTCTTATCTACTTCTTCCGCAAGTTCCTTTAATTTTTCCCGATTGTCGTCAATTGTATATGGTGCAATCTGAGAAGCCTTGATATCTGCTGAGTAGTCATCTGCCCAGCCGACGATTCCGACCTTGTAATTTCCTTTGTCTACAATCGTATAATCCTGTGTGAATTCCACACGTTCACCACTATCTTTATAGTACAGATTACTCATAAGAACCGGAATATCCGAATCCCCCTTGTAAGAACCAATCTCATATGGAGCCATGGTTCCTTTTGCATCTGTCGCATATGTTTTTACATCCCAGTCAAACTCATGGTTCCCAAGTCCTACCGCATCATAGTCCATCTGATCATATGCCGCACGCATTGCTGCACCATAAGTCAGATTAGAATGTGGTGTACCCTGATAGATGTCACCGGTATCCAAAAGCAGTACGTCCTCATACGCATCGTTATTGCGTGCATCGTTTACAATTTTTGAAAAATATGCAAGACGATATTCAAACGTATCTTCTTTGTAACTGGAAACATCTGTAATGTATCCATGCACATCTGTCGTCTCAAATACTTTTATTGTGTCCCATCCAGTGTAATCTGGCTCCTGTGTTCCTGCATCTTCTGCAAATACCGCCGGTACATAAGATGCTGTCATTGTCAGAACCATTGCCATAGCACCTAATCTTTTTGATAACTTATTCATTTTCTTTTCCCCTTCCTTTACGGAAACTCTTTAGATGTTTGTTACAATTCCTGTAATCAGTTCTTTAAACTGTTTCGCTACACGGTCTGCCGTCTCCTGTACTTCTTTGTGATCTAATTTTTCTGTTGACATTCCCGCTGCGAGATTTGTAATACATGAAATTCCACATACCTCCATTCCCATATGATGTGCAGCCATCGCTTCACATGCCGTACTCATACCAACAGCATCTCCGCCGAGTGTTCTTGCAAGACGAACTTCTGCCGGTGTCTCATATGCTGGGCCTGTGAACTGCATATATACACCTTCCTGCATTTTGATTTCCATTTTTTCTGCGGTATCTTTGATGATCTTACGCATACGCTGGCTGTATACCTCGCTCATATCTGGAAATCTTACACCGAGTTCATCTATATTTTCACCGATCAGAGGGCTTGGTATTGCAATTGTAATATGGTCATTGATGATCATAAAATCTCCTGGTTTAAAATCAAAGTTTGCACCACCTGCTGCATTGGTCAAGATTAATTTTTTTGCTCCGAGCATTCCCATCAGTCTTGTTGGAAGCACTACATCTGACATTGGATATCCCTCATAAAAATGTACTCTTCCCTGCATGATCACAACCGGTACTTCATTCACATAACCAAATACAAATCTTCCTTTATGACCTGCTACTGTTGAAGTTGGAAATCCTTCGATTTCCGTATAGTTGATCGTCTGTTCAATCTGAATCTCATCTGCGTAGTCTCCAAGACCTGACCCTAAGATCAATGCAACCTCCGGCTGAAAATCAATTCTTTTCCGAATACTCTCCACGCATGTCATTAATTTTTCATATACTTTATTCATCTTTTTACCTCTTTTCCCTTTATTCCAAAGTTACGATTTTGGAAATAATTTCTTTTAAACGTTCATATTGTGATTGATCGACTAAAATTTTATTTCCTTCTTTCGTTATCAATCCTTGTTCGGATAGTTTTTTTACTGATCGATTGATCGTTTTTAAGCAAAGTCCTGTTGAGTTAGATAATCCCTGCTGTCCACCTCTGACCTGCAAAAGACCATTTTTTGCGTAACGCTCAAATCGTTCCACGAGAAGCATAGAAAGTCTGTCCGCCCCTTGAAGAAATAATAAAGTCCGCCCTTTTCTTCCCTCCTCAAGAAGATAGTTTGCAACTTGCTTTGCCTCCTGTTTTAATGCATGAATATCCGCACTCATCCATTTTTCAAAATTTGCTCTCGACATTTTTACAACGGTACATCTTGTTACTGTTCTAAGCGTTGTCCTATAAGTCTTCATATCCATGATGTACTCCATCCCACCCATTGCATAGACATTATTAAACCGCATAAACTCATACGCTACACCATATACTCTATAGTCAATGGCTTCGATAATTCCTTTTCCTATGAAATAAATATTTTCTACAGGTGCATTTTCTCGTACGAATATCACACCCTTATCCATCTCTTCTATATGAAATGAATCCATTACCCAAAGTGGTGCTGTCTTGAAATATTCTTTAAACTGTTCCTGACGTTTTTTATCAATGTCTTTTAAAAATGGCAGTGCATCATATAAAGTCTTATATCCCACACACTATTCACCTCTCTTTTATCATTCTTTGCTGAATAGTCCTGTCTTTTCCATTTGTTTCTGAACAATCTCAGCTAAAAATTGAATGACCGGTCCTGCCGCCAATGCTGTTATAATCGTAATGATTCCAAGCTTTCCTCCAAGCACAAATCCAAGCACAATACAGCAGATATCAAAACATACCTTTACTACACGGAACTGTTTGTTCACCTTATCTCTGATTGTCATTACAAATCCGGTAAACGGATCTAATCCGACATCCGCCGTAATGTACATTGCAACACCCATATAAAGTAGGAAACAACCGATTGCTGCACCCGCAATCTGTACCGGAAGTGTCTGAACCCGAAACAACATGTGATATAGTTTTCCGCCCAGATCTACGACAAAACCATATGGAATAATATAAATAAATGTTCCAATATTTACATAATGTCTTTCCCAAAAGAAAATTATTACTACAAGAACAATATTTACAATGTTAGATGCCATTCCAAGCTGTTCTGAAGAAAGATTTAAAGCGCTTCTGATTCCGTCATAGACAATTCCAACCGGATCATTCCCAAGTGCGGCGGCGGCATTGAATGCTACACCTGTCCCGACTAGAATAATTCCCAAAATTGCCAGAATAATTCTTATCCCTTTTTCTCTTTTCACGTTTTTTCTCTCTTTACACTAGTTTATTTAAAATAGATTTTCCGATTGTTCCATCCGGCATCGCAACGCCAAAGTTTTCTGCTACAGATGCCCCGATCACCGCAAAGGTATCTTCATTTTCAATTGGACCTCCATGTCCCATCTTCTTTGCATAGGCAACAAACGGCACATATTCTCTTGTATGATCTGTTCCGGTATACGTCGGATCATTTCCGTGATCTGCCGTCAGAATCAGTAGATCATCTTCCCTTAACTGTTCCAAAAGAACCCCCAGATTTTTATCGAATTTTTCAATCTCTTTTCCGTATCCTTCCACATCTCTTCGATGTCCCCAAAGAGCATCGAAATCAACAAGATTAACAAAGCAAAGTCCGTGGAAATCCTTTTTACTGATCTCGATGGTCTGCTCCATTCCATGAACCGAACTGTCTGAATGATGTGTCTCTGTAATTCCTTCGCCGCAGAAAATATCATTGATCTTTCCTACGCCGATTACATCAAGACCTTTGTCTTTTAATGCATTTAACGCTGTTCTTCCCGTTGGTTTTAAAGCGTAATCATGGCGATTGCTTGTACGCTTAAATTCTCCTTTTTTCTTTCCAACATATGGTCTTGCAATGACACGTCCCACTCTCCACTCATCTTTCAGCGTGATCTCTCTTGCAATTTCACAGCAGCGGTACAGATTTTGCAGATCAAATGTCTCCTCATTTCCACAAATCTGAAGAACCGAATCGGCAGATGTATACACAATCATTGCCCCTGTATTAATCTCTTCTTCACCAAGCTCCTCAATAATCTCTGTTCCGCTTGCACTTTTATTTCCGATGACTTTTTTGCCACACTGTTTTTCTAATTCTGCAATCAGCTCCGGTGGAAATCCGGTATCTGTAAATGTCTTAAACGGTCTTTCTGTCTTGATTCCCATCATCTCCCAATGTCCGGTCATCGTATCTTTTCCATTGCTCGCCTCACCAAGTCTCATATAACGTCCTTTTGGTTCTTCGATTTTTTCCATCTTCCCTGCCGAATGCAAATTTAACATTCCTAATTTTTGCAGATTTGGAATCTCCAATGTGCCCATTTTTTCCAAAATATGTCCAAATGTATCTACACCTTCATCTCCGAATTTTTTGAATCCGGCATTGCTCCGATTCCAAGTGAATCAAGAACAATCACAAATATTCTTTTATATTCGTTCATTTATTGTCACCTCATTTTATTTGTTAGATTGCGTCTAGTTTTTTATAAAGTCTGTGTTTTAGTTCTTCAGATGCAAACGCTGTCTCCGCTGCATTTCGCATCATCAAAAGGATCTCCTCATCACTTACTCCATACATACTTTGAATAAATTCAAGCTCTTTTGTCATGGATGTATTGCTCACCGTCCGATTATCTGTATTAACATTGACAAGCAAACCGGCCTTTAAAAATTCTTTGATTGGATATTCTTCCGGTCCCTTGACTGCTTTTGTCTGAAGGTTACTGATCGGACATATCTCAATTCCAATATGGCGTTCTTTTACCAATTTTTGAATCTCTTCATGCCCTCTCATCGCAATACCATGTCCGATTCTTTTTGCCCCGGCTTCTATCGCATCTACAATATTCTGGGCATTTCCACATTCTCCGGCATGAATAGTAAAAGGCATACCAAGCTTCTTTGTCTGTTCAAAGAGTTCCATAAACTCTGTCATTGGATATTGTGCTTCTGCTCCTGCTAAATCGGCTGCACACACACCCCTTCCAAGAAACTGGCATGCCGTTTTTATCATCTGATAATTCTGCTTCGCACTATGATGTCTCATAGCACATGTTATTACATTATATTCTACTCCAAAGTCTTTTTCCCTTTTTCAAGCCCATGTAAAAGTGATTCTATCACCTGCCCTGTGTTCATCTGTTCCGACACATGAAAAAGTGGTGCAAAGCGAATCTCAGCATAACACACATTTTCCCGGCTCATTGTCCGAAGTACATCATATCCCGCTCCAAAAAGTCCCTCTTCATCTGTAAGACACTGCCCCGGAAGATCAAATTTTTTCAAATATTCCACAAGGCTTGTGCACTCATCGGAAACACTGAGTTCTTCTAAAGACACAGCTCTTTGAAGCCGTGTCTCTACGAACTCTTTACTTAAAGAACCATCCAGATGACAATGCAGTTCAATTTTCGGTAACTGTTTCAATTCATTTACTGTCATATTTTTCTCCTCTATCTCAGATTTTTAGGTCCGAATCCAAGCGGAAGTATCTCTTTTAACGTAAATACTTCATATTGTTCTTTCCCTGTTGCAAGGATAATCTGAAATGTCTCCGGATCACAAAACTCCATCATTACTTGCCGGCATACACCGCATGGCGATGCATAATCGGTAAGAATCCCGTCTTTTCCTCCTACCACACAAATAGATTCAAATTCTCTTACTCCTTCACTGACCGCCTTAAAGAATGCTGTTCTTTCTGCACAGTTTGTCGGTGTGTAAGAGGCATTTTCAATATTACAGCCTGTGTAATATATTCCATCTTTTGTGCGAAGTGCCGCTCCAACCTTAAAGCCGGAATACGGTACATACGAAAAATCTAATTGTTTTATGGCAAGTTCAATCATTTCTTCTGCAATTTTTTTATCCATTCACAGTTCCTCCGTTTTTTTTAATACCCGGACGCCTCTTCATTTTTCACAAGTTTGATCATTCTGCTTGTTCCAAGGCGATCTGCTCCCAATACAAGGAATTTTTCCGCATCATCCAGAGAAGAAATTCCTCCTGCTGCTTTCATCTTCACATCTGATCCGATATGCTTTGCAAACAATTCGATATCTGCAAAGGTTGCCCCTGCAGTTGAAAATCCGGTAGAAGTCTTAATATAATCTGCGCCTGCATTTGTCACAAGTTCGCACATTTTAATCTTTTCTTCTTCTGTCAAAAGACATGTCTCAATAATCACTTTCAAGATTTTTTCACCACATGCTGCTTTTAACGTACGGATTTCTTCTTCTACAAGATCATATTTTTTATCTTTTAACCAACCGATATTAATAACCATATCAATCTCAGATGCTCCGTTTGCAATCGCATCTTTTGTCTCAAATTCTTTTGTCTTTGTTGTCATATATCCATTTGGGAAACCGATTACTGTACAAACCGGAATCTTTCCCTGCATATATTCATTTGCCTGCTTCACATAGCTTGGAGGTATACATACAGAGGCTGTCTCATATTTTACTGCATCATCACAAATCTGCTTGATCTCTTCCCATGTAGCAGTCTGTGTCAAAAGTGTATGATCTACATGTTTTAACATTTCATTTACGTTCATTTTTTATCTCCTATTTTTCTTTTTCTGTTCTTCCTGAATCAGAGAGCGGATTGCCTCAACTGCGACCTGAATTGCCATATCTGTATCGTGTACGACCGGATTTTCCAGTCCCAGTTTTTCTCTTTCCTGATTTGCAACTACAAGAAAGCAGGAGCCGGCTCTCACACGAAGATAACTTGCCACAATAAACAATGCGGCTGATTCCATCTCAGATGCCAGACAGCCCAGTCTTTTCCATGCTTCCCACTTATTCATCAATTCATAGCTGACCGGTTTTGTCTCCGGCTCATGCTGTCCGTAAAAAGCATCTTTACATTGAACAACACCTGTATGGAAAGGATACCCTTTCTTTTCAGCTGCATGCACAAGTGCATTTGTCACAGACAGATCTGCAACTGACGGAAATTCCATCGGCGCATATTCTCTTGATGTTCCTTCCATGCGAATTGCACCTGTTGCAACTACGACATCTCCGCTTTTTACTTCTGTCTGCATACCTCCGCAAGTTCCAATACGGATAAATGTATCCGCTCCACAGCGATATAATTCTTCCATCGCGATAGCTGCAGACGGACCGCCGATTCCGGTAGATGTCACACTTACTTTCACTCCATCCAATGTTCCTGTGTAAGTGATATATTCCCTGTTATCTGCAACTAAAATCGGATTGTCAAAATACTGTGCAATCTTTACACACCGTTTTGGATCTCCCGGCATGATCACATAGCGTCCGACTTCACCTTCTGCTACCTGAATATGGTATTGTCTGCTTGCATCTTCCGAATAATTCTTCATTGTCATCTTCCTCCCTTTTTCATTTTGCCGTCTCTATTTTTCTAACGTTGACCTTTATCGTAAGGAATTCCTTCTGCTTTTGGCGCTCTTGATTTCTTCGATACAAATATAAGAACAATCAGAGAAATAATGTATGGAAGCATGTTGTATACGGTGCTTGGAAGTTTTAACGCAACAAGTGCATCAAATCCTGTGTAAACATTAGAAAGTGCACGGAACAGCCCGAACAATAATGCTGCAAGTCCGATATTGACCGGCTTCCACTGACCAAAAATCATAACAGCAAGAGCAAGGAAACCAAATCCAGCAACTCCGTTTTCAAATTTCCATTCGCTTACACCTGCTGTGATATACACAAGTCCTCCAAGTCCTCCGAGTGCTCCCGAAATCAAAACACCCGCATAACGCATCTTATATACATTGATACCAACTGAGTCAGCTGCCTGTGGGTGTTCACCACACGCGCAAAGTCTAAGTCCGAATTTTGTCTTGTAAAGGACAATATATGCCGCAATCAAAACAAGTAGTGCAATAAGCATGAACCAGTTAAACTCAAAACTTCCAATATTCATAACAAATGCTTTTTTAGAATGTCCATATGCCACTGTTGAAGATACATTGTCTACACTTTCTGCTGTATTGATTGCTCTTACTAATACAACTGCTGCTGCAGGTCCTAATAAGTTTAACGCTGTACCTACCAGTGTCTGGTCTGCGTTAAATTTGATTGCTGCCACTCCAAGTAACATTGAAAAAATCATACCGATCAGAACACTTGCCAGCACAACAAGCAAAATTACAAGCGGTGCAGCCATTCCTGCCGGAATATATTTCATCATAAGCGCTCCTCCTAAAGCACCCATAACCATAATTCCTTCTAATCCGATATTGATAACGCCACTATGTTCTGAGAAACATCCTCCAAGTGCTACGAGCACCAGAACAGAAGCAAATATTAACGTATACTGAACTAATAACATCATTATGATTCGCCCCCTTTCTGCTCTTTTACAAGACGTTTTTCTTCTCTCTTATTGAGAAATCTATTTAGCCACATTTTAAAGAAAAGTACGAATCCACACAGATAAATGATAAATGCTGAAATCAAATCAGAAATCTGTGTACAATACATGGTTTTGTCTACATAAGTACCACCACTTGTAATGTGCTGGATAAAGTATGATGAGAAAATTGCTCCAATTGGGCTTGACCCGCCAAGGAATGCGGCTGCAATTCCATTGAATCCCATTGCCGGAACTGTTGTCTGCTGAACCATCCACTGCTCAATTCCAGTCAGATAAAAGATTCCAGCACCAAGTCCTGCAAGTCCGCCTGCAATTACCATTGTTAAAATAATATTTCTTTTTTCACGCATACCGCAGTATTTTGCTGCATTTTTATTTAATCCGGTTGCTTTTAATTCATATCCGAATTTTGTTTTCTCCAAAATTACCCATACAACAATTGCCATTACAACGGAAAGTACAAGACCGATTGTAACGAACTCATTGTTGGCAAAAAGTTTGTCTAATCCTGCATTCGGAAGCAGTGCACTTTTATTTGTGCTGGATAATGGCTTTGTATATGGTGTCGATGCATCTTTTACTTTTGTAAGCAACATGTTGACACTGTAAAGTCCAATCCAGTTCAGCATGATACATGAAATAACTTCATTTACGTTAAAATATGCTTTCAATAATCCTGAGATTCCTCCCACAATTGCTGCTAATACAACTGCTGCGATCAAACATACATACCAAGGCATCTTCAGTTGAAGTCCAAAGTAAAGACATGCCCCTGCGCCGATTACATACTGTCCTGCTGCTCCGATATTGAACAATCCTACTTTATATGCAAATAATACAGAAAGAGAACACATCAAAAGTGCAGATGCTTTTACAAGTGTCGTTCCGAAATATTTCTTCACCGCAACTTCACTCGGGTAATAGAAGAAGTTCTTTAAAATTGCCGTGATTGCTTCTCCCGCACCACTTGGATTAATGATTAAAAGTACGATATAACCAATCAAAAGTCCAATAATAATACAGAGCAGAGACGCAATGATTGTCTGAAACCCATTGTTTCTTAAGATACTTTCTTTCTTTTTTATCTGATTATTCATTTGTTCCTGCCCCCTTTCTCTTAGAACCTGCCATGTAAAGTCCAAGTTCTTCTACCGTCACTTCCTTCGGATCAAATTCTCCTACAATCTCACCTTCATACATTACGAGAATTCTATCAGAGACATTCATAACCTCATCAAGCTCCAAGCTGACAAGAAGAACACCTTTTCCGGCATCTCTTTGTGCCACCAGTTGTTTGTGAATGTATTCAATCGCTCCTACATCCAGACCTCGTGTTGGCTGCACCGCAATCAAAAGTTCAGGATTCTTATCTATCTCACGCGCGATAATCGCTTTCTGCTGATTACCTCCTGACATAGAACGAGCTTTTGTGATTGCTCCCTGTCCGGATCTTACGTCATACTGTTCAATCAGCCGATTTGCATACTTACGAATCTCTTTTCGTTTTAAAAATCCAAATTTGTTTGTAAACTGTGGTTCAAAATATCTTTGAAGCACAATGTTATCTTCCAATGAGTAATCAAGTACAAGACCGTGTTTATGTCTGTCTTCAGGAATATGGCTCATGCCGGATGTCAGTCTCTTTCGGATTGACATCTCTGTGATATCTTCCCCATTCATTGTGATCTTACCGCTCTTTAACGGCTCTAATCCGGACAATCCATACACAAATTCTGTCTGTCCATTTCCATCAATTCCTGCAATACACACAATCTCTCCTCTGTGCACCTGAAGAGATACATTGTTTACCGCATTGTTTTTATGGTGTTTTGAAGCAACCGTCATGCCCTCTATGTCAAGGACAACTTCACCTGGTTTTGCCGGCTTTTTCTCCACTACAAAATTAACATCACGACCCACCATCATTGCAGAAAGCTTTTCCGGTGTTGTATCTTTGATATCTACCGTTCCGATATATTTTCCTTTTCTAAGTACACTGCATCGGTCTGCCACCTGCATGATCTCACCAAGCTTATGTGTGATAAAAAGAATACTTTTTCCTTCTGCTGCAAGGTTCTTCATGATTTCCATAAGTTCCTGAATCTCCTGTGGAGTCAGTACCGCTGTCGGTTCATCAAAAATTAAAATCTCGTTGTCCCGGTACAGCATCTTTAAAATCTCCGTTCTCTGCTGCATACCTACTGTGATATCTTCGATCAAAGCGTCTGGGTCTACTGAAAGACCATATTTTTCAGAAAGTTCCATGACTTTCTTTCTCGCCGCATCTTTTTTGAGTAAACCTCCCTTTGTCGTCTCCACTCCAAGAATAATGTTATCTAAGACACTAAAACATTCCACCAATTTGAAATGCTGGTGAACCATTCCGATTCCAAGTGCATTCGCATCATTTGGGTCATTGATAGACACTTTTTTTCCGTCTTTTCGTATCTCACCCTCCTCCGGCTGATACAAACCAAAAAGTACACTCATCAGTGTTGATTTTCCCGCGCCATTTTCTCCTAAAAGTGCGTGGATCTCGCCTTTTTTAAGCTGTAAAGTGATATTGTCATTTGCAATGATTCCCGGAAAACGTTTTGTAATATTCAGCATCTCAATTGCATAATTTTCCATCCTTTACATACCTCCTCTCCCTTTTCTTAATGAAAAAGGAAGCAGGCGTCACACCTGCTCCCCCTTATTTCAACTCAGTATTTATTTAATGCTACCGTAGTCGTTTACTGTAATTTCTGTCTTTGGCATTGCTGTAATGTCGTTAGAAACTTTGATATCTCCATCATACATTGATTTTACAAGTGCATGATAATCATCTTCTGTAAATCCATCATTCCACTGTGTAGATTCCACTGGAAGCTGTACAAAGTTTTCATCTGCATTTTCAGACACTAAACCAAGTTTGTCAATTTTTCCTCCGTAGTTGCTCCATTTGTCTGCTTTGATATCTGTAAGAACTGTTGTAACTGTTGTTCCAAGTCCTTTCATAGCAGATGTGATTGTTAATCCTTCACCAGCTTTGTCGATAATTGCAGCCTGGTCTGTATCTACACCGATTACTTTTCCGCCAACTTTTGCTGCTGCTTCTGCTGCTGATGTATAGATACCGCCTCCACATGCAAATACAGCTTCTACACCTTTTGTTCCGTACCATGTATCCATGTAAGCTGTGATATCAGCATCTCCATAGAACTGACCTCCGCATACATATTCTACCTGTACCTGATCTGTAATTCCAAGCTCTTTTGCTGCTTCGTTAGCACCTTGTACGTATCCGTATCCGAAACGTGTTACAGCCGGTACTTTCATTCCACCAAGAAATCCAAGATGTTTGTATCCTAATTTCACAGCTGCATATCCTGCCATATATCCTGAAAGCTCTTCCTGATAAGTAGCACAGTAAACATTATCTGCATTATAATGTTCTTTTACATCATAGTTTTCTTCGTTTCCATCATATTCATCACCAAGTGCTGAGCCAAGAATGTCTCCTGCTCCAACATCAAGAGCAACGAATTTTACATCCGGATACATCTCTGATTTTTCAATTACTGCACTCGCAAATAAATATCCTGGTAACAAAATTACATTTGCTCCATCTGCAACAGCTTGATCGACACTTGCTTTTCTCGCCTCATCATTGTCGCTTTCTGGTTTGTAATAAGTAAATTCTACATCGTTGTCCTCTGACCAGGCTTTTCCTGACTCATAAGTTGTCTGGTTAAAACTCTGGTCTGTGATATCTCCTGAGTCTGTAACCATTGCTACCTTCATGTCTTTCCCTGATTCCTTTTTCCCTTTATCATTGTCTCCACCACCACATGCGGTCAATGATAATGCCATCACGCCTGCAAGTAACATTGCAATAACTCTCTTTTTCATAAATACGTGTCCTCCTTTTTTTTGTTAGAATCGGTTGTTAATTGAACAATAACATATATTGCATTACCATTATAGGACTTATGTCTTTTTTTGTCAAAACAAAATATACTTTGTAAAATTTCTATAGTTATTTTTTGCATTTTTTGTGCACTTTTCCAATTCAATTGCTTTTATAAATGCTATTTATTCCTAATCTAACGTTTAATGTTCTCTTAATTTATGAATTTTATACTTTATGTGCCAGAGTTGTTATTTAAAGAAAAACTAAATACTTTCTTTCCCCTGTGTTGTGTCCATTTTAGTTCCAGAAGAACATTCACTTATCAATTTTCCTGTTTCCATCCGTAAGTATTACATCCTTATACACCTTAGCAGGTACCTTGTATTTCACTTTATATTCAAATGTTTCCTGTTTTTTTTCTATTTTTCCATCCCCATCATAATAAAAATCATATTCTGTTGGATCTTTCTTGTTATCTTCTACTATCGAAAAGATATAAAAATCAAGCGTTACCCCGGGTTCGATCTCTTCCCAGAAATAACTCTCAATCTCATTTATCAATACCAGCTTCCCCTGATACTGTTTTTTATCTACAATCCCCTGTACTTTGATTTCATTTACATTGACTGTTTCTGTTCCCTCGTTCTTCAATGTCCCATATAACAGATGATAATGGTAACCTTCCTCTTTTTTATAGTGATTATAATATCCTTGAGGATTTGTCGGTTTGACCTCCTCTCGGATATCTTCCCCTTTCACTTCCAGCTCAAGATTACCTATCTGAAAGACTTCTCCCGACTGTTCTGTCGTTTTCTTTGCCTCATATTGTTTTGTGCTACATCCTGTCACCAAAAGCAGACCGCAAAGACAGCAGCACCCTATCTTTCCTACAAACTTCATCCTTCTACTCCACCTGTAAGACTGCATCGACTTCTCCACCATTCATCTCCACTTCCGGATCTTTTAATGATCCTGTTTTAATATTGATAATGATCGGATACTCTCCGCTTTTCATCACGAGACTTGAAAATACCGGAATCATGATCTCCGAAGAGTTCTCGTTTTTCATTCCATTTGGCATCTGATAGGAGATTGCGCTCTCATCCAGATCCACCTTTGGCTTCCGATTCAATAACCACCATGTCCCGCCGCCGATTAACAAAAGCAGAAGGAACAACAGGAAGAACCAGATCACTTTTCGCTTCTTTCTTTTCAGAATCCGCACATATCCAAAATTTCCTTCTGTATCCCTGCATGGAATATATCCCAATACCGCTTCCGAAGAGGACAACTGTTCCTTTTTATCCTGCAACAGCAGAATCCTCCCATTTGAATTCAGGTCACTTCCGTTGTTCTCCTTTTCATTTCCAATGTCAGCAAATACCTTTGTCAGATCGATCTGCATCTTTTCCGCTTCTTTCAAGTGGATGTAATACCAGACTCTTCGGCTATGGTCCTTCCATCGGTGTCTGCTCTCCTTATTTCTTACCACTTCATAATTCATCTTACTGTTCTTCCTCCACAACTAACGTAATATCAATGTGCCCACTGTTCAAGGTAAATTCCGAAATTGCACTTCCCGGTTCCAGAAGTCCCGACTGATACAATTCTTCATTTCCATCCTTTAAAAGAATGTAGTATTCAATGTAACAGGGGGATGGGGATATTAGAAGGATCTTTGTTCTCCAACCCCTCCACATGATAGGAGATGGCATTCTGATCCAGATTCGGATCCTTCGGGCGGCTCGACAGATACCATGTTCCTATTCCCACAAGCAACAGCACAAGCAGAATAAGATAACATAAAGGAGGAATCTTTTTTTGTTTTACAACACGTACAAAAGTATCCTTATGTACATTACTTTCGACTTGAAGAAATCCGACACAGGTTTCTCCTGCCTTTAATTTCGTCTTATGCGGAAACACCTCTATCTTCTTATCATCCTGAGTCAAATATCCGACTGCATTCTCTTTTTTTCCGGCTTTCGAATCGACAAGAATGAGATATCCACCATTTGGATACTGTTGCCGCATATCTTTTGCACTAATATAGCTCCATTTTTGGAGTCTGCTGTCTACCAGTGTCAGTGTTTCCTCTTTCCACTTTTTTTTCTGAATTCCATTCCATCTCCTCCATTAGAAAAAGGTCTGGCAGCTTTCATAAGACCACCGGACCTTTTTGCCTTGTCGGCTGATATATTATGTAAAAAACATATTTCTTCCCCTACAACTTATCTTTAGTCAAAGTAACATCTGCGTAGAATTAGATGCATAAAACACATTTGTATTTCCTGTCGACTCTGCTGCCATTACCGAATTTCCAATTACTCCCATTCCCAATACACCTACACATGCAAGTGTTCCTAATATTTTCATATTTTTCCATGTTTGTTTCTTGACTTCTACAGAACTAGTTCCTCTTGCTTTTTCTTGTGTTCTCTTGCAAAGAGGAATATTAGAAAAGAACCACTTAACCCGAACAATACCAGTCCTCTTCTTAGATCTGCACTGTCTCCTGTTTTTATATTTCCCTTCCCATTCTCTTTCCCTCCACTTGGAATCTCAACCGTTGTAGATGTCTGATAACCAACGGTTGTCTCCCCACTTCCTTGTGTTTCCTGAGCATGTACAGGGGAAACCGTACAAAGAAGTGTTACAAGCAGTATTACTGCAAATAGACTTTTCAGCTTCATTGTCCTTACCTCCCTGTCAATTAATATTTGATCGCTTAAAATGAATCACACCCTAAACTGTATTTCCTAAGATATCAACAGCATGTTTATACCTTTATTTTAAAATGAGAAGAGCATTTTAGTTCTATTTGAAGCATACATACAACATTTTGAGTTGTGTGATTACATTTATTGCGCTGACCACCCTTATATATTTGTAAATTTAAAGGTTATAACTCCTTTATTTCATTTTTAGATTTTTTATCATTCATCAAATCCTTCATTTTTATAGTTATCAGCCTCTCTTCCATAGCTTCTTGTAATACAGAGTAAACTTTTCTCACCGGACAGGAACTTCTCCCATCTCTGTTACAATATCCCCCTTTTCCCAAACATCTATTAATCTTCGTTGTGCTTTCTGTCGCCTCAATCACATCCCAAAGAGTAATTTCTTGCGCTATTTTTACAATTTCAATTCCACCTTTTTTCCCTTGATAACATTTTACAATTCCAACCTCTTCCAGTTTTTTGGTAACTTTCAGAATATAGTTCCTAGGAATCTTTAATTCCTCTGACAATTCACAAGACCGAACAATTTCTCTTTTTTTTAACAGGTAAAGAGTCACCCGAATTGCATAATCTGTAGTGACACTTAATTGCATATCTTTTTCTCCTTTTTAAACCTGACTATATTCAGGTTTATTTTATTTCAAAAAAATAAATACATTTTTATTTAAAACAGGATTTAGATAGGTTTGTTTTGCTCAAAGAGAAAATATATATAAGTCACTATATATTGTCTCTTATTCATAAAATGTATTTGGTATAAAAAGCAGACATTTTCTTCCAGATGTGATAGTATGCTAAATAAGAAGTAAACATACCAATTTTTCTCATTTTTTATTAAAAATAGCTGTGGGAAAAAATGTCTACTATTTTTACCAATTTTTTCCATCTTTTTAAATTTTACTTTTCAACTACTATTTTTTCCTGTCGCTTAATCCAATTTGAAAACGTATTATGATTTGTATGTAGCTGTCTGGCAGCTTCTCTTTTACTTATTTTTTCATTTTTCCAAAGCTCATAAATTCGATCGAACTCTTCTGGTATTTCTCTTTCAGGTCTTCCAAACCTTACTCCATTTCTTTTTGCGACTCGAATCCCTTCCGCCTGTCTTTGCTTAATATTTTCTCTTTCAATCTGGGCAACATAAGATAAAATCTGCAGAACCAAATCCGCAAGAAACTTTCCGGTAACACCACCAACTTGGTTTGTCGTATTTAAAAGCGAAAAATCTAATACAAAAATATCGGCATTTTTTCTTTGTAATCACTTTCCATTGTTCTATAATTTCTTCATGATTTCTTCCAAGTCGATCAATTGATTTGATATAGACAACATCTGTACTTTTTAATCTTCTTAACAATTTTTGGTATTTTTCTCGATTGAAATCCTTTCCTGACTGTTTATCAATAAACATATCCTTTTTTAATGCCAATCTCCAGCATAGCCTCTACCTGTCTTGCAACGTTTTGCTCTCTACTGGATACACGTATATAGGCATAATTGCACATAGTATCTCTCCTCTCAAAAATGATTGTAATGTATGCTTTTTATAATTATAATAGATATAGAATCACACCGTAATTGAAAGGAGAAAATTGATATGACAAAGGATGTGAATATGAAACAACTTCAAAAAGATGCTGTGGATATTTTTAATCAGGGCTTTGCCTGTTCAGAATCTATAATCTATGCAATTAAGAAAAATTTTGAATTGGAAATGTCTGACGATGCTATTGCAATGAGTTCCGGTTTTCCCTGGGGACTTGGTGGGGGAGGCTGTATTTGTGGTGCCCTTGCCGGCGGAACAATGTGTATTGGATACTTTTTTGGAAGAAAAACTCCGGGTGATCCTAGAATTAACAAATGTTTTGAATTAACAAAAGAACTTCATGATTTTTTCAAAGAAACCTGCGGTGCTACATGCTGCCGTATTCTCACAAAAGGAAAAGAAAGAAATTCTCCAGAAAGAAAAGAGCAGTGTACAAAGTTTGTTGCTGCTACCGTCAAGAAAACAGCAGAAATTATCTTGAGAGAATTATAATCACAACCGCAAAAACACCCTGAATCTCAACGATTCAAGGTGTTTTGTTACAAATGTTTTACTATTCTCTTACTATCTTCCCGCAAGCAATCATCGACCCTGAATTTCCGGACGGCTGTGTCCGAAAATCATCTGCATTTTCATGTACTATAACCGTTCTTCCGATTACATCTTCCGGATAAAACCGATCAGTATAAAATGCCCCAAATGCAGTTCCGTGATTTGCCAATAACGGCGGCAAGTCTCCTGCATGATTCGGATGTTGTGTATTTTGGGGATTATAATGCGTTCCTGCATTTTGAAATGGTTCTGCCTCTGTTCCGGTACAATTTTCTCCTTCATGTATATGAAATCCATGAAATGTATTATTTTCTGGCAGTCCTGTCACTTCTGCTACAACAATCGTTCCTCCATGTACTCCATAAAAAGAAACATTTCCCTTTAGATTCGGATATTTCCCATTTCCTTTTATCTTTGCATATGCCTCAGGCATTGTGTTCGTGATAGAAAGCATCCTCTCACCTCCTGTATCAGCATATGCAAACATTATTCTTTTGGTTACTCTGTCTCTCTTACTTTTGCAATACTTGCAACTGTCGCATTGTCATTTAAGTTAATTAATTTTACTCCGGATGTGATACGTCCAAGCACAGATATCGTGCTGCACTCCATACGAATCACAATTCCTTCTGTGTTAATGATCATAACCTCATTGTCTTCATTTACCGCTTTTACTCCAACCACATTTCCAGTCTTTTCTGTAATCTTATAGCATTTCACACCTTTTCCGCCTCGGTTCTGAGGAGTAAATTCTTCCATTGCCGTGCGTTTACCCATACCTTTTTCAGATACGATCAGCAAGTGTGTTCCCTGTGTATGAAGCTGCATACCAACTACCTCATCACGATCTGCAAGATTCATGCCGCGAACGCCCATAGAAGTTCTTCCAGTTGCACGGACATCTTTCTCGTTAAATCGAATACACTGTCCATATTTTGTGACAAGAATGATATCCTGATCCTGATCTGTGAATTTCACTTCAATCAACTCATCCTCTTCTCGAAGTGTAATTGCCGCAAGCCCTGTCTTTCTTACATTTGCATAGTCTGTAATTGGAGTTTTCTTCACGAGACCTTTCTTAGTAGCCATGAACAGATATTGTCCCTCTTTGTACTCATCAATTGGAATCATAGCTGTAATCTTTTCATCCGGCATTAACTGAAGCAGATTGATAATTGCAGTTCCTCTTGCCGTTCTGCTTGCCTCCGGAATCTCGTATCCTTTTAAGCGGTACACGCGTCCCGTATTCGTAAAGAACATGATATAGTGATGTGTCGATGTCATGAACAACTCTTCCACATAGTCTTCATCAATCGTCTGCATTCCTTTGATTCCTTTTCCGCCACGATTCTGACTCTTGAATGTATCTACTGTCATACGTTTAATATATCCAAGTTTTGTCATTGTAATAACAACATCCTGTCTTGGAATTAAATCTTCCATAGAAATATCAAATTCATCAAATCCGATTGAAGTTCTTCTCTCATCACTGTATTTACCGTCAATGATTAAAATCTCTTCCTTGATCACACCTAACAACAGTTTTCTGTCTGCTAAAATGGCTTTCAATTCGCCAATTCGTTCCATTAACTCCGCATATTCTGTCTCCAGTTTTTCACGTTCCAAACCTGTCAGAGCACGAAGTCTCATGTCCACAATCGCCTGTGCCTGCACTTCAGTAAGTTCAAATGCTTCTATCAAGCCTTCTTTTGCAATCTGTGTGTTTTTTGAACCGCGGATAATGCGGATTACTTCGTCAATATTATCAAGGGCAATCAGTAACCCCTGTAAAATATGGGCGCGCTCTTCTGCCTTATTTAACTCGTACTGAGTTCTTCTTGTCACAACTTCTTCCTGATGCTTTAAATAATAATTCAGCATATCCAGAATATTCATGACTTTCGGCTCATTATTTACGAGTGCAAGCATGATAACACCAAATGTATCCTGAAGCTGTGTATGTTTATATAACTGATTTAAAATGACATTTGCATTCACGTCACGGCGCAGTTCGATACAGATTCTCATACCTTCTCTGTTTGACTGGTCGCTTAAATCTGTGATACCGTCAATCTTTTTATCTCTTACAAGCTCTGCAATCTTTTCAATCAGACGTGCTTTATTAACCATGTATGGAAGTTCTGTCACTACAATACGGTTCTTTCCGTTCTGCATTGGCTCAATATCTGTCACCGCACGCACTCTGATTTTCCCACGTCCCGTGCGGTATGCTTCCTCAATTCCGCGTGTTCCGAGAATCATTGCTCCGGTTGGAAAATCAGGACCTTTGATAATCTGTAAAATATCTTCAATTGTGGTCTCACCATTTTCGTCAATTTGATCATCAATGATCTTCACCACTGCACTGATTACTTCATGCAAGTTATGAGGTGGAATGTTCGTCGCCATACCCACGGCAATACCAGATGTTCCGTTTACAAGCAGATTCGGAAATCTTGCCGGAAGTACAGACGGTTCTTTTTCCGTTTCATCAAAGTTCGGCGTAAAATCAACTGTATTCTTGTTAATGTCAGCCGTCAGTTCCATCGAAATCTTGCTCAGGCGAGCCTCTGTGTAACGCATCGCCGCAGCGCCATCACCGTCTACAGAACCAAAGTTTCCATGTCCATCGACAAGCGGATATCTTGTAGACCATTCCTGCGCCATATTTACGAGTGCACCATAAATTGAGCTGTCACCATGCGGGTGGTATTTACCCATCGTATCACCGACGATACGAGCACATTTACGATGTGGCTTATCCGGACCGTTGTTCAATTCAATCATTGAGTATAAAATTCTTCGCTGTACTGGCTTCAAACCGTCCCGGACATCCGGAAGGGCACGGGAAGCGATAACACTCATCGCATAATCGATATAAGATTCTTCCATTGTCTTTTTCAGATCAATGTCATGCACTTTGTCAAAAATATTATCTTCCATTTTTTATTCTCCAATCTCTAAATGTCCAGGTTATTTACATATTTTGCGTTCTCTTCGATAAATTCTCGTCTCGGTTCTACTTTGTCTCCCATCAAAGTTGTAAATGTAAGATCTAGCTCTGATGTGGATTCTTCGTCCATTGTCACACGAAGAAGAATTCTGTGCTCCGGATCCATAGTTGTCTCCCAAAGCTGATCTGCATCCATCTCCCCAAGACCTTTGTAACGCTGAATCTTGTTATTTCCATCTCTTCCAACTTCCACAAGAATCTTATTTAGCTCTTCATCACTGTACGCATACCATACTTTTTTGTTCTTTTCCAGCTTATAAAGCGGCGGCTGTGCCAGATACACATACCCTTCTTTGATCAGTTCTGGCATAAAACGATACAGGAATGTTAATAATAACGTACTGATGTGAGCTCCATCGACATCGGCATCGGTCATAATGATGATCTTGTGATAACGAAGCTTTGAAATATCAAAATCATCGTGTATTCCCGTTCCAAATGCAGTGATCATCGCCTTAATCTCTGCATTAGCATAAATTTTATCTAATCTGGCTTTCTCCACGTTCAGGATTTTCCCACGAAGCGGCAAGATAGCCTGTGTTGCTCTGTCTCTGGCTGTCTTTGCAGAACCACCGGCAGAATCACCCTCTACAATGTAAATCTCACAGTTTGCAGGGTCCTTATCTGAACAGTCCGCAAGCTTGCCCGGAAGTGACATTCCTTCTAACGCAGATTTTCTTCTCGTCAGATCTCTCGCTTTTCTGGCTGCCTCTCTTGCTCTTTGAGCCATGACAGACTTCTCCACTGTCATCTTTGCGACATTCGGATTCTGCTCTAAGAAAATCTCTAACTGCGTACTTACGATATTGTCGACCGCACCACGAGCTTCACTGTTTCCTAATTTTTGTTTTGTCTGTCCTTCAAACTGTGGATCTTCAATCTTTACGCTGATGATCGCCGTCAGACCTTCTCGGATATCTTCTCCGGAAAGATTTGGCTCGTTGTCTTTTAATAATTTATTTTTTCTCGCATATTCATTGAACGTCTTTGTCAGAGCATTTCGGAATCCAACGACATGTGTACCGCCTTCCGGTGTTGTAATGTTATTTACAAACCCATATGTGTTATCGCTGTAAGAGTCATTGTGCTGCATTGCAACCTCTACTGCGACACCGTCTTTTTCACCTTCACAGTAAATAATCTGCTCATAAAGAGGTGTCTTGCTTTTATTCAGGTACTGTACAAACTCCTTAATTCCACCTTCGTAGTGGAAAGTCTTCTCAATCGGATCCTCCGGTCTTTCATCTCTCAGGACAATTTTAAGATTTTTTGTTAAAAATGCCATCTCACGAAAACGCTGTTTCAATGTATCATAATCAAATACTGTCTCCTCAAAAATCTCTTTATCTGGAAGAAATGTAACTTTTGTTCCTGTCTTTTGTGCATCACATTCATCTACAACCTTTAGTTTATAGATTACTTTTCCTCTCTCGTATCTCTGCTTATAGACTTTTCCTTCGTTGTAAATCTCAACTTCAAGCCATTCAGAAAGTGCATTTACAACAGACGCACCAACTCCGTGAAGTCCCCCGGACACTTTATATCCGCCACCGCCGAATTTTCCTCCGGCATGCAGTACCGTAAATACAACCTCCACCGCCGGAAGTCCTGCTTTGTGGTTGATTCCTACCGGAATTCCACGTCCATTATCAATAACCGTAATGGAATTATCTTCGTTAATTGATACGAAAATCGTATCACAATATCCCGCCAATGCCTCATCTACTGCGTTATCTACAATCTCATACACCAAATGATGAAGTCCTCTGATTGAGGTACTTCCAATATACATTCCCGGTCTTTTTCTTACTGCTTCTAATCCTTCTAGTATCTGGATTTGATCTGCACCATATTCTGCACTCATATAAATCCTCCTATATTTTCGATTCGTTCAGAACTTTTACTTCGCCTTGTTTTACATATAAAACTTTATTTATAGAAAAACGATGATTCACAAAATCGTCTAATCCTGTACACGTGATTAGAGTCTGCACATCGCGAATGCTGTCTAATAAATAGTTTTGCCTGTGTTTATCCAATTCAGACAAAACATCATCCAATAATAATATTGGCGTATCTTTTATAATCTCTTTTACAAGTTCTATCTCTGATAGTTTCAATGATAACGCCGCCGTCCTCTGCTGACCCTGAGAGCCAAATTTACGAATGTCCAAATCATTCGTCATAAAACAAATATCATCTCTGTGAGGTCCGACGGAAGTACTTTTCATCCGGATATCCCGCTCTCTGTTTTTTAAAAGTGCCTTTTCAAATTCTAAATTTCCGATTCCCGGCTCATAGTAAAGCTTTAGCTCTTCTTTCCCACCAGTCAACTTTTTATGTACTTCTGAAATAATATCATTCACCTGTCCTATAAACTTCTTTCGTCTCTCAATAATCTTATTTCCATACTGAATAAGCTGAAGATCCCATATTTCAAGCGTTTCAAGCAAATCATTCCTGTTATAGACATCTTTTAACAATTTATTTCTCTGGTTAATAATTCGATTATAGTTCGACAGGTCGCTGAGATATAATTTATCAAGCTGTGCAAGTTCCAAATCAATAAATCGTCTTCTCTCTGCCGGACCATTTTTGATAATATTCAAATCTTCCGGCGAGAAAAACACGATATTAATAATTCCAAATAACTCACTTGCTTTGCGAATTGGAATTTTGTTAATTGCAATTCCTTTCGGACTGTTTTTTTCAAATGCATATCAATCTGAAAAGGAACTCCATTCTTTTCTACTACAGTCTCAATATGAGCCTCGTCATGTCCAAACTGTATCATATCGCGGTCTTTTGTCCCACGATGAGATTTCGTCGTCCCTGATAAATAGATGGATTCGAGAATGTTAGTTTTTCCCTGTGCATTATCTCCACAAAAAATATTGGTAGCTGCATCAAACTCTATGTTTAACAAATTATAATTTCTAAAATTTTTCAATTTTAAAGACTTTACTATCATCCTTACACCAACTATTCATTTTCTATTTTTCAATCTTTATCTCTGTTCCATCAAAAAATACGATGTCTCCATCATAAAGTTTCTTTCCTCTTCTTGTATCGACTTCTCCATTGACTTTTACAAAACCATCCTGAATCACTTCTTTTGCTTCCACTCCGGATTCCACAAGTCCTGCCGCTTTCAAAGCCTGACCAAGTTTAATAAATTCTTCTCTTAATTTTATAATTTCCATTTCTTAAACTCCTGCATTAAAGTTAACCGGCAAAATCAAATACACGTAGCTTTCCTTCTCATCTCTGATAAAGCATGGTGCTTTCGCATTCATAAGATAAATTGTAACTTCCTCATCCTCGATCACACGAAGTGCATCGATTAAGAATTTTGGATTAAATCCAATCAAAAGATCTTTTCCTTCTTTGGAAATCATAATCTCTTCGTTCATAGAACCTAGCTGAGATTGGATTTTCAATTCCATAATTTCGTCCATGATATTGATGATAATTGGTTTTTTATCTCCTTCTTTTACCAGAAGCGTTGCTCTGTCAATACAACTTAAAAGTTCTTTTTTATTGATTTTTACCTTTGTTTCATAGTCGCTGGACAACATCTGATCAATACGGAAATACTCTCCTTCAATCAAACGTGACACAACCACTGTATTGTCAAATTCGAATACAACATGGTTGTCCGTGAACGACAGACGTACTGTGCTATCAGCCTCACCTGATAAAATTTTGCTTACTTCCACCAATGTCTTTCCAGGAACGACAACTTTTCTGGTTTGATAATTTTTTGTCAATTCTGTCTTTCTGATCGAAATACGGTGTCCGTCAAGCGATACTACTTTCAGAATATTTTCATCAATTTCAAACAATTCACCAGTCATTAACTTGTTGCTATCGTTGTCTGCAATTGAGAAAATTGTCTGACGAATCAATTCTTTTAATGTAAACTGTGATAAAGTGATGGATTCTGCTTTTTCGATATATGGAAGATAAGAAAAATCTTCTCCTGATTTGGCAGAAATACTAAATTTTGCCTTTTCACAGGTAATCATTGTCTGAAGATTGCTGTCTGATTCAATTGTAATCTCATTATCAGGAAGTTTTCTGACAATTTCAGAAAAAATCTTTGCATCTATCGCAATAACACCTTTTTGAATAATGTCTCCTTCAATAATGGTATCAATTCCTAATTCCATATCATTGGCTGTCAACTTAATAATATCTGTTGTTGCATCTATAAGAATACATTCAAGAATAGGCATTGTTGTTTTTGAAGGGACTGCTTTTGATACAATATTAACTCCCTTTACAAGGTTTGATTTTGTACAAATGATTTTCATGTGTATAACTCCTTTCGGGTTGTTTTGTGTATATATTTATTAAAAGTTATCCGCCGTATCCGTCTTAGGGGGTGTGGATATGTTTATAACCCTAGAAAACCCCGATTTTAACGAAATTTAAGGACAGGAAAACTGTGTTGATAAATAAAAAAGTTTACGTTGACAGAAGATGGACAACTTTTTACGAAAAATCGGTTATTTTTTATCCACATTCTGAGAACAAGTTATCAACAGTTTATTCACGTTCTTTATACGACTTATAAACAAATCTTAAACAGGATTAATTTTCTTTTTAATAATCTCAATCGTATTATTCAATGCTTCATTGGTCTTAATATCTTCAGTAACTTTATCTACTCCATGACTGACGGTAGAATGGTCACGTCCTCCGAGCATAATTCCAATTGATTTTAAAGGAGTATCTGTCATTGTACGACACAAATACATTGCAATCTGCCTTGAGTTTACAATGTTCGCATTACGTTTTCCACTTTTTAAGTCTGCAATAGAGACAGAAAAATGCTCGGAAACAACCTCTAATATCAGTTCCGGAGTGATCTGTCTGTTTTTATTTGGTGATACAATATCTTTTAAAGCCTCTGCAGCAAGCATAATATTAATCTCTTCATTTTTTAATTTATGAAGAGCAATCAATTTATTCAGTGAACCTTCCAACTCACGGATGTTCGATTTGACATTAGTAGCAATATACTGCATAACTTCATTTGAAATATGATATTTTTGAAGTCCGTCTAACTCTTCTTTTTTTCGAAGAATGGCCATCCTTGTCTCATAATCAGGTGAAGAAATGTCGGCAATCAATCCCCATTCAAAACGGGTTCGAAGTCTTGCTTCTAAAGTCTCGATATCCTTTGGAGGCTTATCACTTGAGATAATAATCTGTTTACCTGATACATGTAAATGATTAAAGGTATGGAAAAATTCTTCCTGTGTACTTTCTTTTCCGATAATAAATTGAACGTCATCGATCAGCAAAACGTCAATGTTACGGTACTTTTCACGAAAAGCAGTCATTGCAAGTTCATTGCCACCGCTTGTCTTACCACTTTTCAATGCTTCGATCAATTCATTTGTAAAGGTCTCGCTTGTGACATACAATACTTTTTTTGTCGGATCTTTTTCTAATATAAAATGTGCAATGGAATGCATCAGATGGGTCTTTCCAAGTCCAACACCTCCGTACAAAAAGAGAGGATTATAAATCTCTCCAGGAGATTCTGATACAGCCAAAGAAGCAGCGTGGGCAAAATTGTTGTTTCCACCAACTACAAATGTATCAAAAGTATATTTAGGATTCAGATTCGCCTGCTCAAAAATACTATTTTGAGTTACATTTTTTTTATAAGTATCATCTTGATTTTTCACATTAATATTCTGAGAATCATCAACTGTAATAAATTTTACTTCAAATTCCTGTTCAGTTATTTCTGCAATGCAGACTTGAAAAGGCAAAAGATATTTTTGACTAATATAATCCACACTTGACTTCAAAGGCACAAGAATATAAACCGTAGAATCTGATACATTGTAGACTTCTAAAGGTTCAATCCAGGTTCGGAAAGAAACGTTAGAAAGTCCATATTCGATCTTCAATTTGTGGATAATCTCAGCCCATTTTTCTGCTACAATATTCATTCCGTTAACTCCTAATCTTTACATTTAAGGTATACCTACTCCAGAGTATATCTCTACACTATTCTACATCAAAATAAGTAGATAAGCAATGACTAATCCATGTGGAAAACTTTTTAGACAGCAAAAAATAAAGTAAAATCGTAAAAAAGAAGAAAAATAAATTTTAAATTAACAGTTTATCCACGGGAAATCCACAAGTTATCCACAAAATGTGGAAAACTTGTGGATAACTTTGTAAAACAGTTCAGCCATGAACAAAATACATACAAACCTAAGTTCAAACTGCTTTGAAAACTGAAGGTTTTTATGTATTTTGTATATGGCGTTCTGCCTCAAGCGAGAATTTTAGCTGCGATAGCAGCGAAAAAGGCTGTGCAGCAGCCAATTCGAGCTTAGATGGCTGAACTGTCGTTAAAAATATAAAAAAAATCTCAAAAAAATATATCCAGAATCCCTTGACGTAGAGGGATTTATTGACTATAATTAAGTGCGATGTCTAAAAAAATATGTACTTATATTAATTATATATAGGTTTGAGTCAAGGAGGTGGATATCAATGAAAATGACATTCCAACCAAAAAAGAGATCTAGATCAAAAGTTCATGGATTTAGAGCAAGAATGAGCACAGCTGGTGGAAGAAAAGTTTTAGCAGCTAGAAGAGCAAAAGGAAGAAAACAGTTATCAGCGTAGGCCGCATATATGTGGCCTTTTCTTCTATGTAAAAAGTGGAGAGAGAAGAATGCATTTTTCCGAATCATTGAAAAAAAATAAAGACTTTCAGATTGTTTATAGAAAAGGACAGTCTTATGCTAATAAGTATCTGGTCATGTATATTTATCAGAATCAGAGTGAAAGAAATCGTTTGGGTATTTCAGTGAGCAAAAAGGTTGGCAATAGTGTAGTAAGACACAGGCTAACAAGATTAATTAGAGAAAGCTATAGACTACAAGAAGATAAATTCCAGAATGGATTGGATATTGTTATTATTGCGAGAGCAGGTGCAAAAGGTAGAACATATAAAGAGATAGAGAGTGCACTGATTCATTTGGGAAAACTTCATAATATTATAGATTCACATTTGGAGATGTAAAAATTGAAAAGAATATTTATAGGACTCATTAAGTTTTATAGAAAATATTTATCCGGACTGAAAACAGCAAGTTGCTGCAAATATTTTCCGACTTGTTCCCAGTATGGACTGGAAGCGATTGAAAAATACGGCGCATTAAAGGGTGGACTGCTTACAGTGTGGAGAATTTTACGTTGTAATCCATTTTCAAAAGGCGGGTATGATCCGGTGCCTTAAGAATAACATTTGGAGGAGAAAAATATGGGTATTGTATTGACGCAGTCTAATACTTTTATTATTGGAAGTATTGCAAAACTGCTCGGATTTATCATGAATGGAATTTTCAATGCGTTGAGTTATATTGGTATTGAGAATATTGGTCTCAGTATCATTATATTTACAGTCATTGTCTATACATTGATGATTCCGATGACGATTAAGCAGCAGAAATTTTCAAGAATGTCGGCTGTCATGAATCCGGAGATTCAGAAAATTCAAAAAAAATATAAAAATAAAAAAGATCAGGCATCTATGATGAAGATGCAGGAAGAGACGAAGCTGGTTTATGAAAAATATGGGACATCGCCGACTGGCGGGTGTCTTGGTTCACTGATTCAGTTCCCTATTTTGTTTGCATTATGGCCGGTTATTCAAAATATTCCAGCATATGTAACAAGTATTAAAGATGCATATATGCCTTTGGTTAACCAGATTATGGCGACAGACGGTTACCAGAAAATCATGGAAGGGATCGGAAAAGCAAGTCCGATCATGATCAATCCTGAAACATATGATTATAGCAAAGCAAATACACTCGTTGACGTATTATACAAATTCAGACCGGGAACTTGGGATACACTTGCAGATAAATTTCCGGACTTGACAAATTTAATTGATTCTACAAAAAACAGTTTAACACATTTGAATACATTTCTTGGAATCAATATTGCAGAGACACCGGGATCTATGTTCATGACAGCAACAAAGAACTTTTCTATCGGTCTGATTATTGTTGCACTTGCAATTCCGGTATTATCCGGACTTTCACAGTGGATCAGTGCAAAACTGATGCAGCAGGCGACATCAACAGGAAATGATGATGATAACCCGATGGCGGCGCAGATGAAGACAATGATGAATGTTATGCCGGTATTTTCTGTGATTATGTGTTTCTCAATGCCGGCAGGTCTTGGTATCTACTGGATTGCCAGTGCGGTAGTAAGAACGATTCAGCAGCTTATAATCAATAAATTCTTAAGCAAGAAATCAATGGATGAGCTGATTGAAGAGAATGTGAAAAAAGCAGCTAAGAAACGTGAGAAAAAAGATGCCGTTTCCGGAAGAGAAATCAATGCGATGGCACACAAGAATGTAAAGAACATTGAGGAGCCAAAGAGAAAAACAACAAGCAGCAATAATATTGATTCTTATAAGCAAAATGCAAAACCAGGAAGTTTGGCATCAAAAGCGAATATGGTAAGTGATTTTAATAAAAACAAAAAGTAGGCTAAACCAAAATTCTTATTTTAGGAAGGTAAGAATGTCAAGGAGGGTTTAAGATGAATGAGATTAGAGTATCAGCAAAAAATGTAAGTGATGCAATTACAGAGGCAAGTATTCAGCTTGGGGTTACAAGCAGTGAATTAGAATATGAGGTAATTGAAAAAGGAAGCGCCGGTTTTTTAGGAATCGGAAGTAAGCAGGCGGTTATCAGAGCTTGGAAAAAAGTAAAGGAAGAATCTGTAGAAGAGATAAGAACAGAGGTTCAGCATGAGAAAAAAACTTCATCAGAACAACAGACTGAAAAGATAAAAAGCATTACAGAACCTCATAAAGATGTAAAAAAGACAGAACCTGTTAAAAAAGAACATGTCAAAGAAGTTATAAAAAGAGAAGAAAAACTTTCTGAAGTACAGGAAAATACAAAAGAAGCTTGTGAAAAATTCCTGCATGATGTCTTAAAAACAATGGGAATGGAAGTTGAGATTATTTCAAGTATTGATCAGGATGGCGCTTTGTGTATCGAGATGCAGGGTGAGCATATGGGAATTCTCATCGGAAAACGTGGACAGACTCTGGATTCTCTTCAGTATTTGACAAATCGTGTAGCGAATAAAATGCAGGATGGTTATGTGCGTGTCAAACTAGATACAGAAAATTACCGTCAGAGAAGAAAAGAAACATTAGAAAATCTTGCAAAAAACATTGCTTACAAAGTAAAGAGAACAAAGAAACCTGTTTCATTGGAGCCTATGAATCCTTATGAAAGAAGAATTATTCATTCAGCACTTCAAGCGGATAAATATGTGTCTACACACAGTGAAGGTGAAGAACCTTATAGAAGAGTAGTAGTGACATTGGCAAGAAAATAAATGTGAATTGGGGACGGGGGTGATATCATATCATCCCCGTCCTTAGTTACACTTGGAGGAAAAAATATGAAAACAGATACAATTGCAGCAATTGCGACAGCTATGACGAATTCAGGAATCGGAATTGTCAGAATGAGTGGTGATGAAGCATTTGAAATTATCCAGAAGATTTATAAAGGGAAAAAAGAAAAATATTTTCAGGAAGAAAAAGGTTACACAATACATTATGGATATATTGTAGATGGTGAAGAGACAATTGATGAAGTGCTTGTGATGATCATGCGGGGACCACATAGCTTTACAGGTGAAGATACGGTGGAGATCAATTGTCATGGCGGTGTTTATGTGATGAAACGCATTTTGGAAACTGTGATCAAATATGGAGCGAGACCTGCCGAGCCCGGTGAATTTACAAAGCGTGCATTTTTGAATGGGAGAATGGATTTGTCTCAGGCAGAGGCGGTCATCGATGTCATTCATTCCAAAAGTGAATATGCACTGAAGAGTTCTGTGAGCCAGTTAAAAGGAACGGTTCATCAGAAGATAAAGAAAATAAGAGAGGAAATTTTGTATCACACTGCATTTATTGAGACTGCCTTAGATGATCCGGAGCATATCAGTGTGGATGGATATGGTGGAGAACTGAAGGTGGTTGTGGATAAACTACTGGAAGAACTGAAGGCATTGTTGATAAGTTCTGACAATGGACGTATTATCAAAGAAGGGATTAAGACGGTTATTGTCGGAAAACCAAATGCAGGAAAGTCCTCGCTTTTAAATGTATTGGTCGGTGAAGACCGTGCGATTGTGACAGATATTGAAGGGACAACGAGAGATGTTTTGGAGGAATCCATTCAGCTTCAGGGAATCAGTCTGAATATCATGGATACCGCAGGGATCCGCAATACAGAGGATATAGTGGAAAAAATCGGTGTGGACAAAGCAAAAGAGCATGCGAATGAGGCTGATTTAATTATTTATGTTGTAGATGCATCTAGAAATCTGGATGAGAATGATATGGAGATCATTCAGATGATTCAGGATAAAAAGGCAGTGATTTTATTAAATAAATCAGATCTTGCTACTGTTGTATCAAAAGATATGTTAAAATCATATATTGAAAAGCCGATGATTGAGATATCTGCAAAAGAAGAGAGTGGAATCAAAGAGTTGGAACAGACATTAGAGGATATGTTTTTCCATGGAGATATTTCTTTTAATGATGAGGTTTATATTACAAATATTCGTCATAAGGCGGCAATTCAGGATGCTTATGACAGTTTGGAAAAAGTAAATATGAGTATAGAAAATAATATGCCGGAGGATTTTTATTCCATTGATTTGTTGGATGCGTACGAATCTCTTGGAAGCATTACCGGCGAGACGATAGGAGAAGATTTGGTAAATGAAATATTCAGTAAATTCTGTATGGGAAAATAAAGATGAATATGATGTAGTTGTAGTCGGAGCAGGGCATGCAGGCTGTGAAGCGGCGCTTGCCTGTGCACGACTGGGGATAAAAACAATTATTTTTACAGTGAGTGTGGATAGTATTGCTTTGATGCCTTGTAATCCAAATATCGGAGGAAGCTCGAAAGGACATTTGGTAAAGGAAGTAGACGCACTCGGCGGTGAGATGGGGAAAGTGATCGATCAGACATTTATCCAGTCAAAAATGTTAAATAAGTCAAAGGGGCCGGCAGTACATTCGTTGAGAGCACAGGCAGATAAAGCAAATTACAGCAAGACGATGCGCATGGTTTTGGAAAATCAGGAAAATCTTGAAATCAAACAGGCGGAAGTGACAGACATTCTTGCAAAAGACGGAAAAATTGAGGGAGTGCAGACCTACTCCGGAGCAGTTTATAAATGTAAAGCTGTTATTTTGTGTACAGGAACGTATTTGAAAGCGAGATGTATTTATGGAGAAATCAGTCAGGAGACAGGACCAAACGGACTTCAGGCAGCGACTTATCTGACAGATTCCTTGAAAAAACTCGGAATCGAGATGTATCGCTTTAAAACAGGAACACCGGCAAGAATTGATAAAAATTCCATTGATTTTTCAAAGATGGAGGAACAATTCGGTGATGAGAGAGTCGTTCCGTTTTCATTTACGACAAATCCGGAAGATGTTCAGATTGAGCAGGCATCTTGTTGGCTGACTTACACAAACGAAAAGACACATGAGATCATTCGGGCAAATTTAGACCGTTCTCCATTATTTTCAGGTATGATAGAAGGAACCGGACCGAGATATTGTCCATCTATTGAAGATAAGGTAGTGAAATTTGCGGATAAAAATAAGCATCAGGTATTTATTGAGCCGGAAGGCTTGGATACAAATGAGATGTATGTGGGAGGAATGTCAAGTTCGCTGCCGGAGGATGTGCAGTATGCTATGTACCGCAGTGTACCGGGGCTTGAACATGCAAAAATCGTGAGAAACGCATATGCGATTGAGTACGACTGTATCGATGCCAGACAGCTTTATCCAACATTAGAGTTTAAGAATGTTGGAGGTTTGTACAGTGGGGGACAATTCAATGGAAGTTCCGGATATGAGGAAGCTGCCGCACAAGGGCTTGTAGCGGGGATAAATGCGGCTTTAAAGATCTTAGGCAGGGAACAGATCGTCTTGGATCGTTCGCAGGCTTATATCGGCGTTTTGATTGATGATTTGGTTACAAAAGAGAGCCATGAGCCTTACCGTATGATGACGTCCCGTGCGGAATATCGTCTGTTGCTCCGTCAGGATAATGCAGACCAGCGTTTGACAAAGATTGGACATGAGATCGGATTGATTTCAGATGAGCGTTACGAGTATCTTTTGGAAAAAGAAAGAATTATTGTATCTGAGGTAGAACGATTAGAACATACAAATATCGGTGCAGCACAGGAAGTACAGGATTTACTTGTGAAATATGGAAGTACACCTTTGAACTCAGGAACAACACTTGCAGAATTGATTCGCAGACCAGAACTTTCTTATGAAGTATTAGAGCCGATTGATAAGAGAAGAAATATCATACAAAAATGTGCGGAAAAATATCCTGAAAATGTAGATAAATTGTGTCAGGAAGTTGTAGAGCAAGTAAATATCAATATTAAATATGATGGATATATTAAGAGACAGCAAAAGCAAGTAGAGCAGTTTAAAAAGTTGGAAAAGAAAAGAATTCCAGAAGATATTGACTATGATGTGATTAAGAGTCTTCGTATCGAGGCAGTGCAAAAATTGAAGCAGTATCGTCCTTTGTCCATCGGGCAGGCATCTAGAATTTCAGGAGTATCACCTGCAGATATTTCTGTATTGTTAGTATATTTGAGTGGAAAGAATGAAACGAGGTAGTTGTGAATGAGTCAGATATTTGAGAATAAGTTAAAAGAGCTTGGCATTGTATTAAATGATGAGCAGAAACGTCAATTTGATTCTTTTTATGAACTCTTGGTGGAATGGAATAAGGTCATGAATCTGACTGGTATTACCGAATATGAAGAGGTAAATGAAAAACATTTTGTGGATAGCTTGTCGATAACAAAGGCGATTGACATGAATTGTGTGGATAACTTAATTGATATTGGAACGGGAGCTGGTTTTCCGGGAATTCCGTTAAAGATTGCATTTCCTCATCTGAAAGTAGTATTATTGGACTCATTAAATAAAAGAATTAAATTTTTGAATACAGTAATTGAGGAACTTGAATTGATTGACATAGAAACAATTCACGGAAGAGCAGAAGATTTTGCAAAACAGGGAGAGTATCGGGAACAATTTGATCTTTGTGTATCAAGAGCAGTGGCAAACTTATCCACACTTTCTGAGTATTGCATGCCATATATCCACACTGGTGGAATGTTTATCCCCTACAAGTCTGGAGAAATTGAGGAAGAGGTGACTGGGGCAAAGAAAGCAGTGCATGTGCTTGGTGGAAAAATTGAGGATGTGGTGAAGTTTCAACTTCCGGGAACTGAAATTGGTCGTTCTTTTGTAAAGATAAAAAAATATCAAAAACACACCAAAAAAATATCCGAGAAAAGCAGGATTACCTGCAAAGGAGCCAATAGCATAAAAA
>ENA-OQJN01000107-OQJN01000107.1-human-gut-metagenome-genome-assembly--contig:-NODE-107-length-42352-cov-12.404571_pt1 | contig 42352 bp, 40 predicted proteins | sample MGYA00242610_ERZ504777 | MGnify/ENA primary metagenome ERZ504777 (study PRJEB26092, sample SAMD00036350) | human gut metagenome | host: Homo sapiens | study: EMG produced TPA metagenomics assembly of... | reverse complement strand
TCTCTCTTTCGTGAAGTCTTTTGCTTTCTTATAATAATAGTCTGATCTGTAAACAACATAAGATATACCAGTCTTCCGATAAGGCCTGTCATCATTAAAATACAGCAGAGTAATACCACCCATATTTTTCTCTTGTGAAAACGTCAATATTTTTTTTCATAAAAAAAGCTCCGCAGAGATTGTCATAACAATATATGACCATTCTCTGCGGAGCTATAACTATACGTTTTTATTCCAGGCCTGCTTCTTCATTGGTAATACCGTCTGTCTCTTCGTCATTGTCCTCAGTCGTCTCAGCTTCATCATCCTCCAGAGGTGCAGGTGCATCAGGATTGGATACTGCATCTCCTGAAGAATCTGCATCCGTACTTCCCGAAGCACTGACAAGATTTGTAGACATCTTATAATTGCCTTCCTCATCCAATATGTGATCTCCATTGGCATCCAGCAGATATCCGTTTTCATCAATCCGGTTTCCATCCCAGTCTATCAGATTGCCATCTGCATCCACCAGATTACCGTCACTGTCAAGTTCACTGTCCGATATGGAAGTACTCTTTAAATGTCCCTTAAACCCTTCCCACAATTCTGTCTCCGGCACTGTTCCATCTTCAGATTCATCCGGCACTACATTCAGATACGGAAGAAGCTCCGAAAGGATTCCCTGTGCAATATACTGCGGATAAGTACTGTTTGCCTGATCCTCTACATTCGGTTCATCTACAACTACATAAATTACCACAGCCGGGTCATCTACAGGAGCAAATCCAATAAAAGAAACCAGATATTTTCCGTTTCCTCGCGGGTATTTCTCCGCTGTACCTGTTTTACCGCCTGAACTGTAACCCTGCACTTTGGAATGACGGCTGGTACCCTGCTGTACACTCAATGCCATATAGCTTCTGATATCACTGGAAATCCTGGAGGAAATCGTCTGCTTCAGAAGTATCGGCGAGATTGTTTTTATAGTTCCGCCATTACTGTCAAGAACCTTTGTCACAAGATGCGGCTGATAATAATATCCGCCATTGATAACGGAACTCATCGCATTGATTTCCTGGATCATGGTACAGGTAAAACCCTGTCCAAAAGCAGAACATGCAAGTTCTGTTTCCCCATACTGTCCTTAGTATGGATAATACCTGCGCCTTCATTCGGCAGATCAATCCCTGTCCTTGTTCCGAAATTAAACAGACTCTGTGCTTTGATAAACTGAGTAGCTCCCATCTTGGCACCAATCTGCATCATTGCATCATTACAGGAGTTTGCAATTACCTCTCCCAGTGTCTCTGTGCCATGTGCGCTCGGATAAACCGCACACTTGATCATAGTATCTCCAAAAGTCTGCGATCCATCGCATACAAATGTATCTGTTTCCTGTATCGCACCCTTTTCCAATGCAGAAGCCATGACGATCGGCTTTACAACAGATCCCGGCTCATAGGCATCTGTGACGCAGAAATTACTCCACATACCATTCAGAGCCTCCACTGTTTCCACATCATTCATCGCTTTGATTTCATCTTCTGTATATACAGCGGAAAGATCTCTCGGATTATTCAGATCATAACGGTCACCACCATCCATGGCAATAATCTCACCGGTGGACGGATTTTCAACAATGACACCTATATTCTTGGCCCCCATTGCCTCTTTAAATCCATTAACATATTTCTCAACAATCTGCTGTGCACCGATGTCAATGCTGGTCTGAATGCTTTTTCCATTCACCGCAGCAATAATGGTCTGCTCCACATCTGAATCATCATTGATATACCCATACTGTCTTCCGTCTACGCCTGTCAGTGTGCTGTTATAGTACCCTTCCAGTCCGATATCTGCCACATCTCTGTCCAGTGCAAAACCAATTGTATCGCATGCTGTTTCATTAAACGGGTAACTTCTCAGATAATCCTCTTCAAACCAGACGCCTTTGATATTTGCCCGTTCCTTTGCCTGCGCTTTAGTAAGACCGGAATCTTCATCCTCTGCCTTATATTTTTCAAATTCTTTCTTTTTGTCCATAGACAGCTGTTTTGTCAGTACCTGATACTGACTCTGGCTGGTTCTTGAATCGGCCAAAAGAGAACGCACTGTTTCTTCATCAATCCCCAGCACCTCATTTAAGGCACGTGTTGTTGGCTCTACATAGTCCTCATCTGAATTTACAGTTTTACAGTCCAGGATCACATTATAAACTTTATTGCTGGTAGCCAGTATATTTCCATTCTTGTCATAAATATCGCCTCTCTTTGCCGGCAGTACCTGGCTCTCATATTTCTGCTGTGCCTGACTTAACACCTGTTTTTTGTATTTGCTTCCACTGGTAGCATTAATATAAGTAATTCTCAGCACTAATATTACCAGAAGCAGTAACACAATTCCAAACAATATCAGCAGCTTTTCTTTCATGTTTTGATTTATTTTTCTCTGTGGTCTTCTTCGACTCTTTCTTCCCGTATTGCTCAATTAATCACCTACTTTGAATCTGGTATATCCTGATACTGTCTTACATAGCTGTTACCCGATGTAGAATAGGTTACTGTCTGATCATCTGACGGATATTTCATCCCCAGTCTCCCCAATGCAGTCTGCTTAATCTTATTCAGATCCACATTTGATGTCACCTGGCTGTAATATGCATCATTGTCTTCTTTTAAATCTGCCAGTTCCTCCTCAAGAGATGCAACTGTACTCATCTTTGCGGTAATCTCTGATTTGTAACGAAGATATTTCACAGAGCAGAATAATATCGCCACACATACAACTGCCAGAAACGCTACAAACCCCCAGTTCATTGCAGTCGCCTTCTGCCTGTTCTTCTGTGCTTCTTTACTCAACTGATGTTTCTGCCTTGGTACCTGCGCAGGACTCGCCTGCACTCTTCGGTTTCGATTGGTCTGCTGCCTTCCCGGATTCTGTCTTCCCGGCTGCCTCTTTCTCTCCGGAACTTCTGCAAGACGTCTGACCGTATTTCCGTCAACATACATTCCTCTGTTTGTTCTGGCACTGGTTCTGCTTCTTCTTGCTGTTTCACTCCTGGTCGTTCTCGCCATTTCATGCCTCTCTAATTATAATACTCTCTCAAAAATCCGAAGCTTTGCACTTTTGGAACGCGGATTCTCTTCCATCTCTGTCTCCCCCGGAAGAATCGGCTTTCTTGTGATCACTTTTCCTTTGGATTTCTTCCCGCATACGCATACAGGAAAATCTGAAGGGCAGGTACACGGATTCTCATTTTTTCTGAAAATCGTCTTTACAATTCTGTCCTCCAGAGAATGAAAAGTGATAATGCAAAGTCTTCCGCCATCATCAAGGATATCGATCATTCCATCCAGAGAATCCCGCAACACATCGAGCTCTCTGTTAAGCTCAATACGGATTGCCTGAAAAGTTCTCTTGGCCGGATGTCCTGACTTCACCTGCATCTTCATGGGAATGGATTCTCTGATAATCTCTGTCAGTTCTCCGGTGGTTGTGATCGGTTTCACCTGTCTGGCGGCAACAATATGTTTTGCAATATTTTTTGCAAATTTATCTTCACCGTAATCACGAATAATACGGTATAATTCTTTTTCTTCATAGCCATTGACAATATCGCCGGCTGTCTGCGTCTGGCGCTGGTCCATGCGCATATCGAGCGGTGCATCTACCCTGTAGGTAAAACCACGTTCTTCATTGTCAAGCTGATAGGAAGATACTCCAAGATCAAGGAGAATCCCGTCGACTTTATAGATGCCTCTTGCTGCCAGTTCCTGTACCATGTAACAATAATTGCTGCGAATGATCGTCGCCTGTTTATAGGGGGCTAACCTCTCACTCGCAGCAATTATCGCATCCTGGTCTTGATCTATGCCAATAAATCTCCCCTTGGCAGAAAGTTTCCTGCATACCTCACCGGCATGCCCTGCACCTCCTAAAGTACCATCCACGTAGATTCCGTCCGGTTTGATATCTAAACCTTCAATGGTCTCTTCCAGTAATACAGATTTGTGTTTAAATTCCATCTCCGTCTCCTGTCTGGATTTACTTTGCAAGATACTTCAAACGAGACCTGTCAGATTGTGATTCCCATGTCCTGCATGCTCTCTGCAATGCTGTCCATGTCATCATAATCACAGATCTCATTCCATTTTTCTTTGCTCCAAACTTCAATTCTGTTCAGATTACCTGTCAGAACCACATCTTTCTCCAGACCGGCAAATTCGCGCAGTGTCTGCGGTACAAGGATTCGTCCCTGCCTGTCCAGTTCACATGTAGTTGCTCCAGCTACAAAGAATCGTGAAAAAGTTCTGGCATTTTTATTTGTAAGTGGTAAAGATCTGAGCTTCATTTCAAAGGATTCCCATTCATCCATCGGATAAATGTAAAGACAGCCATCAAGCCCTCTTGTCAGAACAAACTCTTCCCCTAAGAGCTCCCTGAATTTAGAAGGAATGATCAGACGCCCCTTCGCGTCGATCGTGTGGTTATACTCTCCCATGAACATGTTACTCACCTACTCTCGCAAAATCTGAATCTCCCCTTCAGATTTCTCAGGTGGTAATGGACTCTGCCGTTATTCCCCACTCACCACCACTATTCACCACTTTCTACCACTTATGTGCTTATTCTAAACTATTTAGGCTGAAAAAACAAGGGGGAGAAAAAGATTTTTAAAATTTAGAACTCTGTTAACATTTATGAAACAACCTTATTTTTACGAGAAAAATGGGCTTTTATACACAAAAAGTGGGTTGAATTTCCACTTTCAACCCACTTATCTTTCAGATATATGTTTTTTTACTGTTCTTCTTTTGAATTTGTGGGAGAAGTTCCCACATCTGGCTTTACCTGTTCATCCATCTCCGGCCGGATTTCCGGTTCCGGTTTCATTTCAGAAGTCTCAGGAAACATCTGTTTTTCTTTCACTGACTCATCCAGAAATCTTTTTTTCCTCTGCCGGCGTATAGTATCTCTTTTCTGTGCCATCACTCTGCGTATGATCACTACAGGCATAAAAACAGCAAATAATATAGCGGAAATTACCAGCGAAATCCCCACTTTTGTCCCCGGAATATAAAGCTTATCTGTTCTGAACCATTCAAAGAAAAACCTTCCCAGACCATAACCTGCCAGATAGATCATAAACAATTCGCCTTCATATTTCTTTTTTCGGCGCATGGCCATCAACAGCAGAAATAACAGCAGACACCACAGACTTTCATAAAGAAAAATCGGCTGAACCTGAATATATGAAATCCCATTTATGGTCAGCAGATTATCTCTCATTGCTCCCGAAACTTCTCCTGACCGCACAGCTGAAACCGGTATCTGCATTGCCCATGGCAGATCTGTATATTCTCCGAAAGACTCTCTGTTAAAAAAGTTACCCCAGCGCCCTATAGCCTGTCCCAGAAGTATTCCGGGACACGCAATATCGGCACTCTGCCAGAATGACGTTTTGGTAATCCTGCAAAATACCGCTGCCGCAAGAAATCCAAAGAGCAGACCACCATATAAAGCGTAACCACCATTTCGAAAGTCCAGTATGGCATTCAGATTTTCTTTATAAAATCCCCATGAAAAAGCCACATAAAATAATCTGGAACCTGCCACTGAAACCAGCAGGGAGATAAGCATCATATCGAGATACCTGTTCTGATCTTCCCCATTTCGTTTCGCTTCAAGTGTCACAAGTCCCATTCCAAGAAGAGCACCCACAGCAATCAGTACTCCATATATGGTAAATTCCATTCCAAATATCTGAAATGAGCGTGGCACATAATCAAAGACCAGGCCAAGTCCCGGAAAACGTATCGACATTTCCATAAATCACCTGTTCATCATACATTGAATCGGAATAAGATCACATCTCCATCCTGTACAACGTATTCTTTACCTTCCATTCTTACAAGACCTTTTCTCTCTGGCACCTGCATAGGAACCACAGTCCAGAAGATCCTGATAATTTACAACCTCAGCTTTAATAAATCCTCGCTCAAAATCTGTATGGATCTTACCTGCTGCCTGCGGAGCCTTTGTTCCGATTTTAATTGTCCATGCTCTTGTCTCATCCTCACCTGAAGTAAGGAAACTCATCAGTCCAAGGAGATGATAGCTTGCTTTTACAAGTTTCTCAAGTCCTGATTCTGTCAGTCCCAGATCCTCCAGGAACATTTTCTTCTCATCATCATCCAGTTCAGAGATCTCTTCTTCGATTTCTGCACAGATAACGAAAATCTCACTGTTCTGCTCTGCCGCATATTTGCGCACTGCCTGTACATGGCTGTTACTTTCACCGTCATCAGCCAGATCTCCTTCTGCTACGTTTGCTGCATAGATCACAGGCTTCCAGGTAAGCAGATTATAAGTAGACATCCAGGCTTCTTCATCTTCATTTTCCATTTCCATAGTGATTGCCATCTTGCCATCTTCCAGATGTGTTTTTACCTTCTGAAGGAAATCAAGCTCCTTGGCAGCCTCTTTGTCCATGCGTGCTGTTTTTGTAACTTTTGCAATTCTTCTCTCAAGGATCTCAAGGTCTGAGAAGATCAGCTCCAGATTAATAGTTTCAATATCACGGATAGGATCAATACTTCCATCTACATGGATAACATTGGAATCTTCAAAGCAGCGGACTACATGAACGATTGCATCTACCTCACGGATATTTGCAAGGAACTGGTTTCCAAGGCCTTCTCCTTTGGATGCTCCCTTTACAAGTCCTGCAATATCTACGAATTCAATTACAGCAGGTGTCACTTTCTTAGAATGATAAAAGTCTCCGAGAAGCTTCAGTCTCTCATCCGGCACTGTAACAACACCTACATTAGGGTCAATGGTACAGAACGGATAATTTGCAGATTCTGCGCCTGCCTTTGTCAATGAATTAAATAATGTACTTTTTCCAACATTGGGTAATCCGACGATTCCTAATTTCATATCTCTAAATATCTCCTTTAAATGTATTGATTTTACGGTATTTTCAGATGTTTTTACTGTACTTTCATTATTCTAGCATAACCACTTATTATGTGCAAGTGCGGTATTACCGCGACACGCTTAATCCCGCGACATGATCATAAGCAATGTTCCAGACTGATAGGTAACTTTTGCCTTTTCACTGACAATCTCATTACTCACTGTCAGTCCACTGTCTGCTGTTGTCAGGCGATAATGGTCAAGTGAATATTTAAATCCCTCCAGCGTCAGTCCTGTAACATCTCCTCCTAATGGAAAAAATGATATATACTTTCCAAACTGTTCTGACTTTTTTATGATTTCTCCATCTGAAACAAGTTTCATATAATTATACTGATCCGCCAGTATTACTTCCACTCCCTGATTCTTTGCCAGAACAAGAAGTCCGAAATTTGCCATCAGATGATCCACTCTGTTTCCGGTCGCTCCAAGGATTGTAATCCGCTTTGCACCGTTTTGAATTGCATAATTCATGGCAGACTGTGTATCTGAGTCATCTTTTTCCGGTCTCAGGCGGATAACTTTTATTTCTTTTTTTCATTTCCAAAGCCTTTTTGCAATTTCCACTCAGTCATTCCACCATAGGGAATTTCACTGTCCATACTTCTTTCTTCATAAATTTCCAGGAATTTTTTTCCATCTTCAGACAGACTGTCAAAATCTCCAATAACTGCATCCGGCAAAAGCTGATGCTCCAGAAAGAATTCCAGCCCTTTATCAGCTGCGATCAGACAGGCTTCATTCTTTTTTAAAAAATCGAGGGCAAAATCACTGTGGATATTGCCCCCGCTTACAATTATCGTATCTATCATGCTCTTCCTCAGTCAATCCTTCTTATGATCTCGTCCATTCGTTCTCTGGCATATTTTACATTTTTTGCCAGATCATCGTTGAAAACATAAGAACCTGCTACCAGCAGATTCGCACCTGCTGTGAGCACTGTCTCCATTGTCTCATCATTGATGCCACCATCAACCTGAACATCTACATCCAGATCCTCGGCCTCGATCAGTTCACGTACTTCCCTGATCTTTTCCGTACATTCTTCCATATACTTCTGACCGCCAAATCCCGGCTGTACAGTCATGATCAGAACCATATCCACATCGCTGAGCATATGACTTATATCGTTTACAGGTGTAGCCGGTTTGATGGAAACTCCCACCTTCACACCTGCTTCCCTGATCTGTTCAATAGTCCTCTCAAGATCTTCACATGCCTCCGCATGTACTGTAATGGAATCTGCCCCACATTCCACAAAATCTCTGATATATCTCTCAGGCTCTGTAACCATGAGATGTACATCAAAAAACAACTTTGATTCCTTTCGGATAGACTTTATCACCGGCATTCCAAAAGAAATACTCGGTACAAAATCACCATCCATAACATCAATATGAAGCCATTCAATCCCCTCTTTTTCCAGGGTTTTGATCTGTTCGCCCAAACGGTTAAAATCTGCCGATAAAATAGAAGGGCACAACTGATACATAATTAGAATCTCCTTTTCTCTTTTAATTCATTATAAAGTCCCAGATAATCTTCATAGCGAAGCTGGCTAATCTCATGCTCAGCCAATGCTGCTTTCACGCCACAGTCCGGTTCATGGATATGTCTGCATCCCTGAAATCTGCACTGTTCTTCATATCTGCGAAACTCCGGAAAATACGCCTTAAGTTCCTGTTCTTCTATATCTGTCAGATATAAAGAAGAAAATCCCGGTGTATCCATCAGATAAGTATCATGTCCCACCGGTATCACCTGAGAATGACGCGTGGTATGCTTTCCACGTTTCAGCTTCTTACTTATCTCCCCGGTTTCCATCTGTACATTTTCCTGCAGTGCATTGGTAATTGAAGATTTTCCCACACCGGAAGGTCCTGCAACTACAGTTGTTTTTCCTTTCAGGATCTCACGTATTTCATCCAGCCCCTCTCCATTAAAAGTACTGGAAAAAATCACATCATATCCACAGCTCTTATAGGTTTCATATAAAAGCTCCAGTTCTTCCTGTTTTGCAAGATCTTTTTTGTTAAAACATATGACTGCCGGAACATTCTCTTTCTCCATCATGATCAGAAAACGGTCAAGCAGCATAAAATTAGGTTTAGGATTCTCCATTGCAAAAATCACAAAAGCCTGATCCACATTGGCAACGGCCGGACGGATCAATGAATTTTTTCTGGGAAGGATGGCAGTCACACTGCCTTCCTTCTCCTGTTCATCCAAAACCTCTATCTCCACATTATCCCCTACAAGAGGTTTCTGTTTATATTTTCTGAATATTCCCTTTGCTTTGCATTCATAAATCTCATCATTTTCTGCATAGATGTAATAAAATCCTGCAATTCCTTTTATTATCTTTCCCTGCATGGATCATTCAGCCTTAGCAAATGTAATAGAATAATTTCCAAGTTCCTGATAAGTGCCGTTAATCTGTTCAGACAGATACAAAGTACCCTCGCTGATACCAGGTGCACCTGTGATATCCAGATCATACGGGAACTGGATTACCTGATCTTCCAGAACAACTGAAGCTGTCGGTGTTCCGTTTACATTCTGGATCAGTTCCAGACGAACCGGACCTCCGGAATATCCTGACGGAGTATTCAGAGTCTGTGTACATTTCCATACTTCCCCGGCTGCTGCCGCCGCACTGTTATCTGCTGTCTGTGCCGGAGCATCAGATGATGCAGCAGTATCTGCGCTGTCACTCTGAGCCGAAGGTTCCTGATCTCCGGTACTTACTGTGATCACAACATTTACATTATCCGGATCTTCCCAGTTTCCGGCTTCCGGTTCCTGTGAAATTACTTCTCCTTCTGCCACCTCTGTACTCTTTTCCTCTTTTACTTCCACATTGAGGAACTTACCAAAGGTAGTAACTGCATCATTCTTTGTCATTCCGACAACACTTGGAACCTCCACACTGTCTCCATAGTCCACACCTCGGCTGACAAGCAGTGTTACGCTGTCTCCTGCTGAAACAGAGTTTCCGGCTGCCGGAGTTGTGGAGACTGCATATCCCGGATCTGTAACCGGAGTACCATCATCATTTAATTCACTGTATTCTTTCTGTATCTCAACAGTTAATCCCATATCTTCCAGAGTCTGCTGTGCGTCTACTCCGGTCTGTCCATCCACATCCGGAATTGTGATCTTCTGCGCACCCTTGCTGATATAATACTTAATGGTCGTATACTGCTCTACTTTACTTCCCTTTGGAATATCCTGTGAAGAAATGGTTCCTTTTGCCTGATTTGAAGCCTCCTCGCCCATAGGCTGAATACCCAGTTTCATATCCTTTGTGATATTCTTTGCTTCATCCTCTGTTTTTCCTACCAGATTCGGCACAGTTACCATTCCGTCATCATCTGATTCCGATGTATCCTGGGCCTCAGTTTTTTTGTCTGTATCATTGTTACTTCCAATAAGTCCGGACGCCTTTCCTGCGACCAGAATGATTGCTATCAGAATCACAACACCCATCAGAAGCATTACAATAGTCAGCCCATGTCCGCCTCTTTTTTCTTTTCTCAGGCTTATCTGATTTCTTCCTGTGCTTTTTCACTTCTGGCTCATCATCATAATCTGTTTCATTGATTTCTTCTTCCAGAGCCTCAGGTTCTGACTTTGCGATCTGCTTCGGCATATGTTTGATCTCGCCAAGCTCCTTATCTGAGATCACAACTGTTTTTGCTTCGTTATCCACAGACGTCAGCGTTACGAAATCTCCCTGTGGATCGATCAGAGAATGCTTCAGATCTGCGATCACATCCTCCATATTCTGATAACGGCGATCCACGCTTTTCTGTGTACATTTCAGAATGATCTGCTCCAGACTGTGGGGAAGCTCCGGTGTATAAATACTTGGAGGAACAATCTCTTCCTGAAGATGTTTGATAGCAATAGCTACTGTGGTATCTCCGTCAAAAGGAACCTTCCCTGTAACCATTTCATACATTGTGATACCCAGTGAATAAATATCACTCTTCTCATCACTGTATCCGCCTCTGACCTGTTCCGGTGAACTGTAATGAACAGATCCCATTACATTTGAACTTATGGTATTGGAAGAAGCGGCTCTTGCAATACCAAAATCTGTTACTTTTACCTTTCCATCCATGGAAATGATAATATTCTGCGGTTTTACATCACGATGTACAATCCCATGGCTGTGTGCAGCTTCCAGTCCCATGGAGACCTGGATTGCAATACTGGTTGCTTCTTTTACAGAAAGCTTTCCCTTTTTGGAAATGTACTCCTTGAGAGTAATTCCCTCAATAAGCTCCATAACAATGTAATAAACTCCGTTATCGTCACCAACATCAAATACATTCACTATATTCGGATGTGTCAGGACTGCTGCAGCCTGAGCCTCACTTTTAAACTTGCGGATAAACGTCGTATCCTCTCTGAATTCCGGCTTAAGAACTTTTACAGCAACAAACCGATTCAGCTTATGGTCTTTTGCCTTGTATACGTCCGCCATTCCGCCGGTACCAATTTTTCCTAATATCTCATAGCGTTCTGCTATGATCATTCCCGTTTTTAACATGCTTTCACCTCGTCTGTGAATGGTTCTACCAATACAATTGCAATATTATCCTTGCCGCCATTGCGGTTTGCTTCTCTTATAAGTATCCTGCCTTTTTCATCCAGATCTGTAGATGTGTCAGAAATGATTTCCCTCAGCTGGCTGTCCTCAACCATGTTGCTGAGCCCGTCCGAACACATCAAAACTACATCTCCGGGTTCCAGTTTCAGATCAAAGAAATCAATATCCACTGTTTTCTCTGCTCCAAGTGCTCTTGTAATGATATTTTTCTTCGGATGCTTCCTTGCCTGTTCAGGGTCAAGTTCTCCCATTCTTACCATCTCCTGCACCAGTGAGTGATCCCTTGTTATCTGCTGAATCTTCTCTCCGATCACATAAAGTCTGCTGTCACCTACATTTGCCACATAAGCGTAATGTCCTACGATAGTAGCTGCCACTATCGTTGTTCCCATTCCTCTGAGTTTCTCATCCTGCTGTGCCTGGGTAAGAATCTCGGTATTTACACATTCAATGGCATGACGGATTACCTTTACCGGATTAAAATCCGCATCCTGCCGGATTTCCTCCACCATAGATGTAACCGCATGAGAGGATGCATAATCACCTGCATTATGACCACCCATACCATCTGCAACAACAAACAGATTCGGAAGATTTCCAACCGGGTCAGCAGTTGCGAACACATAATCCTGGTTCATCTTCCGCTTTTGCCCGACATCAGTAGCTGAATATATCCTCATGTCACTTCTCGCTTTCTGTTTTTTCCATATAACTTTTTCTTAACTGTCCACAGGCACCATCAATATCACTGCCCATTTCTCTTCTAATAGTAACATTTATTCCACATTTTTCAAGTTTTATTTTGAAATTCTCCACAGCCTGTCTTGTTGAACGCACAAAGGAACGTTCCTTAATAGGGTTTACCGGGATCAGATTTACATGGCAGTTCATATCTCTGATTCTGCCGGAAAGTTCCCTTGCATCCTCATCGCTGTCATTAACTCCGGCTACCAGACTGTATTCAAATGTGATCCTGCGCCCGGTTTCTTTAAAATAATAACGGCAGGCTTCCAGAACCTCATCCATGCTGTATTTGTTTGCGATCGGCATCAGTTCCCGTCGCTTCACATCATTAGGTGCGTGAAGGGAAAGTGCAAGTGTCATCTGAAGCTTTTCTTTTGCAAGGTCATAAATCTTCGGAACCAGCCCACAAGTAGATACAGTCAGGTTTCTCTGACTGATATGAAGTCCTCCGTCTTCTGTCAGGATATGTATAAACCTGAGAAGATTTTCATAATTATCAAGAGGTTCCCCCGTTCCCATGACCACAACATTGGAAACTCTTTCTCCTGTCAGAGCCTGTATCCTGTATATCTGATCCAGCATTTCTGACGGGAGAAGACATCTGGTCAGTCCTCCTATGGTAGATGCACAGAATCTGCATCCCATGCGGCATCCCACCTGAGAAGAAATACAGACAGAATTTCCATGTTTATACCGCATGAGAACACTCTCTATCACATTTCCATCACTGAGACGGAACAGATACTTCTGTGTACCGTCAATCCGGGATGTCTGTACATCTACCATCTTCAGTGCTGTGACAGGATATTCTTTCAGTTTTTCCCTCAGGCTTTTGGAAAGATTGGTCATCTCATCATAAGAAGTAACAAGGTGTTCATGCAGCCAGCTGTAAATCTGCTTCGCACGAAAAGGCTTATCTCCCAGAGTGGTCATCAGTTTCTTTAATTCGTCGATCGTCATTGACTTAATGTCTGTCATTACTTATTTTCTCCTGAATTTTGCAATAAAGAAGCCATCTGTTTTGTGTACTCCCGGCAGAAGCTGAAGATAACCCAGAGCTGTTGTCTCAGAATGCAGTTCTTCCGGAAGATACGGATCAATACTCTCCAGTTTGAATGGATGATTATTCATAAACCACAACATGTTCTCTTCATTCTCTTCCTTTGCGATAGTACAGGTACTAAATACCAGCACTCCGCCCGGTTTCACATATTCTGCCGCATTGTCAAGGATTGTTCTCTGAAGGATTACAATCTCTTCCTGCTTCTGTGCAGTCACCCTGTATTTGATCTCCGGCTTCTTTCCAATTACTCCATATCCGGAACATGGGACATCTGCCAGAACGACATCTGCCTTGAGTTCTGAATCTACATCAAATACCGTAGCATCCATCACATGAGCCTGCACATTAATGCAGTCTGTTCTGTGAATATTCTCTTCGATCATATCCACTTTGTACTGGCTGATATCGCGTGCATCTACTGTTCCGTAATCTCCCATTTTATCTGCAATATGGAGACTCTTTCCACCAGGTGCTGCGCACATATCTATCACATAATCCCCTTTTTGCGGATCTGCAATTTCTGCCACCAGCATGGAGCTTACATCCTGCACCTGGATTTTCCCCTGTATAAATGCATCCAGTGCAAGAATATGGTTATAATTTGAAATTTCATATGCATAGGGAAGATAAGGTGCAGGTTTCACTTCCACTCCCTGATCGACCAGGCTCTCATAAATCTCTTTCTGTGGATATTTATGAGTTCTGCAGCGTACTGTGATCGGTTTCTCAGTGAGGAAATCTGTAAGGATCTTTTCTGTTTTTTCTTCCCCGTAATCCTCAAGCCAACGGTTTACCAGTGTTTCCGGCATAGAATATCTGACAGACAGATATCTGACCGGATTTTCTTCCCTTGAAGGAAGTTTCAGATTGTTCCACTCTCTGGCAATCGTACGAAGAACACCGTTTACAAAAGGTTTCAGGCTGTAAAAGCCTTTTCTCTGTGCCAGCTTCACCGCTTCATTACACACTGCGCTGTCCGGCACACTGTCCATAAACCTGATCTGATAAACTGCACTTCTCAGGATTTCCCTGATCACAGGCTTCATTTTATCTACAGATACTTTTGAATATGAATCAATAATATAATCTATTAAAATACGATATTCCAGTGTTCCTTCACAGACTCTGGTAATAAAAGCTCTCTCCTGTCTTGGAAGGAACTGATATTTGGAAAGAGCATTGCGGATTGCAATATGGCTGTGTTTTCCCTCTTCCTCAATTTCCAGTAATATCTGTAATATCAGTTCTCTTGTATTTATTCCATTAGTCACGGTCTCTTCCTCCGGCAAGTATGATCAATCTTAAAAGCTGCAGGATTGATGAAGCAAGTGCTGCAACATAGGTGAGTGCTGCCGCTGTAAGAACCTTCCTTGCACCTTTTACCTCATCGTTTCCAAGCATTCCTGAACTTCCAAGCATTTTCAACGCTCTTGAAGAAGCATTGAATTCTACCGGAAGAGTTACAAGCTGAAAAAGAACCGCAAATGTAAACAAAATGATTCCAACAGTCAGCAGTGGACGGATTGAGAAAATCAGTCCTGCCAGAAACAATGGCCAGGAAAGTGTGGAACCGATGTTTGCAACAGGCACAATCGCAGAGCGAAGATTCAATGGCACATAGTTAGTCGCATGCTGAATAGCATGTCCACATTCATGCGCAGCCACCCCGATCGCAGCCACAGATGTTTTATCATATACATCCTGGGAAAGTGCCAGTTTCTTACTTCCCGGATCATAGTGGTCTGTCAGGCTGCCGGATATGGGTACTACCGTAACATCCGTAATTCCCGACATACGAAGAATCCGTCTGGCAGCATCGGCGCCTGTAAGCCCCGATGCACTGCGCACTCTGCTGTAAACAGAAAACGTACTCTTTACCTTTGCAGATGCCAGTAAAGACAGCACCATTCCGATAATGAGCAGTAAATACGTAGGATCAAAATAATAATATCCGTACATCTAATCACTCCTTATGATCTGTAAAAACAATTCCATTTTCAATGTGATATCCCCGGAGAAAGGCTTCTGTTTCCATACGCTTCTTACCTTCCAGCTGTATCTCTGTAAGAATCAGCACTCCTTCTCCACATGCTGTATGGATCCCCTCTTTATCTGCCAGGAAGATTGTTCCCGGAACAGCATCTGTTTTCTCAGTGCTGACTTTACATTTCCACACTTTCAGAGTTTTTCCATTAAGAAATGTATAAGCACTTGGCCATGGATTCAGGCCGCGTACAAGGCGTTCCAGTTCTTCTGCAGATTTTCTGAAATCCATCAGTCCCATCTGTTTGGTGATCATAGCCGCATAAGGTGTAGGACTCTCCTCCGGCTGTTTTTCAAACTCCGCAGTTCCCTGCTCAATAGATGGAAGCGTCTTGATCAGAAGATCCGCACCGGCCTGCGCAAGTTTTCCAAACAGGCTTCCACCTGTTTCTGTCGGAGAGATCGGAATCACTATCTTTGAAATCATATCACCGGTATCAAGACCTTCTCCCATCTGCTGGATCGTTACACCTGATACTTTTTCCCCGTCGATCACAGCCTGCTGGATAGGCGCTGCTCCTCTGTATTTCGGAAGAAGAGACGCATGAATATTGATACATCCAAATTTCGGAAGCTCCAGGATTTCTTTTGGAATAATCTGTCCATATGCAGCAACAACTATGATCTCAGGATTGATTTCTTTCAGAATCTCCAGAAATTCAGGGTTATTTCTCACTTTCTCCGGCTGATATACCGGAATATCGTGCATAACGGCTTCTTCTTTTACAGGTGTTGGCAATAATGTCTTACCTCTTCCTTTTGGTTTGTCAGGCTGGGTCACTACTGCTGCCACCGCATATCCGGCTTCTGTCAGTGCATGTAATGACGGCACTGCGAAATCCGGTGTTCCCATAAATACTATCTTCATTTAATTATCACTCCTCATCCTCATCATAGGAAACCTGATGAAGTTCTCCTTCTACCAGTTCTGTATACATATGTCCGTCCAGATGATCGATCTCATGGCAGAAAGCACGCGCAAGAAGACCTTCCCCTTCATATTCTACTTCATTCATATCTTCATCCAGAGCTTTTACCTTTACATAGTTCGGACGTGTTACCTGACCAGCCATTCCAGGTACACTTAAGCATCCTTCATCACCAGTCTGTTCGCCTGATGTTTCAAGGATTTCAGGATTGATCAGCACGATAGGACCCTCTCCTATATCGATCACAACAATACGCTTCAGCATACCCACCTGTGGTGCAGCAAGGCCAACTCCCATTGCATCATACATGGTTTCAAGCATATCCCCGATCAGATCATGAATACGTGGTGTCATTTTTTCTACCGGTCTGCTGACCTTTGCAAGTACTTCGTCGCCCTGTAATCTGATTTTTCTAAGTGCCATTTCTTTATTCTCCTCTTCTTTGATTATGATGTTAGGATCAAAAGATATTTTGCCCCTAACCTGATATCTTGATTATTGTTATATCACGATTTCAGAAATTACTGCCTGTCGGATTTCCTTTCTGCAGCAGATTACTTCAGTAATGAGATTTTGAAAAAATCTGCCATAATTAACTGAAATCAAATTGTATGTATATTTTCCGGAAACCGGAATTTATCTCTATGTATTTCTCCAGCTGGTCTTTGATATGTACCAGCGTTTTATGATCTTTATGTTTTAAATAGATAACCTGTCTGTAAATATCCTTAACTTTTCCAACTGACGCATATGCCGGGCCAATGATATGCAGGTCATTTTCTCTGTATATCCTTTCTATATAAAGTTTCAGATAATACATTGCCTGAACCAGTTTCTCATCTTCCGGACCTGAACCCAGAACTGCCAGCATATGTGCCGCAGGCGGATAATCCAGAAGCATACGGTAACTCATCTCTTCCTCATAGAATGCCTGATAATCCTGCACTGCCGCCGCCTGAATACTGTAATGATCCGGATGATAGGTCTGGATCACTGCCTCTCCCGGTTTTTCCCCCCGTCCTCCCCGGCCGACTGCCTGACAGAGAAGCTGAAAGGTACGTTCCGCACATCGATAATCCTCTGCATTCAGCGAAAGATCCGCTGCTACTATTCCCATGAGTGTGACATCCGGAAAATCATGCCCCTTAACGATCATCTGTGTTCCGATCAGTATATCTGCCTCATGAGCAGCAAAAGCTGCAAGGATCTTTTCATAGCTGCCCTTGGTTCTTGTTGTATCAAAATCCATTCTGAGAGTCCTGACTTCTGGAAAATCTTCCCGCACTACCTTCTCGATCTGCTGTGTTCCTGCCTTAAATCCGCCAATATAAGGCGATCCGCACACCGGGCATATCCGAGGTTTTCCTGTCTCATATCCACAGTAATGACATAAAAGCCTTTCATTATTATGCTCCGAAAGAGAAACATCACAATGCGGACACTTCATCACATGTCCACAGGACCGGCAGGATACAAAACCTGCGTATCCTCTTCTGTTCAGAAAAAGCATTACCTGTTCTTTTTTCTCAAACCGGCCTTTCATCTTTTGCCGGAGTTCTCTGCTCAGTACAGACCTGTTCCCTGCTTTTAATTCCTCACGCAGGTCTACGATAGAAACCCGGGGCAGAGGTCTGCTTCCATATCTTGTTGTCAGCCTGACCAGACTATATTCCCCATTCATTGCCTTACTGTAGGCTTCCACTGATGGAGTAGCTGAACCCATTACCACATTTGCATGTTCTAAAACAGCTCTCCGGATTGCAGTTTCCCTTGCATGATAACGGGGTGTGCTTTCACTTTTATAGCTTGGTTCATGTTCTTCATCAATAATGATCAGTCCCAGACTGGCAAATGGCGTAAACAGCGCAGATCTGGGACCGATCATCACTTGGACTTCTCCCTTTTTCGCACGTTTAAACTGATCATAGCGTTCTCCCTGAGACTGTCTGGAATTGATAACTGATACTTTATCCCCAAATCTGGCATAAAATCTGCGTACCGTCTGATATGTCAGAGCAATCTCCGGGATCAGCACGATTGCTTCTTTTCCCTGAGAAAGCGTCTGCTCGATCAGCTTTATATACACCTGGGTTTTCCCGCTCCCTGTCACTCCCTCGATCAGTACAGGCTTCGGCGATGGGTTTTTCCACTCTCTCTGTATCTGCTTTACTACCGCTTCCTGTTCATCTGTAAGCGGCATTCGCCTTTCTCCGGAAATATCACCTGTATTCAGTGAAGTTCTCATTATCTCATCATATTCTATGCGGATAATCCCCTGCTCCTGAAATTTCTTTACAACAGCAGAAGTTGTCCCCAGTTCTTTCGCCGCATGTGTATAATCCAGTCTTTTTTTCTCCAGAAGTTCCCTCAGAAGTCTTGTTCTGGCTTTAAACCTTGTTTGTTCAAGTTCTTTCAGCAACTGCGTTCCCGCCTCTTCGGAAATATCCAGGCATATATATTTTTTCTCTTTTGCCTTGATTTTCTCCTGGATAGGAAGTACTGTCCTGAGAGCCTGGATCATGGTGGAACCATAATTTTCTCTCATCCAGGCTGCCAGGGCGATCAGTCTGGATTCCGTAGTCTCTTCTCCACTGCAGATTTCACTGATTTCTTTAATCTTTTCGGGAGCAATTTTCGGTTTATCTGACAATCCGATCACATATCCTTTACGCACCCGGCCGGCATTTCCAAAAGGGATGGCTGCCACCATCCCTGCCTTTATTTTCTTCTCCAGCCTTTCCGGTACACGATATTGAAAACTCCGGTCCAGTTTATCACTGGAAATATCAATTATTATATCAGCATATATCATGAACTTATTCCTGTTTGACCCGCTACCTATTTACCAGCAAGAATATCTGCGATCAGGACACGTTCATCCATAGGATATTTCTTTCCTTTAATTTCCTGATAATCCTCATGTCCCTTACCTGCCAGAACTATAATATCCCCCGGCTCTCCATGATGGATTGCATAGGCGATGGCTTCTTTTCTGTCCGGAATCTCTACATATTTTCCATCGGTTTTTGCCATACCAATCTTGATATCATCGATGATCGCCTGTGGTTCTTCATCACGTGGATTATCAGAGGTAATGATGGTAAGGTCTGCAAGCTTTCCGGAAACCTCTCCCATCTCATAGCGGCGAAGCTTCGATCTGTTGCCTCCGCATCCAAACAGACATACCAGTCTGTGGGGATGATATTCTTTCAAAGTGGTCAGAAGACTCTCCAGAGCCATGGCATTATGCGCGTAATCGATCATCAGAGTAAAATCATCGGATACTTTTACCATTTCGATACGGCCTTTTACCTTAGCTACTTTTAAGGCTTTGAGAATGTTCTCTTCCGAAACCTTAAAATGACGGCAGATTGCGATTGCTGTCAATGAATTGTAGATGCTGAATTTACCGGGAATATCTATCTCCACATGAAAATCCAGAAGTCCTTTCAGATGGTAGGAAATACCCAGATATCCTTTACCTCCGACCAGCTTTGCATCTTCCGCACGAAGGTCTGCTTCCGGTGAAAATCCATAAGTTTCCAGGCTGCATGTATGACCTTCAATAATCTTCTCGAAATGTTCATCATCTCTGTTTACAATTCCTACCTTACACTGTTTCAGAAGTAAGGACTTGCATCTGAGATAATCATCAAAATCCTTATGTTCATTTGGTCCGATATGATCCGGCTCAATATTTGTAAAAATACCAAAATCGAAAACAAATCCCTGAGTTCTGTGAAGCATCAGTCCCTGGGAGGAAACTTCCATAACCACACAGTCACAGCCGGCTTCTGCCATCTCATGGAAATATTCCTGAATCACATAAGACTCCGGTGTTGTGTTCTTTGCAGGAATCACTTTGTCACCGATGATCGCTTCAATGGTTCCGATCAGTCCCACTTTATATCCGGCATTTTCCAGAATAGATTTTACCATATACGTAGTGGTTGTTTTTCCTTTTGTTCCTGTGATACCGATTGTTTTCAGTTTCTCTGCGGGATATCCGAAATATGCGGCAGAAATAAACGCCATTGCATATCGTGTATCTTTCACAAGAATGACTGTCACATCTTCCGGTGCTTCCACAGCTTCTTCCACGATCAGAACCTTTGCTCCTTTTGCAACTACATCCGGCACAAATTTATGGCCATCCACCACTGCACCGCGGATACAGATAAAAAGAGAGCCCTCTTCTACTTTCCGGGAATCATAAATCACATTTTTTACTTCCTGGTCTGTACTGCCCTGAAGACATGTATATTCCAGCTTTTCCAGTAAGGATATTAATTTCATTTTAATCCTCCATATCATTTCCTGCCTGCCTGAATTTTATACAGCCTCTACGGCAATTTCGTTACTGTTCACTCCGTTCACAGTAACTTAGCCAAAATTCATTCCAGATTGCCTGCGGCAATAGAATTTCTTTAAAGTCAGGCAGAGGTGTTTTACTAAAGCGTATATTCTATATAAGAATAGCACACCTCCCCTGTCGTTTCAACGTTGTTTCTCTACTTCTGCTGTTTTTTTTGTCTTCCTGTAACAGAATGCACTGACTCCGGACATGATTGCAAAAATCCCCAGTACAATATACAAAGCCGTTTCTGTCTCATCTCCTGTACGTGGTTTGGAAGCAGTAGTATAAGCACTTCCGGACTTTGAGTCATATCCATAACTCTGGGAAGCCAGAGATGCCGGTTGCGGCGTAACTGTAACAATATTATCAGTTTCCTTTAATTCTACGTTTGCCTTAGATGTCATTGCCTGCGTACCAGTCTCATCAGATGTAACGATTACCTCATTGATCAATTCCTGACTTGCCATATATTGTGGAACAGTCACTGTGGCGTAAAGTGCAAAAGCCTCTCCCGGTGCGATCTGCGGAATCAGAGCCTGTGTGCCTGTGCTGTTTAATGTTACGCCCTCTTTCCTGACAAAGTTTGCCTGAATACCGGCATTTTGGAATCTTTCTGTACTGAGAACCGAATGAAGTGTTCGCTCACCCGTATTCCTGATGCAGATCTGATATGTGATCGTATCTCCCGGATATGCCTGTGTTCTGTCCGCAGTTTTCTCCACCTCAAAAGCCGCCTTTAATGCAATGACTTCTGTTTCGACTGATTTCTGACATCCAATACTTTCTTCCTTTCCCGGATATTTCGCTTTTACAGTTACTGTATGAATAAGCTCTCCTGCCTGCTCTTCTGTAAGCTGTACTGTCATCTGAAGATTTCTGATTTCTCCTGCCTTAAGACCTGAAATAATTCCCTGCATACCATTTGCAGTAAATCCCTCTTCCTGTTTCCATTCGGCTTTTATATTATCCTGAGAAAAAACACTGGATATCTCTATATTTTCCAGAGGTAATTCTCCTGTATTCTCTACAGACAATATATAAGTAAAGTTCTGCCCTGCACGTACCTCTTTCGTCTCCTGCTGTAACCGGGCTGTGATCCCTGTTTTTGCTTCCTGTACGGAAAGCAGAGCTGAAGGAGTTTCTGCAACAGTCCGGGTTTCATCCCCTGATTTCATCCAGAAATACGCACCTGTCCCCTCCCAATCTTTGCAAAGCGGTGCATCCTGGCACAGAGGATAATCTGTTTTTACAGAAGAAATACGATATTCTTCACGCAGAGACACCGGCACTTTCATGGTAAAGATATCTGTTTCCGCATCTGAAAGTGCAGTCTCACAGGTCAGCTTTGTAATCTGGGTTGTCTCACCTTTCTTATTTTGTATCTGTACGGATTCAGCCTGCAGATCATTCTTTAACGCTTCTGCATTTACCTGAAAATATTCTGAAATATATACAGTCAGAAAATATCTGGTTTTATCTTCCCTGATCTCATTTTGGTTCTCCTGCTCACTCTGTTGTGTCTGTCCGGTTTCTGTGTCAGATCCTTCTGCGTTTTCTTCTGCCTTCCGGTATTCTTCGCTTTCTATATCTTCTATATCTATTACTGCACTCTCTGATTCACACTCTGTATTTTCGGAATCCACTTCATCTGTCGTATTTTCTGCTGCTTCTGCTTCTCTCACTTCGCCATCCCATGTACTATTTTCCATCTGCAACTGTCCGTTCTCCGAAGCAGTATTTTCCTGTTGACTTTTGTACAGTTCTTTCAGACCGCTCACTTCCAGTGTCAGTTCTGCCTGAAATTTCTCTTCATCGATCCACTGTGCACTCTGCTTTAAACCCACAGCAGGAACATATAACTCTGCAGCTTCAAATTCTGCTGCTGATACTGCTCCTGCTCCCAAAATCCCGACAGCAGCCGTTATCATGACTGCTTTTTTTAACTGATTCCATATTCTTTTTTCCATTCTCTCATTCTCCTGAATTTTTATTCTATGTCATCTGAGGTACTTCCACTGTCAGAATGATATCGGTACAGTATCTTTCGAGATTATAAGTTCATATCCACAGACATACGCATCTCTCCTCTCTGTTTTGCACAATAAATAAGATTTTCAGAGTTTCTGCTCAGGATTCAAAACCATCTCCCGGACTATCAATAAATAATTGGAAATTTTTGCACCGGACCGGTGCGTGAAAATAAGAATACTGATAACGGCTGTTGCCGATGAATCTACTTTAGCATGTCTATGCTATAAAAACAAGATACCACTTTTTATTTTTCGTATTTGTTTATAATTCTTTTATAAATTTACCGATTGTTTCAGAAATTCGACATACTTTGAACATAATTTTCCCATATAATAGGTCTTGGATAGATGAAAAACCACTCTCTATCTCCCCCTCAAAAAACAAACAGCTCTCACAGAAATGTGAGAGCTGTTTGTTTTTTGTTACTGTTCACTGATAATATCCCGCGAGGTGTTTTTTGAGTTATTTTCTATTGCAATTCTACTGGCAGTCTTTTATAATGTAGGATATCAATATGATTGAATATTTATGATATCAGTGATAAAAAATTTCAAAAATCTTTATATATAAGATCACCCCGCAGATATCATATTTACAGAACATGAAAGAATCGAGGTAATTCCCATGAGCGAAAAAATTACAGTAGTTGCACTGGGCCACAGAGCATTAGGAACCACCTTACCGGAGCAGAAAATCGCTACAAAAAAAGCAGCCAAAGCTGTCGCAGATCTTGTAGAAGCCGGAAATCGTGTAGTCATTTCCCACAGTAACGGTCCACAGGTTGGAATGATCCACACAGCCATGAATGAATTTGGCAAAACACATCCTGACTATACATTTGCACCTATGTCCGTATGTTCGGCAATGAGTCAGGGCTATATCGGATATGACCTCCAGACCGCAATCCGCGCAGAACTTATTTCCCGCGGTATTTATAAACCGGTAGCTACTATCCTTACACAGGTTGTCATTGATCCATATGATGACGCTTTCGCTGAACCTGAGAAGATCATCGGACGTGTCCTTACAGAAGAAGAGGCTGAAACTGAAGAAAGCAAGGGAAACTTTGTCACTAAACTGGCTGACGGCACTTATAAAAGAATCCTGGCAGCTCCGAAACCGCAGAAAATCGTAGAGCTTGAAACAATCCGCACACTTGTAGATGCGGGCCAGGTAGTAATCGCAGCAGGCGGCGGCGGAATCCCGGTTATGGAACAGGGAATCGATCTTCATGGTGCAAGTGCGATCATTGAGAAAGACCTTTCCAGCGGACTTCTTGCACAGGAATTAAATGCAGATACTCTTCTGATCCTTACCAGTGTTGAGAAAGTAAGTCTGAACCTCGGTCAGGACAATGAGGAATATCTTAATACAATTTCTGTAGATGATGCTAAGAAATATATGGCTGACAATCAGTTTGCCCCAGGCTCCATGCTTCCTAAATTCGAAGCCGGAATCTCTTTTATCGAAAAGGGAGATAACAGAAGAACGATCATCACAGATATTGCGCATGCAAAGGATGGATATTTCGAAAAAACCGGAACTATCATTAAATGATTCTATAGCAATCCTCGTAAATAATACATTTAAGGGGATTGCTATATTTTATCTGACAATACAAAAAGACATATACCAGAGCAATACATATCATCTTGCCGGTATATGTCTTTTAATTATCATATTATGATGTCAGATTCAAAAGTTTACCCCTGACCTGATATTACATAGATTTACGTTCCGCAATCTCTGCCATCTTCGCTTCGTTCAGACGAGTATCACCATGCACACGGCTGTAGGAAAGATATCCGTTCATACGGTCAATCTTTGTCAGATTCTTGGAACCACAGACCGGACACACATCCATTTCAAGTTCCTCATGTCCGCAGTCATCACAGTAAGCAAGGGAAAGATTTACTCCCTCATAATATCCCAAAGACATGGCTCTGCGGATCAGAGTACGTATTGCTTCACGATTATAATCGATCGGATAACGTACATACTGAATCTTACCGCCGTTGCACAACTCCCAGAAACGTCCCTCCAGATCCTGTTTTTCAATCGGAGTTACATCTTCAGTCACATGACAGTGGAAACTGTTGCTTACATAAGGACGATCAGAAACCCCTTTCACAATGCCATACATCTTACGGAACTGTTCCACCTGCAGTCCACATAAACTCTCTGCCGGTGTTCCATAAATTGCATAAAGATAACCATCTTTCTCTTTAAATTCATTTACTTTCCTGTTGATATATTTCAGCACATCCAGTGCAAACTGCCCGTCTTCAGCAATGGATTTGCCATTGTAAAGTTCCTGGAGTTCATTTAATGCAGTGATTCCGAAGGATGCTGTCATTGGTTTCAGAATCTTGCCAATCTTTTCATTCGGTTTCAGATGTCCACCGTAAAATCCTCCCTCACAATATGCCAGCGGGTTGGTTGACGCACGCATCTGTCCCAGATAATCATAGGTACGGATATGCAGATTACGGATCATCTCAAGATAGAAATCCAGCACTTCGTAGAAATCCCTGCTCTCTGCTCTGGCTTTGGCAAGGATCATTGGAAGATGAAGGCTTACCGCACCGATGTTAAATCTTCCCACAAACACAGGAACATCCTTATCATCTGCCGGATACATACCGCCTCTCTCGTACCAGGGGCTCAAGAACGCACGACATCCCATAGGACTTATAACCTTTCCATACTGCTTGTACATACTGGAAATATATCCTTTTCCTGACATGGACAGCCAGTCCGGATACATAGTCTTGGCAGAACAGTCAACCCCTGCCTCAAATACATCCTCACTGATCTTGCCTTTTCCATGGATATTTTCATCATAAAGGAATACGATTTTCGGGAAGAGTACCGGTTTCTTGCGTCCTGCCTTACCCTGTCCGCCTTTATGCACTTCAAGAAGAGAAATACTTGCCATCTTCTCGAACTGCTTTATTCCAAGTCCAAGAGTTACAGTTACAAATGGATAATCCCCTCTGGAAGATCCGACTGTATTCAGCTTATACTCAATCCCCTGCCATCCCTGGTCAAAATCTCTGCGGACTTTGTCAAGCGCATACTCGATCGCACGTTCTTCACGTCCTGTCCAGCTCTCGTCAGAGTATTTCATAAATTCCTGGATATATTTATCGTAACTCTTCTGTGCATAAGGTGCAAGAATCTTGTCTACTTCCGGTACTGTGAATCCGCCATACTGCTGTGCAGCAGTGCTCAGGATAATATCACCCATAACATCAAACGCAGTATCCAGTGTCTTAGGCTCATTGTACCATACATTTCCCATCTCAAATCCGCCGCTGAGTACAGATGCCACATCAAAGAGACAGCAGTTCATGGTATCCAGACGTGCAGACTGGTCATGAATATAAATATAACCATCTTTACATGCCTGAAGTTCATTACGATTCATAAAAAATTTACGATAAAGCTCTTTGTTCAGTTCATTAAAGATCAGGCTTCGCTTTGTAGCTACAAGCGCACTGTCTGTATTGGCATTACTCTTATCACCAATATAACGGATTGCCTGACTCTTGGTATATACATCATCCATCATATGGATAAAGTCAAGTTTGTAATTTCTGTAATCGCGGTAGCTCTTAGCCACTGCCGGGTTCACTCTCTCAAGTGCTCCCTCTACGATGTTGTGCATCTCCTGGATCTCTATCTCATTCTTTCCCAGTGCCTCCGCATGTTCTTCCGCAAACTGGCAGATAAATTCCTTCTCTTTATCCGAAAATGTGTATAAAATTCTGGCTGCCGACTTATTTACTGCTGCTACGATCTTCTGTGAATTAAACTCTTCTCTCGTACCATCTTTCTTTATAACATATATCATACCTTTTGCTCCCATATACAATATATAGTATTTTTTCTTTCATTCACCACAATTCTCTCTATATGTGGTACGTTTAACAAGTATAGCACAGTCTCTGACAAAAAGAAAGGGGCAAAAAATTATTCGTCATATTGCTGAATTTGATACATGGCAAGATAATTATCTTGACCATCCAGAGATACCACAGATACCTCATCCCCGGCATGTAATTCTATTTTCTCCTCGTGGTCTGCTTCGTCAAATTTTACAGTTTCATCTTTTCCTGAAGAACTTCTGATTTCCAGAGCAACCTTCTCCCAGCCGGACACTATCCTGTATTCTCCCGGATCTATTGTAAAATCATACCCCTGGTCACTGGCATCTATATCGCCAATCTCTGATGCAGTATCATCCGTTCTGACAATATAATTCTCTCCGGTGAACATATACCAGTCCGGATTGCCCCTCTGTTCATCCTGTCCGTTCTTTACTGCACTGATAGTCTCAGACCAGTCATCTGTCCAGTTATTCTCATTACTTTCATTATTTTCATTACTTTCATTATTCTTATTACTCTCATTTACTTCATCAGAACTGCTGTCATCAAAAATACTGTTGAGATCTATGTCAAACTCATCATAGATAAATTCTTCTATCCTGTATCCAATCGTATCCCAATTCTCTGCCATCTGACCTATTATTACCATCAGAATCAGCACAATGATCCAGAAAATTTTGCCTGCCTTGCCGCTCTTTTTCTTCTCACTTTTTGCTGTCTTTTTTCCGGTGCTGTATGTACGGGCAGTCTGTGCGCTGTACGACTGACCTGATGTTTTCTTTGTCCCTGATGTTTGTATTCTTGAAGTTTGTACTTTTGTATTTTGCGTTCTAATAGTCTGTGTTCTGGCAGACGAAGTTTTTGCAGCTTTGGGAACTGTTTTATTTCTGTCAGACAAAGGGATCTCGTTCTCTGCCATTGCTTTTTTCACCTTTGCCGAAGCATGACGATAGTGCTCTGAACGGTCTTCGTTCAGATGATACAGTTCCATATCATTTCTATATGGCATTCCACAATATTTACACCTGCCGTTTACAATTGGTCCATCACAGACCTGACACCTTTTTCCCATATATCTTCCCCCTAAGTTTTATATAAATTTAACGCTTCATTCATTTACACATTTATTTTAACATTTCGCCCCAATCTTGCAAAGCTGAAATTGTGTTACTGTTCGTTCTGTTCTCCGTAACCATAATATCCCGCGAGATACTTCCAAATGAACAGTAATAATTGTCAAACTACCATTTTCCTGTTATAATAGCGTGGGAAAAGATAATGGATATTCAGTAAACAACAATATTTTTTATCAGTTTGCCATAAAATATGCAAATACAGAAATTACAGGAGGAATCCACTCATGGAACAGATTAAAATTCCTGACGGGTATCAGTCATCTTTAAATCTTCACGATACCCAGATTGCCATTAAGACTGTGAAAGATTTCTTTCAGCAGACACTGGCTCAAAAACTGAATCTGCTGCGTGTTTCCGCTCCGGTATTCGTTAATCCGTCATCCGGTCTGAACGATAACTTAAACGGCGTGGAACGTCCGGTAAGCTTTGATATCAAAGGCCAGCCGGAGAATGCTGAGATCGTACACTCTCTCGCCAAATGGAAGAGATATGCATTACAGAAATATGGCTTTGCTCATGGTGAAGGACTTTACACAGACATGATTGCGATCAGAAGAGACGAAGATTTGGACAATATCCACTCCGTATACGTAGATCAGTGGGACTGGGAAAAGATCATCAGCAAGGAAGAACGCAACATGGACACACTTGTTTCCACAGTACGTGCTATCTACAGCGTTCTCCGCAAGACCGAAAAATACATGGCTGTTCAGTACGATTACATCGAAGAAATCCTTCCGAGAGAGATCGCATTTGTCAGCACCCAGGAACTGGTCGACATGTATCCTGATCTCACTCCAAAGGAACGTGAATACAAGATTGTCAAGGAAAAAGGTGCCGTATTCCTTATGCAGGTCGGCAAAACCTTAACCAACGGAGAACGTCATGACGGACGTGCACCGGACTACGATGACTGGGAATTAAACGGTGATATCCTTGTTTATTATCCTGTTCTCGACATTGCTCTGGAGCTTTCTTCCATGGGTATCCGCGTTGACGAGGATGCGCTTGACAGACAGCTTACCATCGCAGGATGTGATGACAGACGCGAGCTTCCTTTCCAGAAAGCAATCTTTAACAAAGAACTTCCATATACTATCGGTGGCGGCATCGGCCAGTCCCGTATCTGTATGTTCTTCCTCAGAAAAGCACACATCGGTGAAGTACATGCTTCCCTGTGGCCGGAAGAAGTAATGAAAGAAGCAGCAGCAAAAGGAGTACAGCTTCTGTAAAAAAGCCATAAACCTGGAATACTCAGAAATCACAGACACACAGATGTGTAAATACACAATGTATATCTGAGTGCCTTATCAGACAAATGTAACGGGGCGAATACAAAAGTGAATATTTTATTTTTTTTAACACCTAAAAGTGATGTAGCATATATATTTGAAAATGAGACTCTTCGTCAGACTCTTGAGAAAATGGAACACAGAAAATTTTCCTGCATTCCGCTTCTGAGTCTGGACGGGAAATATAAAGGAAGTATTTCCGAGGGTGATCTTCTCTGGGGAATGAAAACCTTAAATGTTCCCGGACTGAAAGAAGCAGAGAGCATTTCCATTATGGCAATCCCGCGAAGAGCAACATACAAGGCAGTTCACGCAGATTCTGACATGGAGGATCTGCTGGACAAGGCAATTAACCAGAATTATGTTCCGGTTGTAGATGATCAGGGATACTTTATCGGCATCATCACCCGTAAAGAGATCATTAAATACTGCTACAAAGAACTGAAGAAATATATAAAGGCTTCAGATTCATAAAAAGAGCTGCCGCATTGCAATTTTTCAATTGCTAATGCGGCAGTTCTTTTTATATTCTTTATAACGCCTCAACAGACTTCAACAAAATTCCTGTTTTTCCTTTTTCTGTGCCAGAAGCTTTCCGAACAATGCTGCCAACACCTGCTGAAACAGAGTTCCGATCATTACCGGAAACATAACTTCACCCGGAAAATATGCAGCTGCGATCACCGCTCCTGCGCTGATATTGCGCATCCCGGTTCCATACATCATGGAAACCGCCGTACTGCGATCCTTTCGGAAGATATACGCCACAAACCAGCCGAGTGCATATCCGGAAGCAGCCAGGACAAGGATTGCCAGTGCAACCTTCACCCTCTGCATATTCATATCCCGGATATATGGTGCTACTTTGGAAGAATTGGACGTTACCACAAATATCAGTGCCAGCTTTGAAAAAGGCGCCAGCTTTCCCGGCCATGTTTCCATTACTTTTCCATCTGTGATCTGATTTAATACCATCGCAACAACAGCAGGAAGCGCAACCATAAATATCAGCTCCCGCATCATCCTGGCAGGATCTATGGTCACCGCAGAACCCAGCAGGATCTTCAGCGTAGCCGGGATCAGAAAAGGTGCCAGTACCGTATCCAGCACTACCAGAGACAACGACAGAGGACTGTTTCCATCATAAATCGTCACCCACATCAGACTTACCACTGCAGTGGGAACTGCAAACTCCAGTACCATTCCGGTGATCAGCTCCATGTTATTTCCAAAGAAAAGATGACCTGCCCCGCAGGCTGCTGTCGGAATTACCACATGGACCAGAAGCATGATAATAAGCAGTGAGCCCGGATGTCGGAATACATTTGCCACATCTTTAAATCTTGACTTCAACGCCCCGGCAAATGTCATAAATGCAAATACGGCCGGCACATAAGGCAGACCGCATTTGGCAATATCAGGAAAGCACACCCCCAGCAACAGACAGGTCGGTGTCACCAGGGCCATCCATTTTTCTATGAAACTGTTAAATTTTCTCAGCATCTTATAAAACCTTTGAAAGGAAGTCTTTCAGTCTAGGATTCTTCGGATTCGCGAAAAATTCTTTCGGAGTATTCTCTTCCTGTATCTTACCGTCATCAATAAAAAGAACTCTTGTTGCCACTTCTCTTGCAAATCCCATCTCATGAGTAACTACAACCATGGTCATACCTGACTGCGCAAGTTCTTTCATCAATTCCAGAACCTCACCTACCATCTCAGGGTCAAGTGCGGAAGTTGGCTCATCAAAAAGCATCACATCCGGATTCATGGCAAGAGAACGTGCAATGGCAATACGCTGTTTCTGCCCGCCCGAAAGCATATCCGGATATGCATTGGCTTTGTCCGGAAGACCTACACGTGCCAGAAGCTCATCCGCTTTCTTTGAAGCTTCATCCTTTGTCATCAGCTTCAGTTCTACAGGTGCCAGCATAATATTCTGTTTTACCGTTTTATGCGGAAAAAGATTAAACTGCTGGAATACCATTCCAATCTTCTGACGGTGTCTGTTAATGTCAACCTTCGGATCTGTAATATCAGTTCCTTCAAAGAGGATCTGTCCGCCTGTCGGAACCTCCAGAAGATTCAGTGATCTCAGGAAAGTAGATTTACCGGAACCGGAAGGACCAATGACGGCTACTACTTCTCCCTGACAGATATCTGTTGTTATTCCATCGAGAACCTGATTTGTACCAAAAGCTTTCTTCAGATCCTTTACCTGGATCAGTACATTCTTATCGCTCACTGGTTCTTAATCTCCTTTCCAGTTTATTCATCCCCCATGTAAGGATTCCAACGATCACAAGGTAAATCGCTGCTGCTGCCATCAGAGGCCAGAACGCATTGTATGTACGGCTCTGGATCAGCATAGCTCCTTTTGTCAGGTCCATCATACCGATATAACCGATGATGGATGTCTCTTTGATCAGCACGATAAATTCATTTACCAGCGCAGGAAGTACATTCTTAAATGCCTGCGGGATAATAATCAGTCGCATGGTCTGGCTGAAATTCAGACCAAGGCTTCGTCCTGCCTCTGTCTGTCCCTGGTCAATGGACATGATACCGGAACGGACAATCTCAGCTACATAGGCACCTGAGTTGATACCAAAGGCAAGTCCGCCTACAATGATCTTGTTAATGCTTACAGCACCAAAAATTACAAAATTCATGATCAACAGCTGGATCATGGTTGGTGTTCCACGAATTACAGTCAGATAAACTCTGCAGATCGCATTGAGGATCTTAAAGGAGCCTGACTTATCGTGCGCAGAACGGATGATTGCTACAAGGAAACCGATGATCAGACCTACAATTACCGCAAATACTGTGATAATAAGAGTTGTTTTCAGACCATCCAGAAGCCAGAGATAGCGGTCATCTTTAATAAAGTTCAGATAAAAATCTTCTTTTACATTCGCTAATATCATAGGATTATTCATAAAAACCTCTGTTCCGAAAAGAGAGCTGTTGGCAAATCGTCAACAGCTCTGTTATTTGTTATTTTAATACTTATTTCTTTACAATAATTACCTGGCTTGCATCTGCATAGGTATCTGTAAAGTCAACGCTTGATTTACGGTCTTCTGTTACAGTCATACCAGCTGCACCGAAGTCTGCTTTGCCAGACTGTACTGCCGGAAGGATGGAATCGAATTCCATATCTTCAATTTTCAGTTCATATCCAAGCTTATCACAGATTGCCTGAGCGATATCAGCATCGATGCCAACGATATCATCACCTTCATGATATTCATATGGTTCGAACTCAGCGTTAGTAGCCATTACCAGAGTTCCATTGGAACGGTCAACATCTTCCGGTGATTCATATGGAGTCTTACCGGCATCCTCACCAATGTAATTGTCCATGATGCTGTCGATAGTTCCATCCTCTTTCAGTTCCTTGAGAGCTCCGTTAATCTTGTCAAGAAGTTCATCATTGCCTTTCTTTAAGCAGATTGCATATTCTTCTTCCTCGAATGGCTCATCCAGAATCTTGAGATCATCATTATTCTCAGCAAATTTCTGAGCCGGCTGTGAATCGATGATTACACAGTCGATCTGTCCTGCCTTTAATGCCTGAACAGCTTCACTTCCCTTGCTGTAACGTTCTACTGTAGAACCATCTTTCTCATAATCAGATGCATCAAGGTCACCTGTTGTACCAAGCTGAACACCGATTGTTGCTCCTGCAAGATCATCTTTGGATTCAACTTTCTGAGCTGCGGATACGCTTCCTGCCATGGAAAATACCATTACTGCACTGAGTGCAAGAGCTGCAAATCTCTTTTGATCTTTCATCTTTTTTCCTCCTCGCATCCGAAAGTATATCTACGGCTGCCATCTTTTTTACCTTCTTCAGACAACAGCGTATAATTATGCGTTTCGGTTGTATATTTTTGTTTTTAATTTTAACATACTTTCTATAAAATGCAAGGTAAAACTTGAATAACAGATATATTTTCCATATAATGTATAATACATAACTGTTCCGGGAAAGGCAAAATGTTTTTTTACATGAAGATCACAGAAAAACTTTCCCGGTAAAAGATTCGTAATTTTCACTTTTTCATAACATTTTTTCTATATGATACAAGAGGTGTATAAATATTTAACCAAATAAGGAGGCTTTTCTGATGAAATTTACAAAAATGCATGGTATTGGAAATGATTACGTATATGTAAACTGTTTTGAGGAAACTGTGGAAAATCCTTCCGCAGTAGCCAGATATGTCAGTGACCGTCACTTTGGTATCGGTTCCGACGGACTGATCCTGATCAAGCCATCCAAAATCGCAGACTGCGAGATGGATATGTATAATCTTGACGGTTCCCAGGGTGCCATGTGCGGAAACGGTATCCGCTGTGTTGCCAAATATGCCTATGACTACGGCATCGTAGACAAAGAACATATTTCTGTTGCTACAAAAAGCGGCATCAAATATCTGGATCTTACTGTAGAAAACGGAAAGGTATCCCAGGTTAAGGTAAATATGGGTTCTCCGATCCTGACCGCCAGACAGATTCCGGTAGTGTCAGAGAAGGAGGAAGTTATCAATGAACCTCTGGATGTAAACGGAAAAATCTATTACATAACCGCTGTTTCCATGGGAAATCCCCACGCTATTGTTTATATGGATGATATTGACCATCTGGATATTGAAAAGATCGGCCCGGCTTTCGAGAATCATGTTGCATTTCCGGATCGTGTAAACACTGAATTTGTAGAAGTGATCGATGAACATACTGTAAAAATGCGTGTATGGGAACGCGGTTCAGGCGAAACTCTTGCCTGCGGCACAGGTGCATGTGCGGTAGCAGTCGCTTCTGTTCTGAACGGACATGTAGACGGTGACAGTCCTGTCACTGTAAAACTTCTCGGCGGTGACCTGCAGATTTTCTGGAACAGACAGGAGAATCTTGTTTACATGACAGGCCCGGCTGCCACAGTATTTGACGGTGAAATTGATGTAAGCTTTCTGAAATAAAAAACTGTCTGAAACTGCAGCAAATAACAGACAGCTTATCTGCTTCAGCTGCTGGTCACAATATTACGCAACAAAAAAACGGATACACACCATTCAGCTATGGTTATGTATCCGTTTTTTATCAACTTTTACACTGCAAATTCCAGTATTCTTTCCACAATAAATACCGCAGCACATGCGAATAACGCAACTGTAAGAAGACTTTTCTCCTTATATGCCGCAATCAGTGCCACAATAAATCCCACAGCAGCCGAGATCACACTGTCTGTGGCAAAAAGGATCGCCGGAAATGTCATGGCTGCCAGACATGCGTAGGGAACATAGTACAGAAATGATCTGATAAACGGACTTGTGATCTCTTTTCTGGAAAGAGCAAGCGGGAGCATACGGATCAGATATGTAACTGCTGCCATTACCAGAATGTAAATATAAATATTATGACTCATGAACACCCTCCTCCTCTTTCTCATCCTCTATCGGACAGAAGTATGCGGCAGCCCCTGCCACGATCAGTGTAGTAATAATGATCACAAAACCTGACGAAACCTCCGACAGAAACGGAATCACTTTAAACAAAGTGCTGATCAGCATTGCTGCCACGACAACTGCCAGTACTGCCTTATTCTGCTTTGCCGGAGGAATAATAATTGCAAGGAACATACCGTAAATAGCCACGCTGAGTGCACTCATCATAAAATCCGGAAGAAGATTTCCGGAAATTGCTCCTGCCAGAGTTCCAAGTACCCATCCCGGGATTGCCACACACATGGCACCATAATTATAAAATGCGCTTACCTTTCCGGGCTGACTGGCACTGATCCCGAAAATCTCATCCGTCACACCAAATGCTGCAATATAGCGGTGAACCAAAGATTCATCTCTTCTGAATTTCTGAGCAAGGGAAAATGACATCAGACAATATCTCAGATTAATGATCAGCTGTGTCAGTGCCATCTCCCAGTAAGAGCCGCTCATTACCATGATCTCAAGTCCTGCAAACTGCCCTGCTGAAGTCACGTTTGTCAATGAGATCAGCACAGCCTGCCAGATACTCAGTCCATCAGCAACTGCCATCATGCCAAATGTAAACGATACAGCAAAATATCCCAGTCCTATGGGAATACCATCCTTAACTCCTTTTCTGAAGCTTTCACTTCTCATGTTTCTCTCCTCCTGTTACCTTTTGTGATCCTTTGATAACTGTTTAACGCTTTCACAGCTACAACTTTCGTATTTACTGATACACACAGATAACCCGGAGAACAGTATTCTGTCTCCGGGTTTCAGTCAGGATTATCTGATCTGTTTTATTGCATATGCATAAATTCTCTTATAAGTCCTCATAGAATAATGAACACCATCATCTGTATAACCGCGAAATTCACAGCGAGTCGTATAACCACATCTCATCAGATAAGAATAACTGTTGATCCATGTAAAATTCCCGTTCAGTCTCTGTCTGAGTCTGTTATTAAATCCGCGGATCTCAGACTCCTTTCGCGTGGATTTCATTGCCGTATTACATGGATTCACAGACATATAAAATAATTCACAGTTCCTGGCAGTCAGCTTTCTGGATAATCCATTCATATAAGAAGCATAGTCTGACGCAACAGAATCATAACTGATGGACTTCCTGTTTTTGTGGATCAGGTCATTTACTCCCAGATTGAAAATAACTGCCACCGGCTTCGCATTGTCATCCATCCCGCTTATTTCATTCAGCAGTTCCTTTTCTCCGTATTTTTTCATCCAGTCAAGCCCTTCTCCTGTCTTGCATACAAATCCAACTTTCTTTAAACTGTCAGAACTGCATTGCTGCTTCAGAGTACTGCGAAGCATTGCTGTGCGGGAATCTCCCACAAAAATAATCTTATCATATTTCTCCACACTGTCCGCAAGACCGCCTGCATAAATATCCGGTTCCTGATTCCATTTATACTTCACCGGATAAAGATGAATATTTTTCGTAACCTGAATTTTCTGATATGCCTGATACATTGGATTACAGGTCTGTCCGGGAACTGTTGACCATCCCAGAAATGTATATCCCCTCTTATTCACTTCCACAGGAAGAATCACAGAACCACCGCTTTTCACTTTCTTTTTTGTAATTCCTCCTGAAGTCTCTATTGTAACTGTTTTCGTGGATGTTTTTTCTTTTGCACTGTTGAATTCTTAGCAGTCTGCATTATTGCCGCCTGTGCTGCAGACGGGGGTGCTGCACATATTAATACACACGCCAGAAAAAATAATAACATTCTTCTTACACACATCTGTCTCTTCTGTTTTCTCATTATTGCCTTCTTTTATGATTTCATATATTATCTGTTATTTTTACCGGTACTTACAGCAATTTCGCTGTCTTTTCTCTTCACCATACTGCTTCGCAGTCAATTTGACCAAACAGTTGTATTTCAGTTTACATCATCTGATAGAAACAGTCAACAGTCTTCGCCACTGCCTTTACATTCTTTACAGACTCCATACAAAATAGAATTCTTACACTGCAGGGTAAATCCATGACTTTCTTCAATATGATGAGAAATTTCTTCCATAAAATGACATTCCAGATGAATGATCTTTCCACATTTTACACACTTCAGGTGCAGATGCTGTTCACATCCCCGTCCCGGTTCTACATACTGATAAGCAGCCTGGCAACCTTTCTCTGCAACATATTTGATCACAGTTCCATCCTTTGCAAGCTTGTCCAGATAGCGGTAAATGGTTGTGATATTTACCTCACTGTCATGTTTCTTCAGATACTCATCCACATCAGCAGCTGTAACCGTATGGTCATTACTGTTTTTCAAATATTCAAGTATTTTTCTGCGGCTTGCTGTCGCATAACTGCTTCCTGCCATAATTTTATCATTCCTCCTAAAATCAGCTTCTTCTGACAGAGCAGACTCGGTTGATCAGAAAACAATTCCTGCAAATTCAATAATAATTCCCCAGAATACACCAAGTCCATAAAGTACTCCCACAATTTTCAGATTCTGAACCCTGTCTCTGTTCAAACGAAACAGAATCAGAAGCCCAACTCCTGCATTTACAAGAAGTCCCGCCATCATCGCCCCGGCTCCGATAATATGATCCAGATATAACTGGGTGGTCACTACAGAAGAAGCGCAGTTGGGAATCAGTCCCACTAAAGCTGCGATCAGTTCACCTGCAATCGGTGTTCCTGTAAAAAGTCCTGCCAGTGTCTCTTCTCCGACTAATCCAATGATAATATTTAAAGCAAGAGAAATCAAGAAAATGTATACAAAAACTTTTAATGTGTGAAATGCTGCTGAAGAAATAACTCCATGTTCACAATGGCAGCGTTCTTCTTCACAGATTTCATGAATATCCACATCAGGTTCCTGTTTCTTCAGAATATGTGTGTAAACATACTCCAGCACCAGGCCGGAAAGTATTCCGATCACCGCTTTGCAGGTCAGGATTTTCACAATTGTAACTACAGGAACTGCATTGGAGATCATGATTGGAAACATTTCATCTGAAGTAGACAGATACACCGCGATCAAAGTTCCCACTGTGATCACACGTCCGGCAAAAAGGCTGGATGCCGCTGCCGAAAATCCACACTGTGGGATCACTCCCAGAAGTCCACCCCATACCGGTCCGAATTTTCCGGCTGTACGGATTCTCTTTCGTGCTGCCGCACCTGTCTTATGCTCCAGCCATTCCATAAACAGATAAGTAAGAAAAAGAAAGGGTAGCAGCTTGATGCTGTCTATCACTGAATCTAATATAATCTCTGACATATAGCTCTCCTTATATTTGCACTTTATTTGTATTTGCAACTTATTTACATTTGCAACTTATTTGCATTTCTGTATTATATAGTATTTTTATAATTTGTCAAGTCTGTAAACCATACAATTGAAACATTCCAAAAAAGACGTTACTGTTCACTCCGTTCACAGTAACGTAGCCAAAATTCATTCCAGATTGCCTGCGGCAATGGAATTTTGGCTTGTATGTCTCGGGATTTTGGCATATTCATGCCAAAACACCTCGCGGGATAACGGTGTGTAAACAATAACAAAAAGACCATCTTGCAGATATGGGGGAAATTCCGGAAGATGGTCTTTTTATTCATGTTTTATTTATACAATATATAAGGATGTTATATCTGTATTATTCAGCAACTGCCTTAAATGCTTCATCAAGATCCTGAATGATATCGTCAATATTCTCTGTACCAATGGAAAGACGAATTGTATTTGGTTTGATACCCTGATCGAGAAGTTCTTCTTCTGTGCACTGGCTGTGTGTTGTTGTAGCCGGATGGATAACAAGAGATTTAACATCAGCTACATTGGCAAGCAATGAGAACAGTTCCAGATTATCAATGAAGTCCTTTGCCTTCTGCGCATCACCTTTAATCTCAAATGTAAAGATGGAACCGCCGCCATTCGGGAAGTATTTCTTATAAAGCTCCTGCTGAACCGGATCTGTGGATACAGACGGATGATGAACTTTCTCTACCTGCGGATGGTTATTTAAGTACTGAACAACTTTCAGTGCATTCTCTACATGGCGTTCAACACGAAGTGACAGTGTTTCAAGTCCCTGAAGGAAAATGAATGAGCTTACCGGAGAGATGGTTGCACCTGTATCACGAAGAAGAATTGCACGAATCTTTGTAACAAATGCTGCCGGTCCGCATGCCTTTGTAAAGCTTACGCCATGATAGCTTGGGTTCGGCTCTGTCAGAGATGCGAATTTACCTGATGCTTCCCAGTCAAATTTACCACTCTCAACGATCACACCTCCGATTGTTGTACCATGTCCACCGATGAATTTAGTTGCAGAATGAACAACGATATCTGCACCATATTCGATTGGTCTTACAAGGTAAGGTGTTGCAAATGTGTTATCCACTACAAGCGGAATCTTATGTGCATGAGCAATCTTTGCGATAGCTTCAATATCAACTACATCAGAGTTCGGGTTTCCAAGAGTCTCGATGTAAACAGCTTTTGTGTTATCCTGAATTGCGTTCTCTACTTCTTCAAGATCAAATACATCAACGAATGTTGTTGTGATTCCATAAGCCGGAAGTGTATGCTCCAGAAGGTTTGTTGTTCCACCGTAAATATTCTTGGCTGCTACAATGTGGTCACCCTGCTGTGCAAGATTCTCAATTGTATATGTGATTGCTGCTGCACCGGATGCTACTGCAAGTGCCGCAGAACCGCCTTCAAGCGCTGCGATTCTTTTCTCGAATACATCTTCAGTCGGGTTTGTAAGACGTCCATAAATATTACCTGCATCTGCAAGTCCGAAACGTGCAGCTGCATGATCGCAGTTTCTGAATACATAAGAAGATGTCTGATAGATTGGTACTGCTCTTGCATCTGTAACCGGATCCGGACTCTCCTGTCCTACGTGAAGCTGTAATGTTTCAAATTTGAAATGTCTGTCTTTTCTTTCGATTTTTTTGCTCATGTGTATATCCTCATCTTTCTCTGATTTATAATAATCTTTTTCTCTGCAAAACTGATTCCGGCTCTTAAGCCCCTTATCTGCAAGTCATTTTTGTTTCTATGCTTTTCATATCTGTTTGATATGATTTAGCATGGTTGTATATTACCATTTAATTCCTAGTACGTCAATAGGAAATTTTCTATAGCGTTTAATAGCTAATAACTATAACGTTTCCAAAAAGCAGTGCAGATAAGACAGTCCGACAAAATGCGAAAGACAAGGAAAATCTGTCATTTAATACAATTTTCAATCACGCCGCCGCCTACAACGATATCTCCATCATATAACACAACTGCCTGCCCTCTGGTGATAGCTCTCTGTGGTTTATCAAAACGCACGTGCAGCACTCCATCTTCCGTCTGCCATGCTACGGCCTCCTGCTCCGGATGACGGTAACGGATCTTTGCTTTCAGTCTCATTGGCTCCTTCAGAGATTCACAGGAAATCAGATTGACCTTTGTTGCAGTCAGTTCCGAATGGAAAAGATCCTCATTATTTCCCAGAACCACCTGATTGGTCTTTGGAGAAATATCACACACATACAGTCTGGATGCTGCCGGAATACCAAGTCCTCTTCTCTGGCCAAGTGTATAGTGGATGATTCCTTTATGTTTACCAAGAATGTTTCCTTCTGTATCTACAAAATCGCCCGGGATTGATTTACGTCCTGTGTACTGTTCAATAAACTTTGCATAATCACCGTCCGGTACGAAACAGATATCCTGGCTATCATGCTTTCTGGCATTAACAAAGCCATGCTTCTCTGCGATCTCACGCACTTCCGTTTTGCGAAGCCCGCCAAGAGGCAGGGAAATATGCGCAAGTTGCTCCTGTGTCAGCATATAAAGCACATAACTCTGATCCTTCGTATCATCCACAGCTTTCTTTAATAAGTAACGGTTCTTCTCCTCATCATATTCCACACGTGCATAATGTCCGGTTACAATATAATCATACTCCAGTTCACGCATTCTCTGAAACATCTTGTCAAATTTCAGATAACGATTGCAGTCAATGCAGGGATTTGGCGTGGCTCCATGCTCATAGGCATCCACAAAGCGGTCCATAACATCCTCTTTAAACCTCTCGGAAAAGTTAAAAACATAGTACCTGATCCCCATTCTGTAGCAGACATTTCTGGCATCCTCCACATCATCCAGAGAACAGCAGGTTTTCTCTCTCTTTACTCCTATGTCCTCATTGTGAAATAATTTCATGGTAGCACCGATACATTCATCACCGGTTTCCTTTGTAAGCAGAGCTGCCACAGAGCTGTCCACTCCGCCGCTCATTGCGATAATTGCTTTTCTCATTTTTATTCCATCCTGTTCTGTGATCCGATTACACGGAATATTATTGTTTATGATAATTTTATTTATGTTATGATAGCTGTTCTGCAAAATACTGAACAGTTACATAAAAATCATTTGTACAGCATATCTATTCTAACACATTTATGTAAAATAAAAAAGCCCTAAAAAGGGCTTTTTTATTTTACACAAATAATGGAGTAGAATAATAACGGTCACCGGAATCCGGAAGAAGAGCTACGATTGTTTTTCCTTTATTCTCCGGTCTCTTAGCCAGCTGGATTGCCGCATAGAGAGCCGCACCGGAAGAAATACCAACAAGAATTCCCTCATGTTTGGCGATCAGCTTGCCAACTGTAAAAGCATCCTCATTCTCAACCGGAAAAACCTCATCATAAACCTCTGTATTTAATGCCTTCGGAACAAATCCCGCACCGATTCCCTGAATCTTATGCGGACCGCTCTTTCCCTGAGAAAGTACAGGGGAAGTTGCAGGCTCTACTGCCACTACTTTCACGTCAGGATTCTGGGATTTCAGATATTCACCAACACCGGTGATCGTTCCGCCTGTACCAACACCTGCCACAAAAACATCTACCTGTCCGTCTGTGTCTCTCCAGATTTCCGGACCTGTGGTCTTTTTGTGGATCGCAGGATTTGCAGGGTTATCAAACTGTCCCGGAATAAAACTGTTCTCATATTCCTTCGCAAGTTCGTTTGCTTTGGCGATTGCGCCATTCATACCTTTTGTTCCATCTGTCAATACGATTTCTGCACCGTATGCTTTCAGAATATTCCTTCTCTCAACACTCATTGTCTCAGGCATCGTAAGTATCACTCTGTATCCTTTGATTGCAGCAAGAGAAGCAAGACCGATTCCGGTGTTACCTGATGTAGGCTCGATGATCACTGCGCCAGGCTTCAGAACGCCTCTCTCTTCAGCGTCTTCGATCATACTCAGGGCGATACGGTCTTTGGCACTTCCTGCCGGGTTAAAATACTCAAGCTTCACAAGTATTCTCGCTTCCAGCCCAAGCTCTTTTTCAAGATTTCCAACCTCAAGGAGAGGAGTATTTCCAACCAGTTCCGCTGCATTTTTATAGATTTTTGCCATGAGTTCGTCCTCCTTATTTCATACTAAGTATATATGAATTATATGTTATATACATAATATTCTATAAATCCACTGTTGTCAAGAGGGAAAATCAAATTACATAATCATTTCCCATCTCTTCATACCAGTCTTTAAGATCCTGCAATGTAACCTTATCCAGTACTCCCTCAATAGCTTCATCAAGCATCTTCCAGAGACGGAGTGTGACGCATTCCCCGGCTCTGCTGCACTGATTCGGTTCGTCCTCCTAGACAGGCTACCGGCTTCATGCTGCCTTCTGTCAGTCTCAGAATAGTTCCCACCGTATATGTTTCCGGCTCTCTGGCAAGCATATAACCGCCCTGTGCCCCTCTCAGGCTCTTTACA